>Ga0075430_100002284_pt1 | contig 15882 bp, 14 predicted proteins | sample RhiMetdeltSRZDD4_FD_75294 | JGI IMG/M metagenome (GOLD analysis project Ga0075430, IMG submission 75294) | Populus rhizosphere microbial communities from Tennessee, USA - Rhizosphere MetaG P. deltoides SRZDD4 | ecosystem: Host-associated > Plants > Roots > Rhizosphere > Soil | place: USA... | reverse complement strand
CAGAAACCCGGTGGCGACCGTGACGATGTCCAGAATCTCCATCTGGCGCAGCCAGAGGCAGTACGACGTCTGTACGGCCAGATACACCGCGATGACCGCGGCCAGCTCGACGCTCTGGACGGCCGCGAGCGCGAGCCCACCCAGCGCCAGCCCCGCCGCGAGGACGAGCGCCACGGTCGGGGTGATCCGCCCCGCGGCGATGGGTCGGTGTCGCTTCTTCGGGTGCTCGGCATCGCCGCGCCGGTCCAGCACATCGTTGAGCAGGTACCCGGCGCTCGCCGCCGCGCAGAACGCCAGGAACGCGAGCCCGGCTACGCCCAGCAGCCGGCCCTCGAACACCTGACCCGCGCCGAGCAACGCCCCGAAAACCAACAGGTTCTTCACCCACTGGCGGGGGCGCAGCGCCACGAACAGGTCCCGCACCACCGCGGTACGCCGCGGTGGCTCGACCGGGGGCTCCCCGGGTCCCTCGACGGGTGGCTCGGCGGGTTCCGGAGACAGCACCGGCCAGGCCGTCAGCGTTATCGACACGAACACACATTTTATGTAGTTAGAGCGGATTGTCTATTCTGACCCGATGCTCGCGCACTACGAGATCGCCACACTGCGGATGATCCGCCGCCACACCGCTCACCCGGTACTCGTCCGCGGCGCCCGGATCGCCAGCTTCTTCGGCGAACACGCGCTGGGTTGGATCGTGCTCGGTACGCTCGCCGGCTTGTTGGATGCCGCGCACCGTCCGGTGCTGTTCTCGGTCGCGGTCGCGGCTGTGGCGGCGCACGGTGCGGCCATCGTCATCAAGCGGGTCGTCCGCCGGCCCCGACCGTCGGCCACCGACCTTCCCGCCTTGTGTAGTACCCCGAGCCGGTTGTCCTTTCCCAGCGCCCACGCGTGCTCGACCACGGCCGCGGCGATCGCGCTGGTGCCGATCGTCGGGGTGCCGGTCGCCGCGGCGATCATCGGCCTGATGTGCTTTTCCCGCCTGCTACTGGGCGTGCACTACCCGACCGATGTGCTGGCCGGAGTGGCGGTCGGCGCCTGCGCCGCGATGGCGACGGGCCAGTTCACGCTTTAGGGATCCGGAAGACAGACCCAAGGCCTCGTCCGGACGTGCCTGAGCTTGGTACCATGCCGCCGCTGACGAGCGTCGCTAGGGAGGTCGTCCGGTGTCCGATAATCGGGTGAAGGGCCGGGTCGGAAGGCTGTTCGGGGGGACGGCCGGGGACAACGACTTCATGGACCAGCCACCGCCTCCGGCGCCGCCGCCGCCACCCATGTCGGGCGAACCCGACGCTCAGCGACAGGCGTTGCAGGTGCTGGTCCTCGCCCAGCGGACCGCCGACGACCATGTCGCCACCGCCCGGCGTCAGGGCGACGAGATCCGCGGCGAGGCACGGGCCATGGCGGAGCAGATCGTCCGGGACGCCCAGGCCCACGCCGACAACGCGCGGCGCGAGGCCGGCAAGGCGCTGGCGGATGCCCGGTCCGCGGCCGAGCAGATCGTCCGGGACGCGCAGTCCCACTCCGAAGAGGCCCGGGCCCACGCCGAGAAGATGATGGCCGACGCGCGGTCGCGGGCCGAAGCCACTGGCAAGGAGGCCCATGCCCGGGCCGAGGAGCTCGAACGCGAGGCGCAGAAACGGTACGACGACGTGGTCGGCAGCCTGGCCGCCAAGAGCGCGACGCTGCAGAAGCAGATCGAGGCGTTGCAACAGTTCGACCGCGACTACCGGGCCCGGCTGCGGACCTTCATGTCGAGCCAGCTCAACGCGCTCGGTATGGACGAACCACCACCGCCGCCCGGGGGCACCGACATCCCGACACAGTCACAGGGTGACCATTCGGTGGGCACGGCTGGGTTCGAACCAGCGACCCCTCGGTTGTAAGCCGAGTGCTCTTCCACTGAGCTACGCGCCCGGGTCGGCGGCAAGCTTACCCGGCTGACCCGATCAAGAGCCGAGTGACGCCAGTACCTTGCGCCAACCGTCCTGGTCCCGCGCCACCGGGGTGGGTGACACTTCGACGAACCGGACGATACCGGACCGGTCAATGATGAACGTGGCTCGCTGCGCGAAGCCCTTCTCCGCGTCGAAGACGCCGTACTCCGACGCCACCGCACCGTGTGGCCAGAAGTCGGCCAGCAACGGGAAGTCGTACCCCTCCTGCTCGGCCCATACCTTGTGGACGAAGACGGAGTCGACGCTGACGGTGAGCACCTGGGACGTGTCGTTGACGAAGTCGTCGAGGTGGTCCCGCACCTGGCACAGCTCTCCGCCGCACACCCTGGTGAACGCGAATGGGTAGAACGCGAGCAGCACGTTGCGCTGGCCGCGGTAGTCGGACAGCCGGACGTCCTGGTTGTTCTGATCCTTCAGCGCGAAATCGGGCGCCTCGGCACCCACTTCGATCGGCATACGTCAAAGCATGCCACGCCTCGAGGCTGGCGGCTGGACCGGAGAATCCGCTACCGACGGGCTCGGGCGGCCCGTGGCGCCACCAGGCGGGCCGCGCTCCAGTCCTTGCCGGCGTTGAGAGTCGACGTCTGCTGCAGGCCCGCGGTCGGCGCGGACTCGCTGATCTCGCTCGGCTCGATGTGTCCGGGGCGGCCGGCCTTGGGCGTCAGCAGCCAGACGACACCGTTGTCGGCCAACGGGCCCAGGGCGTCGATGAGGAGCTCCACGAGATCGCCGTCACCGTCCCGGTACCACAGCAGCACCGCGTCGACGACTTCGTCGGTGTCCTCCTCGACGAGTTCACCACAGCGGTCGATCAGCGCGTCACGGAGATCTTCGTCGACGTCGTCGTCGTACCCCATCTCCATGACGACCATCCCCGGCTCGACCCCGAACCGGTCCGCCAGGCTCCGTACCCCCTCGGCAGCCTGACCAGCGGTCGCGCTCACTGTCGCGTGCCTCCTCGTCTGTTTGTCATTAGCGCGTAGTCCACACTCCGGGCCGCTGTTGCGCAAGTGGCACACCGTGCAGACCGCCAAATCGGTCGGCCGACGCCTCACCTGCCGGAAAGTAGGTCACCTGGCCAAGATCGCGCGCGCACCCGCAGTGATCGATTCCTCGCTGACTAGTACGTGCCGGGCGGCCGCGCCGAGCGGCACGAACGAGTCGACGGAGGCGACCCGCCGGGCGACGCCGACGTACCCCGCGTCGACGAGCGCGGCGAGCACGCCCTCGCCCACGCCGCCGGAGCGGCGGGTCTCGTCGACCACCAGTACCCGCCCGGTGGCCGAGGACTCCCGGATGATGTCGGCGACCGGGAGCGGGCTGACCCAACGCAGGTCCACGACGCGCGAGCCGATGCCCTCCTGCGCGAGTCGGGACGCCGCCCGCAACGACATCCGTACGCCGTTGCCGAACGTCACGATCGTCAGGTCCTCCGCGGAGCCGATGCCATATACCCGGGCGCGACCGACCGGGATGTGGGTCGTACCCCATTCCGTGGGCGGGACGTACGGCGCGAGCCACTCGCCGTCGCCCTCGGCGTACAGGTCCCGGGTGTGGTACAGCGCGATCGGCTCGAGGAAGACGCAGACGCTCCCGTCGACCGCGGCCGCCGCCAGGCAGGTCCGCAGCATCGCGCCCGCGTCGTCCGCCCGCGCCGGTACGGCGACCACGAGACCCGGGATGTCCCGCAGGACGCCGAGCGCGTTGTCGTTGTGGAAGTGCCCGCCGAACCCCTCCTGGTAGGCGAGCCCCGCGACGCGTACGACCATCGGGTTGCGGTACGCCCCCTGCGAGAAGAACTGCATCGTCGCGGCCTCGCCGCGCAGTTGGTCCTCGGCGTTGTGCAGGTAGGCCAGGTACTGGATCTCCGGTACCGGCAGCAGCCCACCCAGCCCGGCACCCAGCGACAGGCCGAGGATCGACGTCTCGTCCAGCAGCGTGTCGAAGACCCGCGGCGCGCCGAACCTGTCGCGCAGACCCTTCGTGACGCCGTACACCCCGCCCTTGACGGCCACGTCCTCGCCGAACAGCACCATGCCCGGGTGGCCGACCAGCGCGTCGGCCAGGGTGGCGTTGATGGTCTGCGCGAGCGTGAGCGGTCCCGCCTGCTCGGGAACCTTGCCGCCGAACGCCTCGGCACGCAGGGTCGCCTGCGGCCCGGCGGCCCTCGCGGCGGCCTCGCCGACGGCCCGGTTGACCCGAAGCGGCCGCCGCGGCGCGAGGGTGGCGACGATCTCGCCGGCGCTCGACAGCCGGGGTTCGGTGAGGACCTCCTCGGCCACCCGGCGGACCTGCCAGCCGACCTCGTCGTACCGGGCGACCAGGTCGTCCGGGGCAGCGAGCCCGTAGCGGATCACCAGTTGCGCGGTGGCGACGAGCGGATCGCGATCGAGGTCCGCCGCGATCTCGGCCGGCGTCCGGTAGGCGACCTCGGCGTCGGCGCCCGCGTGTCCCATCAACCGCACGACCGACAGGTGCAGCACGGCCGGCCGGCGATGCCGGCGCACCCAGGCGACCGCCTCGGTCGCGACCTCGTACGTCCCGACCAGGTCGCAGCCGTCGGCCGCGAAGTACCGCAGACCCGGGCGGGACTTCAGGGCCGCCTCGACCCAGCCGTCGGGCGACCGCACGCTGATGCCGATCCCGTTGTCCTCGCAGACGAACAGCACCGGTAGCCGCAGCCCGGTGTGGTCGCACCAGCCGACGGTGTTGAAGGCCGCCGTCGCCGCGGCGTGGTTGATCGAGGCGTCGCCGAACGAGCAGATCACCACCGAGTCCGAGGGCCACAGCGAGCCCGCGGGTTCGGCGGCGGGTCCGCCCCGGCTCTGCCGCTGCTGCACGGGTACCGCGAGCCGCCGCGCGCGCTCGATCGCGAAGCCGAGCCCGACCGCCCTCGGCAGGTGCGAGGCGATCGTCGACGTGGTCGGGATGATGTGCAGGTCCCGGTTGCCGAACACCTTGTGCCGCCCGCCCGCGATCGGCTCCTTTGCCGAGGCGACCACCCCGCGGAGCACGTCGCGTACCGGGTCCTTGCCGTCGGCCTGCCCGGCCCGGGCACAGTAGAACGCGCCCGAGCGGTAGTGCAGCAGCGCCGGGTCGGTGGGACGGCTGGCCGCGGCGACCGCCGCGTTGCCCTCGTGGCCCGCCGAGGCAATCGTGTAGTACCCCTCGCCGGAGCCCCGTAGCCACCGCGCGGCCAGGTCCAGCTGCCGACTGGTGAGCTGCGCCTCGAACAGATCCAGCGCGAGCGCACCGGTCAGATGCACCCCGTCCCGTATCGGCGCGTGCAAGGCGGTGAGCCTCGGTCGAGACGAGAGCCCTCCAATCGCCGCCTTGAACCGCGTGTCCAGATCTTGAGGGGTGGTCACGGGACACAGCATTACCGACTAGGGCAACCCGACGCCACCCACCCTCCCGTTGCGGACCTCTTGCGTTGATCATGAAGTTAGTTGGCAGGTGGTCGGCGTGTCGCGACACCAACTTCATGATCGACCGGGCGTGGTTTGCTGTCGGGATGACGACATACCGCTCGGTGAACCCCGCTCGACTCGACGATGTCGTGGCGGAGGTGGAGCTGGCCGGACCCGAGGCACTGGTGGGTGCGTGCCGGATCGCCCGGGAGGCGCAGCCCGCGTGGGCGGCGGTACCGGCACCGGTACGCGGGCAGGTCATCGCGAACCTCGGGCGGCTCGTCTCGGCCAACTTCGAGGAGCTCTCGCAACTGGTGACCCGGGAGACCGGCAAGCCGATCGTGGAGGCGCGCGGCGAGGTCCAGGAGATCGTCGACACCTGCGACTTCTTCCTGGGCGAGGGCCGCCGGCTGTACGGCCAGACGGTACCGAGCGAGATGCCCGACAAGCAGCTGTTCACATTCCGGGTACCGGTCGGAGTCGCACTGGTGATCACTGCCGGGAACTTCCCGGTCGCCGTACCGTCGTGGTACCTCGTACCGGCCCTGCTGTGCGGCAACACCGTGGTGTGGAAGCCCGCCGAGTACGCCAGCGCCTGTGCCGACGCGTTTGCCGCGCTGATCCGCGCCGCGGGCGTACCGGCCGGGGTGCTCGACGTGGTGCACGCCGGCGGACAGTCCACATTCGACGGTCTGGCGGCCGCCCTGGCCGCGGGTGTCGTACACAAGGTGGGCTTCACCGGATCGTCCGAAGTGGGCAGTAGCATCGGCGAGCTGTGCGGCCGCTACCTCCAGTCGCCCTGTCTGGAGCTGGGTGGCAAGAACCCCATGGTGGTCACCGAGGACGCGGACCTCGAACTCGCCGTCGAGGGCGCGCTCTTCTCCGGCTTCGGTACGGCGGGACAGCGGTGCACCTCCCTCGGTACCGCGATCGTCCACGCCTCGGCGTACCCGTCCTTTGTGGAGCGATTGGACGCGGCGGTCAGCAAAGCCGCGGTGGGCGACCCGACGCGGACCGATGTCCTCTTTGGACCGTTGCTGGCGGAGCGCTTCGCGGACCGCTTCGAGGAGTACCTCGGCTGGCTCGGCGACCATCACCGGGTGCTCGGCTCGACCGGGGTCGGCCGCGTCACCGCAACGAACCCGCGGCCGGGATTCGTCGGCGACCCGGAAGCGGGTCTGTACTACCACCCGACGGTCGTGGGGAACGTCCGGCCCGACGACAAGCTGTTCACCACCGAGACGTTCGGGCCGATCGTCGGGGTCATGCCCTACGACACGCTGGACGAGGCGATCGCGCTGGCGAACGCGCCCGGGTACGGCCTGTCGTCCTCGATCTACACGACCGACCCGAAGAAGGCGTTCGCGTTCCGGGCCGGTGTCTCGGCCGGAATGGTCAGCGTGAACAACTCGACGTCCGGCGCCGAGGCGCACCTGCCGTTCGGCGGCAACGGCCGGTCCGGCAACGGCTCGCGGCAGTCCGGCATGTGGGTGCTGGATCAGTTCACCCGCTGGCAGGCGATGAACTGGGACTACTCCGGCAGGCTGCAGCGCGCCCAGATGGACACGCTGTCAGTGACGCCGGACCTGGGCTTCCGTCTTTGACTCGTCGATCCAGGTGTCGATGCGCTCCCACCAGTCGTAGAGCCAACTGACCTGTTCCTCGCGCTCGCGCGGTACGTCCGCCGCCGGCACGCGCCACCACTTCGCCTGGATCACCTGGTTGACGGGCAGGTCCCGCCAGACGTCCCCGATGGTGATCAGGTGGTCGAGCCCGGTGTGCGCCACGAAGATGACATCCGCGTCGGGGCAGGAGTCGATGGCCGCGGTCGCGCCGCCGACCCGCGGGGCCAGCAGGTTGGACATGCCGCGGGCCCGTTCGGCCTGCTCGGTGAGGTTGGCCTGCTCGAGCCGCTCGATGGCACGGACCCGGCGACCCGGCGTGAAGTTGCCGCCCTCGGGGAAGATGACCAGCGCGTCGGCCGGCCCGAGACCCTTCGCGAGGCGCTGGATCTCCGCGGTCACCATGCCCTCGGCGGTCCGCCTCGGGTGCACGAACGCGTGTGGCAGCCGGTTGATCACTACGTCGAGCCCGGGGTCGAACTGCAACGCGGCCTTCATCACGATGCAGGGCCGGCGCCCGTACAGCTTCAACAGGTGGTACACGAGCAGGAACGAGTCCCCCGGTCCGGCGTGCCGGCTGAGGACGATGACCGGGCGGGTCAACCGTCGGGACATCTCCTCCGGGGTGGCCGGCGGCTCGTCGATCTCGACGCGCAGCCCGAACGCCCTGGTCGCCACCGAATAGAGGCTCGCCAGGAACCACCGCACGACCGCGTAGTGCCGATCCTGGAACGGTGCCGTGCGGATCCGGCCGCCGAATCCGCTGACGATCCACAGCGCGAGGCAGGCCACGAGCGCCACGGACTCCAGGAGCAGCCAGGCCACCGCGAGCGAGAGCACCCGGAAGCCGCGTCGCTGCCGGCTGGCGGGTACCGACGCGACGAGCGCGACGAGGGCGAGTACGGGCAGCCCGACGATGGCGGCCACGGCCAGTACGAATACCAGCGGTGCCAGGACGAGCCGGCGCACGAGGCGGGGTGGGAGCATGCGGCTCACCTCCGTGCCGACACGGTAGCGCTCGCACCCCGGCCCGCGACACCCCTTGTTGATCATGAAGTTGACAGCGCGACACGCCGTCGAGGCACCAACAAAGTTCATGATCAACGGGGAGGGGCCGAGGGTGGTTCAGCGTAGGAGGGACAGGCGGACCTGGCGGGTGGGGTTGTCGCCGTTCGGGTCGACGAGGCAGATCGACTGCCAGGTGCCGAGGGCGATCCGGCCGTCGATCACCGGGAGGGTGGCGTACGGGGCCACGAAACCCGGCAGCACGTGATCCCGACCGTGACCACGGGAGCCGTGCCGGTGCCGCCACCGGTCGTCGGCGGGCAGGATCTCGTCCAACGCGGCCAGCAGGTCGACATCCGAACCGGCGCCCGTCTCGATGATCGCGATGCCGGCGGTGGCGTGCGGGGCGAACACGTGCAGCAGCCCGTCGCCGCCGTGGCCCGCCACGAACGTGGCCGCCTGGTCGGTGATGTTCACGACCGTGGCCCGCGATCCGGTCCGTACGGTGATGACCTCAGTCTCCACGCGCCGAGTGTGGCACGCTGGCGCGGTGCCGCTGGTCCTATCGTCCGAGGCGTTCGTCAGCGCGCTGATCGGCGCCCTCGTCGGTGGGGTGTTCGCCATGGGCGGTACCTGGCTCGCCGACTGGCTGGAGCGCCGCCGGCACGGCTGGGCCGAGGCGCTTGCCGTCCACGCCGAGCTCGGCGAGTGGTGGCGTGCCGCAAAGGGCCGGTTCGCCCAGGCCCGCGCCACCCTGGAACGCCTGGCCGAGTCGCCGGCGGAAGAAGCCGGGATCAAGATCGACGAGATCGTCGAGGAGCTGCTCGACGCGATACCGCCGACGCTCGAGATCAGGCTGTACATCTACGGCAACGAGAACGTCTACCGGCGGTTCAGCGAGGGCCGTGGTCACCTCGAGTCACTGAGTCTCGCGTTGCTCCCGCTGCGCTACCCGCGGTTGGAGGGGCAGACGCCCGAGAGCCGCCTGGACGCCGAGGTGACGGTGCTCACGGCGGCGCAGCTCGTGGGCAACGCGGTCCTGCGGTTCGAGCAGGCGATGTTCGCGGTCAAGGTGGTCGAAGGCCAGATCCGGCGACGGATCCGTGGCCACGCCCGGCTGAAACCCGAGAAGCTGCCGTAGATTACCCGCCGGTACGGGTGTGTCCGTCGTCGCCTCCGCGCCGGGTTGGCGTGACGCGGCGGCGGTCACGAGGCAGGATGGACGTCGAGACGATAAATCCCAAACAAAGAGGGAACGCCCGTGGCCACGGAGCGCAAGCGCCCGGTAATCAGTGACGGCCTGCCGAGCCAGCTTCCGGACATCGATCCAGACGAGACCAGCGAATGGGTCGAGTCGTTCGACGGACTCATCGACGACCGGAGCGCCAAACGCGCCCGGTACGTCATGCTGCGGCTGCTCGAGCGGGCGCGGGAGCGGCAGGTCGGCGTACCGCCGCTGACGACGACCGACTACATCAACACGATCCCGCCGGAGCGCGAACCGTGGTTCCCCGGCGACGAGCACGTCGAACGGCGCATCCGGGCGTACATCCGGTGGAACGCCGCGATGATGGTGCACCGCGCGCAGCGGCCGGAGATCGGAGTCGGCGGACATATCTCGACCTACGCCAGCGCGGCCTCCCTGTACGAGGTCGGCTTCAATCACTTCTTCCGCGGCAGGAACCACCCGGGCGGTGGCGACCAGATCTACTTCCAGGGGCACGCCTCGCCCGGCATGTACGCTCGGGCCTTCCTCGAGGGCCGGCTGAGCGAGCAGCAGCTGGACGGGTTCCGCCAGGAGCTGTCCCATCCGCACGGCGGGTTGCCGAGCTACCCACACCCACGCCTGATGCCCGACTTCTGGGAGTTTCCCACTGTTTCCATGGGTCTCGGTGGGCTCAACGCGATCACCCAGGCCCGGTTCAACCGGTACCTGCAGCACCGGGGCATCAAGGACACCTCGGACCAGCGGGTCTGGGCGTTCGTCGGCGACGGTGAGCTGGACGAGCCGGAGTGCCTGGGCGCGATCGGCGTGGCCGCCCGCGAGGAGCTGGACAACCTCGTCTTCGTCGTGAACTGCAATCTGCAGCGCCTCGACGGCCCGGTTCGCGGCAACGGCAAGGTCATCCAGGAGCTGGAGGCGTTCTTCCGAGGCGCGGGCTGGAACGTCATCAAGGTCATCTGGGGCCGGGAGTGGGACCCGCTGCTCGCCGCGGACACCGACGGCGCGCTGGTCAACCTCATGAACGTCACGCCGGACGGCGACTACCAGACCTACAAGGCGGAGTCCGGGGCGTACGTCCGCGAGCACTTCTTCGGCCGCGACGCGCGGACCCGAAAGATGGTCGAGCACATGTCCGACGACGAAATCTGGGGTCTCAAGCGCGGCGGGCACGACTACCGCAAGCTCTATGCGGCGTACCAGGCGGCCGTGACCACCACCGGCCAGCCGACGGTGATCCTCGCCAAGACCATCAAGGGCTGGACGCTCGGCTCGCACTTCGAGGGCCGCAACGCGACGCACCAGATGAAGAAGCTCACGCTGGACGATCTCAAGTCGTTCCGCGACCGGCTCTACCTGGACATCCCCGACGAGGCGCTGGAAGGCAACCCGTACCTCCCGCCGTACTACCACCCCGGCGAGGGCTCCGACGAGATGGCGTACCTGAAGGAGCGGCGCGAGGCGCTCGGCGGGTACCTGCCGTCGCGGCGGACCACGACGATCCCGCTGCAGCTCCCGCCCGCCGCCGCCTATGCCGACCTGAAGCGTGGCTCGGGCAAACAGAAGGTCGCCACCACGATGGCCATGGTCCGCCTGCTCAAGGACCTGATGAAGGACAAGGGCATCGGCAAGCGCTGGGTACCGATCATCCCGGACGAGGCGCGCACGTTCGGCATGGACTCGCTCTTCCCGACCGCGAAGATCTACTCGCCGCACGGGCAGAACTACACGCCGGTCGACCGCGACCTGTTCCTGTCGTACCGCGAGTCGACCAGCGGGCAGATCCTGCACGAGGGCATCAACGAGGCCGGCTCGGTGGGCTCGTTCACCGCGGCCGGCACCTCGTACGCCACCCACGGCGAGCCGATGATCCCGGTCTACATCTTCTACTCGATGTTCGGGTTCCAGCGCACCGGCGACGGGCTGTGGGCCGCGGCCGACCAGATGGCCCGCGGCTTCCTGCTCGGCGCCACCGCCGGCCGGACCACTCTCAACGGCGAAGGGCTCCAGCACGAGGACGGACACTCGCTGCTGCTCGCCGCGACCAACCCGGCCGTCGTCACGTACGACCCGGCGTTCGCCTTCGAGATCTCGCACATCGTGGAGGACGGGCTGCGCCGGATGTACGGCGAGGCGCCGGAGGACATCTTCTACTACCTGACCATCTACAACGAGCCGATCTCGCAGCCGCCGCAGCCGGAGGGCCTCGATGTGGCCGGGCTGCTGAAGGGGCTGTACCGGTACGCCCCCGCACCGTCCGATGTGGACGGACCACGAGCCCAGCTGCTCGCCAGCGGTACCGGCATGCAGTGGGCGCTCAAGGCGCAGCAGCTGCTCGCCACCGACTGGGGAGTCGCCGCGGACGTCTGGTCCGCCACGTCATGGACCGAGCTGCGCCGCGACGCGGTGACCTGCGAGGAGTACAACCTCGTGCACCCGAGCGACGAACCGCGGGTGCCGTACGTGACGCAGGCGCTCGAGGATGCGCCCGGTCCGGTGGTCGCCGTCAGCGACTTCATGCGGGCGGTTCCGGACCTCATCTCCCGCTGGGTGCCGGGCGACTACACGTCGCTGGGCACCGACGGGTTCGGCCGATCCGACACGCGGCACGCGCTGCGCCGGTACTTCCACGTCGACGCGGAGTCCATTGTGGTCGCCACGCTGCGTCAGCTCGCCCGTCGCGGCGAGATCGCGGCCAGCGCCCCGGCGGATGCGGCGAAGAAGTACGCCATCGAGGACGTGACCGCCGCCCCGGTGGGCGAGACCGGCGGGGACACGTAACAGCACTCGTGGCGCAACACGCGTGTCTTCCTCGCGTAACCGGTAATAATGCTCACGTGACGAAGGGGCTGACCCTTACCCACCTCGATGGGCAGATCTTCATGTTCGACGCGGGTGCCCTGTGCCTGGAGTTGGTGGTCACCGGAGGCCGGGGCCGCCGCGCCAAGCACGAGGTACTGCACACGCCGGCCGACTTCGTCCAGTGGGCGATGGTGAGCCGGCTGGACCTGGCCCGCTACGGCGTGCACCCGGCGATGGTCCGGGTGGGAGCCAGCGACCTACGGCTCGTGCGGTCGCTGCGCGAGGCGATCTGGATCTCCGCGATCAACGCCGCGGGCGGCGGGCGGCCGGAGCCGTCCGACCTCGCCACCATCAACGCGGTGGCCGCCAACACCAGCGTCGTGCCACAGCTCGACCCGATCAGCCGGGAGGTCGTCTGGCGGGATCCGGTCACCGCACGCCAGCTGATCGCGGAGATCGCCCGCGACGCGGTGGTCACCTTCGCCGAACCGACGATCAAACGGGTACGCCAGTGCGCCGCACCCAACTGTTACCTGGTCTACCTCGACACGTCCCGCCCCGGCCAGCGTCGATGGTGTTCGATGCAGCGCTGCGGCAACCGGAAGAAGGTGACCGACTACCGGCTGCGGCAGCGGCTGGCCCATGTGGACAGCTAGGCGGTCGTGGCTCACCGCCGAGTACGTGCTGTTGTTCTTCGTTGCCGTCGGCGGCTACGCGCTGGTGGGCAGCCCCGGTAGCCCCATCCCGTTCCTGCTCGTTCTCGGCTTCGCGGCGTGGTGGTACCTGCGCCGGCAGTCCACATTCGACCGTGCCAACCTGGTCCGGGCCGAGGCACTGCGGCCGGCGTTGCCATCGATCCTCGGGCTGTGGGCGGTGGCGGCGGTCACGGCCGTGGTTGTCATCGCGGTACTCGCGCCGGACCGCTTGTTCGACCTCCCCCGCGAGCGGCCACTGCTGTGGGCGGCGGTGGCCGTGCTCTATCCGCTCGTATCGGTGTACCCGCAGGAACTCATCTACCGCGCGTTCCTGCTGCACCGGTACGCCCCGGTATTCGGCACCGGTCGCGGCGCGGCGGCGGCGAGCGCGATCGCGTTCGGCTTCGCGCACATCATCTTCGGTACGGTGGCCTCGGTCGCCCTCACGGTGGTGGGCGGTTGGTTGTTCGCCCGGCGGTACCAGCGCACCCGGTCGCTGCTCACCGCGGCCGTCGAGCACGCACTGTACGGCGTGCTCGCCTTCACCGTCGGCCTCGGCAACCTGTTCTACCACGGTGCCACCGGGTAGCCGGATGTACGTCGACGGGTACTGCGAACGGACCGCACCCGGGCTGTGGGGCGAACCGTTCAACAGCGTCAGCAATGTCGCGTTCCTGGCCGCCTGTGTCGCCCTGCTCTCGTTGCTGGCGCGGCAGCGCCGGCCGGTACCGCCGAGCGTCTGGCTGCTAGCGGCCATCGTCGGCGTGGTCGGCCTGTGCAGTCTTTCGTTCCACATGCTGGCCACCACATTCACCGCCGCGCTGGACTCACTGTCCATCGTGGTGTTCATCCTGACCGCGGTGGTCGTGCTGGTGCACTGGATGTGGGGAGTGCGGTGGCGCTGGCCTGGCTCGCCGCGCCGGCGTACCTCGCCGGTTCGATCGCGTTGGTCGCGGTGCTCGTGGCCGTCGGCGGCGAACGTGCCACGCTGGGCGGCTACCTGCCGGCTCTCGTCGGACTCGTCGCGTTCGGCCTGGCGGCGCGATCCGGTCTGCTGCTGTGGGCCGCCGGGGTGTTCGCCGTCTCGCTCACACTGCGCACAGTGGACGAACCGCTGTGCGCACAGTGGCCGATCGGTACCCATTTCCTGTGGCACTGTCTCAATGCGACGGTGTTGTCTCTCGTGAGCTATGCGGTGATCTCGGCGTCAGCCGAAAAGTGAAGTACTCGACCCGCCAGCCGTCCTTCACGAAGTCCAGCCGGCCCAGCACCTCGCGGGAGAAGCCGGTCTCGTCGGCCAGTTGCTCCAGGTGTACATGAAAGTCTGGTCGCCGGCCTCGCGTCGCGCCGTGTCGTACGCGTTGTCGTGCCAGCGGCGAAGGCGCTCAGCGTGCTCCGGCGACATCCGCGGTTCGTGTGGACGCATGCCGTGACCCTAGAACGATCCGGAGCACGTTACGGATCGACAGGTACTCCCGGACCGGGACGACACCGGCGAGCATGCCGAGGAATCTCGAGGTCTCCTCCGGGTTGCCGGCCAGCGCGGCGTAGAGCCGCCGCGTGGGAGCCGACGGCGCCCGGAAAGCGGAGATCCGCATGGTGAGGTCGTACATCGGGCCGATGGCGCGGTCCCGATCGCGGTGATGCCTGGCGAGTGCCGCCCGCAGCCGCCGCTCGTCCGCCAGCCCGGACGCGACCGCGTCCACCAGCCCGGCGGCGTCGCGTAACGCGTTGCCGATGCCCTGTCCGGTCATCGGGTCCATGACGAGTCCGGCGTCGCCGACCAGTGCCCAACCGGGGCCGTACGGGACACGGAACACGTTGGGTAGATCCGGGGTCGTGCGCAGGCGCTCCACGCGAACGCCCGCCCGCACCCGGTCGCCAAGATCGCCGCAGTCGTCGAGCGTCCTCAGGAACGCTGCCTCGAGGTCGCTTCGGAGCGCGCCGAACTCGGCGATCGGCGCCGCGACGTAGACCATCGTCAGGTCGTCGTTCGTCGGGAACACCGCCACCGCACGGTCGGGCCGCTGGTACAGCTCACCGGCGCGCATGGGGACGCCCGCGAAGTAGGAGTACGACGCGACCGACCGGGCGGGCCGCTCCCGGTAACGTCCCGCCCGGACCGCGGCGGCCACTGTGGAGTGTTTGCCGTCGGCGCCGACGACGAGCCGTGCCGTTTCGGTGCTCGCGATCCCGCCGCGGGTGGAGCCGCGGATCCCGCACACCCGCCCGTCCGTCCACACCAGATCGTCCACAGTGAACCGGTCGCGCACATCGACTCCGGCGGCCTGCGCGGCCTCGACGAGCAGGGCGTCCAGCACCGTCCGGCGTGGACTGTACAGCGCGTCGACCCCGTCGTGCCTCGGGTACCTGCCGTCCAGCACGACGCCGCCGGTGTCGAAGCGCACGTGCGTCGTGGCCGCTGCCCCGCTCGCCGTGATCCGGTCGAGCAACCCCCAGCGCTTCAGCAGGGCCACCCCGGGCAGCTGCACCTGATGCGTGGACAGCGTGTCACTGCCGATCGCCGCACGGTCCACGAGCAGCACGCGGAACCCGCGACGGGCCAGCAGCAGGGCGGTCGCGGCTCCGCCGACCCGGGCGCCGATCACGATCACGTCATGTGTTGTCATGTTTCCCCCCGCTTCCATACGGCACCGTATGGTTACCATACTGTACCGTATGGTTGTGGCGCAACGTCGACTCAACGCAGAGGACTGGACCGTGGCCGCCCTGGACGCGATCGGTTCGCATGGGCTGGCCGGCGTGGCGGTCGAACCGCTCGCCGCCGCCCTGGGCGCCACGAAGGGCAGCTTCTACTGGCACTTCGCGAACCGCGACGCGCTCGTCACGGCCGCTTTGGCCCGGTGGGACCGCGTCTACACCGAGGAGATCCTCGCCCAGGTGGACGCGGAACCCGATCCCGCCCGTCGGCTGCGCCTGCTGTTCGTGAGCGTCACCGCGACCTCGTTAGCGCCGGTCGAGACGAACCTGCACGCCGCCGCGGATCACCCCTTGGTGCGGCCGGCTGTGCGGCGTGCCGTGAAGCGGCGTACGGCGTACCTCGGCGACCTCTTCGAAGCGCTCGGGTTCAGCCCGGAAGAGGCGACGCGCCGGGCACTGTTCGCGTACTCCGCGTACCTCGGCCACCTGCAGCTCACGGTCCGGCTA
>Ga0075430_100002282_pt1 | contig 15887 bp, 13 predicted proteins | sample RhiMetdeltSRZDD4_FD_75294 | JGI IMG/M metagenome (GOLD analysis project Ga0075430, IMG submission 75294) | Populus rhizosphere microbial communities from Tennessee, USA - Rhizosphere MetaG P. deltoides SRZDD4 | ecosystem: Host-associated > Plants > Roots > Rhizosphere > Soil | place: USA... | reverse complement strand
CCTCGGATCGGACCGAACATGTTGCGTCCCATGATCGTGGCGCCTATCCCGGCGTGGCCCCTCGCCACGAAATCGTCGTCGACGCCCGTCTTGCCGCCGTCCATGCCGAGCACATCCCGGCGGCCGGTGCGCGTTGCCAGCATCCATTCGTGGAGGCTTTCGCCGCCGATGCCGAGCGGTTCATCGAGGCTCTGATCGGGTCCGGCACCGTACCCGTCGAGCGAGATCGAGAAATTGCTCACGCGGACTTTCGACATCGAAGCCTCCTCGTCGGTCGTCGAAGCGTTACCGACACCCGTCAGCTCACGTCCTGCCTTCCGACACGGACAGGAGCGCAAGCGCGTCGACGCAGAGCTGCACTGTGTGATACGCGGCCTTGCCGATCCCGCCTTTGCGCGTGTCGAGCGGCAAGCCGTCTCGGCGACACGACGTGTACCACTCGCCAAACTCTGGATCTACGAACCGAGTGAACGCGAACGCTTCCAGCTCAGCCGCGCACTGCCGGTAGCGCGCGTCTTCCTCGCCGGCGCAGAGAGTCAAGAGCGCGAGGATCCCGTCGCACATCGTCCACCACAGCTTCTCTGCACTGGAGATCGATCCGTTGCGGGTCACAAACTGAAAGAGGCCACCATGCCGATGGTCCCAGGCGTGCTCCAGGCAGAAGTCCATGATTTCCCGACCTGCCGCCGCCTTCGCCGACTCCTGCCGGTCATCGCTACCACGGGCGAGTCGCAAAAGCTGGATCGCCTTGAGGTTCTGTCCGACCCGGATGACATCCCTCGTCCTGACGGGGTGGTATCTCCAATCGCGGTAGAAGTGCTCGAGGAAGCACCCTGTTCTCTCGTCACGCATGCGTGACATGACCAGGCCGGTGAGTTCCTCAACGCGCGCCGTGTGTTCGCGCTGATGCGTGATCTCAGCGAGTTCTCGGATGCCTTCGAGCATGTCGAGGTGAACAATGATGGTCTTGTCGGACGAACTGACGGACCAGTCACGATCGCATCGCTCGTAGTAGCCGCCGTGTGTCTGATCCCAGGCGTGTCGCTCGAGTTGCTCATATGCCTCGACAGCACGCTCGAGCACGGCGAGGTCTCCGGATGCCCGTGCGTAGGTCGACAGACCGAAGAGCACGTACGCATGATCGAACAGCCGCTTTTGGGAAAGGATGGGCTTGCCGTTCCTCGTGACCTTGTGGAACCACCCGCCGGCTTCGCGATCCCACATGTGGTCGGCCAGAAATCGCGCGCCACGGCTGGCGATATCGAGATAGTCGCCATCGCCGAGCACTTCGTACCCCCGCGTGAAGCCGTAGATCATGCGTCCCTGCATCGCGGCAACCTTCGCCGTGTCGAAGACGCGACCTTGTCTGTCGAGACAGTGGAGGAACCCGCCGAACTCGGTGTCGATCGAATGCTCGGACCAGAACGGTAGTAGCGAAGTCGCAAGGTGCCGGCGGTACCGCTCCGGGTCCAGCGGGTTGTGCAGCGCCGGGGGGGCGGGAGTGCGCCTCCCGCTGCGCCAGTCGCCGCTCAACCGTACTCTCGCGGCCCGTGCTCTCCCGTACGAAGCCCAGAGCGTCCGAGCCAACCCGTAGCGCGTCTCCTGCCGCTCATAAGGTTCCATTACGTGCCTGAGTGGGGCGGCAATTGCCCGCGGGATTGTCATCGGGCTCGAATCAGATCACGACGAGGTCCGAAATGTCGAGCCGCAATAACGAGGCGTTCGTGCCCACATTCAGCGTTGTCGTCTGTACGTACAACCGCGCCGATCGAGTTGGTCGCGCGATCACGAGCGTCCTTCACCAGACGCTCGAGGATTTCGAGCTCATCGTCGTGGATGATGGCTCGGTCGACGGGACTGGCCGTGTCGTGACGGCCATCGATGATCCGCGGCTGTGCTACGTCTACCGCGAGAACGGTGGTCTCTCGGCAGCACGCAACACCGGAGTCGCGAGCTCGTCAGGTCAGTACGTCACGTTCCTCGATGACGACGATGAGGTGCTTCCACGCTGGCTCGAGATGATGGACGGCGCGCTGGCGGGGGACGACGCAGTGGTGACGTGCTCGGCTTATGCCGTGCACGTGCAAGGTCGAGTCCTGGAGACGATGTCTCCAGAGCCCCTCGGTCCCGTATACGAGGACTATCGAGGGCTGTTCCTCTCCGGGACATTCGCCTTGCCGCGACACGCTTACGACGCAATCGGTGGCTTTGCGGAGGGCCTCCAGTATTGCCAGCACACGGAACTGGCGCTCCGACTGCTGCCCTATTGCCGTGCGTCGAACTGGCCCGTCCGGGTGATCGAGGAGCCGCTGCTTCGCTGGGAGGCGCGGCCTCTACGCGAGCGCCCGGCCGCTGCCCCCGAGAAGGTCCTGCTCGGCATGGAGTACTTGCTCGCCCATCATCACGCCCAGCTGTCCCGGTCTCGGGAGGCGCTCGCGAACTGCCATGCACAGGCGGGTGTCGCCGCCGCGAGGCTCGGTCGCTACCCGGACGCGAGACGCCAGTTCGCCCTCGGCGCTCGTGCTCAGCCACGAAACGCAAAGCATTGGCTCCGGCTTGGTTTTGCGATGGTTCCACCCCTCGGCAACCGGGTCTGGCGCTCGCGTGGGTTCCGGCACGCGGTAGTGCGGGGCCTCAGGCGGGCCAAGCAGCGGAGGAAACGGGCGACGCTGGCGACTCGCCGGTGATCCTCCGAAGCGTCGAGACGTACTTGGCTTTCGAGTGACGACTCCGGGTTCCTGCTCGAGTCGCCCGCCGACGTGCTGCCGAGCTATCGGTCGCGCGTCAAGCCCGAACACCCGCGCCCGTCTGTCGGCGGAGGCGATCCAAAAGGTGACGCGCCGCCTCAACTGGGAGGTCCATCGTGTTCGGCACCTGCCAGGTGTCCCGCAAGAACGTGGGGAGGTCGAGTACAGCGCGAACCCCCAAATGGGAGCGACGCAACGCCCAGATCGGTCCCAGGTCGAACAGCCCCTGCACGCGCGACCCGTAGTCGTCCCGTCGCAGCGCGCGCCGGAAGGCACGCTCGTCGCGGACGGTCGTCGGAACACTGTCCAGACGCGTGAGCACCTCAACCGGCACCTCGGCCTCGAGGTTGTCGACGAGATAGCCGAGCGCGCTACGAACGATGAGAACAAGCCGTCGTTGCGTGGCCTGTTGGATAAGTCGTTCCCAGTCGACCGCGTCCGGATGCCTCATGAGGACGAGGGAATCGGCAGCCCATCGAGCGCGGGCGTCCTGCTGCGAGACGAGACCGTGAACGATGGCGTGCAACAGCAGGTCGCTGGCGCAGAGGGTGCGCGTTGCTGTTCCCAGGATTTCGATCGGCTCCGCTGCGCTCCAGAACGCATCGGACGACGTCATCTCCTGGCCCGGGACGACGAACTGCTCGCGCAAATGCCAATGCAAGTCGACGTGGGTACCGTCCGCCGTGGCGACGATCCGCGAGTGCTCACTGATGAGCGAAAACCCCGCCGTGAGCGGCTGTGACCGCCCTCGTGTGTCCCGGTGGGGTCGCCATCCGTCGTCCCGGAGGAGGCGCAGGGTGTCAGCCATCCGATCAGTCGGAACGAGTACGTCGACGTCGTTCATGGGGCGCGATCCGAGATCGCCGTAGTAGCGAAGAGCGAGCGGCACCCCTTTGATGACCATCGCAGGGATGCCGGCGTCCTCGAGCCGCGTGAGAAACGGCGTCAACCGCGAAAGGATGACCTGGTTCTGGTACCAGGCGCGGCGGTGAAGCCCTCGGAGTCGTGGGAGCTCGGGATCTTCGACGCCCAGTTGCACCAGCCTGCGGTACACGAGAGGCAGCAGCCGATGGGTCTCGGTGTCCCAGATGTCGTCCAGGACGAGGTGGCCGCGCAGCGAATGCCACTCCTCGACGGCCTGATCGCGTTCGAGGAACGCGACTCGAAGGAGCGACCGTTGCAACAGGTCCGGCCACGGTGGATCCAAGGGTTTTGGTAGGACGGGGACGCGAGGCGTTCTCGAAGCATCGTCAGCCCGACGTCGTGCTTGGGTGTGCTCGGCCAATCTGGTCCGGACGAGTTGTGCTTCTCGCTCGATGTACAACTTCGCGACAAGCGCATTACCTCGAAATGAGAATCCGGTAGGCCCGGGCTCGTAACCCAACTCGTCGAGGAGGTCGCCGGCCAGGATCCCGCACGCACGGATGACATGCGCGGGCATCTGCGTTCGCCAGTCGCGAAGTCCGATGGTCAGCGGCCGAGCGACGTTCAGGTGGTGGCGCCGGTCGGGCATGCGGGCGAGCATGTGCTCTGTGTGCTCGGCGTGGCTGAGCATGCGGTCCGAGAACGGGATGCCTATGAAGGAGCAGACGTCTCGCAGGGTCGACTGCGGATTGGCCACTAGGTCCTCGTACTTGACCTCGCGATAGCGACTGCCGCCCAGGGCTTGGCCGGCGTCTCGAGCCGCCCGAGTCCGTGACCGCCAAAGGGTGATCGCCTTGAGCGTCGAGACACCAAACCTCTCGGAGTACGAGAGCGCGACGTCGCGCCCGTCCCTGATGAGGTGCACGATGCGTGCCTCGGGGAACAACGCGGCGAGTAAGGCCAGTTGGTCGGTATACCCGGGAGTCTTGTCCCCGTAACGCGACGTTCCCTGCTGAGCTGCCCAACAGGCAAACACGGCTCTGATGGCGCTGGGGTAGTCGCTGGGAGCCGCCTTGCACAGAGTGCCGTACAAATCGACGTCCTCCAAGCCCCACTGAACGAACCGATGGTGAGCGAGGAGGTCGGTCGCGAAGCGCTCGACGTCGAAGTCTCGGCACGCTTCATACCTTTGCCTTTGGGGGGCGAGTTCAGTGATGAACCAAGACTCCGGGGGAATCGTGATGTCCGGGTGGGCATCCACCATCGCGCGAAGCAGTGTCGTCCCCGAGCGCGCGACGCCGACGAAGAACGGAAAAGAGTCCTGCGGAACCGTCATCTCTTCGGGCAGATTCACTCTGGTCAAGTCGCGTCGCCGACCAGACGATCCGGTGCTCGGTCCTGGGGAACGTACCCAACCGTGTCACGGGCAGCCTCGAGGTCCCAGTGGCGGTGTGGATTGTCGGATACTGCATAGAGCACGGCGAAGCGGACGTCGCTCTCGATGGACTTCACGATGAGTTGCGCGAGGTCTTGCGGACTGCACCATATGCGGCGCATCTCCGGGCGGTTCCGTACGAATTTACCACCGTACGTGTCGAACCAGCCGATGCGCAGGCAGATCGCGGCGACGCCATGGCAGTCGGCGTAGTAGCGGGCAAGGGCCTCGCCGAACACCTTCGTGCAGGCATACACACTGGATGGCCGAACTGATACATCGGTGTCGAGCCACTCCGTAGCAGGGTACGCACCGACGACCTGGCCGGTACTGGCGAAGACAACCCTGCCGACGCCTTCAAACCGTGCGGCCTCGAAGACTTGGTACGTGCCGTTGACGTTGACGGGCATCATGCGACCGGAGAAATCAGGCTCCCTCCAGCCGATGGCGGCGAGGTGCACGATCGCCGCGACACCTCGACAGGCGCGGCGCAAGGCGTCGGTGTCAGTCACGTTGGCCTGGACCACCTCGTCGTCGAGCTCGGGCCGGACTCGCTGGGTATCGAGAAGACGAAGGGAGAAGTGCTCACGCAGCAGCGGAACGACCTCACGAGCGATCGTCCCCCCTGCTCCCGTGACGAGAATGCGCGTGCGTGAGTGCGCAACCTGCGGTTGGATCGGTGCACCCGGCGATTGTGTTTGGCGCGGGCTATTGGTCCGGCCGACCCGCAACGCACGGAGACGGCGCCAGAGCCCTCGCCGGACGCGAGCGGCGAAACGTGCCGGATGACTCGTCCGCGGGGTCGCACGGACGGGAATCTCGTACCCACGGGGGCGGTCCCAAGCGACGGCGGCCGGGAGCGTGTCCACGAGCGTTTCCCGGAAGACGATCGCGAGCTCATCGGCTACGTCCTGCATCCCGAGCTCTGTCGCCATCCGCACGATCGTTAATCCGTCCGATTCGATACGCTGCTTGAACCGTCGGCCGGAGCGGAAGCAGAGAGCGAGGTCCATGTGGTTCTCGAGGTCGTTTGCGATACATAGCGCGAGCACCGCGCGCCGCTCGTGCGAGGCGTGGGAGAGAGCGTCAAGCTCGATCTCCGGAACGCCGAGACGTTCCCACTCGAGCTCGTGAAAGGCCCAGACGATCTCCTCGACGGCATTTCCGACGTCGCGTCGGAGCTCTCGCCGCAGCTTCCGTCCGGGCCAGGGGCGAGTGCTGTGCTCGTAGCGATGCGCGTCGTACATGGCGTGGACGAGTGCCGCCTCGACAAGCTGCAACGGCTGGCCTTCGGCGAGGAGGATGCTCGCGGTGCGCACCGTGTGGCAGATGAACGGTTGTCCGCCCACGCGATAGAGGCCGTCGAAGTGTCGTTGCGCGACGTCGAAGACGTTTCGAAGCCGGCGGAGTGCCTGGTCGTCGAGCCCTGCGGCGATGGCTTGACGCGCGAACTGTGGGTACGTGAGCGCCAAGTCGCGCACGAGCGGAGCATAGTCAGGCGTCTCTGCCATGGCACCGCCCTACCAGCCTAGGTCTGTCATGACACGCGCATTCGTCATCGCACCGGCGCTCCCGCTTCCGACTTACGGCGGAAACCTCTTACGGTGGTGGCAGAACGTCGTCGCCCTCTCAGCGGCTGGCCCCGTAGGCGTGTTCGGGCTGCGCGCAGACGAACCGGTGCCGCCACCACGTGACGGTATCGAGGTGTGGTCCAGCTCGAGCGACCCGTCGCTGACCGATCACGCCCGGTTGAACTCGCTGGATTGGCTACGGGATCCCGTCGCCGTTCCCTGGGACGCGTACTACTCGACCGGTGCGTTAGCTGAGCTCGAGGACGTCATCGAGCGGTTCCGACCCGATGTCGTGGTGGTCGAAGAGATGAGGCTCTACCGCTACGTCGAGCCGCTCACGGGGCGCGGCTGGAGGGTTGTGATAGACGCCTCCGCGATCGAGAGCGAGCTGAGCCGCGACCTTGCCGCTCGGAGCTCCCGAGCAGCCGCAGTCGTGCGCACCGCGCTCGCCGAGCGGAGCGAGGCTATCGAGGCCGCCACTTATCGTTCGGTCGACCAGGTCTGGGTGTGCTCGCAGGGGGACGCCGAGAGCGTTCGGACCCGGCTCGGCGATGCAGCGTCGATCGTTCTCGTCCCGAACACGATCGATGTCGACGCATATCGACGGGATCAGCCCTATCGGGCTCGCTCGACGATGATGTTTCCGGCCATGTTTGCCTTCACACCGAACGAGGCCGCGGCGCTGTTTCTCGCGCGCGAGGTCGTGCCGCGCCTCGCGAAAAGCTTCGACGGCCTGCGTCTCATGCTCGTGGGCCAAAATCCGACACCCGCGATGCTCGACGCGGCAGAGTGCGACCCGCGCGTCTCCGTGACCGGCACCGTGCCTGACGTCCGCCCTTACCTCGCCGAGGCGGGTGCCATGCCGATCCCGCTGTTCGATGGAACCGGCACGAGATTGAAGGCGCTGGAGGCGTTCGCCGCCGGAGTCCCCGTCGTGAGCACGAGCAAGGGCGTCGAGGGTCTCGACGCGGAGGCCGGCACCCACTTTCTGCACGCGGAGGACGCCGATGAGTTCGTCGCCGCGCTGACGCGCCTCTGGTCGGAGCCGGCAACGGCCTCGAGGCTCGTCGAGCGGGCTCGGTCGTTTGTCGCAGAACGGTATTCGTGGGACGTCGCTCGGCGCGCTGTCGGGCAGGCGCTCGAACGCCTTGCACCGGCGAGTGCCCGGTAAACTCGTGGGCTATGCCTGTGAGCGAGATGGATCGGTTCGAGGTGAGTCGGCCCGAGGTTGTCGGGTCTGTCGTCGACGGCGAGGTCGTTGCCATCAACCTCGACACCGGTAGCTACTACAACATCTCGGGCGCGGGTGTGGACGTCTGGACCGCAATCGAACCGGCCGCGTCGGCCCACGAGGTAACAGCTCGTCTCGCCCACCGCTTCGGCTTGCCCGTCGACGAGCTCGCAACCGCGGTGACTAGCTTCATGGAGGAGCTCCTTGCGGAAGGGTTGATCCGCCCGGCCGATGCCGGCGCAACCGGTGCTGAGCTTTCAGCCGACGACGCGCCATCGGACGGCCAGGTCGCGTTCTCACCGCCCGTCCTCGAAAGGTTCACCGACATGGAGGACCTGCTTCTCGTCGACCCGGTCCACGACGTCACCGACCGAGGGTGGCCGCACGTAGAGGCCGGGTGAAACGCTGTGACCTCGCCCCAGCCCGTCGCGAGGTCCCGACCTTCCACCTTGCTCGATTCCATCGACCAATTTGGCGCGAGCTTCGATGCGGCCGCCGCACACGTTGGTGTCATCGAACGCAACATCCTGCTCGCGGGTTATCGGATTCGGGTGGAATTCGCGGGGCCGGCCCTCGTCCCCGTGATCCAACCGGCGTTCGATCACCTCGCTGAGCACGACGGCGGGCAGGCCGCCGACCTCTCGGTTTGTGTGTGGGATGCGACTTCCACCGGCGTGCGGCCGCTCCCGCTGCCCGCGGACGTGTTACATCGAGGCGAAACCGGCCCCAGATATCACGGCGAGGACGGCGGAATCGTGGTGCATGCTGCCGATGCCACGCTGAGCGTCCTCGACGCGAGGCGGAAGACGGCTCTGCATTATCTCCCCGACGCGAATAACGCGCTTTGGTACCAGAAGGCGACTCCGCTCAAGGACATCGTGCACGCCTGGACAAGCTGGCACGACCTCCAGCTGATCCACGCCGCTGCCGTGGGGAATCACGACGGCGGTGTGCTCATTGCCGGCGTCGCGGGGTCGGGCAAGAGCACGACGAGCCTTGCCTGCCTGCGCGGTGGGCTCGCATACGCCGGCGACGACTACGTGCTTGTCGATATCGAGCGCGCATTCGTGCATTCGCTCTACTCGTCCGCCAAACTCGAGTGGGACAACTTCGATCGTCATCCCGAGCTGTTCCTACCCGCGAACTCACGCGCCGATCCTAAGGCCCTCGCATTCCTCGCCCGTGACGTTCGCGACCGCATGGCGCGCGGCTTCCCGTTGCGGGCGCTGTTGCTTCCCACGATCACGGGTCGCGAGGAGACGCGGGCGATACCAACCACGACCGCGAGGGCCCTGCTCGGACTCGCTCCCAGCACCATGCTGCAGATGCCGGGGCACAACCAGCAGTCGCTCGGCGCGATGGCGCGCCTTGTCGACGGTGTACCCGCCTTCCAGCTCGAGCTGGGTACAGATCTTTCTGCGATCCCGGATGTTGTGGAGGCGGTACTCGCCGACGTGACCGGCCGATGAACGATTCGCTGGTCAGTGTGGTCATGCCGGTGTTCGACGGTGCCCGCCACCTCACCGAGGCGATCGAGAGTGTGCTCGCGCAGACGTACCGGCCAATCGAACTGATCGTGGTAGATGACGGCTCGACCGACGACAGCGCCGTCATTGCGCGCCAATACGCGCCGTCGGTACGGCTGCTCGCTCAGGCTCACGAGGGGATTGGGTCGGCCCGCAATCGAGGTGCTGAAGCGGCGTGCGGGGCATATCTCGCGTTCTGTGACGCGGACGATCGGATCCCGCCCGACCGCATCCAGCGACAAGTTGCCGCGCTCGAGCCCGACCCGCGCACGGATGCCGTCTTCGGCGAGATCGGGGAGTTCGTGAGCCCCGAAGTCGACGAGCGGGTGGCGGACGAGCTCCGCGCTCCACTTGCCCGGAGTTCGGTGCGGATGATGATCACAGTCCTTCTTCGCACCGAGTCGTTCCGGCGCGTTGGCCCGTTCGCCACCGACCTCGGCCGTGGGGTCGATCTCGAGTGGCTCGCACGTGCCGACGACGTGGGTCTGCGCATCGAGCCACGCGAGGGAGTCGTCACGTACCGGCGCCTCCATGATGCGAGCACCAGCTTCCGACATCGTGGCGAAGAGGATGACTACGTGCGGGCGGCGCGCTCGGCGATCGCGCGCCGTCGTCAGACCTCCTGAACCGACCTCCCGTCCCAGTCCCAGCGCTCCCCGAGCAGGTGGAAGAGCCGCTCGTTGTGCGGTGCGAAGTGACGCGACAGCATCGTCCATAACGCCTGGTCGACTGGCGGGCACGAATCGAACGCGATCGACGGCACCTTTTCGCCGTCCGACAGGCCGAGGAAGTCCAGCACCCGCCGCATTCCTTTGGGCTCAGTCACGGCGCGCGCCTCGAGGACGAGGAGCCGAGAAGAATCGAAGCAGTGGTACCAGCGTTGCAATTGTTCTTCGTAATGACCGCGCTCCAGATACGTGTGATGCCGCGCCGGCCCGTCGGGGTCGTCGTAGACATGCGGCTCGAACGAGCGCCCCTCCTCGAGTCGGCATTCGTCAGCGGTGAGCGCGTCCTCGAGCGAGCGACGCTCCCTTCCCAGTTGCACCATGAGGTGGTACCGAAGAATCGCGCGCTCGACAGGGTTGCGGAGAAGGGCAACGAGCTTGGCCTCGGGCACTGCGTCGGCCGCGCGGGTCGGCGCGAACGGATGGAAGAGGTAGTACGGGCTTACCTCTCCGGCGATCGTCTGCATACCGATCCGGCGCTCGATCGCATTGCGCCGCGCCCGAGTCGGGAATTGAGCGCGATACCAGCGACGACCGTAGGCATACCGGACATCGAAGTAGTGGACTTCGTCGGCTGCGGAGCGGCAGACGGCCGGGTGTTCGCGCAATGCGCGGTACAAGGTGCGCGCACCGGACTCGTCGGCGCCGATGATCAAGAAGTCGGGGAGCGGTCGCCACGGCGCGGTTGCCCGCCGGAGCTCGAGTGAGATCCGGTTCACCGAAGAGGAGTCCCGTTGCGTTTCAACGCGTCGACGGCCATACCAGGCTCACGAGGCGGGTCACGAGATCGTCGATCTCCTCGGCGGCTTCCTCGTAGCCGCCTGGCGGCCCGCCGAACGGGTCGGCGACGTCGTCGGCGCGGTCGGCTCCGAGCAGGTCGCGCTGCGAGCGGTCGCCGTGGGCGCGAGCGACCCAGTCCGATATCGACTCACCTGGTCGCCGAGCGCCGGTTGCCTCGCCGCGCCGGACGATCTCCTTCAACGTGAAGGTGCGAGGCCAGACCGATGGGTCGAGGAGCACCGCTTCGCGCACGTGCTCGCGCTCGAGGCCCAGCACGAGCGTTGCACCGCCGACCATCTCGGAGTCGATGGCACGGCTGTGGTGGCGACGCAGATCGACACCCTGCCGGTCGAGGACTCGGAGCGCACCGTTGTCGAGCGTCGCGTCCGTCTCGCGCAGCCCGGCGGATTCGACGACAACCTCAGGCGCAGGTTCCTTCAGCCGCATCTCCAAGAGCGCGGCCGCGATCGGGGACCGGACGATATTCGCCGTGCACACGAACAGCAGGTGCGGCGCCGAATCCGTCACGATCCGTACTCGGCCGTCAGAGGTATTCCACCCTGCGTCCATCGAGGCGGTGTCGCGTGTCGAGCACGTAACGCGCGTGTCGTCGGATCAGGTCGTAATCGAAGTCGTCGTGGTCGGTGATGAGCACAACAGCGTCGGCCTTCGACAGCTCGTCGGAACTGAGATCCACCCTCGCAAGGAAAGGATCGGCCCAGCGGTGGGACAGGTGAGGATCGGCGGCACGTACCTCCGCCCCCAGGTCGTGCAGCTGTCGCGCGATCTCGACCGCCGGTGCTTCGCTGGCGTCGGCGGTGTTCCGCTTGTACGACACGCCGAGCAAGAGGATCCGGCTTCCGTTCAGCACGTGCCGGTCACGGTTGAACGCGGCGATGAGGCGCTGCACGACGTAGCTGGGCATGTCGTCGTTCACGTCGTTGGCGAGCTCGACAAATCTGAACGGGCGGCCGAGTCGGCTTCTCGCCCGCCAGGTCAGATACGTCGGGTCGATGGGCAGACAGTGGCCGCCGACGCCCGGTCCGGGCTCGAAGCGCATGAAACCGAACGGCTTCGTCGATGCCGCGTCGATGGCACCCCAGACATCGATGTCGAGATCGTCGGCGAACATCGCCAGCTCGTTCACGAGCGCCACGTTGACGTGCCGGAAGGTGTTCTCCAGCAGCTTGGTGAGCTCGGCCCCCTTGGTGCTTGCAACGACCACTGTGCGATCGACGAGCGTCTCGTAGAACGCTCGCACTTCCTGCAGAGACCGATCGTCGATGCCGGAGACGACCTTCGGGGTGTTCGCGAGCGTCCACGTCCGGTTCCCGGGGTCGATGCGCTCGGGGCTGTACCCGACGGAGAAGTCGGCGCCCGCGCTCAGGCCCGAACCGACCTCGAGAATTGGTACGAGCATCTCCTCGGTCGTGCCGGGATACGTCGTCGACTCGAGGATCACCGCGCTTCCGACCCGCACGTGGGGCGCGAGGGAGCTCGCCGCGCTCTCGATGTGCGACAGATCGGGAACCCCCTCGCGGAGCGGCGTCGGCACCGCGATCACGGCCACCTCGAAGTAGGCGCAATCTTCGATTCGGCTCGTGGGCAAGTACCGGCCGCTCGCGAGGGCTCCCGCGAGCTGCTCCGGCCCGATGTCGCCGACCTGAGGCTCGCCGGCAGCCAACCGCTTGACGCGTTCTTCGTCCAGATCGAACCCGACAACCGAGTGACCGACCTCGATGGCTCGCATTGCAAGTGTCAGGCCGACGTACCCCTGTCCAATCAATGCGACGCGCTGCCGACGGGCGAGTGGCTCCACGGGAAGCGAGTCTGACAGGGCGTTCACGGGCTGACCAACGTCCGGTAGCAGTCCTCGTAGCGGCGGACGACGCGTTCGACGTCGAAGTGTGTCGATCGGCGCGCCGCCGCCTTCGCCATGCTCGAGCGGCGTTCGGGGTCGCGCACGAGCCCGAGGATCGCGTCGGCAAGCTCATCCGGGCGTTTGGCGGGCACGAGCCTGCCCTCGACACCGTCGGTGACGGCCTCGGGGATGCCTCCGACCCTCGTGGCGATGACGGGAAGCCCGAGAGCGAGCGCCTCCATGAGCGCGACCGGCAGCCCCTCCTGTCGCGAGCTGAGCACGAACAGGTCGGCGGCGGCGAGGACGTCGAGCGCGTCGGGGCGGTACCCGAGAAGGATGAACCTGTCGCCCAGTCCCGAGCGGGCGTGCTCGGCGATCACCGCGGGTTCGAGCGGCCCTTGCCCCACCGCCGCGAACCGAACCGGCGTGCCGCTCTCGCGGACACGGCGGGCGGCTGCGAGCAGCGTGGGGTAATCCTTGTGCCGCCTGTAGTTGGCGACGGTAACAACGAGACATTCGTCGGCGCCGACGCCGAGTGCGCGCCGCATGCTGTCTCGCTCCGAGCCGTGCGCCCGTGCCGCGTCCACGACGATTCCGTGCAGAAGCGTCTCGGTACGTCGCCGCCACCAATCGGGCATCGAGCGGCTGACTTCCTCGGACACCGCGAAGTGGGCGACGTCCAGGGGATACGTGACGGCGTTGAGGATGCGAGTCGGAACTGCGTACGCGGGCCAGATGTTGTGTTCGGTGCTCAAAGTGATCGGACGCGCACGTCGCGGCAGCGTTCGAGCGACGATTCTCGCTGCTGCCGCGAGGAGCGGTGCGTGAGCGTGCACGATGTCTGTCGGTCGCTCGAGTAACAGTTGCCGGAGGCGCCAGGTCCAGCGCAGATCGCTCCTTGCGGTCGCGCCGAGACAGGTCACCTCGACCCCCGCATGCTCGAGGAGCGGGACCAACGCGTGCTTCTCGGGGGCCACGTATGCGGCGGCGTATTCGAAGTCCTCATGGTCGATCGCCGTCGCGCCGGCTGCGAGCAGCGTCTCGGTTCCCCCTGGCCCCAGGCCCTTGGTGAGCCACAGGACTCGCACGCGCGTCACAGCAGCTCCACGTCGCCTAGTGAGAGCGCCCACCTGTCGAAGGCAGGCGCGCGGCGCTCGATCGTGCGAGTCGTAAGGATCGGGCCCTGGCGGGGGAGAGGAATGCCGCCATCGCGGGCGGTCGGCACCCGGAGCACGTAGTCCGCTCGCGCGCGCCCCGCCACGTCGCGGATCAGTTGCCGGGAGGCGGAAGGGTCGTCGCCGGGCACGAGGACGTCGCACAGCGTTGCTTCACGCGCCGCCCCGCGTCGACGGACGCGGAAGAACGCCACCCCGGCTGCGATGCCGCCGGGCATGACCGCCACGCGGTAGTCGAGCAGCGGAAGCCCGTATCGCCATCGCAGGTATTCAACCGTGCGTCTCGTCGTCAATCTCCCTGTGCGCGGCTGCAACCGGAGCAATTCGGACATTGATCCTGCGTGGTCGAGAACGCTCGGGGCGGATTCGCCTCCGGCGCCGGACGCGGACCACAGCTCGGCCGGAAATCGGGCGCGGGCCATTCGAACGAGGCCGACGAGTCCGGCCGGGCGCGCCGACAGCGGGACCTGTCCGGCCATCTCCCAGCCCATGCGTAGATAGCCGGGGCGGCTTTGGTCGTTCGGGGTGTTGAACACGAACGCCACGCCCTCCGCTCGAAGGTCTTCGAGCGCCTGCTCGGTCAGTCGGCGAAACACGCCGCGTCCGCGGGCCGGCGCGTCAGTTGCAGTGTCGACGGCGCGGACGGCGCGGACTCTCTGCCCGTCGAGCTCGAACTCCCAGCGCAGGAAGGTGCGGAATCCCGCCAGGCGGTCTCCGTCCCAGGCGACCCACGCGGGAGACACACCGAAGACGTTCCGGTCGTGCTTCCACGCGAAGAGCTCCGAGCTCCGCTCGGTCCGCTCCCACCCGAGGGTTCGCGCCAGGAGCTCGAGGATGTGCCGGCGATCGGCCGCGCTCGCCACGCGCACGACGAGCTCGTCCGTCACTTGAGACCGGACAGCCGGAGCGCTTCGCGGTAGAAGGGACTCGAGTGCTCGAGGTGACGCGGCTCGTCGAAACCCTGAAGGCGGCCGTCCTGCAGCACCATGATGCGATCGCACGTGTCGAGGGTGGAGAGTCGGTGGGCGATGATGAAGACCGTCACCCTGGGCGTCAAGGTCGCGAGCGCCTCACGGACGAGTGCCTCGGATCTGGGATCGAGCGAGCTCGTCGGCTCGTCGAGCACGAGGACGTCGGGATCGCCGACGAGCGAACGCGCGATGCACAACCGCTGTCTTTGTCCGAGGGACAATTCGCCACCGTGCTCGCCGACGGGAGTTGCGAAGCCGCCCGACCACGAACGAATCTCGTCGTGGATGTTGGCGAGTTTCGCCGCCCGAACGATGTCATTTGCGGTCACGTCGCGGAAGAAGCGGATGTTATCGCCCACACTGCCACTGAAGAGTCGAGGTTCCTGCGGAACGAACGAGACGCGCTGGTACCAACCGGTCAAAGCGAGTCCCCGAAGGTCGCGCCCATCGGCCAGGACGCGCCCAGTCGTCGGCTGGCGGAGGCGAAGGAGCAGTTGGACGAGTGTCGACTTGCCGGCTCCGGATGGTCCGACGATGCCGATGATCTCTCCTCGTTGCGCTTCGAAGGACAAGTCGTGGAGGACCGGGCGGCCGGGCTGGTATGCGAACCCCACGTCTTCGAATGTGATCACGCCGACCCGCCCCACCGGCTCGTCGCCGCCGTCGACGGCGTTCTCCTCATAGCGGCGTTGCTCCGAGAGCAGCGTCTCCAGGTACGGAGCGCCCTCATTGAGGTTGTGGTACGAGGTTTGGATGTTCTGCCCGAAGGAGAGCGAGCGCAACAAGATGAGAACGACGGCGCCGAGCGTCGAGAGGCGACTGAATCCCACTGCGTAAACGACACCGAGCGCGACTACGACGAAAAACAGTGCCGTGCCCTGGTAGAGCCCGGGAACGAGTTGTACGAGGAATCGGGTCCGGCGCATTGCGTCACGCTGAGCGCGGATGTAGCGGCCCACTCGATCGCGAACACGTTCGCCGGCATCGAAGATCTTGATCTC
>Ga0075430_100002278_pt1 | contig 15896 bp, 13 predicted proteins | sample RhiMetdeltSRZDD4_FD_75294 | JGI IMG/M metagenome (GOLD analysis project Ga0075430, IMG submission 75294) | Populus rhizosphere microbial communities from Tennessee, USA - Rhizosphere MetaG P. deltoides SRZDD4 | ecosystem: Host-associated > Plants > Roots > Rhizosphere > Soil | place: USA... | reverse complement strand
TTACTGACGCGGTCGGAGCGGCGCGCCGAACAGCCGCATGTAATAGCGCACCTGGAGCGACGACGCGAACCGCCTCGGGGCGTACCCCGAGCCGCTCAGCGTTTGCGTGTGGAGGAAGTTGATCTCGAGCGGCAGGCGCGCGCGCCCGCGGTCGTATGCTCGCAGCGTCGAAATCGAAAGTCCGCCGCCAATGCTCTGCTGCGTGAGCTCGGTGTCGATGCCTAACACGCTGGCGTCGAGCGCGACCGGCTCACCGTCGGCGTCCTCGACCGTGAACGTCCCGGTGTACTTGTCTTCGGCCTTGCGCCGGTACGTCCACTGCGCGGAGAGGGAGAGGTAGTCGTTGTAGACGTAGCGGGGCGTGGCCACGATCTCGATGTAGTCACCAAGGTCGCGGCCGACCTGCTGCTCTCGAAACGCCGGCACGAACGGATTGCGTGGCACGTCCGGGATGCGCATCCGCTGCTCGTCCTCGAGCTGCACGCCGTACCGGGCCACACCCGATGCCCAGAAGCGGCGCGTCAGAATCACGTCGGCTACCCCGTTGACTTCGATGTCCATCTGCCCGTCGCCGGTACCGACGTCCACGAGGTCCTCTGGCCGTTCGAGCTGCGCCGTGCCGAACCGTACGAGGCCGCCCACGGCGACGCGCAGACCGCCCGATGTGCTCGACCTGGCGCGAGCAGGTGAGCCGTACGTGTCGAGCAGCATTACCTTCGCGCCGACCTCGACGTCGCCGATGTGACTGCGTTCGACCACCCCGAGGGGCACAATCTCGAGATCCTGCTCGAGCAGCTCCCGAGTCTGCGCCGTCGTGACGGGCACCTGCGCGGCGAACGGTGTCTCCCAGAGTGAGAGCTGCGGGATGTACGTCTTGAACGATGCGTTCAACGACTCGACTCGGTCCTCGATCGCGGACTGGAAGGTACTCCCGCGTGTTGGCACGTACGCGCTCCCCGCCGCCGAATCGACGCCGATTCCGTACGTCCGTGCGAGCCCCGCCGCAAACGTGCGTGCCTCACGGACCAGTGCTTCCACGCGAGCGCGATCGTTGCACACGGCGTCGCCCGGATTCGTCGTGCACGCCTGCAGCCGGTTCGAAAGGTCCTGTGCCGCGCGCATCAACGAATCGACAACCCGTTGGTTCTGGCGCGCGGCGGCACTCGCTGCAACGAGCGCCGGATTCGGGCCGATATTGGCCGCGTGCGCCTCGAGATTGCGTGGGTTCGCGTCGACCACCACCTCGGAGATCGTGTGCTCGTACGGCAGCCGGCCCGTGAGCTGGATGCGAGAGGTGAGGCCAAGGTCGAACACGAACGCGCTCCGCGCGAGCCGAGCGCGAAAGTCCGTGCGCAGTGGCCCGAGTGTGACGTTCGCGTTCGGCTGGCGTGCAAGCTCGCGGAGCGAGGTTTCGATGGGCCGCAGGCTCGGTACCACAAGAACGCCGAGCGAATCAGGGGAGAGCGGTGCACCGAGTCTCTCGCGCGTGCCATCCGCGCCGAACGTTTCGTTGTGGCTCGACCACGTCACCTGCGCCGAAATCCGGAGCGCACCACGTGGAACGACGGTGGCATCTTCACCGACCCCGAGTACACGCTGCGCGTGAGCGTCGTGGGGCGTATTCGCGACGAGCGCGGCGAAGAGCAGCGCCGCGCACAGAAACTTCGAAGAAGACGAGGAACGGTGTGGCACGTCGTCAGGCAGACTGTGATGGCGTTGCAGTGCGGAGATTCACGGCCCGGTCGCCCGTCGCGGGGCGGCCGGTTATGATGGGTGGGTATCTGGGCTCTCACAACATCACCACCTCGTGACCGCAACGCCACTCCCCTCGGTACCCTGGCTCCGGACCGGCAACCACTGGCTGTCGCTTCCGTGTATACACCCGGCGGACGGGTCGATTCACGCCATCGGGATCCTGCACCGCGGTGCGCGCGGCTCGGTCGAGTTCGCAGGCGGCGCGGAGTTCAGTGAGGCGGCGGCTCCACCGCTCGCCCGGCTCTCGTTCTCGGTCAACGGTGTCGCGCTTTCGTTGGCGCGTGCGACGCTCGCGTGGGAGCGGGCAATGGAGTGGCTCCCCACGTTCACGGCGACGCTCGAGGGGCTCGTCGTTCGTGGAACGGTGTTCGCGCCGTACGGCCGGGATGCGGATACGGCAGGCGTGGTCTACGCGCTCGCCGTGGAGAATCGCACCGGCGCCGACGTCGACGTAGCCGTCGTGCTCGACGGAACGCTCGGCCACCGGCAGCTGCGCGTCCGTTCGGCGCGCGCGTTCGAGGACGCGCACGTCGCCATGCTCGCGCCAGACGACATCGTCGTGCTCAAAGGTGCTGCACTCCCGGGGCTCGCTGCGCTCGCGATCGGAAGCGACCGCGCGGCTCACGTGGCGGTGGGTGAAGGACCGGGCGCCACCTACTCCATCACGCGCGAGATTCGGGTCTCGGCGGGGGCACACGCGGACCTCGCGTTCTACATTGCGGCGGGGCCGGAGCAGGATGGCGCGCACGCGACCGTGTCCGTGATGCGCCGTCGCGGGTGGCGCGAGCTGCTCAGGGCAACGCGTGATGCGCTGCGCGACCTGGAGCAGACCACCGGCCACGAATCGCTCGATCGGCTCATCAACCGGAACCTGCTCCTCGCCTACTTCTATGGAGTCGCTCGCGCGCTCGACGACGCGCATTTCTACCTCGTGCGAACGCGAACGCCCTGGCACGGCCGCGGCGTGACGTTCCGTGAGTGGGAGTCGCTCACCTGGACACTGCCTGCGGTGCAGCTCGCCGACGCCTCGCTCGCGCGCGAGCTCATTCTCCGCGCGTGTGAGGTGCACGGATACGCGCCCGGGAGCGGAGTGCGATACTTCGATGGCACACTGTTCGAGCCTGGCTTCTGTCTCGAGGGTGCGGCGTCGTACGCACTCGCGGTCGACCGCTACATCCGCGAGACGAACGACGATCAGATCGTCGAAGAGCCGGTGCTCGCGGACACGCTGTATCTCGCGTCCGACGATCTCGCCGCGCGGCGCGATCAACAGATTCCGCTGTACTCGACTGAGGTGGTGCCGAGTGGAAATCCGGCTCCGTTGCCGTACACGTTGCACGGAAACGCCGTGGTCGCGCAGGCGCTCGACGTGTTGCGACGGACGCTCGACGAGCAGACCGCGCGCGATGTTCAGGATCCCGAGGGTGTTCGCGCTGCGCTCAAGCGTCACTTCTCGCGCGACAAGGAAGGCAAGTCGATGTATGCCTCCGCCATCGACCTGAACGGGAACGCCGTCCTCGACGACGATCCGCTCGCGTCGATCCATTGGCTCCCGGTCTACGAGGTCGTCGATCGCAACGAGTCCACGTTCCGGCGAACCGTCCGCGCGGCGGCAACGGACCATCGGTTCCTCGTGCAACAGTGCGCGCGATTACTGGGCCCGGACGCCGCGGATGTGATGAAGTGGATCCGGCGCGCACCGCTCGACGACGGATTCGCGGCCGAGCAGGTCGACGAGTCGGGGCGTGCCCAATCGAATGGCGGCGACGCGTCGGTCGCGGGACTGCTGGCACACACACTGTGGTACGCCGTACACGCGCTGGGCGTCGCGCCGTGAGACTCACCGCCCGCCATTACGCTTGTCGCTCGGCGAGCCGGTGGGTTATACTAGGTTGCACGCGGGAATAGCTCAGTTGGTAGAGCACAACCTTGCCAAGGTTGGGGTCGCGGGTTCGAGTCCCGTTTCCCGCTCTCGGCGCCTCTGAGAACGAGTGGCGCCACGGCTCGTCGGAACGCTACGGGAGCGGGCATACCGCTCCCGTCTTTCTTTGGGAACGGGCATACCGCTCCCGTCTTTCTTTCGGAGCGGTCGAGCGGCACGCGACATTGGCCGGCGCTGGACGCGCCTCCGGAAGCCGGGGTGGCGAAAGCGGTAGACGCGCGAGACTTAAAATCTTGTGGGGGCAACCCCGTCCGGGTTCGAGTCCCGGTCCCGGCACTCCTTCCTGCGTCATCGTTAGGCCGGCGGTCGCGCCGTATCAGGCGGCGCTCGCCTCCCCGACGAGTCCGGCCGGCGCGCAGCGCTGTCGGTGGGCGAAAACGCCGGCCGCCCCTGCGGAAGCCAGCCCGGCACCACCGGCGCCGGCCGCGGGGCGCGTCGTCTGGCGGTTCTCGCGCGTGCGGCACTGTCGACACCCGCACTATCGGGCACCGCGCCACGCGCCCCACGGCCTGGTGGTTGAACCGTCGGGGGCAGGAGTCCGCGCCCGCTATCGCGAACGACGGGCACGTTCGACTGAGCGCGACCTGGGGCGACTATGGCGCCGGGCAACGGAGGTTGGGGTTGTAACGGCGCCGGTTCGGGCTCCACACCGCGCGCGGGACTGCTTGAAGAATCTGCGCTTCGCGACGCTGCCGTATCGCTGCCGGGAGTCGTGGCAACGGCACCTCCACGATAGACGGCCACGCCTAACGCCGCCGCGGCGACGAGCACGACCGCCGGTACCGCGAGCAGGACGCCTCGGCGCACACCTCGGCCCGCCGCAGACGCCGCCGCGGGCATCGGTGGCGTCTCGAGCTCGCGAGGTTTTGGCGCAATCGGTGGTGGGGCGATCGGTGGCGGCGCAACCGATGGCGCCGTCATCGATGGCACCACGGAGGCTGCAGGGGCGACGGGCACGCCAGCAGGCGCGAGGGAGGCACCCACTCGAACCGTCATCGGCAGGCGCGTCGTCCCACGCGGCGTAGCCGCGCGAGTCCGCGCGGGGGTTGGATCGGGCCCCATGACGAGATCGCTCGGCGGCCGCACCACGGGGACCATGCTCCGTGCCGGCTCGCAGTCCTCGATTCGGTCGCGATCCCCGCCGCATTCACAACGCGCGGCGCGCGCGAGATCGATCAGGACGTTGGCACGACTCGGAGCGATGGCCCCACTCTCGAACGGCGCGGCGTCCAGCGTCCGGAGCACCCGCTCGACCGGCGCGCGACCGAGAAAGCGAAGGGCGGGCAGCCCGCCGGGTATCGATGCATAACGACGCCATCGATCCGCATGTCGCGGGTCGAGCTCGGATGACTGGTCGGCGATGGCAACGCCTTGACGCTCCAACTGTGCAAAAAGCGCGGCCGGTGAGAATCGGACGTCGATCGACGAGTCGGCCGAGCTCGGGCAGTCGCCGACGTAGGTGATGAGGATCGCGTCGCTGTAGATGCGACGCAGCGCTCGCGCGACGGCGACCGGTGGCGCGGCGAGCGATACTGCGGGCGCGTGGTTCGGCCCGCGAGCGAGTAATTCGGCGACGCGCGGACAGGCACACCCGACAATGACGTGCTCGTCGCGTCCCGCCAGCTGCTCGAGGTAGGTGATCGCAACGAGCTCGTCGCCCCACGTCGGGGGCACCACGAGGTCGAATCCGGCGGCGGTACACGCGTTCGCGAGCTGCGCCGCCGTACCTGGTCGAGCAGATACGACGGCATCGTTGCCGAGTATCACGGCGGCGAGCACCGGGTCGGTGCTCGCGAAGGTCCGGCGTTCCGGTGCTGCTGCTTCCACGAGTTCGGCTGGGTGGGCGATGCGACTCCCCAAGCTATCACGCAATGGGCCGGGTGCGTATGCGCACCGCATGGACGACCGGCTGACCTGCGAAGACGGTGTCCACAAAACACGAGCGGGACACCATGAGGTGTCCCGCTCGCGTTCTTCACTTGCCCTGGGTGCCGGCGATCAGAATGGAATGTCGTTCGCCGACATCCCGAGTGGCGACGGGTCGAGGGTCTCAGCCGCGCCGTTCGCGTCTGACGGTGTGGAAGACCCGCCTCGCGACGATGTCGGTGCCAGTCCCGCGCGCGGTGGCCAGATCACGCCGTCGCACGAACGGTCCCGGCATTTGTAGTCCGGCGCCTTGGGATTCCGCTTGGAAAGACGGTTGTCCCACATTTTGCCGCCGCACTTCGGGCACAACGGCATCTCGGCGGGGCCAGTCATGATCACGTCGACCGGCTGTGTGTCCGGCGAAGGCTCGGCGACTTCCTTCGCGGGAAGCTCCTTCGCCGTCGCGGCGGCGCTCGAGCGTGCGCGGTTGGTGCTTCGGCTGCGAACCGTGGCGGCGGGTGTGTCGCCCTCGGGGAGCGCGGCGCCGTTGGTGGGGCCGAACCGCCGTGCATAGACGGCGCCAGGGTCCTCCAGCGGCTTCGCGTTACGCGCGTCGCTGTCCATCTGCACCCAGTTCTGCTCGTAGCCGTAGAGCTCGTGCGCGATGCCGAATCGGACCGCTGCACGCTTGAACGCGTCGGTGGCTGCCGACTTGTAGTCGCGCCCGGTACCGACATCCTCTCGAATGACGCCGAGGATCTGCAGCCGGGCCTTGAACGAACAGTTTCCGCCCTCGTTCGCGTCGTCCATGGACGGAAGCGGTGGCAGCAATTCCAGTGTGAGGTCCCACTCGCCGGGGACAACGGCGTCCAGTCGCTCGCGGGCCGTGTTGGCCTCGATGTAGGCGACGAACCGCGCGAAGTATTTCCCGTCGCGCGCGATGACCTTTCCGTCCTGACGCCAGAAGACCACGCCGTTAGGCAGCGGCTCGGCGAGGCGCGACCAGATGTCGGCCTTCTCGGTGTGTACGTCGTGTCTCGCGATCATGCTCTCATCCCACCTTTCGCGTCCAGTCCAGGTTTCGATGCGCCCGCCGTACGTCATCGACGGCCGGGCAGGTACGTCCGTGTTCGCAGTACAATCCGTGGCGATCGAAGAACACGAGATGCGTCGCCAGAGTTCCGTTGACGGACTCGTCCACTCGGAACAGGCGCTCGACCGAAGTGCCGCGGCCACATTTCGCCTGGGGATCCAGTGCGCGGATCTTCACGGTTCTGACCGGTGGCTGATTCGGTTGACGCTTCGCGGACCCCTTCGTCGGGCGTCCTGCTTTCCTCCTGTCGCGAGATCGCGGACCCCGGTTGCCTGCCTGCGATCCGCGGCGGCGTCGACCCTTCCCGCGAGGGCGATCGCTCGCCACCGACATCGCCGACTTTGCCCCAAAGCCACGGCCGGTCGCCCGACCCGAACTGCTCCTTGGTTGCTTGACTTTCGTCACTCGACCACCGACAATCAGCTACAGATGTAACGGGGCTTCGGGCGATATTCGGTGAGTCAACTTAAGGTTTCGCGTAACAGATGTCAACCAACCACGACAGCAGGGGCCTCGAGCCCATTGGCGTTCCTGAGCTTACCGCGCTCGGAAAGCGTATCGAGCTGCTGCGGATCGACAGAGGCATGAGCAAGGGCGTGTTGGCTCAGCGCGCCGGAACGTCGCGGCAACAGCTGTGGCGTGTCATGACGGGGAAGTCCGAGCTGACGAGCTCGTTGTGCGCCCGGCTCGCCGATGTTCTGGAGGTCGATTCCCGTCTCTTGCGCGAGGCCGAGCGAGAGCCTGACCGCGACATCCGCACAGACGCCATTCCGGCTCTCCGTGATCGCATTATGGGCCTCGTGTTCGACCGCGCGGACTCATCGGCAACCGTGGGCGCGAGGCGAAGCCAGACGCTCGAGGAGTACGTGACCGACGCCTACGGCCTCGAGCGGACGTTCGCGACGCTCCCCGCAACGGAGGACGGGCGCCGTCTGAAGCGAGCTTTGCTGAACGCCGTCGAGGACATCGCCCAGGCGCGAGCGCTCAAACTGCCGAGCACGTTCTTCGACCTGCGTCGCCGGGTCGTGAACGACGAGAACTGAGCACCACTGATCGGCGACGGACCGCTCACCCCGTCAGGCAACGCGCGTCCTCGGCCTAACGAGTTTCTCGGCGGCAGAACTGCTTGGTGGCCCGTGTCGTGCACCTCTCAGGCGTCCCATCGAAGAGGTAAGCACAATGGACCGAGGCATCGACTTCCTGAAGAGCCAGATCAGCAACGCCGTCATGCAGCACGGCACGCTGCTCAAGAACCTCGAGGATCACGAACGGCAGGCCGAGGACCCGCGCTTCCGCGACCTCTGCTCGCGCTCCATTCCGCAGATGCGTGAACACCAGCGGATGCTCGAGAGCTACCAGCAGACCATCGGCGCCGAGGCCGGTGTGGCCAAGAACCTGCTCGGCAAGGCGATGGGCGTCGCGCGAGACCTCGCTGATGCCGCTCGCGAGAGCGACTTCCTGCGTCTCGTTGGAGACATCGTCACAGCGCGGCAATCGCAGGACACGTTCGCCACGTTCCGGTTCGCCGGGCGCGAGCTCGCGAATCCTCAGCTCGAGCAACTCGGTCAGGTCGGTGAGCGTCACCACGAGGAGTTCGTTCGTGAGGCGAACCGGCTTGTGCAGCAACTGTTCGTTGAACATGCACGCGGGATAGAACCGGCGACGGCCGCTCGCCCCACGCGCGACATCGACTCGCCGCGGCTCTAGCCCGGCGGTCGAATCGACTCGGCCCGCGCCGTGACGGCGGCGCGGACGAGAGCGCAAGCCACGCTCTCTCCGCGCCTCCCACAGCTGGTCGAGCTTGCATAGCTTACGCGCATGACCGACGTCGTTGCGCTCTGCGCGGAGCTCCTCTCCATCCGCTCGCCCACCGGAGGCGAAGGCAAGATCGTCGAGTTCGTCTCACGCCGGCTCGTGAGTCGCGGGTGGAACGTCACGGTCCAAGAGGTGACGCCCGGTCGCGGCAACGTGTGGGCGTCTCGCGGTGGTGGCGGCGGCGTGACGTTGTCGACGCACCTCGATACCGTGCCGCCGTACGTCCCGCCGAAGCTCGACGGCGACCGCCTCTTCGGTCGCGGGGCCTGCGACGCAAAGGGCATCGCCGCCTCGATGCTGGCAGCGGCCGATCGACTCGCGGAGTCTGGCGAGGACCGCGTCGATCTCCTGTTCGTCGTCGGCGAGGAGAAAGGCTCGGACGGCGCGCGCGCCGCGAACCATCTTCCAGCCACGAGCCGATTTCTCGTCAACGGCGAGCCGACGGAAAGTCGTCTCGCGAGCGGCGCGAAGGGTTCGCTCCGCGTAACGATCAAGACGCGCGGGAAGGAAGCTCATTCCGCGTATCCGCATCTCGGCCGTTCGGCGATCGAGCCCATGCTCGAGCTGCTCCCGACGATCCGGTCGCTCGCGCTCCCCAATGATCCCGTCCTCGGCGACACGACCGTCAACATCGGCACGATCCGCGGGGGAACCGAGGCGAACATCATTCCCGGCGAATGCGAAGCCGAGTTGATGTTCCGGCTCGTCGGCGACGTCGCCCCGGTGAAGGCGCTCATCGAACAGTGGGCTGCCGATCGGGCGGAAGTCGATTACGGCTCGTACATCCCTGCGCAGCACTTCCACGTCGTCGACGGGTTCGACGTCGCCCCGGTCGCGTACACGAGCGACATCCCGCTGCTCGGCCGGTGGGGCACGCCGCTCCTGTACGGTCCCGGCTCGATTCACGTCGCGCACACACCTAACGAGTACATCGACGTCCGCGAGCTCCGCGAGAGTGTGAATACCTACGAGCGGCTCGTCCGCTCGCTGTTGACCGCCGCGTGATTCCTCAATGACTGCCGTATCGAGCCCCCCAGCCCGTCGCTGGCCCGTTGCGATCCTTGGCGCCACCGGCGCCGTCGGCCAGACCTTCATTCGCTGCCTGCGGAACCACCCGTGGTTCGAGATCGCGGAGCTCGCGGCGTCGGAGCGATCGGCTGGTAAACCGTACGCCGATGCCGTGCGCTGGCTCGAAGGTGAGTTCCCCGACGAGCTCGCGAATCGAACGGTTGTCGCGTGCGAGCCGTCCCACATTCGATCGCCGATCGTCTTCTCGGCGCTCGATGCCACGGCCGCCGCGGATGTCGAGCCCGCGTTCGCGCGCGCGGGTGCGACCGTGCTGAGCAACGCGAAGTGCTTCCGCATGGAGCCCGACGTTCCACTCGTGGTTCCCGAAGTGAACGGGAGCCATCTCGCCCTGCTCGAGAAACAGCGTGAGGCGCGCGGGTGGCCTGGCGCCATCGTGACCAACGCAAACTGTGCGGCCACCGTCGCCGTCGTCGCGCTCGCGCCGCTCCATCAGGCGTTCGGCGTGCGTCAGGTATTCGCTGTTACCATGCAGGCCATCTCGGGCGCCGGGTATCCGGGCGTCCCGTCGCTGGACATCGTCGGCAACGTCATCCCGTACATCGCCGACGAGGAGCCGAAGATCGAGCGCGAGATCCCGAAGATGCTCGGCTGCTTCGACGGGGACGCGCTCGTGCCCGCGCCCATCAGCGTGAGCGCACACGCGAACCGGGTTCCGGTCGAGCACGGCCACACCGTCTGCATGTCGATCAAGCTCGACAAGCCGGCGACGCCCGACGCCGCGCTTCGCGTCCTGAAGGAGTGGCGGGGCGAGGCGGCCGTGCGAGGCCTGCCGAGCGCGCCGGAGCGCGCCCTCGTGGTATCGGACGCTCCCGATCGGCCGCAGGCCCGGCGTGACGTCGGTTCGGGGTCGGGCATGACGGTCGTCGTCGGACGCGTGCGTGCAGATCCGCAGCTCGATCTCCGCCTGGTCGCGCTCGGCCACAACACGATTCGAGGTGCGGCGGGCGGATCGGTGCTGAACGCCGAGCTGCTCGTTGCGACCGGCGGTATCCCGCAGACATGATCGTCGTCAAGTTCGGTGGCACGTCCGTCGGCGACGCGGCAGCCATCGAACGCGCGGCGGAAATAGTTCGCGGGCGGCTCTCGCGTCGTCCGCTGGTAGTGGTGTCGGCGCTTGCCGGGACCACGAATGCGCTCCTCGCGATTGCGGAGCAGGCGGCCAAAGGGCAGTTGATCGGCGCACTGCGCGGCGTCGAGACGCTGCGCGATCGTCATCTGGCGGAAACATCGACGCTGCTCGGCGACTCGGGTCCGGGGTTGGAGGTGGCGACGGATCTCGGCGCGATGTTCGACGAGCTCGCAAGCCTCGCAGAGGCGCTGTCGGTGCTCGGTCACGTGACGCCGCGAAGTCTCGATGCGATCGCGGCCATCGGCGAGCGACTCTCGTCTCAGCTCGTCGTCGCCGTGCTGTGCGCGCGGGGAGTTCCGGCCGCGCTCATCGATCCCGGCGAAGTGATGATCACCGATGATCACTTCGGCCGCGCCGAGCCGCAGGCGGAGCTCATCGCCGACGCGGCGCAGCGCGTTCTCCGGCCACCCCTCGCGTCCGGCGTCACGCCGGTCGTCGGCGGTTTCGTCGGGGCGACACAGACCGGGATCGTGACGACGTTAGGCCGCGGCGGCAGCGACTACAGCGCGGCGCTCTTCGGCGCCGCCTTACGCGCCGACGCGATCGAGATCTGGACGGATGTGGATGGCATGCTCACCGCCGACCCGCGCGTCGTCGACGGGGCACGGCTCATCGAGCAGATCCGGTTCGACGAGGCGTCCGAGCTCGCATCGTTCGGCGCGAAGGTCCTGCATCCGAGCACCATCGCGCCCGCCGTCCGCATCGGCATCCCGGTCTACATCTACAACTCACGTCGGCCGGAAGGGCGAGGCACCCGAATCACGTTCGACGCCCCTCGGCGGCCCGTGAGCGCGATCGCCGGCAAGCGCGACGTTTCGCTGATTCGGATTCGGACTCCGCGCATGCTGCTGGCGCACGGGTTCCTCCGTCGCATCTTCGAGATCTTCGACGAGCACCGCACGTCGGTGGACGTCGTCGCCACGTCGGAGGTGTCGGTTTCGATGACGATCGATGACGCCACACATCTGGACGCGTTGCTCGGTGGGCTGACCGCGCTCGGCGACGTGTCGGTAGAGCGGAACCGCGGCATCGTCGCGCTCGTCGGCGCCGGCCTGGGCGACAGTACCTCGACCATGGCACAGGCGCTCGCGTCGTTAGGCACCCTCAAGGTTCACATGGCGTCCCTGAGCTCTGGCGGCATGAACCTCACCCTGCTCGTCGACGGCGACCAGGTGTCCGAAGCCATGCGACGGCTGCACACGGCCTTCTTCCCGATGCCCCAGTGAGCGGTCTCCGCGTTGCGATCGTCGGCGACGGGAAGATGGGTCGGGCCCTGGCCTCGCTCGCTCCCGAACGGAGCATCGACGTCGTGACCCTGGTCGGCGCGGCGGAAAACGCCAGCGGTCGGGCGTTGACCCGGGAGCGGCTCGGGAACGCCGACGTCGTCATCGAGTTCACCGAGCCGGCCGCGGCGCCGGAGAACGTGATCGCAGCACTGCGAGCTGGATATCCGGTGGTGTGCGGCACGACCGGCTGGGCCGACCGCCTGGCCGAGGTGGGTCGGGCAGTGCAGGAGACGGGAAGCGCGCTGGTGCACGCACCGAACTTCTCGGTTGGCGTAAACCTGTTTCTGGCGGCCGCGGCGGCGGTCGGTCGCATAATGCACGCGGCTCCGGAGTTCGAGCCGCACATTGTCGAGACGCATCACTCCGCGAAAAAAGACGCGCCATCCGGAACCGCGATCGCGCTCGAGCGAGCCGCACACGCAGGGCTCGGCCGCGAGGTGCCGATAACCAGCGTGCGCACGGGACATGTACCGGGAACGCACGAGTTGACCTTCGACGGACCGTTCGAGCAGATGCGACTGACGCACATGGCGCGCGACCGGCGTGTGTTCGCCGATGGTGCACTGCGTGCGGCGACGTGGGTAAAAGGACGGCGTGGCGTGTTCACCATGCGTGACGTGCTGAACCTGGGTCCGGAGATCCAATGAGCACGAGGCGACTCACCGGCTGCGGCACTGCGCTCGTGACGCCCTTTACGCGATCGGGCGAGGTCGACGAACCAGCGCTTCGCCGGCTCGTCGACTGGCAGATCGCCGAGGGCGTTCACTTTCTCGTGCCATGCGGATCCACGGGCGAAGCGGCGACGCTGACGGCGGCGGAACACCGTCGCGTCGTCGAGATCACCGTCGAGGTGGCGAACGGACGGGTGCCCATCGTCGCCGGGGCCGGGTCGAACGATACGGCTCGCGCGATCGCGCTCTCGCACGAGATGCGTGCCGCCGGCGCCACGCACCTCCTTCACGTTTCTCCCGCGTACAACAAGCCGCCGCAGCGGGGAATCATCGCGCACTTCAGGGCGATCGCTGACGTGGCCGAGCTGCCGATTGTCATTTACAACGTGCCGGGACGGACGGCGAGTAACATCGAAGCGCGCACGACGCTCACGCTCGCGGAACACCCACAGATCGTCGCGATCAAGGAAGCATCCGGCAATCTCGCGCAGGTGACGGACATCCTCCGAAATCGGCCGAGTACGTTCTCGGTGCTCTCGGGCGACGACGCGATGACGCTCGCCGTAATGGCCGCCGGTGGTGACGGCGTGATCTCGGTGGTGAGCAACGCCACGCCGCACCTCATGGCGCGGCTCGTGGATTTCTGCGCGAGCGGCAACTTTGCCGAGGCGCGCGCGCTGTCGATGCGCCTGACGCCATGGTTCGAAGCGGCGTTCATCGACTCCAATCCCATCCCAGTGAAGGCCGCCCTGTCGATGATGAACAGAATCGAGAACTCGCTGCGGCTGCCCCTCGTGCCGCTCCTCGAGGCGCACGCGGGCGCAGTGCGTTCCGCGCTGACATCGGCGGGAGCACTGCAGGCGTGACGTCACCATCCGTCACGATCACGATCGACGAGCTCGCCTCTCGCATTGAGGCGCTCGCGTCGGCGCCTGCCGGCACAGCGGTCGGCAGCGACGCAGAACGCGTCGTTGACGCGATGCTCGATGCGCTCGAGCGCGGTGAGATACGGGCCGCCGAGCGCTCGACTGACGGGTCGTGGAACGCCGTGCCGTGGGTGAAGCGTGGCATCCTCCTCGGGTTCCGTGTCGGACGGGTCGTCCCGATGCCTGACGAGGGCCACGGAGACGCATTGGATCGTCCGGCCGCCTTCTTCGACAAGCACACCTATCCGCCGCGCGCGCTCACGCTTCGCCATGGCGTTCGCGTCGTGCCCGGCGGAACGTCGATTCGTCGCGGCGCGTTCGTCGCGCCAGGCGTGGTGTGCATGCCGCCGGCGTATGTCAACGTCGGCGCGTACATCGGTGCCGGCACGATGGTGGATTCCCACGCGCTGGTCGGGTCGTGCGCGCAGATCGGCGAACGGGTGCACCTCAGTGCGGCCGCGCAGATCGGCGGCGTGCTCGAGCCGGTCAACGCGTCGCCCGTGGTGATCGAGGACGACGCGATCGTCGGCGGCAACTGCGGTGTCTACGAGGGGACGGTCGTCCGCGCGAGGGCGGTTCTCGCCGCCGGCGTCGTGCTGACGCGCGGCACGCCCGTGTTCGACCTCGTGCACGAGCGAGTGTACCGCGCCCAGGGCGGGAAGCCACTCGAGATTCCGGCCGCGGCGGTCGTCGTGCCCGGCGCCCGCGCGGTGCGGAGCGCGTGGGGCGGTGCAGAGGGGCTTTCCTTGCAGACGCCGGTGATCGTGAAGTACCGCGACGAGAAGACCGACCTCGCAACGGCGCTCGAGCAGTGGCTGCGATGACGATGGAAGTCTCATCGGAGCGGGCGTCCCGGCCGGTTCGTGTCCCGGGTGACAAGTCCATCTCGCATCGCGCGCTCATCTGCGCCGCTCTGGCCGGTGGGCGTTCCCGCATTCGCCACGTTCTCCGATCCGCGGATGTGCAATCGACCGCCGGAACGCTCCGCGCGTTAGGCGTGGCAATCCCGGCGCTCGGCGACGACGTGCGGGTGACGGGTCTCGGACTGCGGAAGCTCAGAGCGCCAGCGGCCGCGCTCGACTGTGGCAACAGCGGTACGACCGCTCGACTCATGGCAGGCGTGCTCAGCGCGCACCCGTTCACGAGCCGACTCATCGGCGATGAAAGCCTCAGCCGGCGCCCGATGGCGCGTGTGGCGAAGCCGCTCGAGGCCATGGGCGCGAGGTTCGCGTTCGAATCGGGACAGCATTTGCCCGTCACCATCGAGGGCGGCGACCTGCAGGCCCTGACCTGGGAGAGCGCGACCGCGAGCGCCCAGGTGAAGAGCGCGATTCTGCTCGCCGGTCTGGTTGCCGGCGTACCGGTGTCGGTCACCGAACCGGTGCGGTCGCGCGATCACACCGAGCGCATGTTGTCGGCGTTAGGCGTCGAAGTGCGCTCCTGTGGCGGAGAGGCGGCGCTCACGCCGGCCAGCGACATCCCGCCGTTCCAGCTCGATGTCCCTGCAGATCCGTCGTCCGCCGCGTTCCTCGCCGCGCTCGCTGCCGCGGGCGGCCTGCCTGGTGCGACCGCGCTCGAGCTCACCGATGTCGCGTTGAACCCGACGCGACTCGGATTCTTCCGCGTGCTGCGTGACATGGGGGCCGTGATCAGTTGGGAGGTCGAGCGCGAGGAGTGCGGCGAGCCGGTCGGCACCATCCGTGTCGCCGCGGGTTCGCTCGCGGCGGCGAGCATCCGTGGCGAGCAGGTTCCCGCGATGATCGACGAGCTTCCGATGCTCGCCTGTCTCGCCACCCGAGCCGACGGCGAGACGGAGATCACCGGAGCCGGTGAGTTGCGCGTGAAGGAGAGCGATCGCATTGCGCGAGTCGTGGAGAATCTGCGTGCGGTTGGCGCAGACGCGGACGAGTTGCCGGACGGCCTCCGCGTTCGTGGGAGCCGGACACCGCTGCGCGGCGGCATCCGCGCGCACGGCGATCATCGGTTGGCGATGGCGTTCGGCGTCCTCGGCGCGCTCCGCGGCAACGAAATCGTCGTCGACGATCGCCACTGCGTGACGGTGTCATATCCCGGCTTCTGGTCCGATCTCGAGCGCTTGACGACGTGAGCGGCGAGCAAAAAGGTCAAGCGCCGTTCGTCATCGCGATCGACGGACCCGCCGCGTCGGGCAAGTCGTCGACCGCGCACTGGGTCGCATCGGTGTTGCGGTATCGGCATGTCGACTCCGGCGCACTCTACCGCGCGGCCACAGCCGCGGCGCTCCGGACGAAGGCGGCGCCAGAGACGTGGACCGAATCACTCGTCGTCGATGCGGCGCGGACGGT
>Ga0075430_100002276_pt1 | contig 15900 bp, 17 predicted proteins | sample RhiMetdeltSRZDD4_FD_75294 | JGI IMG/M metagenome (GOLD analysis project Ga0075430, IMG submission 75294) | Populus rhizosphere microbial communities from Tennessee, USA - Rhizosphere MetaG P. deltoides SRZDD4 | ecosystem: Host-associated > Plants > Roots > Rhizosphere > Soil | place: USA... | reverse complement strand
TCGTCACGTTCTGCGCGCATGCCGGCGCTCTCTGCGGTAGACTCTCTGCGCTCAACCGGCGTCGGACCTGCTCACGGCGGTGTAGCTCAGCGGCAGAGCAGGGGTCTCATAAGCCCCGTGTCGGAGGTTCAATTCCTCCCACCGCCACCATACTTCGCCTCGGACCGAGCCACGCAAGGAGAGAACCATGAGACTGGCCGGGAAGGTCGCACTCATCACGGGCGGCGCCGGTGGGATGGGGCAGAGCGAGGCGTTGATCTTCGCGCGCGAGGGAGCGCGCGTCGTCGTCGCCGATGTTCTCGAGGTCGACGGACGGCAGGTCGTCGACAAGATCACCTCCGGCGGCGGCCAGGCTCGCTTCGTGAAGCTCGACGTCACCAGCGAGGCCGACTGGCAGACAGCCGTCGAAACGACGCTCGGGGACTTCCACCGCCTCGACGTGCTCGTCAACAACGCCGGGATCAGTGGCACGTTCGATCCGGATACGATGAGCACGGCGGCCTGGGACACGCTCATGAACGTCAACGCCAAGGGCGTCTTCCTCGGCATGAAGCACGCGATCCCGAAGCTGCGTGAAGCAGGCGGTGGGTCGATCGTGAACATCTCCTCGATCTCGGGCTTCGTCGGCCAGTCGATGATCCACATGGCCTACAACGCCTCCAAGGGCGCCGTGCGCCTCATGACGAAGTCGGCGGCCGTGCAGTATGCGAAGGACGGCATTCGCGTCAACTCCGTGCACCCGGGCTTCATGCCTCCCATGCGCACATCGAAGGTGTCGGCGGATCCAGCGTGGCGCGCCAAGATGCTCGCCGCCGTGCCGATGAAGCGCGAAGGTCGCGTCGAGGAGGTCGCCCACGCCGTGCTGTTCCTGGCCTCCGACGAATCCTCCTACATCACCGGCACCGAGCTCGTCGTCGACGGCGGCTACCTGGCTGTTTGATTGAATGGGGGGCCCGAAAGGGCCCCCCATTTAGCCGTGAAACTCCTCTTCGGCTGTGACGCTGCTCTTTAGCCGGGAGGCTCCTCTGGAACGGTGTCCGACTGGCACTAGAGGTGCCACGGGCGTGGTCCGATTGCCCGGGGGTGACCGTCATCCATTGAATACGTCGAGGTTGGCGAGTGCGTCGGCGCGGCATCGCGCTTGCTCCATCCCGCCGGGATATCGCTCGACCGCGCATCTGCGCGACCGGCACGCGCTCTGTTCAAGCGCGCTGAACAGGAGGGATGGAGGGATGAAACGGCAATCGTCGAACGGCAACGGAATGATGGTCGTCGAGAGGCTGCAGGCAGAGCTGGCCTCTCATGAGGGTCGCCGCGCGCTCATGGCCGAGTTCCTGGGCACCCTGTTGTTCGTCGTGTTCAGCGCGGGGACGCTGGCCGTGACCGGCGGGTTGCTCGCCGAGCGGATGTCGTCGGCGCGCCTGCTTGCGGTTGCCCTCGCCACCGGCGTGGCCTACGCGGTCTTCGTCGGTGCCGCCATGCCGGTGTCCGGCGGTCATCTCAATCCGGCGGTCACCTTCGCGGCCCTGATGTCCAAGCAGATCCACGCGGCGAAGGCCGCGCTGTACGTGGTGTCGCAGTGTGCCGGTGCGGTCGTGGGCGCGCTGTTGCTGATGGTGATGATCCCGAGCTCGATGCACGGCACGCTCGGCTCCGACATGCTCGCCTCGAGAGTGACCATCGGCGGCGGTCTGGTCACCGAGATCGTGCTCACCTCCGTGCTGGTCGCTGCCGTGCTGGCGGCCTCCGGGGGCGGATCGCCGGTGAGACTCGCGGTGGTGGGCATGGTCGTGATCCTGGGGCAGCTCGTGGGCGCCCCCCTGACGGGCGGCTCCATGAACCCCGCGGGCAGCTTCGGCCCCGCCCTCGTGGCCGGGGTATGGAACAACCACTGGGTGTACTGGCTCGGTCCGTTCATCGGCGCCGCCGTCGCCATCTTCGTCTATGACGTCTGCTTCCATGTGGTGTCGAAGGGCGCGCGCTCGATGGGTGAGGTGAATCACAAGGCATCGGCCCGGGCCTAGCGGCCCGTGTTGCTGCGCCGGGCGGGCGGTCGCGCCCGCCCGGCGTCGTTCTGCTACACTCCACGCTCGTGAATCGCGCCGCCACCACCGATCTCCTCGTCGAGCACGACGGCACCATCGCCACCGTCGTCTTCAACCGCCCGCGCACGCGAAACGCGATCACCTATGCGATGTGGGTCGAGATCGCCCGCGTGACCGAGGGCCTGGTGAAGGACGACTCGGTGCGCGCCATCGTCTACCGCGGCGCCGGCACCGTCGCCTTCGCGTCCGGTGCCGACATCTCGGAGTTCCAGGAGCAGCGCAAGGACCTCGAGAGCTCCCAGCGCTACAACACGGCCACCGCCGGCGCGTATGCCGCCATCGGCGGCTGCCCCAAGCCGACGATCGCGATGATCCACGGCTTCTGCATGGGTGGCGCCATGGGGATCGCCATGGCGTGCGACCTGCGCTTCGCGGCCGAGGGCGCGAAGTTCGGAATCCCGGCCGCGCGGCTGAACATCGTCTACCCGCCGGACGCCATCGGTCAGCTCGTCGACCTCGTGGGGCCGGCGTACGCGAAGGACATCCTGTTCTCCGCGCGCACGCTGCCGGATCGGGAGGCGCTGGCCATCGGCCTCATCCAGCGCCTGCTCCCGGCGGATGAGCTCGAGGGCGCGACCTACGAATATCTGCGCGCGGTGGCCGACAACGCACCGCAGTCGGTGCGCGGCAGCAAGAAGGCCGTGCAGTTCTATCGCGCCGGCTTCACCGACGAGCGGCGCCGGCAGCTGCGCGATCTCGCGCGCGAGGCGTTCGAGAGCGAGGACTACAAGGAGGGCACCCGGGCGTTTCTCGAGAAGCGTCCGCCCAAGTTCCAGGGGCGCTGAGCGGCGCGTGCGCCTCGAGTTCCTCAGCTCCACGCCGCCAAGCCCCACCGAGGGCAGCGGGACGTGGGTCGCCATCGACGGAGTGATGCGCGGGCTCGCCGCGATCGGTCATGTGGCTGCCCTTCGTCCGCTGGGCGCGCGTTCGCGCTTCCACACCCTCGATCGCTGGCGCTACAACCGCGAGCTCTGCCGCCGCCCGCCGCAGGCTGACGTCGTGATCGGTGTCGACCTCGACGGCTTTCTGTGGGCGCCGCGGCGGATGCCCCGCATGCCGTACGCGGTGATGCTCAAGGGCATCATCGCCGACGAGCTCCGGAACGAGCGGGGCGTCGTCCGGGCCTTGCTGGCGCTCCAGGCGCGCTGGGAGCGCCGGAACGTCCACGCCGCCGACCGCGTCATCGTCCCCAGTCGCTACTCCGCCTCGGTCGCGCAGGAGGTCTATGGCGTGCCGGCGGCCGCGCTGGCGGTCGTCCCCGAGCCGATCGATCTGGCCGAATGGCGTCGCCGCTTCGCCGTCGTGCCGCCCCGGACGAATCCGGCGCCGACCGTCCTCGCCGTTGCGCGGATGTATCCGCGCAAGCGCCTCGACGACCTGCTGCGTGCCGCGCTCGCCCTTCGAGCCCGAATCCCCGGCGTCCGGGTACGCATCGTAGGAGCGGGCCCGGAGGCGGTTCGGCTCCGTCGCCTCGCGCATGACCTGGGTGTCGTGGAGACGGTCACGTTTCTGGGTGAGATCTCCCGTCAGCGGTTGGCCGTAGAATACGTAGGAGCAGACTGCTTCTGCCTGCCGACCGTTCAGGAGGGCTTCGGGATCGTGTTCACCGAGGCGATGGCCGCCGGGCTGCCGGTCGTGGCGTGTCGTGCGGCGGCGGTTCCCGAAGTGGTCGAGGACGGACGGACAGGGCTTCTGGTGAGTCCGCGAAGCCCGGAGGAGCTCGCGATGGCGATGGAAAAGCTGCTGACGAGCGGGACGCTTCGACGCGAGCTCGGCGACAACGGCCGGCACCGTGTCGAAGGGCTCGACCTGCCTCGCGTGGCCGCGCGCCTGCTGGAGGCGCTCGCCTAGATGGCGCGCGCACGCTCGACGCGCAGGTTCAGCTTCGCGGCCGGCCACCGCTACTGGGTCGATGCGTGGGCTCCCGAGGAGAACGAGCGCATCTTCGGCCGGCTGACCGTGCCGCACGGACACAACTACATGCTCGACGTCACGGTGCACGGCGAGATCGACGAGCGAACGGGCATGGTCATCGATCTCGGAGAGCTGAAGCGCGTCGTCGGCGAAACGGTCGTGGAGCGCTTCGACCACGCCGACCTCAATGCCGATCCGCTCTTCCGGGACCGCGTGCCCACGACCGAGAACATCGCGCTGGTCGTGTGGGACCTGCTCGCCCCGAAGCTCGGGGGCGACCGGCTGGCTTCGGTGCGGGTGTGGGAGGACGCGACGCTCTGGGTGGAATACGATGGCACGTGAGGTGACGCTCACGCGCGTCTACCACTTCAGCGCCGCGCACGAGCTGACGAATCCGGCGCTGTCCTCCGAGGCCAACGCTGCTCTCTACGGGGCCTGCCACCGCCCGCACGGCCACAACTACTATCTGGAGGTCAGCGTGGCCGGGGTTCCCGATCCGGTCACCGGAATGGCCGTCGACCTCGCCGCGCTCGACGAGCGGGTGGAGCGCCTCGTGCTGGACCGGGTGGACCACCGGAAGCTCGAGGAGGCGCCGGCCCTGGCCGGGGTGATCACCACCGGCGAGGGGCTCGCACGGGCGTTCTGGCGCGTGCTGGCGCCCGCGGTGGCGCCGCGCGGGAGCCTGCGGCGCGTGTCGGTGGTTGAGACCGCGAAGAACCGCTTCGAGTACCGAGGGGAACGCGGATGATCGCGAAGCTCATCGAGCAGCTGCTGAAGGAGCTCGGCGAGGACGCGCAGCGTGAAGGCCTGGCGAAGACACCGGAGCGAGTCGAGAAGGCGCTGCGGTACCTCACCTCCGGCTATGCCCAGAGCGTCAGCGAGATCCTCAACGACGCGCTGTTCGTCGAGGACTACGATGAAATGGTCATCGTCAAGGACATCGACTTCGCGAGCCTCTGTGAGCATCATCTTCTGCCCTTCGTCGGGAAATGCCACGTGGCATACATGCCGAAGCGAAAGATCCTCGGGTTGTCGAAGATCCCGCGGCTGGTGGAGATGTTCAGTAAGCGATTGCAGGTTCAGGAGCGGCTGACGACGCAGATCGCCAACGCGCTGAACGACGCGCTGGAACCCCGAGGCGTGGCGGTCGTGATGGAAGCCATTCACCTGTGCATGATGGTGCGCGGCGTCGAGAAGCAGAACTCGAAAGCCGTCACCTCCGCGATGCTCGGCGGCTTCCGCGATCGGCCCGAGACGCGTGCGGAATTCATGGAGCTCATCAAGAGCAGTCGGGGAGTGCAGCTATGAGCAAGGTTCTCGAAGGGAAGACGGCCATCGTCACCGGCGCCGGACGCGGCATCGGCCGCGCCATCGCCCGCGCCTTTGCCGCCGAGGGCGCGACCGTGGTGCTGGCGTCGCGCTCGCGCGCCGACCTGGCCACGGTGGCCGCCGAGGTGCGCGAAGCGGGTGGACGCGCGCTCGCCATCCCGACCGACGTCACCCAGGACATGGCGGTGGAGGCGCTCGTCGAGCAGGCGACATCGGAGACGAACCGGATCGACATCCTGGTGACGTCGGCGGGCCTGGCCACGTTCGGTCCGCTCGCCGATACCAAGCCCGGCGACTGGGACGCGATGCTGACGCTCAATCTGCGGGCCGCCATCATGTGCTGCCGCGCCGTGCTGCCGGCGATGATCCGCCAGCGCGCTGGCACGATCCTGAATCTCTCCTCGATCGCGTCCAAGCGCGCGCTGCCGGGCTCGGCGGTATACACGGCCACCAAGGCCGGTCTCGACGCCTTCAGCCGCGTGCTCGCCGAGGAGCTGCGGCCGCACGGCGTCCGGGTCGGCGTGCTGGTGCCGGGCGCCGTCGACACGCCGATCTGGGACTCGATGGGAGGGGCGCCGCCACGCGAGAAGATGCTACGTCCCGAGGACGTCGCGCGCGCCGCCCTGCTGATGGTGACGCTGCCGCCGCATGCCTCGCTGGAGGAGCTCACCCTCCTGCCCGCGGGTGGCATCCTGTGATACGATGACACCAGGCGTCGGGCCTGAAAGTTGCGTGTTTACGGGAGGATGAATGATTACGATGAGCGAGACGGCCGCCAAGAAGGTATCGGAGCTTCGCCTGGAAGAGGGCAAGCCGGAGTGGGGCCTGCGCGTCCGGGTCGTGGGCGGCGGGTGCTCCGGGATGTCGTATGAGCTCGGCTGGGAGGACCAGCAGCAGGCCGAAGACAACGTCATCGACGCACAGGGCATCAAGGTCTACATCGACAAGATGAGCGCGCCGTATCTGCAGGGCAGCGAGATCGACTTCGTTCAGAACGACATGATGGGCGCCGGCTTCGCCATCAAGAACCCGAACGTCAAGTCGAGCTGCGGCTGCGGTCAGTCTCACCGCTTCTAGGAACGTGGGGGGATCCCGAAATGGCCCCCCACGCCCCCCAACGTGCGGCACGCCCCGGCGGAGCCGTGGCGCGCCTCGATAATCCGACAGGCGTTTAGTCCGTGCGCGTCCGCGTCTTCCTCTTCGCCCGGTATCGTGAGGCGACCGGGCGCGAGCAGGTCGACGTCGAGCTACCCGAGGGCGGTACCGTCGAGGCGGCGTGGAAGGCGATGGTCGACCGCCACCCCGAGCTTGCCGCGTACCGCCCGTACACGCTCTTCGCCGTCGGTCACGATTACGTCGAAGCTGACCACCGCCTGCGCCAGGACGACGAGCTGTGCTTCTTCCCGCCCGTGAGTGGCGGCAGCGCGTCCGCCGTCGGCGACGTGTATCGCGTCGTCGATCATCCGCTGTCGCCTGACTCCATCGTCGCCCAGGTCGACGAGCCCGGCGCCGGCGGCATCGTCGTCTTCTCGGGAGTGGTGCGGAACCAGACCGACGGCCGCCCCGTGAAGTTCCTCGAGTACGAAGCCCACGCCACCATGGCCGAGGCGAAGCTCCACGAGATCGGGTGCGCGATTCGCGCCCGGTGGGCCGGGGTGCGCCGTATCGCGATCCTGCACCGCGTTGGCCGCCTGGAGATCGGCGAGTCGTCGGTTCTCATTGCGGTCTCCGCCGCCCACCGCGGCGACGCCTTCGAGGCCTGTCGCTACGCGATCGATACCCTCAAGCGCACCGTCCCGGTCTGGAAGAAGGAGCACTTCGAGGACGGGGAAGTATGGGTGGGACTCCAGGGCGGCTAGCAGCGCTGCTGGCGGAGACGGTCGAGCGCACGCTCCGCCGTCACACGATGCTGACCGGCGGTGAGACCGTGCTCGTGGGCGTGTCCGGCGGCGCCGACTCCGTGGCCCTTCTCATCACGCTGCTGACCATGGCGCCGGCCTGGCGGCTCGAGCTCCGTGTGCTCCACGTGGATCACGGCCTGCGTCGTGACTCCGCCGCCGACGCCGACTTCGTCCGGCACCTCGGCGACAGGCTCGGCGTGCCGGTCGACGTCACCGCCGTGCACGTCGGCCCCGGCTCGGTCGAATCGGCCGCGCGGGCCGCGCGGCATGCCGCGCTCGAGGCGGCCGCCGATCGGCTGGGAGCGACGCGCATTGCGCTCGGACACACCGCCGACGATCAGGCGGAGACCGTGCTCATGCGCCTCCTCGAGGGAACCGGTGTGCGCGGGCTCGCCGGGATCCCGCCCGTGCGAGGCCGCCTCATCCGTCCGCTCATCGACGCGCGCCATGGCGACGCGGTGAGGGCGCTCGAGGCCGCCGGCGTGCCGTGGGTCGAGGACCCGTCCAATGACGATCCGAAATTTTTCCGCAATCGCGTGCGCCACGAGCTGCTGCCCTTGCTCGCCGCCGTCTACCAGCCCGACATCGTGACCCACCTCACGGCGGTGGCCCGGGCCGCCCGGCAAGGCGTCGACGCGCTCGACGAGACCGCTGCGCGCGAGCTCGAGCGCCTCGCCGACCGCGGCCCCACCGGATTGACGCTGTCACGCGCAGCGCTGGCCGGGCTGCCCGCGTCGGTCGCGGCCGAGGTGCTGCGAACCGCCGCCGCCGCGTTCGGCAGCAGGGCGCCGCTCCGCGCGTGGGGACATCGCGGTCTTCGGCGAGTGCTCGCAGCCCCGGCGCCGCGACGACCGTTCCGCCTTGGCGGCGTGTCCGTGGAGGTCAGCGGTGATCGCGTGCGGGTCAGCCGGGAGCCAATGCCAAGCCTCGCCGCTCGCTCGATCGACATCCCGGGCCGCGTCGAGCTCCCGGAGATCGGGCGCGCGCTGGAAGCGTGCATCCTGCCCGCGGCGGGCTACGTGCTGCCGCGCGAGCCCGAGCGGGCGGCGTTCGACGCCGATCGGCTGCCGCCGCGGCTATTGGTGCGCGCGCGGCGTCGCGGCGATCGGCTGGCGGCGTTCGGCGGGGGCGAGCGCCGGCTCAAGACGCTGTTGATCGATGCCAAGATTCCGCGGTGGGAGCGCGGCCGCGTGCCCGTCGTGGAGGCCGACGGCAAGATCATCTGGGTGGCCGGAATGCGGCGGGCGGCGACGGCGCCGCTGACGCCGACGACGCCCCGCGTGCTCGAGCTTCGCCTCGTCGCGCTGGCGTAGGCGGGCCCGAGGGCGGTAGAATCGCGCTCTCCGATGAAAGCGCTCCTCGCCGCACTCGCGGTCTTTCTTCTCGTCGCGCCCGCCGTCGCGCAGACGGCCGGCAAGCCGCGGCCGAACCCGGGACGGGCGCAGCCAAGGACCGACGTCGATCCCCGCGGCGTGCTACGCGCCCTCGAGGAGGCGTTCACCGCGGTGGCCGACCGCGTGACCCCGGCCGTGGTGAACGTGAGCGGCGTGCCGGACCGCAGCGCGCCGCCGAGCGGCGGTGGTGAGGGCGACGAGCGCTTCCGCGAGTTCTTCGGCGATGACCTCTACGAGCGGTACTTCCGGCGTCGTCCTCGCGACGAGGGCCGCGCGAGCGGCTCGGGCGTCATCGTGGATCCAAAGGGATACATCTTGACGAACAACCACGTGATCGAGAACGCTCGGGACATCACCGTGCGACTCTCGGACTCACGGAAGTTCCCCGCCACGCTCGTCGGGCGCGATCCCAAGACGGATCTGGCCGTGCTCAAGGTCGATGCGCCGGCCCCGCTGCCGGTGGCCGAGCTGGCCGACTCCGACCGCCTGCGGGTAGGGCAGTGGGCCATCGCCATCGGCAACCCCTTCGGGCTCGATCGCACGGTCACCGTCGGCATCATCTCGGCCACCGCCCGGACGCGGGTCGGAGTCGCCACCTACGAGAACTTCATCCAGACCGATGCGTCGATCAATCCCGGGAACTCCGGTGGGCCGCTCCTCAATCTGGACGGCAAGGTGATCGGCATCAACACCGCCATCGTGGCCACCGGCCAGGGCATCGGCTTCTCCATTCCCATCAACGAGGCGCGGGCGGTCATGGGCCAGCTCATCGCGCGCGGGCGCGTCGTCCGAGGCTGGCTCGGCATCGTGATCCAGGATGTCACCGACGAGCTCGCCGGCACCTTCGGGGTGCGCGAGCGGGAGGGCGTCCTCGTGGCCGATGTCATGAAGGGGGGGCCGGCCGAGGCGGGTGGCGTGCGGCCCGGCGACGTCGTCGTCGAGTTCGGCGGCGCGCGCATCCGCGAGGTGCCCGATTTGCAGCGCCGCGTGGCCGGCATCGCGCCCGGCCAGTCGGCGAAGCTCACGGTCGTGCGCGACAGCAAGCCGACGCCGCTGACGGTGACCGTGGGGGAGATGCCGGCCGAGGAGGCGACGCCGGTCGCCATCGAGCCCGCCGCCGACGGCTTCGGGCTGCGTGCGGAAGCGCTGTCACCCGATCTCGCCGAGCGGCTGAAGATTCCGTACACGCGCGGCGTGGTCGTGATCGACGTGGCGACCGGCGGTCCCGCGGAGGCGGCCGGCTTGCGCCGCGGCGACGTCATCCTGGAGGTCGCCCGACAGCCGGTGTCCGAGCCCGCCGAGCTTCGCCGTGCGCTCGGCGCGCTGGCCCCGGGCGACTCCGCACTACTCTACGTTCACCGCGCCGGTGGCGAGGGCCGCAACCACTACGTCGTGCTCGAGCGCGCCGGACGGCCGTGACCTCACGCGGCGTCTCGATCGAGCCGCCCCTGCCGACCATGCAGCGCCGCGGTACCGTGCTCGTCGTCGACGACGAGGAGGGCGTGCGCGCCTCCGTCCGCGCCATCCTCGAAGAAACGTGCGAGGTCCTCGAGGCGGAGAACGGCGAAGCGGCGCTGGAGGTGCTGGCCGCGCACGACGTCGACCTGGTGATGCTGGACCAGCGGATGCCCGGCGAAGCCGGCGTCGACATCCTGCCGCGCGTCAAGGCCCTCGATCCCTCGGTGGTGGTCGTGCTGGCCACGGCCGTGCGCGAGGTGCGGACCGCCGTCGAAGCCCTGAAGCGCGGCGCCTACGATTACCTCACCAAGCCGTTCGACGTCGACGACATCCTCGGCCTCGCCGATCGCGCGCTGGAAAAGCGCGCGCTGGAGCGCGAGGTCCTGTGCCTGCGGTCGGTGCTGACGCCGAGCGGCGTGGAGGCCTCGGTCGGATTCGAGGGCATGGTGGGGCGCCACGCGGCCATGGTCCGGGTGTACCAGCTGATCACCCAGATCGCGCCGACGCCGACCACCGTGCTCATCACCGGCGAGAGCGGGACCGGCAAGGAGCTGATCGCTCGTGCCGTCCACCACAAGAGCGAGCGGGCGGCGCAGCCGTTCGTCGCCGTCAACGTGGCCGCCATTCCGGAGACGCTGATCGAGTCGGAGCTGTTCGGCCACGAGAAGGGTGCCTTCACGGGCGCGCACGCGCGCCGGCTCGGGCGCTTCGAGCTCGCGCAGGGCGGCACCGTGTTCCTCGACGAGATCGGCTCGCTGCGGCTGGATCTTCAGGCCAAGCTGCTGCGGGTGCTCCAGCAGCGTGAGATCGAGCGGGTCGGCGGTCAGCGCACCGTTCCCGTCGATGTCCGCGTGCTCGCCGCGACCAACGTGGACCTCAAGGCCGCCGTGCGCGGGCGGACGTTCCGCGAGGATCTCTACTATCGCCTGAACGTCGTGCCGATCCACGTGCCGGCGCTGCGGGAGCGCCGGGACGACATCCCGTACCTCGTCGAGCACTTCGTGCGGAAGGCGGCCCGCGAGTGCAATCGCGACGTCCGCGCCATGTCGGCCGGCGCCCTGGAAGTGCTGACCCGCTACGACTGGCCGGGTAACGTGCGCGAGCTGGAAAACGTCATCCATCGGGCGGTGGTGCTCGCGGGGAATCCCGTGCTGCACCTGCCCGACATCCCGCTGGACGTGGCCATGCCGGAGACGGGCGCGCGGCTCGGTGAGGACGACGGCGTGCCACTGCGAGAGGCGTGCGACCGGTTCGAACGTCAGTACGTGCTCCGGGTGCTCGAGCGGGTGCAGTGGAACGTGAGCCGTGCCGCACGGCTGCTCGGCGTTCATCGGAACACCGTGCTGGCCAAGCTCTCGGCGTGGAACGTCCAGCGGCCGGCGGAGGGCCGCTGGCCGGGTGCTCCGTCCAGCGCAGGAGGACCGCCGCGATGACTTTTCGGTTCACGAGCGGCTGGGCGCAGATGCTGGTCCTTCTCGGCATCGTCGTCATCATCGTCGGTGTCGCGCTGGCGGGCGCGCTCAGCGTGGTTCCGATCCCGTGGACGGATCGCCGGCCGGGCACGATCGAGCGCGTTTTACTTGCGGTCGGCGTTGTCGCCGGCGGCGTGGCCGTGGGTGGCTCGCTCATCGTGATGGGGCAGCTGCTGCTCGCCTTCTTGAACCTCCGCGAGAATGTGGAGCGGCTGACGCTGCGGTACGCGGCAGAGGACGAGGTGCCGTGTCTCCATTGCGGGGAGGCGATCAAGGCCGACGCGACGGTATGCCGGTATTGCCGCAACAATCTCACGCGCCCCACGGCGGCGGATCGCCTGCTGGCACCGCGCTGACTCAGCGGGACGCCACCAGCCCGTACACCACGCCCAGCAGTCGGAGCAGATCCCCCGCGCCGCCGCGCCCGGCGGCAACGCCTTCCACGTGCGCGATCGCCCCGACCAGCACGACGCGCGTGTGAGCCGGACGCGCGGCGGCCAGCCGCAGACTTTCCGAGTACGGCACGGCGGCGTCGTCGCGGCCGTGGACCAGCACGATGGGCGCACGGATGCGTGCCACCGTCTCGGCCGGGGAGAGCTGCTCCATCAAGCGTCGCGTGCTCACCGGCAGGGTGGCGAGGGCCGCGTCGACACGCGCGGCCTCGCCGGTGGCCAGCGCGGCGCGCAGTGCCGGATCCGCGAGCTCGGCGTTGGCCTCGATGAGCGCGTGTGCCACCTCGGGGTGACCGGCGGCGCGGCCGCGCACCGTGCCCCACGCGTAGGCGCCGGTCAGATGAAATCGGATCAGCTCCAGCGCGGAGGCGTGGGCGCCGAGGGCCAGCAGCATGCGCACGCGGGCGGCCACGGCCGGATCGGCGGCGGCCAGGAAGGCCGGCGCCGCTCCGACGCTGACGCTCACGAGACGCGCCCCCTCCGGTCGCGCCGCCAGCGCCGCGATCACGGGGCGCGCGTCCTCGGGACGGAGACGCCCACGCGTCAGCCCGGGAATCGTCGGCACCGCGACGTCGAAGCCGGCGCGTGCCAGCAGCCGGGCGGCGCGCTGCAGCCGTGCATCGTCCTTGCCCTCGGGTGTCAGCCCGTGCACGAGGACGAGCGGCGCGCCGGCGGCGAGACCGCCCGGCCGATAGCGGTCCGTCCCCGCGTCGACGGCGTCCACGAGCGGCGCTGCGGTGAGCCGGCTCAGCGCGGGCAGGTCGCCGTCGGTGAGGAACTCGGCCAGGAACGCCGCGCTCACGACGAGGGTGCGGGCAGCGAGGACGACCGGCGTGGCGAGGACGAGGGCAGCGGCGAGAGTGAGGAGAGCGGCCGCTACTTGCGGTTGACGCACTTCACGAGGCGCCACCCGTTGAACATGTTCACCTTCTGGACCAGCTCGGGCGTGAGACCGACCTCGGCGAGGAGCGGCTTCATGGCGAGATTCGACTTCCAGCCGAGACGCGTGCAGACGGGCGCCACGAGATCCTCGGCGCGACTGGTGATCCGCCCATCACTGCGGAAGTGATTCAGGATGACGATCGTCCCACCGGGCTTGACGACACGGCGCATCTCGCGCAGCACCGCCACCGGGTCGGGCACTGCCGAGATCGTATACGTGGCGAGCGCCTTGTCGAACTCGTTGTCGGCGAAGTCCAGCGACGTGGCGTCCATCACCTTCAGCGTCACGTTCGGCATCGCGAGATGCTGCACGCGCTCGACCGCCTTGTCGAGCATCTCCGATGAGAGATCGATTCCGGTCAGCTGCGTGAGCGGCGGGTACAGCGGCAGGTTGAGTCCGGTGCCGATGCCCACTTCGAGGATCGTGTCCGTCGGCGTGAGCGCGAGCTGGCTGACCGCCGCCGTGCGGCCCGGCGCGAAGATCCAGTCGAAGATGAAGTCGTACACCGGGGCCAACAGCTCGTAAGCGCGCTCGACCTGCCTCTTCTCCAGCGCTACGTCCACGTGTTCCCCCCTGAGCCAGTGCTCGGATCGAGGCCGTCGATTTTCGGGCGTATTCTACCCGGCCAACTGTAGCATTGCCAAGCTGGTTGTCCGCCTACAGCAAAAAGCGGATGAGCAACGTTGCGAGACCCAAAAATGAAAAGAAACCGCAGACATCCGTGAAGGTCGTGATGATCACGCTGGACGCGATGGCGGGATCGACGCGGAACGTCTTGAGCGCGACGGGCACCAGCGTACCGACGACGGCGGCCACGAGCATCGTGATGATCATGGCGATCCCGAGGATCGCAGACAAGAGCCAGTGCCCCCTCCATAGGTAGGCGATGACAGCAATCACCAGGCCGTTGGCCGCGCCCGTCGTGACGCCAAGCCATAGCTCCTTCTTGAGGACGCGACGCAGGACGCCCGGCGTGAGGTCGCCCACCGCGAGTCCGCGCACCACGACGGTGGCCGTCTGCGTGGTGCCGATTCCGCCCATGGACGCCACGATCGGCATGAACACGGCGAGCGTGGCCACCGCGTGAATCGACGCCTCGAACAGCCCGATGACCGACGCGGCGAGTACGGCGGTGCCCAGATTGATCAGCCGCCACGTCATGCGCGACCGGAATACCTGACGCGGCGGGTCCAGCACCGTCTCGTCGCCGCCCACGCCGCCGAACCGCTGGATGTCCTCCGTCGCCTCCTCGTCGATGACGTGGATGACATCGTCCGCGCTGATGGCGCCCACCAGCCGGCGCGTGTGGTCGACCACCGGCACTTGTAAGAGCTTGTAGCGCCGGGCCAGCTGCGCGACCTGTTCCTGGTCGGTGTCGACGTCCACGCTCTCGACGGTCGCGCTGCGGATGGCGCGTATCGGTGTGGCGGGGTTGGCGGTGAGCAGGCGATGCAGCGGCACCAGCCCCACCAGATGATCGTGCTCGTCGACGACGTAGAGGTAGAAGGCGTTGTCGCCGGAGGCGGCCTTGCGGATGTGCTCGATCGCCTCGGCCACGGTGGCGCTCTCGTAGACGGCGATGAAGCGGGTCGACATGAGGCGGCCCGCCGTCTTCTCGCCGTACTCGAGGAGCTCGTGGACCTCCTCGGACTTCTCCTCCTGCATGAGGTCCAGGAGCTTGTCGGCCTCCTCGCGCGGCAGCTCCTCGACCACGTCGACGACGTGATCGGACGGCATCCCATCGAGGATGCGCGAAATCTCCACCTCGTCGAGGGCGCGCACCAGCTCGGTGCGAGTCGCGTCATCGAGCTCGGAGAGGACGTCGCCGGCGTGCTGCGGCGCGAGCAGCCGGAAGACCTGGACCTGATCGGCGAGCGGCAGCTCCCGCAGCACCACGGCGACGTCGGCGGCATGGGCGGCCTCGAGCACATCGGCCAGCCGCTCCGCGCGACCCGCCCCGAGCAGCTCCTTGATCGACTCGGTGAGGCGCGCGGTCTCGTCCATGCTAACTGCGGAGCGCGCGGGTGAAGCGGGTCACGATGCCGCTCGCGAGCGCACGCGTCGTCGCCGACCCGTGGCGGGCGCGCCACTCGCGCAGGCGGATCACCGCCTTGGCCATCGAGCGGTGCCCGCCGGCGCCGCCGAGGTCGCCGAAGGCGAGCCGCACCACCTCGCCGGCCGCCCGCACGTAGCCGACGTTGCGTACGGAGACGTGCAGCTCTCCGTGCACCGTCCCCGAGACGACCGACCATTCGGCGCCCTCGACTTGCAGGAAGAAGTCCGCGAACTGGGCCACGAGCTCCGGATAGGCCACGGCGCCGAGGTGCGTGAAGACCACGGCACCGACCACGTGGCGTTGCGCGATACCGCGCGCGAGCACGTCCAGCGCGGCATCGGGCAGCTCGGGCCGTTCGATGCGGCGGAGCGCGGCATGATTGGCCTGCGCGTGGACGAAGGCGAACGCCTCCATGTCGGCCCGGGTGGCGCCCCGCTCGAGATGCTGCGTGTCGGCCTTGATGCCGTACAGGAGTGCGGTGGCGAGCCGCTGTGTGAGCTTCGCGTCCACCGCGCGGAGGTACTCGGTGAGGATGGTGGCGGTGGCACCGTAGGAGGGGCGGATGTCCTTCAGCACCGCGCGCACCGGGACCTCCTCCGGGTGATGGTCCACCACGAAGTCAACCCGATCGATGCGCTCCTCGAAGAAGCTCGGCTGGGCATCCACGACGGCGATGCGGTCGTATTCCTCGAGCGCGCGCGCCTTGATCGCCTCGACCTCGATGTCGAGGATGCGCGTCATCGCCCGGTTCTCCGCGCGAGTGATGGTGCCGAAGGTGCCGAGCGTGGTGGCCGTGCGGTTGCGCCCGATCAAGGCCTTGAAGGCGAGCGCGGAGGCGATGGCGTCGGGATCCGGATCGTCCTGCATGAGGATGAG
>Ga0075430_100002275_pt1 | contig 15900 bp, 12 predicted proteins | sample RhiMetdeltSRZDD4_FD_75294 | JGI IMG/M metagenome (GOLD analysis project Ga0075430, IMG submission 75294) | Populus rhizosphere microbial communities from Tennessee, USA - Rhizosphere MetaG P. deltoides SRZDD4 | ecosystem: Host-associated > Plants > Roots > Rhizosphere > Soil | place: USA... | reverse complement strand
GCCGCGACGAAGTACATCGCGGATCCGACGGCGTCGGTGATCGTCAGGGAGATCAAGAGTCGCAAGGTCTACATCATCGGGCAGGTCGCCAAGGCCGGTCCCTATCCGTTGACCAGCGACATGACGGTGTTGCAGCTGATCGCCGTGGCCGGTGACCTGCTCGAATACGCCGACGCCAAGAACGTCGTGATCACGAGGATGGAAAACGGGAAGGAACTGCGCTTCAAGTTCAACTACAAGGATGTGCTGAGGGGGAAGAGCCTCGAACAAAACATCCTGCTGAAGCCGAATGACACCGTGATCGTGCGGTAACGCGACACATCGAAGAGTACACGCTATGCAGTCAAATGTTCGTCTCGCGCTCGCGGCCGTCGTCGTCGCCGCCGCCGTCGGTACCCCGACGGCGGCGTTTGCGCAGATTGGTGCGCGTTCCTTCCGTGGACTGTTCTCGGGCACCGGTTACGACAAGAACGTCCGACACAGCCTGGAATTCGGCGCGACCGTCACGGAAGCGTACGACGACGATGTGCCAGGAGAATTCGCTGGCAGTCCGAACGACCTTCTGGTGAGCGGCTATTCGACCGTGCTGGACTTCAACGGCATGTACAAATGGAAGAGCAACCGGTTCGAGTTCGGCGCCAACGGCACCTCGGTGCTGCGGTACTACAACGCCTCCGACAACTTCCGGAGCTCGACGCACGTGGGTGCTGTCGGCTTTTCCGCCAAGCTGTCGGGCTCCAGCGAAGTGTTCGCCAACCAGTCGGTCGCGTATTCGCCGTCGCATCTGTATTCGTTGTTTCCGGTCGATCCGCTGATCGATCCGGGCGAAGTCCCGCCTCCCGGGGAGGACTTTCAGGTGGTCGAGACCGTGTCGACGACCTACAACACCGACCTGCGCTGGACGCAGGGGCTTGGACTACGAAACACGCTGGGGGTCAGTGGCAATATCAACTACACAGACTTCCAGGATGACCAGCCTGCGCCCGGCCAGGTCATCTACGACGACCTGCAGTCCTATCTGGTTCGCACAGACTTTACGCGGAATTTCAACCGCCGACTCGCGCTGGTCGCCGGCTATTTCTATCGTCAGGGTGATTACGCCAACAGCACCGGCGCGCCGACGAGCGAGCACGGTGTCGAGGGAGGCCTCGACTACAAGCGCGCGCTCTCGTCGACGCGGTCGGCGTTCTTTGGATTCCGTGTGGCGGCGTCCCGGCTCGAGGGTGAGGTCATTTTGCCGACCGGAGCGGCGAGGAGTACCCAGAGCCTGTTTTCAGGGTCGGTCAACGCCGCGTATCAGTTCGGCCGCTCGTGGGCCGCGAGCGGCAATTACCGCCGCGGTGTCGACTTCGTGCCTGGCTTCGGACAGCCCGTCGTCTCCGACGGCTTGTCGGTCGGACTCACCGGCACCTTCACGGACAGGTTGGAGCTCGCTACGTCGTTCGGCTACTCGAACGGCGATTCGGCGTTGTTAGAAGAGAGATTTCCATTCGACACGTACACTGGACAGGCGATGGTCCGCTACGGGCTGACCAAGACGATCGCCGCCACGTTCGAATACATCTATTACTACTACCGCTTCGGCGACAACACGCCGCTCCCTGTGGGCGTGCCGCAAGGGCTGGAGCGAAATGGTATCCGGGCCGGACTCAGCGTATGGGTGCCCGCTTTCAGAAAGTAACGACGTCGTGCTGCCAGGAAAAAGCTACTCGTTCGACGAAATCACCCAGATTCTGCTGAAGCGGTGGTGGATCGTTCTGCTGCCGTTCGTGATCGGCAGCGCTGCCGGATACATGATGTACCAGCGTACGCCCGAGCTGTATAAGTCGGAGACGCTGATCATGGTGGTCCCGCAGCGGGTGCCGGACAGCTACGTGAAGCCGACGGTGACCGGTACGGTTGAAGATCGCCTCACATCGATCAACGACCAGATCCTCAGCCGATCGCGGCTCGAGCGCGTCATCACCGACTTCGATCTGTACCGTGACGCCCGTGCGACCGGCATCATGCAGGACGTCGTCGAGCAGATGCGCGACGACATCAAGCTCGAGCCGCCCGCTCCTGGCCTGCAGACCTTCAAGGTCGGGTTCGTCAGCAACGATCCGCAGACGGCGCGCAAGGTCACCGAGCGGCTGGCGTCGCTGTATATCGAGGAGAACCTCCGCGACCGCGAGAGCCTGGCCGAGAACACGAGCCTGTTCCTCGAGAGTCAGCTCGAGGGCACGAGGCGCCGGCTGGAACTAACGGAAGAGAAGCTCGAGCAGTACCGGAGCCGCCACTCGGGCACGCTGCCCGAACAGGTCAGCTCCAACATGCAGGCGATAGCGAACCTGCAGATCCAGCTGAAGGAGGTCAACGGCGCGATCAGCCACGGACGCGAGCGGCGCTTGATGCTCGAGCGCCAGCTGGCTGACGTCGAATCGCTGCCGGCGACGGCGCCACTGCCCAACGTCGCGGCCGATCCGAACCAGAAACTGTCAGCCGCGCAGCAGCTGGACGCGGCGAAGACGCAGCTCGAAATCCTGAGGCAGCGCTATACGCCGGAGCACCCGGACATCAAGAGCGCTGAACGGCTCATCAAGGATCTTCAGGTGCGGGCCGACGAAGAGGCGAAGCAGGCGAAGTTGAACCCGATGAAAGCCTCGCCCGTCGAGCTTGCGCGCCAGCGCAGCATTCGCGATCTCAAAGATCAGATCGGCGACATCGACCGTCAGATGTCGGCAGGGAACGTCGAGGCGGCCGGTCTGCGGGCGCGCATCAGCGAATACCAGGGGAAGATCGACGTCGTGCCCGAGCGCGAGTCGGAGCTGGTGGAGCTGACGCGCGACTACGAGACGCTGAAGGCGGCCTACACCTCGCTGCTGACGAAAAAAGAGGATTCAAAGCTCGCGGCGAATCTCGAGCGCGGTCAGATCGGCGAGCAGTTCAGGATCCTCGACCCGGCGTCGCTGCCTGAGCGCCCCTCGAATGAGGCGACGAGGCTGACCATGGCGATTGGCGCGTCGCTCGGCGGGCTGGTCCTCGGGCTGATGGTCGTCGGCGCCCTCGAATATCGCGACACCAGCTTCAAGACCGAAGAGGACGTCATGCGGGTGCTGTCGCTTCCGGTCCTGGCGCTGGTGCCAGTCATGGGACCGGACGCGGATTCGCGTCATCCGCGCAAGAACAAGAAATGGAGGTCGGCTCTGGGACTTTCGGCCTTCTTCCTGGTGGTCGCCTGTGCGGCCGCCCTGGCCACCTGGACCCGGTAGGCGTCGAAGGTCGAGCGTCACACGATGTATCAAGTCTTTTACGGGCTGCGCGAGTTGCCGTTCGAGCTCACGCCGAATCCCAAATACCTCTACATGACCCCGCGGCACCAGGAGGCGCTGAGCAACCTGCAGTACGGCCTCTCGTCTGCCAAGGCGGTCACGCTGTTGATTGGCGAGGCCGGGACCGGGAAGACAACGCTGCTGAATACGGCCCTCGAGTCCGAGCAATGCAAGCACGTGCGTTGCGTGTATCTGAATAACCCGGCGCTGACGCGGTCGGAGTTCGTCGAGATCCTCGCGCGGAACTTCGGCCTGAGCGCCGACGCGTCGAGATCGAAGGCCGCGATGCTCGGTGAGCTCGAACGCGTGCTGCATGCGCGGCGCGCCAACGGGGAGAGCAGCGCGCTGGTGGTCGACGAAGCGCAGAGCCTCAGCACCGAGCTGCTCGAAGAGATTCGACTCCTGGCGAACATCGAGACCACGACGGAGAAGCTGTTGCCGCTGGTGCTCGTGGGACAGCCGGAGCTGGCCACGCGCCTCGAGGACATCAACCTGCGCCAGCTGAAACAGCGCGTGGCGCTTCGCTGCGAGATTACGCCGTTCTCGCTGTCGGAAACGGCGGAGTACATCGCCAGCCGCATTCGGACGGCCGGCGGCGTCGTCGCCCGGTTGTTCACGCGTCAGGCGGTCATGGTGATTCACGAGCACTCGCGCGGGATCCCGCGCACGATCAGCGTGATGTGCGACAACGCGCTGGTCAGCGGGTTCGCCCTCGGCCGCCAGCCGGTCGACCGCGAGATCCTGCTCGAGGTTTCGCGCGACTTCCACCTGCACGGCAACTGGCAGGGCGACGGCGCGCTGTACGGGCAGCCTGGGCGGAAGGGGTGGAACAGCAGCTACGACTCGCAGGCTGGTCCGGCGATGCCGCTCAACGAGGCGCAGCCGGTCGACGAGCCGCAGTCCGGTGCGAACGTGACGCCGCTGTCGCGGTTCAAGCTGTTTGGCGGACGCCGGCGGTAACCAAAGAGAGAGGCCAAAAGGGGAGCCCATAGGGGATCCCGATTAGGAATCAATGAGCCGAATTGACGAAGCGTTAAAGCGGCGGGCGGGAGGTGGCGCTGCGCCTCAGAAACCTGGTCCGACCGGACCGGTACCGGCCGACGTGCATTCGATTCTCGAACATTATCCGCGCGAGGCGGGAGCTCCCGACGATCTGCACGAGCTGTCGCCTGTCGAGCCGCACGTAGACACCCGTGATCCGCGGCCGGCCCAGGAAGCCGTCGCGCCGAGAACCGGCCGGGAGACGACGCCCGCCGCCCCGGTGCAGATGAAGCCGGACGTCAAGCTAGTGATCAGCAAGGGCGCGCCGCCGATTTGCGTCGAGCAGTATCGGCGGCTGGCTGGCGCCGTGCACGGTCTGCAGGTCGATCGCGGACTGAAAACGATGATGGTCACCAGCTCGGTGCCGAACGAGGGGAAGACCCTGACGGTCACGAACCTCGCCCTGACGTTGAGCGAGTCCTACAAGCGCCGGGTGCTGCTGATCGACGCCGACCTTCGGCGCCCGACGGTGCACGACCTGTTCAGGATTCCGAATACGACGGGCCTGGCCGAAGTCCTGCGATCGGAGCGGGCGGACGTACCGCTCCTGCGTCTGTCGGCGAACCTGAGTCTGCTGCCGGCCGGGCGTCCTGACGCCAGCCCGATGGCGGCATTGACGTCGGACCGCATGCGCGCGCTGCTCGAACAATTCAACCAGGATTTTGATTGGGTGTTGCTGGACGCGGCGCCGGTGGGCTTCATGCCGGACGCGCAGCTGCTGGCCAGCGTCACCGGTGCGGTGCTGTTCGTGATTGCTGCCGGGGCGACGCCGTACTACCTGGTGCAGCGGGCGGTTTCAGAACTGGGCCCGGATTGCGTGGTGGGCACCGTGCTCAACCGCGTCGAAGGGCGGAACATCCCGGCGACGGCGTACTACGACTCGTACTACGCCTACGCGGAGCCGGGGGGCTGACGAAACGTGTGGGCAGCCCCGGAAATAAATCTGGCCGGGACGTCCATTTTTTGGGAACCGCAACACACACGCGGCCGCACGCAACAACTTGCAGGCGGCTGCCGCGGGCCAGGAACTTGCTGCAGAGCGTGGGAGTCCCCACGTTCCAGCGTGGCCGCAGATCCGGGTGGCTTCCGAGGCCGGAGGTCGCACTGTAACTGAGAGGGCGAAGCTACGCCCAAATGGCTGTGCGGACACGTGTTCAAAAGACTGCCGGAACGCGGATTAGCGACCTCAGTTTCATGAAATCCGATTCCTCGCCGACTTTTCATCTCGATTGCCGCGACTGATGTGCGCGTGTGCGCGCGACGGTTCTGTAACTGCCGCGATATACACACGCTAAGTTGTTGAAAATGCTGAGTTTTACTATCACGTTCGAGCGCGATTGCAGCCCCGGATCACATGGCGATCGGTTTGCAGTCGGTCGGCGTTGGACATTGCGTTAGGTGGCCAGAGTGGACCAGCGTCGCGTCGGCTGGCAAGACCCGGAGTCGCGGTTAGGTGCGACGTTGATCGAAGGACCGGCTGGCCAGATGTTTGAAGCGTATAACGAGGAGGCCTTCCGGTATTTCCTGGCCCTCGAAAGAAAGCGCGCTGAGCGCTTCAACCGTTCGTTTCTGCTCCTGCTCGTGAATCTGCGAAAGCAGCCGTCCATGCCGAACGTCACCAATCAGATCGCCCCGCACGTCGCAACCGATGTCTTCGGTGCGCTGTGCGTCTGTGTGCGTGAGGTTGACTTCATGGGCTGGTATCGCGAAGAGCGCGTCGTCGGAGCCGTGTTGAGCCACGGCGCGGCGACCCCTGAGCGGGAAGCGTCCCACCGCATTGGCCAGCGCTGCGTGTCTGCGCTGTCCGAGCGCCTGCCCGCGCCGATCGCGTCGCGGATGCAGGTGCGGGTGTTGCAGCTGCGGCCGAGGGTACGGGCATGACGCCAGTAACCAGCGGCCGGCCCGTCCGGGGGCGTCAGATCGTGCGCGGACGATGGATCACGGCGTTTTCGACGACCTTGAGGGCGCAGGGAGCCGAGTTCGCGATGGAGCCCGGCCGCGGATGGACGTCCCACGGGTTGTTCGACTGGTCCTCGGGCGGGGTGCTTGCCGGACTGCGTCCGAAACACCGGGTCGCCGCGGCTCCGACGCGAGCCCACCGTCAGGCGCATGCGCAGCACGACGTCCAGGCCGGCCGTCAGATCATCACCGAAGAGTTGTTCGGCGGCGTGCTCGAGCGCGAACGGCGCCGCGCGGATCGCTTCGACGAGGTCTTTGCGGTCCTGCTGATCGAATTGAAGCCGGCGGCCGCGGCGCGTCCGGCGGTCGTGAACACCGTGATCGATGCGCTGGGCGTGACCATGCGCGAGTCGGACGTGCTCGGGTGGGTGGAGCGCCCGGTCGTGATCGGCGCCATCCTCGCTCCAGTGCAGTCGCTCTCCAGGGAAGCTGCCCGCGACGTCGAGTCGCGCGTGCGGCGCGAATTTGCCAGCCGTCTCGACGACGACACGCTGGCCGGCATCTCCATCCGGTTGTTCGTCCATGCGGGCCCCATGGCCTCGGCAGACGGCGTGACCGACGTGCACACGATGCCTGCGGAACTGCGCTTCGAGCGGCCGCGACCGGTTTGCGATGCGTTCAAGCGCGCACTCGACGTGACGCTGAGCGCCGCCATGCTGGCGCTGCTGCTTCCGCTGCTGCTCGTGATTGCCGCGCTGGTCAAGCTGACCTCGCCTGGTCCCGTGCTGTTCCGGCAGCGGCGTATCGGACAGTCGGCCAGGCCGTTCACGATGCTGAAGTTCCGCACGATGAAGGCGAACGCCGAGCACTCGGTGCACCAGAAATTCGTGACCGACTTCATCAAGTCGGGCAGCCAGTCGCAACAGCCCGGTGGCAGCCAGGTGTTCAAGATTACCGACGATCCTCGGGTTACTCGAATTGGACATTTTCTCCGTAAGACCAGCCTCGATGAGCTCCCCCAGTTCTGGAATGTGCTGACGGGCGACATGTCGCTCGTGGGCCCACGACCGCCGCTGCAGTACGAAGTCGAGCAGTATCGGTCATGGCACTGGCGCCGAGTGCTCGAAGCCAAGCCGGGTGTCACCGGTCTCTGGCAGGTTGCCGGCCGCAGCCGGACGACCTTCGACGAGATGGTGCGCCTCGATCTCCGGTATGTCCGCTCGCGCAGCTTGTGGACCGACCTGAAGATCCTTCTGGCGACCCCCCGTGCGGTGGTCACCGGCCGGGGGGCGTGCTGAGCTTTCTCGGCACCGAACCCCAGCAGACAGCAAATACACATTTTCCTGGGAGCGTGGATGTCCAACGTTGAGAGCAGCGTAACGGCGAGCGACTACGCACGCGCGAATCCTGACGCCAGGCCTGCTGGCGCCGGCCCGATTCGTGTCGGCGTGATTGGATACGGGTATTGGGGCCCAAACATCGTTCGCAATTTTCACGGTCTCGACAATGCGCACGTCGTCGCCGTGTGCGATAAGAACCCTGCCGCCCTGAAGCGCGCCAGCCGGACGTATCCCGGCTTGAGCCTGACGACCGATTTCGCCGAAGTCCTCAAGTCCACGACTATCGACGTCGTGGCGGTCGTGACCCCGGTCTGGACCCACTACGAGCTGACCAAGGCCGCGCTCGAGAACGGTAAACACGTCTTCGTGGAGAAGCCCTTCACCTCGACGCCGAAGCAAGCCGAAGAGCTCATCGAGCTGGCGGCGCGCAAGAACCTGAAGATCATGGTGGACCACACCTTCCTCTTCAGCGGCGCGGTCCGGAAGATTCGCGAGATCATCGACAGCGGCACCCTCGGACCGCTGTACTACTTCGACTCGACCCGCGTGAACCTCGGGCTCTTCCAGCATGACGTCAGCGTGGTGTGGGATCTGGCGCCCCACGATCTGTCGATCATGGACCACGTCATCGGCGAGCGGCCGGAAGCGGTCGTGGCGACCGGCGGCAGCCATCTGAATGGCCATGCGGACATGGCGTTCATCACGGTCTACTTTCCACGCAACATCATCGCGCACGTGAACGTCAACTGGCTCTCGCCGGTGAAGGTGCGGACGACGCTCATCGGCGGAAAAGACAAGATGCTCGTGTGGAACGACCTCGAGGCCGACGAGAAGATCAAGGTCTACGACCGCGGCGTGAACATCACCAGCGGTGAAGGCGTCTACGACCTCCTCGTCAGCTATCGGTCGGGCGACGTGTGGGCGCCCCGGTGCGACCAGACGGAAGCGCTGAAGGTCGAGCTGGAGTATTTCCTCGATTGCATCAACGCCGGCCGCTCGCCGGTCAACGACGGCGAGGCCGGACTGCGGATCGTTCGGTTGCTGGATGCTGCCGACCGTTCGCTGATTCACCGCGGCCGCATCGTCAACCTGTAGGGGGCCGTGCATTCCAGCTTTTAAGCGGTAATCGGCTCCTCAGCGGCCGAGTCAGCACGGAAAGCACCTGCGCCCCAGGGCCCGTGCACTCAGCACTCCTGCACCGATTTTGTCTAACCCCCATCGGAAGCTCATGCGAGTACTCGATGAAGCGCCGCGGACTGCCCTAGCCGCTTCTGACGGTCTCCTCGACGTGACATCACAAACCGCGTTCAGGGACTACTTCTGTTGTCCCGCGCCGTTTGCCGCCATCCGTCCGTCGACCGCACTGTCCGAGGAGGCTGGGTACTTCAGGTTCGGAGGCGCGATTTGCTACGGGCGCCGGCCAGGGAGCGATCCGGTCCGCCGGGCCACCGATGGCCTCACGGATCTGTCGACGTCGGCGACCTGCGGGCCTGAAGGCGTGAGCCTGCCGTTCGACCTCGCCGAGGTGCTTCGCAACCTGCGCGAGGAACGCTATCCGCAGGAACCGTACCTCGAATGGATGACGGGTTCGGGGACGCTACGGCAGTTCTATTACTTCGTCCGGCCGGTCCTGCCGGTTGGCGTCCGCCGTCACATCCAGCGGATCCCGCTGTCCGACTGGCGCCGGATTCTGTTCCCCGCCTGGCCTGTCGACGTCACCGTCGAGACGTTGATGGAGTCGGTGATGGCGATGGTGCTGAAAGCCTCGGGCGGAGAGATTCCGTTCGTCTGGTTCTGGCCGAACGGCGCGTCGAGCGCGATGATCGTGACGCACGACGTCGAGGGCGCTCCCGGCGGTGATTTCTGCGACGCGCTCATGACGATCGACGACTCGTTCGGGATCAAATCGTCATTCCAGGTCGTGCCCGAGGGACGCCGCGCCCTGACTGACGAGATGGTCGGCCGCATCCGTGAACAGGGGTTCGAGGTCAACGTGCACGACCTCAATCACGACGGGCACCTGTTCGCCAGCCGGGAACAGTTCCTCGAGCGCGCACAGCGCATCAACGCGCACGCGGAGCGGCTCGGATCGCGCGGGTTCCGCTCGGGCTCGATGTACCGGCAGCTGGACTGGTTCGATGCGCTGAGCTTCTCGTACGACATGTCGGTGCCCAACGCCGCGCACCTCGAACCGCAGCGTGGCGGTTGCTGCACCGTCATGCCGTACTTCCTCGGCAAGATGGTGGAGCTGCCGCTGACCACCGTCCAGGACTATTCCCTGTTCCACATTCTCGGCGATTACACGATCGGGCTGTGGCAGCAACAGGCCGAGCAGATCACCTCGCGCAATGGCCTGATCACCGTGCTCACGCATCCTGACTACCTGATCGAGGAGAGGGCGCTGGCGGTCTATGCCGATCTGCTGTCCTACCTGACGCGCCTTCGGGACGAGCGGAACATCTGGATGGCGCTCCCGGCGGAGGTCGACCGATGGTGGCGCAGCCGTCATCAGATGACGGTCGTACCACACGGGCGATCCTGGCGGATCGAAGGGCCGGACAGCCATCGCGCGAGGCTCGCGTACGCGCGCCTCGAAGGGAATCGCGTCGTGTATCGCGTCGAACCGCCCTGGGGAGCGATCGGATGACGCGGAGCGGTCGGATGACGCTGAGCACCCGCACGGCGGCGTTCGTTGCGTACTGCGCGGCAGTCGCGCTGATTCACGCGCGGGCCCTCAGCGGGCTCTATGAATACTCGCAGGCGAATGCCTCGGCCTCGCACGTGGTTCTGATTCCGCTCGTCACGCTGGTGCTCGTGTACCAGCGCAAGGACGAGATCTTTTCGAAGGTGAGCTGGGGATGGCCCGCGGGCCTCGCCGCCGTCGCATGCGGCGTCGCCCTGTCGGTCGCCGGCCTTGCGCTGCAAACGGCCGCACGACCCGAGGATCAGCTCGCGCCGTGGGTTGCTGCCATCGTGGCGTACTGGATTGCCGGCTTCCTGATGTTCTTCGGCCAGGCGGCCGCCAGGGTTGCGCTGTTCCCGTTGTTCTTTCTGATCTTCACGGTCCCGCTCCCAAGCGTCGTGCTCGACGGCCTGACCAGGGTGCTGAAGGTCGGTTCGACCGAAGTGGTCGCGGGGCTGTTCGCCCTGACCGGGACACCGGTATCGCGCGAAGGGTTCGTCTTCACGCTGCCAAACCTGGCCATTGAGATTGCCGACGAGTGCAGCGGCATCCGGTCGACCATCGCGCTGACGCTGACCGGTCTGCTCGCCGGCTATCAGTTCCTGACACGCGGCTGGACGAAGCTGGCGCTGGCGCTGGCGATCATCCCGGTCACCGTGATCAAGAACGGCATCCGGATCGTGGCGCTGACGCTGCTGTCGATTCACGTGGATCCCGGCTATCTGACCGGTCAGCTCCACCGTGAAGGCGGCATCGCGTTCTTTCTGCTCGCCCTGGGACTTCTGGCCATCGTGCTGATGGCGCTCCGCGCCGCCGAAGGAAGGCGGCTGCTGGTCGGAGTTCCACCTGGGCCCGTTTCAGACTCCCCATAACCAAAAGGACACCATGACGCCGAACCACATCCCGTTCCTGGACCTGGTCACCCCGCATCGCGAGCTCGAGCACGAGTTCGTCGAGGCATTCAGGGAAGCGCTCCGATCGGCCCGATTCATCGGCGGCCCCGAAGTCGAGAACTTCGAGCGTGAGTTTGCCGATTTCTGCGGATCGACCCATTGCGTGGGCGTGAGCAACGGCACCGACGCCCTGCGCTTTGCCCTGATGGCTGCCGGTGTCGGCTCTGGTGACGCGGTGCTGACGGTGGCGCACACGTTTCTGGCCACGGTCGAAGCGATCAGCCAGTGCGGCGCCGAGGCGGAGTTCGTCGACGTCGACGAGCGGACGTTCAACATGAGCTCGATGGCGCTCGCCGACTATCTCGGCGCGTGCCGCAAGGATCCGGCGACGGGCTTGCCGCTCGGCCAACGCAGCGGCCGGCCAATCAAGGCGGTGCTACCGGTCCACCTTTACGGACAGATGGCGGACATGGACGCCATCATGGGCCTGGCGAACGAGTACGGGTTGATAGTGGTCGAGGATGCCTGCCAGGCGCAGGGCGCCGAGTACGAAGCCGAGGACGGCGGGTGGCGCCGCGCCGGCAGTTTCGGCAAGGTGGCAGCGTTCAGCTTCTATCCGGGCAAGAACCTCGGAGCGTGCGGTGAAGCCGGTGCCGTCACGACCAACGACCCGGAGATCGCCAAGACCGTGCGGATGCTCCGCGAGCACGGCCAGTCGCAGAAGTATTACCACGACCTCGAGGGATACAACGGCCGGCTCGATTCGATCCAGGCGGCGTTCCTGCGGATCAAGCTGCGTCACCTCGAAGGCTGGAACACACAGCGCCGTGAAGCGGCGCGCCGTTACGCGGACCTGTTCGGGCGCGCGATGCTCGGATCGGTTGTGCCGGTGGAACCCGAGTGGAGCCGTGCGGCGTACCACCTTTACGTAGTCAAGGTGAACGACCGCGACGGCCTCGCGAAGCATCTGAAGGCCAAGGGCATCGACACCGGTCTGCACTATCCGGTCCCCGTGCACCTGCAGCAGTGCTATCGCGAGCGCGGATTCGACAAGGTCAGCCTTCCTGTGACCGAGCAGGTTGCGCAGCAGATTCTCTCGTTGCCAATGTTCCCCGGGCTGACGCTCGAGCAGCAGCAGCGCGTGGTACAGGAAGTCGCGGCCTTCGTTGGCGACCACCTTCGCCAAGGCTACGGTGGTCAAGTCGCAAGCCGCTGACTGTGATGTCTTCGAACCAATCGAACGTTCAATACAAGACGGGGCGCTGAATAGTGAAGATAAGTATTTTCGGTCTGGGTTACGTCGGGTCGGTGTCAGCCGCTTGTCTGGCGGATGCCGGCCACGACGTGCTCGGTGTCGACGTCGACGAGAAGAAGGTCGCGAACATCAATGCCGGACTCAGCCCGGTGCTCGAACCGGGGCTGCCGGAGCTGATCGCGGATGTCGTTCGTTCCGGTAAGCTCCGCGCCACATCGGGCGAGCTTCAGGATTCCGATCTGTCGATCGTCTGCGTCGGAACTCCCAGCAACGAGAACGGCAGCCTCTGCCTCGACTACGTCCGCCGGGCCGTTCAGCAGATCGGAGCCTTCATCGCCTCCCGAAGCACCTACCACGTCGTCTGCATCAGGAGCACGGTGTTACCCGGCACGACCGAGTCGCTGGTCATCCCCGTGCTCGAGCAGACGTCGGGCAAGAAAGCCGGCCGCGATTTCGGCGTATGCATGAACCCGGAGTTCCTGCGTGAGGGATCGTCGATTCGCGACTATCACTGCCCGCCGTTTACTGTCATCGGCGAGCTGGACCAGCGAAGCGGCGACGTGATCGCTCAGTTGTACGCGGGCCTTCCGGCGCCGATGATTCGCACGCCGCTCGCTGTTGCCGAAATGGTCAAGTACGCCGGCAATGCGTTCCATGCGCTGAAGATTACGTTCGCCAACGAGATGGGCCTGCTCTGCAAGCGGCTGGGCGTCGATGGCACGACGGTGCTCGACGTCTTCTGCCAGGACCAGAAGCTGAATATCTCGCGTGCTTACCTGCAGCCGGGCTTCGCCTTCGGCGGCTCGTGCCTGCCCAAGGATCTGCGGGCGCTCCTCTACAAGGCAAAGGAGCTGGACCTCGAGCCGCCCGTGCTGCGTTCGATCCTGACGAGCAACACGCATCAGATCGAAGAGGCGTACCGCCTGATCAAGAAGACCGGGAAGAGGAAGATTGCGATGGTCGGTCTCAGCTTCAAGCCTGGCACCGACGATCTACGTGAGAGCCCTATCGCCGAGCTGATCGAGATGCTCATCGGCAAGGGACACGAGGTCGCGATCTTCGACGAAGACGTGTCGCTGGCTCGCGTGTACGGTTCGAACCGTGCGTACATCGATCAGACGATTCCGCACATCTCACGGCTGATGTGTTCGTCGCTCGACGAAGCCGTCGCCGATTCCGACGTGGTCGTCGTGGCCAAGCGCTCACCAGCCGTCGAGAACTGGCTGCTGAATGCAGGCAATGGAAAACACGTCATCGATTTGGTTCGAGCGATGCCTCAGGGACACGCTCAGAACGGGCAGCGTTATGAAGGAATATGCTGGTAGAGTTCTGATGCTCGTTGAGAATACGTTTCCTGCGGACACCCGCGTCCGCAACGAAGCGTATACGCTCAAGAACAACGGCATCAAAGTCAGTGTGATCGCGCTCCGCGGCGCCGGGCAACGGGCCCGCGAAGAGCTCGACGGCATCAGTGTGTACCGCATCCCCCGGCTGACGGTATTCAAGAAGCTGCCGCAGGTCGGCGAGTCACCGTTGCGCAAGCTCGTTCGGAAGCTCCAGACCGTCGCGGGCTACTTGATCGAGTACGGATACTTCACTGGGGCGTGCCTGCTCATCAGCATGTACATCGGGCTGAAGGAGGGGTTCGACGTTCTTCACGCGCACAACCCTCCGGACATGCTCTTTCTGGTCGGTGCCGTCCACAAGCTGTTCGGCCGGCAGTTCGTCTTCGATCACCACGATCTGTCGCCGGAGCTGTACGCCTCGCGTTACAAGACGGCCGGCGGGCTGATTCCGAAGATTCTCAACGTTCTCGAAAAATGCTCGGTCCGGCTCTCGGACGTACTGATCGTGACCAACGCGAGCTATCGCGAGATCGACATCGCGCGTCACGGCGCCGCGCCGGAGCGCGTGTTCATCGTTCGCAACGGTCCTGACCTGTCGCGTGTGCGGCTCATCGAGCCCGACCAGGAGCTGCGCAACAGCGGGAAGACCATTCTCGGCTACGTCGGTGCGATGAACCCGCAGGACGGCGTGGACTACCTGCTGAGGGCCCTGCATCAGTTGCGACAGACGTTGAATCGCCACGATTTCTACTGCGTCCTCATCGGCGACGGGGATTCGCTCGACGAGCTGAAAGCGCTGTCGGCGAAGCTGGATCTCGGGAAGCACGTCCTCTTCACGGGCTTCATTCCCGACGAGGTCATGATGCGCTACCTGTCGACGGCGGACATCGGCCTCGATCCCAACCCCTCGAGCCCGTTGAACGACGTGTCGACATGGATCAAGGTCATGGAGTACATGGCCCTCGGCAAGCCGATCGTGTCGTTCGACCTGAAGGAGACACGCACGTCCGCCGCCGGAGCAGCCGTGTACGTCCCACCGAATGACGAGACGGCGTTCGCGCGCGCCGTTGGCGAGCTGATGGACGACCCCGCCCGCCGTGAGAGGATGGGTGAGATTGGCCGGACCCGGATTCGCGAGGAGCTGAGCTGGGCGATCACCTCTCGAAATCTGCTGAAGGCCTACGGCCGGCTCTTCAACCGGGAGTTCGTGATCGAGAGCGCTCCTCCCATCGAGAGCGCCCCGCAGAACCTGCGCGTTTCTCCGAGAACGTCAGTAGGAGCCTAGTGAACTAATCATGTGCGGGATCTACGGGCAGTACAACTTCCGGACTGAGCGGGCGATCGTCGAGGCCGAGATTCGCGAGGCGACGCGCACGATCGCCCATCGCGGTCCCGACGACGAGGGTTTCTACGTTCGCGGCCCGCTGGGGCTTGGCTTCAGGCGCCTGTCGATCATCGACCTGTCTGGCGGTCACCAGCCGATGAGCGATCCGGAGGAATCGGTCTGGATCATCTTCAACGGCGAAATCTACAACTTCCAGGAACTGAAGGCCGAGCTCGAAGCCAAGGGGCACGTCTTCCGGACACGTTCTGATACCGAAGTCATCATCGAGGGTTACAAGGAGTGGGGCGACGACGTCCTGAACCGTCTCAACGGCATGTTCGGGCTCGCGCTCTGGGATGCGCGAAAACGCCGGCTGGTCGTCGCGCGCGATGCCATGGGCATCAAGCCGGTCTATTACCGGACCGATGGCGGGTCGGTGTTCTTCGCGTCGGAGATCAGAGCTCTGGTGCACGCGGCGGGCGGGGCGGCCGACATCGATCCGCTCGCGCTGAATCTGTTTCTGCGATACCGCTATACGCCGTCACCTCTCACGCTCTTCAACGGCATCCGGAAGCTGGCCGCCGGGACGATGTTGATCGTCGAGAACGGCGAGGCGCAGGTCACGCGCTGGTATCGATTCCGGCCGACGCCGTTTGAATCGCCCAAACAGCTTGGCGAGGCGAAGGAGGAGCTGCTCGCTTTGTACCGCGCAGCCCTGAAGCGTCATCTGATCAGCGACGTGCCGGTCGGACTGCTGCTCAGCGGCGGCATCGACTCGTCATTGCTGCTGGCGTTGATGAGCGAAGTG
>Ga0075430_100002274_pt1 | contig 15900 bp, 14 predicted proteins | sample RhiMetdeltSRZDD4_FD_75294 | JGI IMG/M metagenome (GOLD analysis project Ga0075430, IMG submission 75294) | Populus rhizosphere microbial communities from Tennessee, USA - Rhizosphere MetaG P. deltoides SRZDD4 | ecosystem: Host-associated > Plants > Roots > Rhizosphere > Soil | place: USA... | reverse complement strand
CTCGGCCTGCGGCACGCACATGTCGACGAAGCGCTGGCGCAGGTCGTCGTTTGAGAAGCGCTTGATCTTCCAGGCCATGGACTGCTCGGAGTGGGTCGACGCGGTGTCCGGCGGGCCGAACATCGCCAGCGACGGGTACCACCAGCGGTCCACCGCGTCCTGCGCCATCGCCTTCTGCTCAGGCGTGCCGTGGGCGAGGGTGTAGAGGATCTCGTACCCCTGGCGCTGGTGGAACGACTCCTCCTTGCAGATCCGGATCATGGCCCGGGCGTACGGCCCGTACGAGCAGCGGCACAGCGGCACCTGGTTGACGATCGCCGCCCCGTCCACGAGCCAGCCGATCGCGCCGACGTCGGCCCAGGTCAGCGTCGGGTAGTTAAAGATCGAGCTGTACTTCTGCCGCCCGGTGAGCAGCAGCCCGACCAGCTCCTCGCGGTCGATGCCCAGGGTCTCCGCGGCGGCGTAGAGGTAGAGCCCGTGGCCCGCCTCGTCCTGCACCTTGGCGAGCAGGATCGCCTTGCGCTTCAGGGACGGAGCGCGGGAGATCCAGTTGCCCTCCGGCTGCATCCCGATGATCTCCGAGTGCGCGTGCTGGGCGATCTGGCGGACCAGCGTCTTGCGGTACGCCTCCGGCATCCAGTCCCGCGGCTCGATCTTCTGGTCGGCGGCGACCACCGCGTCGAAGTACTCCTGGAGCTCGGCCTCTGCGCCGCCGGTGTCACCGGTGCCGCCGGCCCGCGCCGCGGCGACCCGGCGCTCGGCCGCCGCCCGCAGCGCCTGCTCGGCCGCCTCAACCTCGTCGAGCAGCGTGGCCGCGCCAGGTTGTTCGAAGTCGTTCCCGTACACACCAGAGAGTGTTACAGTCCACCTCCGCTGACGCAACGTGTTGTAACATGTGGCGCAGCGGCCCGGGGCAGCCGCGAGGTACGGGGCTACGGGGTGGCGTGGACTCGCCAGCGACGTAGACTCCAAGCGGTCGCGACCCTTGACAGCACGCCAGCGCTGGGTCGCCAAGCCCGCCCCTGGAGATGCGCCGATGCGTACCCGAGTGATCCTGATCGGAGTCGTGGTCGTCGCGACCCTGGCCGGTGCGCTCCTGCTGGCACAGGCGGTCCGCCTCGTCCGCGATGAGGCTGGCCCGTCGGCCGCCGGGGCAAAGCAGCGGACCCTGGACTCGATCCAGACCCTGATCCAGCCCCCCCCGCCACCGCCGACCCTGCGGCCCGGCCCGGTCTCGCTCCGCACCAAGCCACCGTTCTGGTCCTGGGCCCTGCTCGACCGCAACACGCTGGAGATCAACGGCTCGCCGAACCTCACGAAGACCAACACCACCGAGTCGATGATCAAGGCGTGGATCGTCTCGGACTACCTGCGCCGGGCCGCCGAGCGCAAGCAGACGCCAACCGCCGATGTCCTGCAACGGCTGAGCGTGGCGATCCGGGACAGCAACGACGATGCGGCGCAGTGGGCGTACCAGCAGGGCGGCCGGGACGCGGTGGTCACCCGCCTGATCAAGACCTGCGGCCTCACCGAGACCAAGCTCTACACCGGCTGGTGGAGCCTGACCCAGATGTCGGCGCGGGACGCGGCGCGGATGGGGCTCTGCATCGCCGACGAGCGGGCCGCCGGCCCGACCTGGACCGGGTGGGTGCTCGAGCAGATGCGCCAGGTGCGCGGCACAGTCACCTACCAGCAGAAGCACACGGGCGGCGGCCGGTGGGGGATCATCGACGGCCTGCCGCCCGCGATCGCGCCCACGGTGTCCATGAAGAACGGCTGGTGGTACCACCCGGACGGGCGCTGGCACATCAACTGCCTGGCCATCGGCGAGGACTGGGTGCTCGCCGTGCAGGCGCAGTACCCGTACGGCGCCTGGCGGAGCGGGCAGCCCATCCCGGACGGCCTGGCCCAGGGCGCGGAGATCTGTCGGAGCGTCGCCCAGCAGCTGGTGACCCGGCCAGCCGTGCCGCAGTAGCAGGCCCCTGTGGTCAGGACCTGGTCGCAGAGCGCCTGGTACGTGCGTACCGGCCTGCTCGTGATCCCTCTGCTCTGCGGCGCCGCGGTGGTGCACGTGGTGGGCTCGCCAGGCGGCACTAAGGCCGTCCCCGCGGCACCGGCCTGGGTGACGCCGGCCGGCACCCGGGCCGCGTCGCCGGGCGCACCGAGCGCGTCAGGCGCGCCCGACGCGCCCATGGCCGCTCCGGTGCTGGCGAACCCGCAGATGACCCCTCGTCGGGTGTGGGTCAACACCCCCGGCTTCTGGTCCTGGGCCCTGCTCGACCGGCGTACCAACAAGATCGTCGGCTCGCGGAACCCGACCGCGACCAGTACCACCGCCTCAATGATCAAGGTCTGGCTAGCGGCCGACTTCCTGCGCCGCGCGGCCGAGTCAGGCACCACCCCGGACAGCGCGCAGCTCCAGCGGCTGAGCACCATGATCCGGGACAGCGCGAACGACCCGGCACAAGAGATGTTCGCGCTCCTCGGCGGGGCGGCATCGACCCGCCGGCTCATCGGCGTCTGCGGCCTGACGGACTCCGCGCCGGACGAGAGGTGGAGCAACACCGTGGTGTCAGCGCGCGACACCGCGCGCCTTGCGGACTGCATCGCGGATGCCCGGGCGGCCGGCCCGCAGTGGACCCCCTGGCTGCTCACCGAGATGCTCGGCGTACGCGGCCTCGGCGACTTCGGCATCCGCGACGCGCTGCCGCCGGCCAGCGCGGCCGGTGTGGCGATCAAGAACGGGTGGGTGGTCCGCATGCAGGGGACCGAGTGGCACGTGGCCTGCCTGGCCGTTGCGGCGGGCTGGACGCTGGGCGTGCTGGCGCGCTACCCGCAGGAGCTGGGCCTCACCCACGGAGCGCAGATCTGCGAGAGGGTGGCTGCCGCGCTGCTGCGCCGCTGACCCGCGCTGCCGGTCAGGCGCCGCCGAACCATACGGCTGACCCGGCGGCCGGCGGGCGCAGCCCGGCCAGCCGGGCGAACTCACGCAGCCCGGCTAGCTGCCGCTCGCCCAGCGAGAAGTCGAGCGCCCGGAAGTACGAGGCGAGCGTGGCCGCGTCGAACGGCTCCCACCGGGCCGCGGCGACGGCGACCTCGTCCAGCTCGGCCAGGCACAGGTCACGCGAGCGCAGGAAGGCCTCGTGCACGTCCTTGACCAGGCCAGGGTGGGCTGCGGCAAAGTCGCGGCGGACGGCCCAGACGGCGAAGACCATGGGCAGCCCGGTCCACTCCCGCCACGCCTGGCCGAGGTCGGTGACGTGCAGGCCCCGGCGTGGCGCGTCGTGGAGAGCGCGCAGTGCCACGTCACCGATCAGCACCGCCGCGTCGGCCTCCAGCAGCATCTCGGTCAGGTCGGGCGGGCAGGTGAAGTAGTCGGGCGTCACGCCGTACCGCCGGGCCAGCAGGAGCTGGGCGAGCAGCACACCGGTCCGGGAGGTCGAGCCGAGCGCCACCCGGCCGCCGTCCAGGTCGGCCAGCGGCCGGGTGGCCACGATGTTGACGGAGAGGACCGGCCCGTCGCTGCCCACCGCCAGGTCCGGCAGGAGCAGCAGGTCGCCGGCGTGGCGCAGGTACTCGACGACCGAGATCGGGCCGATGTCGAGGTCGCCGGCGACCAGTGCGGAGTTGAGCCGGTCCGGGGCGTCCTTGTGCAGCTCCACGTCGAGCAGTGCGCCCGAGCGCATCAGCCCCCAGTAGATCGGTAGACAGTTGAGGAACTGGATATGCCCGACCCGGGGGCGCTGCGCTGCGCTCACGTCTGCCCACGCTACCCAACCCTCGCCGGGCCAGCAGCCGCACCAGCAGTGACCGGCGCCACCGGAGCGGCCCGGCGCTCCGCCCGGGCCACCGGAGCGATGCACGCGGCCACCACGACCAGGCCGGCCACGCCACAGGCGGCGATCAGCGGGCGGGGCTGGAAGAGCGCGAGCAGGGCGCCGCCAGCTGCGTACCCGATCATGCTGGCGGCGTTCACCGCGCCGGCGAACGCGCCGAGCGCCCGGCCGCGCACCTCGGCTGGCACGCGGCGGGCCACGACAACTCCCGCGACCAGGTTCTCCCCGCCGTTGGTGGCCCCACCGACCAGCCAGAGCGGGACCAGCCACCACACGTCCGGCACCGCGGCCGCTACCAGCAGCAGCGCAGAGGTGCCGGCGAGCAGGCCGAGCATGCCTCGGGCCAGCGCCGCGTCGTCCCGGCCGCGGGCGGCGCCGGCCGCCAGCCACGACCCGGCCAGCATCGACCCGGTCCACACCGCGCCGAGCACGCCGTACATGGTGGTCGACCCGCCCAGCGTCTCGCGTACGAAGAACACGTCGATCACGTTCACCGCGCTGATCGCCGCCACCGCCGCGACGACCGCCAGCAGCAACGCGAGCAGCAGCCGGTCGCTGCGCAGGCGCCAGGCCGGTGCCGGCGGGCCATCGCCGGCCGCTGCCGGCACCGCTGCGGCAGGCCCACCCCGGCGGGTACGGATGAGCAGCCCGGCGACCGCGATCGCCAGGTAGGTGACCGCGTCGACGAGCAGCGGTACGCGCACCCCGAACTGGCCCACCAGCACCCCGGCGAGCGCCGGGCCGGCCAGTGCGCCCAGGCCGAACGCGGTCTGTGACACGGCCATGGCCCGGGGCAGGCTCTCCCGGCCGACCATGTCGGGCACGAGCGCACCGAGGGTCGGCTGGGTCACCGCGAGCCCGGCGCCCAGCACCGCGACCAGGGCCACGATCGCCACCGGGGAGGTCGAGTACGCGAGCACGGCGCACACGGCGGCCTGGACGAGCCCGGTGCCGACCAGCAGCGCCCGGCTGTCCACCCGGTCGGCCAGCCGGCCGGCCAGCGGGGCGAGCACCGTCATCGGCACGGTCGAGGCGAGCAGCACGGCCGCGACCGCGATGCCGCCCGCGCCCCGGCTCTGCAGGGCGAGCACGAGCGCGGTCGCGGCGAGGAAGTCCCCGCAGGTGGAGACGGCCCGGGCCGCAGACGACAGGTAGACGTCGCCCCAACGGGGCGGCTGCGACGGCGTGACCGCCCCAGCCGCCCCAGCCGCCTGCTCGGATGTAGACGTGAAGGACATACTTCGAAGTTTTCCCTTCACGCTTCTCGTACGCAAGAACTCCTGGTTAGTCCGTCGGGAATGCCCGGAAGATGACTCTTACCTGTCGGGAGCCGGGCGGGGCACCGGCCCGCCGGCGGGCCTTGGCGTAGGGCCGGATCAGCTCCACGATCTGGCCGCTCAGCGCGGTGAGCTCGGCGGCGTCCAGCAGGAGCGTGCCCTCGGTCAGCGCGGCCGCCTCCCGCCAGGGCGGCGGCTCGTCGGCGAGCGTGGCCAGCCAGGCCCGGGTCTGTGCGTCCTGGCGCTCGACCACCACGGTGACCAGGTCGCGCTCGGCCGCCCCCGCCTCGACGTCCCCACCCGACTCGGCGGAGAGGTCAAAGCCGCGGACCCGGCTCTGCCACACCCGCTCCCGGCCGTCGCCCCGGCTCGCCGCCTCCTCCACCAGACCCACCTTTGCCAGCGCCCGCAGGTGGTAGCTGGTCGCGCTGGGCGAGAGCCCGCACACCTGCGCGCACTCGGTGGCGGTGCCGGTATCCCCGGTCATCAGATGCTCCATGATCGCCAGCCGGGCGGGGTGGGCGAGGGCCCGCATCACCTGCGGGTCCCGGATCTCCAGTCGCTGCTGCTCCGCCATTGCCGCTCCCGTCACCGCGCCGCCCCTAAGGTTCTACCGCCGCCCGAGCTCCTACCGCGGCTCGGGCGGCGTCGAACGATACTTAACGCCCCTCTCCCCGCCCGGACGATACTTTCGGGCCTCGAAAGTATCGTCCGCGACGGACGGAAAGCCGCAGAGCGACGCATACACCCGTGGTCCCCGAGATAGTCACGCCACGTTGATCATCAACAGGGGGCTGGTCAGATCAGCTCTGGCTTCCAGCGCCACAAGGCAGGCGCGGCGTTGGACGATACTTACCGCCCCCCTTCCCGCCCGGATGATACTTTCGAGGCCTGAAAGTATCGTCCGTGGGCGGACGGAGAGCCGTGGAGCGCGACGCGTTCGCACCTGCACAGCGAAAACACGTGGTTCGGGCTGAGGGCGGCTATCTGGCGTTCGTGCCCCCGCCGCTCCCGCCGACCCTGTCCTTCAACCGTGAGCTCATCGCTGCACTGTCAGCGGCCGACCGGGCCATCGGAGAGCTAGCTGGAGTAGGGCGAACTCTACCTGACTCAGAAATTTTGACAGCCCCAATTGTCCGGCGTGAAGCCGTGCTGTCCAGCCGGATCGAGGGCACTCGCGCTTCAGTGGACCAACTCGCCCTCTTCGAGCTAGACCACCCCGACGAGGGAGACGGTGACGTTCGCGAGGTGTACAACTACCTTGCCGCGCTGAGCCGAGTGCTGGCTCCTGACCGGCGCCTGCCGTTAAGCGTCCCGCTGCTGCTGGAAGCCCACGAGACGCTGCTGAACGGCGTCCGGGGCGGCTACGCGACTCCGGGAGAGTTCCGCCGGAGCCAGAACTGGATCGGCCCACCAGGAAGCGTGATCAACAACGCGACATACGTGCCTCCGCCACCCGAGCGTCTCTGGGACTGTCTCGGCCCGTTCGAGAAGTACCTGCACGCTGAGCACGAGCTGCCGCCACTGGTGGTCATCGGCTGCCTGCACTACCAGTTTGAGGCGATCCACCCGTTTGTGGACGGTAACGGCCGGGTGGGTCGACTGCTGATCATCCTGCTCTTGATCGATTGGAACCTGCTGCCGGCACCGCTGCTCGATATCTCTGCGTACATCGAGCCACGTCGCGATGAGTACTACCAGCGCCTGCTCGCGGTCTCCACTCAGGGCGACTGGACCGGCTGGCTGCTGTTCTTCCTTCGCGCCGTGGCGGACCAAGCAACCGACGCCGTCAGTAGGGCACGGGCGCTGCAGCGACTTCGCGAGGACTACCGGTCCAGAGTCACCACCGCTCGGGCGTCCAGCCTGTTGCCTCAGCTGGTTGACGCTCTGTTCGTGACGCCTGGGCTGACCATCGGGCGGGCGCAGCGGCTGCTCAACGTGAGCCGACGATCGGCGACTCTGACGGTCGAGCGCCTCGTCACCGCCGGTTTACTGGTTGAGGTACGCATCGGCGCACGGCGCTACTTCCTGGCGAAAGAGATCATTGAGGTGGCTAACGGAGAAGCCAGCACAGGCTTGCGCTCGGGCGCAGCTTCACCCCGAGGTGGTCGCCTACGGTGACGGCGAGACCGAACAGGCCGCGGTCAACGGCCGGTGATCTGATATCCAGTGGAGCCGTTCGGCGACGGCGCGTACGCTGTCACCCCGCCGCGACGGCCGCGGGTGCTTGACCCGTAGCGGACGTCCCGCGCCGGGGGCCGACCGGCCTGCCGGGTACGCGAGCGGATCTGCTGACGCCAGAGAGGTCCGTTGGATGGCCATGCCCACCCAGACCACCCTCGACTCCGAGCTCACCGCCGAGCGGGCGCACCTCGCCGCCTCCCGTGCCGCGCTGCGCCGGATGCGCGAGCGGGCCCAGTCCCTCTTCGCCACCGGGGAGAACGTGGCCGGGGACGCGTTCGCCGCGGAGACGCTGGGCCGTACGCTGGCCCGCCGCGTCGCGGAGCTGGCCGACGACCCGTCCACGCCGCTCTTCTTCGGCCGCCTGGACCTCTCCCAGAGCCTGGACTTCGCCGGGAGCCCGGACCCGGAGCCCACCAAGAGCGCCGACAGCGGGCACGCCGGCAACCGGTACCACATCGGCCGGCGGCACGTGACCGACGACGCCGGTGAGCCGATGGTCCTCGACTGGCGCGCCCCGCTGTCCCGGGCCTTCTACCGGGCCAGCGCGCGCGACCCCCAGGGCGTACGGGTCCGGCGCCGGTTCGGCTTCTCGGCCGGCGAGCTGACCAGCTTCGAGGACGAGCACCTCGACCGCGGGGAGGAGCTCGGCACCCGGTCGGCGATCCTGACCGCCGAGATCGAGCGCCCGCGGGTGGGCCCGATGCGCGACATCGTCGCCACCATCCAGCCCGAACAGGACGAGCTGGTACGGGCCGACATCGACGCGTCGATCTGCGTGCAGGGGGCACCCGGCACCGGCAAGACGGCGGTCGGCCTGCACCGCGCGGCGTACCTGCTCTACCTGCACCGGGAGCGGCTCAAGCGGTCGGGGGTGCTGGTCGTCGGCCCGAACCATGCCTTCCTGCACTACATCTCGGCCGTCCTGCCCACCCTCGGCGAGATCGACGTGGCACAGGCCACAGTGGACGACCTGGTGGCTCGGGTGCCGGTACGGGTCCAGCACGACCCGGCCGCCGAGGTCAAGCACGACGTACGGATGGCGACGGTGATCGCCCGGGCGCTGGCCAGCCGGGTCCAGCGACCGGTCGAGCCGATCGTCGTCTCCGACGGGTCGTTCCGCTGGCGCATCTCCACCGAGGCGCTGCGCCGGGTGGTCGACGACGTACGCCGGGAGCGGCCCCCGTACGCGGTGGGTCGGGAACGGGTACGCGCCCGCGCGGTCGCGCTGCTCCAGCGCCAGGCGGAGGCCCGCCGGGCGGAGTCGCCGGGCGAGGCCTGGCTGCGCTGGATGGGGCGGGCCAAGCCGGTGACCGCCTTCCTCGACCAGGTGTGGCCCGCGGTGAGCCCCGAGCAGCTGGTGTTCGAGCTGCTGAGCGACCCGGCCGCGCTCGGCCGGGCGGCCGGCGGCATCCTCAGCGAGGCCGAGCAGGCGGCGCTGCTCTGGCCCCGGCCGCCGCGCACCGCCAGGACGGCCCGCTGGTCGGCCGCTGACGCGGTGCTGGTCGACGAGGCGGCCGGCCTGGTCGACCGGCTCCCCAGCTACGGGCACGTGGTGGTGGACGAGGCACAGGACCTCTCGCCGATGCAGTGCCGGGCCATCGCCCGGCGCAGCGAGCACTGCTCGCTCACGCTGCTCGGCGACCTCGCGCAGGGTACGGCGCCGTGGGCGGCGACCGACTGGGCGGCGACCGTGGCGCACCTCGGCAAGCCGGAGGCGACGGTGGTGCCGCTGAGCACCGGGTTCCGGGTGCCCGAGGCGGTGCTGGCGCTCGCCAACCGGCTGCTGCCGGCGCTGCGGGTCGACGTACCAGCGGCGGTCTCCCTGCGGCGGGACGGCGTGCTCGCCGTGCTCGCGGTGCCCGATGTCGCCGGCGCGGCAGTCCGCGAGGTCCGCTCGGCGCTTGCGGCCGAGGGGTCTGTCGCGGTGATCGCCGCTGACGCCGCGGTGCCCCGGCTGACCGCCGCGCTGCACGCCGCCGGTGTCCAGACTGCGACGCCCGACGAGGTCGAGGCCGGGGTGCGGGTCACCGTCGTCCCGGCGACGATGGCCAAGGGCCTCGAGTACGACTCCGTCGTGGTGGTCGAGCCGGCGGAGATCGTGTCCGCGGAGCCGCGCGGGCTGCACCGGCTCTACGTCGTGCTGACCCGCGCCGTGTCCCGGCTCTACGTGCTGCACTCCACGCCGCTGCCTACGCCTCTTGCCCTGAACCGCTAGGTCTCCTGGGCAGACGTTGGTGACCTGGTAGAGGTCGAGTGCCTATCCACCGAGGCGAACGCACGAAGAACGGTACCGCGCGGTACCGTTGTGTCCATGACAAAGGTTACGCTGCGAGAGTTTCGTGATAGCGCCGGCCGGGTGCTGGAGTTGGTTGAGCGCACCCACGAGCCAGTGGTTATTACGAAATATGAGCGCCCCGTTGCCGTGCTGATCGGCATCGACGAGTGGGAGGAGCTGGAGGCGTTCCGCGATCGTCAGGACTCCGCGGCGATCGCGCGTTCCCGCGCCGAGTGCCAGTTTGTGCCGCTGGCTGCCGCACTCGAGTCCCTCGGGGTGGATCCCCGGGAGATCGAGGCGCTACTGGCGGACGGGGCCGGTGAGGCGGCGTGAAGGTCCAGGTCGACCGGGATGTGTTGGTCTGGCTACATAAGCAGCCGCGCACGTGTTCCTGACTGTCCTGGGCGCGATCCTTAGCCTAGTGAGCGAGCCCGCTCCGCCGGGCTCCACCGAGATGCGTGACGGCTCAGGTCGTCGACTGCGCGTCGGCGACTACCGGGTGATCTACCGTGTCGACGGCGACGAGCTGACCGTACATACGGTCGGCCACCGTAAAGATGTCTACGACACCTGACTGGGTGGGGGTCACGCCGGCCCCACCGGGCGCACGGGGACGACCAGCGGGCCCTGACCACCATCCACCACCCGCACCCGGGCGCGGTAGTACCTGGCGAGCAGCTCCTCGGTGAGCACCTGGCGCGGCGGGCCGGTCGCGGCTACCCGGCCCTCGGCGAGCAGGACCAGGCGGTCTGCGTACTCTCCGGCGAGCGACAGGTCGTGCATTGTCGCCAGCACGGTCAGGCCGTCGGAGCGGCGCAGGCCGTCGACCAGCTCCAGCACGTCCTGCTGGTGCCCGATGTCCAGCGCCGACGTGGGCTCGTCGAGCAGCAGCAGGGGGGCGCCCTGGGCCAGTGCCCGGGCCAGGAAGACGCGCTGGCGCTCCCCGCCGGAGAGGGTGGCCAGCTCCCGGCCGGCGAACCGGGTGAGCTGGAGGCGGTCCAGAACCTCCCGGACGACCGCCACGTCCGTGGCCGACTCCCGCCCGAGCGGCGGGATGTAGGGGGTCCGCCCGAGTAGGACGTAGTCGAGGACCGCCATGCCGCCGGGTATCACCGGCGACTGCATCACCGCGGCGACCAGGCGCGCACGCTCCCGGCGGCGCAGCCGGGCCGCCGGCGTGCCCAGGATGGCGATGGAACCGGTGTGGGGCAGCACGCCGCCGACGGCGCGCACCAGGGTCGACTTGCCGGCGCCGTTGGGTCCGATGACGGTGACCCACTCCCCGGCGGCGACCTCCAGGTCGACGCCGCGCAGCACCGGCGCCCCACCGAGCGCGACGTGGAGGTCCACTATGGACAAGGCGGCGGTCATACCGGCACCCGGCGGGTGGTTCGCAGCACGAGGATGAAGAACGGCGCACCGAAGAACGCGGTCACCACGCCGATCGGGATCTCCGCCGGCGCTACGGCGGTGCGGGCGGCCAGGTCACACAGGGTGAGGAAGGCCGCGCCGAAGAGCATGGACAGCGGCAGGACCACGCGGTAGCTGGCGCCGGCCAGCAGCCGGACCGTGTGCGGCACGATGATGCCGACGAACGCGATGAGGCCGGAGACCGCGACCGCCGCGGCGGTGCCGAGGGACGCCACGACCACCAGCAGCAGCCGCGAGCGCTGCGGGTGCACGCCGAGACCGGCGGCCTCCTCGTCGCCGACCGCGAGCACGTCCAGGCGCCGCCCGTGCAGCAGCACCACGGCGGCGGTCGCCACCGCGTACGGCAGCAGCATCAGCACGTCGTGCCAGCCGTCGGTGGCGAGCCGGCCGAGGATCCAGGAGTAGACCTCGCGGATCGTCTGGACGTTGCGCTGCAGCAGGTACGTCTGCCCGGCGGTCAGGAAGCTGGTGACGGCGACCCCGGCGAGGATCAGGGTGGCCGGGGTGCGGTCCCGGCCGCCGGCCGCGCCGAGCCCGTAGGTGAGCGCCACTGCGGTGAGCGCGCCCAGGAACGCGGCGATCGGCACGGTGGTCGGCAGGCTGGCGGTCGCGTCCCCGCCAGCGCCGCCGCGCAGCGCGATGGCGACCGTGGCGCCGAGCCCGGCACCGGCCGCCGCGCCGAGCAGGTACGGGTCGGCCAGCGGGTTGCGGAACACCCCCTGGTAGCAGCCGCCCGACAGGGCCAGCATGGCGCCCACGAGCAGGCCGAGCACGACCCGGGGCAGCCGTAGCTGGGTGACGATGGCGGTCTCGCGCTCGGTGAGCCCGGAGTCCAGATGCACCCCGGGCATGAGGTTCAGCAGCTCAGCGGCGACACCCGCCGGGGCCAGGCGTACCGGCCCCAGCGCCAGCCCGGCGAGGGCGGTGACCACCACCGCGACCACGCCGGCAACGAGCCAGCGCGGCCGCAGCCGGGCCGGGCCCCGGTGCGGAGGCGGTACGGGATCGCCGTGGGGCTCGTCCTCGACGCCCGCGGTCGGGCCGCGGTACGCGGGCGGCGCACCCTCGCCCGGGCCCGGCCGCGGGGACGCCGTCACGCAGGGGCCTTGGCCACCGCGTCCACGATGGACCGGACGAGCTCGACGACGCGGGGGCCCCACCGGGACGCGATGTCGTCGTCGAGGGTGACCACCTGGCCGGTACGGACCGCCGTGATGCCCGCCCAGCCGGCGCGCGCCCGGACCGTGGCCGCCGACTGCTGGCAGCACTTGGTGTCGGCCAGGAAGATCATGTCCGGGTTCGCCTTGACCAGCGCCTCGGCGTTGAGCTGGGGGTATCCGGTGCCGGCCCGGTCTGCGGCGTCGGCCACGTTGACCAGCCCGGCCATGGCGAACAGCGAGCCCACGAACGTCTTGGAGGTGACCGTGTAGAGGGTCGGGTCCAGCTCGTAGTAGTAGGTCAGCTTCTTCGGCCGCGGCGGCAGGTCCTTGACCAGCTTTGCGATGTCGTCGGTCAGCTGCCGGACCACCGCCGCCGCCTCGGCGCCGTGGCCGGTGAGCGCCCCGAGGTCGGCCAGCTGGCGGTACGAGTCGTCCAGGGTGCTCGCGGCGGCCCCCAGGTAGACCGGGATCTTCAGGGCCTTCAGCGCGCCCGCTATCTTGTCGATGTCGTTGGAGATGACCACGAGGTCGGGGTTGTAGGCGGCGATCGCCTCGGCGTTCGGCTTGAACCCGGACAGTGCGCTCTTCGGCGCCTCGGGCGGGAAGGTCGACTGGTCGTCGACGGCGACGACCTGCTTGCCGGCGCCGATGGCGAACAGCATCTCGGTTGCGGTCGGTGACAGCGAGATGATCCGCTCCGGCCGCTTGTCGAGCGTGACCGCACCGACCGTCACCGGGTAGGCGGCGGCGCTGGACGGTGCGGCACCCGGCGTGGCGTCGCCGCCGCCGCCGTCGCCACACCCGCCGAGACCGGCGAGCGCGGTCACCGCAGCCAAGATCACAAGGGTACGTCTGCGCATGAGGTCCTCCTGTCGGCCGAGGGTCTGGTGCTTCGCCGACAGGGGCCCCGGCTCGCCGGAGGTGTCCCGCCTGCGAGGCGCCCTTCCTCGAGAGCGCGGATTCGCGACCGGGTCAGCAGGCGACCTGGCTCTCCCGTACGGGACGGGATCACAGTTGCGGGACAGCGCCGGGTTCACACCGGCTTCGCTGCGGACCGGTCGGATAGACCGTAGCGCACAGTGTTGGTCCGCCCGTGAGGTGGGGCGCCGGCGCGACGGTGGCGCCCCGTCCAACGGGGCGCCACCGGGCTGCTGTCCGGGCCGGCTCCGCCCGGCGGCGGAGCCGGCTATCGGAGCTCAGACAGCCTGCGTGATCCGTACGTCGTCCACGCCCGCCTCGACGAGGCTGGCCGTGCTGGCGTCCGCCGCCTCGACCAGGATGCGCACGCTCTGGCCGGCGTACGCGGAGAGGTTGACGGTGGCCGTCGCCCACGCGCCGTCCCGGTTGGCCGCCGCGCCGAGCTGCGAGAACACCGACGTCGTGCCGGTGCTGTGCACAACGGACACCCGGAAGAAGTCGGCCGACGAGGAGTTCGAGCCGTGCGCCAGGTACCACGACAGCGACAGGGTCAGCGTGCCGGTGGTCGGCAGGGTGATCGCCGGCGACCGGACGCTGGTGGCGCCGTTGTCGATGTCGTAGTCGCCTGCGCCGACCCCGGCGAGCGGGCCGGTGACCAGGTCGTTGACGCCGCTGACCGTGGTGCCGAGCTGCTTGGTGCCGCTGGACGTGGTGCCCTGCGGGTCGGCCCGCTCCCACATGCCGGTGGTGGCGGTGTCGGTGCCGTTCGGGTTGGCCGTCCAGCCCGTCGCGGTCTCGAAGTTGTCGAAGTAGATCGTGGTCGGCGGGGTGCCGCCGCCACCGCAGTAGATGTCCTGCTTGTTGATCGCCCGGTACGGGCAGTCGGCGTACTCGGAGAGCATCAGCACCGCGCTGCGGTTGCGGGAGGTCTCCCGGGCGATGATCTCGTCACCCGGGTAGAACCCGCCGCCGAACGAGGAGGTCGGGTACATCTCGAACGTGTACGCGAAGATGCCATGCGCCGCCCACATCCAGTCGATGCTGGTGCCGTCGGCGATGTAGAGGTCACTCGCCTGCTCCGGCGTGTAGTTGTTGGTGGCCGCCATCTGGTTGCCGATGGTCTGGAAGGTGGCCTGGGCGTCCGCGTTCAGCGTCGGCGTGGTGTTGGCGGTGGTGTAGCCGTACGGCCAGAGCACCAGCTCGGAGTAGGTGTGGAAGTCGACGTTCACCTTGATCTGCTGCACACCGCCGACCACCCGGCTGTTGACGAAGTCCCGGATCCGGGCCGTCTCCGGGGCGGAGAACGGCGACGGGCCCCGGTAGGTGTCGCTCGACGTGCTGCCGGACGAGCCGCCGCAGCAGCCCCACTGGTAGGACCAGTTCCGGTTGAGGTCGGTGCCCACGTAGGTCGAGCCGCTGTTGGGCTGGCGGTTCTTGCGCCATGAGCGGTAGGAGCCGGTGGCGATGTCGTACTCGCTGCCGTCCGGGTTCACCGACGGGAGGATCCAGATCTCGCGGCTGTTCACGATGTTCGTGATCCGCGAGTCGACGCCGTAGTTGTCGGTGAAGAGGTTCAGCAGGTAGACCGCCATCTCCACGGTCAGGTGCTCACGGGCGTGCTGCTGGCTGTTGAAGAGGATCTCCGGCTCGTTCTCGTCGGTCGCGACGTTGTCGGAGATCTTGACACCCATGATGTCCCGACCCTCGTACGACGTACCGATGCTGATCCTGCGGGCGATGGACGGGTGGTCGGCGACCACCTGGTTGACCACCGCGGTCATCTCGGCGTAGTCGTGGTAGCCGGCATCGCCCGGCGGGAAGCCCTGGATGCCGACGTCGCCGGAGGTGTCCCGGGCCGGAATCGCGACGACCTGGAACCCGAGCGCGTTGATCGCCTTGACCTCGTTCGGGGTCGCGGTGATGTGCAGGACCCCGTGCTCGCTGAAGTCGATCGCCGCGCCCGTGCCGGCGACGGCGTTCCGGTCGGCGAAGGTCCGCGGACCGATCACCCGGTACTGCGCAGAGGCCCCGTCCTCGGCGGCAAGGCTCGGGTCGGCGGTCGCCGGTCCGGTCGTGGTGAGCGCCAGCCCGCACAGGGCTAACGCGGTGACGAGGACGGCGGTCCGCCGCCCGAGGCGTGGTGCGCGGAACCTCATGTCTGACCTCCCGGTGGCTGAGGGCGATTCCGCTGGTGGAGACACTGCACCACGACCACATGGTCATATCAATACCCATATCTATCTATGCAGATGGATCGACGGGACAACGCCTCAGTCCCGGGCGCCGCAGTGGGGCTGACGTCCAGATCGACCCTGCCCGGGGCTGTCCTTCCGCCTCCGGGACGGCCGGCATGGACCATCGTGCCTGGTTCGGCACTCTGGCTACGCGGATGGCGGCAGGCCGGGCGGCTAGGGCGTACCCTTCGGGTCTTCGTCACCGGCGAGCGCGGACCGCAACCGGTCCCGCTCGGCTTGGCGGCGCTGCGCGCCGTCGGCGAGGCGCTCAGCGACCTCCCGCCGCCAGGCCCGCAGCAGGAAGTACGCCAGGCCGGCCGAGACGACAACTGCGATCATGAGCTTGACCAGGACGTTCAGGTCGACCGGCCACAACGCCGCAAAGACCAGCAGGAACAGCACGATCCGGCCCAGCGTGTACTTGACGACTGTGCTCACGGCAACCTCCGAACCCCGTAGAACCACAGCACCGCGTACCCGAGCACGGCGACCGCCGCACCCACCGCGCCCGAGCCCAGGGGCGGCAGGAAGCTCGCCGCGGCGGCGGCCAGCAACCCGACCAGCAGGGCGACGAGCGCCGCCCCG
>Ga0075430_100002267_pt1 | contig 15931 bp, 10 predicted proteins | sample RhiMetdeltSRZDD4_FD_75294 | JGI IMG/M metagenome (GOLD analysis project Ga0075430, IMG submission 75294) | Populus rhizosphere microbial communities from Tennessee, USA - Rhizosphere MetaG P. deltoides SRZDD4 | ecosystem: Host-associated > Plants > Roots > Rhizosphere > Soil | place: USA... | reverse complement strand
GGCGCGCAGCGGCCCACGCAGCCAGGCACCGAGGGGCACCGCGAACCCCGACTTGGGGCGATCGATCAGCGCGCTTGGCACGTAGCGGCGAAGCACCTGCCGCAGGATCCACTTGCTCTCCCCATCGCGGATCTTCATCCGCATCGGGAGCCGCCACGCGAACTCCACCACGCGGTGGTCGATCAGCGGTACGCGCGCCTCGAGACTCACGCACATGCTCGCGCGATCGACCTTCGTGAGCACGTCGTCGGGGAGGTATGAGACGAGGTCGAGGTACATCATCCGCGCCGTCGCGTCCGACAGCGCCGCCTGCCGGGCGTCATTCAGTGCTGTCGGCGGCTCGACAGCGCCGAGCACGAGCGACGTCGGGTCGCCCCACTGCGAGGTCAGCCCCGCGTACAGCGCCCCTGGGCTCGCGGCCAAGAGTGCCCTGGAGACCTTGTGCAGCTTGAATCCAGGGTTCCGGTGGCGCAGCCGAGCGGGGAGCACCGGCCGGAGCCCGCGAAAGAGGCCGTCCCACGCGTCGGGCGAGAGGGCGCCGATCGCCCACCCCTGCGCCGCGCGCACCGGACGCGGGAGCCATCCCGTCAGCCGCCAGATTCGGTTTGCCCAAAGGTGCCGGTTGTAGCCGGCGAACAGCTCGTCGCCGCCGTCGCCGGAGAGCGCGATCGTAACGTGTCGCCTGGCCAGTTCAGAGACCAGAAACGTCGGGATTTGCGAGGAGTCCGCGAACGGCTCGTCGTACATGTCGGGGAGCCGCGGGATGACTGCCAGCGCGTCCGCCGGCTCGATGTAGAGCTCCGTGTGGTCGGTGCCAAGGTGCCGGGAGACGGCGCGGGCGTACGGCGCCTCGTCGTAGTCGCCGTCGGCGAAGCCGATAGAGAAGGTTCGGACCGGGCGCTCGCTCTGCGCCTGCATCACCGCGACGACGGTCGAGGAGTCGATCCCGCCCGACAGGAACGCGCCGAGCGGCACGTCGGCGACCATACGCAGTCCGACCGCCTCGCGCAGGAGCGCGTCGAGCTGGTCCGTCGCCTCCGCGTCGCCACCGACGAACGGGTCGGCCGCGCCGCGCTCGGCGACCTCTCGGGCCGACCAATACTGCTCCGGCACCGACTCCCGCGCGTCGGGGGCGGCGAGGGTGAGAATTGTGCCCGGCGGCAGCTTGTAGATGCCGCGGTAGATGCAGTGCGGGGCGGGAACGCAGCCGAAGCGCATCAACAGCGCCACGGCGCCACGATCGACCTCGCCGTCGAACTCCGGGTGCGCGGCGATCGCCTTCAGCTCCGACCCGAAGACGAGCGCCCTTCCGCACCATCCGTAGTAGAGCGGCTTGATCCCGACCCGGTCGCGGACCAGGTGCAGCCGCCGCTTCTGCCCGTCCCAGAGCGCGAATGCGAACATCCCGACGAAGCGCTTCACCGCGGCCTCGAGCCCCCACGCCTCGATCGCCGCGAGCATCACCTCGGTGTCCGAGTGCCCGCGGAAGATGGGGGCCTCGCCGCCCCGCGACAGCTCCCGCCGGAGTTGCGCGTGGTTGTAGACCTCCCCGTTGAACACGATCACGTACCGCCCGCGCGCCGAGGCCATTGGCTGGTGCCCGAGCGGCGACAGGTCGACGATCGAGAGGCGTCGGTGGGCGAGCACGACGCCCGCGTCCCCGTCAGCCCAGCAGCCGTGATCGTCGGGGCCGCGGTAGGCGATGGCCGTGGCCATCCGGCGCCCCACTTCCCGCAGGTCGCGGCCATCTGCCGCGCGGCCCCAGAAGCCGGTGATGCCACACATGGCGTTAGGCTCTGCACATGGCGTTAGGCTCCGCACATGGCGTTAGGCTCACCCCGCGGACGCGGAGAGTGGACCGACGGCGTGACGAGGGCGGGGCGGTCGGTCATCGGTCCTTGGCGGCCCGCCGGGCCACGATCGTCTCGTACGTCTGCTCGTACAGCCGCGCGACGTGGTGGATCGAGAACCGCTCCTCGATCCGCTGCCGGGCGCGCAGGCCGAGCGCCTCGCGTGCCGCGCGACCCGCACCCAGTAGCTCGTCCCACGCCCGCGCCAGCGCCCCCGCGTCGCGCGGCGGCACCACGTACCCCGTGTCGCCGATCAACTCGGCCGAGTCGCCGACGTCCGTCGCGACGCACGGGACCCCGCAGGCCATCGCCTCCCCGAGGACGTTCGGGAACCCCTCTCCGACGGACGACAGCGTCGCGATGTCGAACGCCGCCGTCAGCCGCGGGATGTCGTGGCGCGGGCCGAGTAGTTGGCAGGCCGGGCGCACGCCGGCCGCGTCGATCCACTCGGCGAGCGTCGCGTTGGCCAGCGACGTGTTGTGGCCGCAGAGGACGAAGCGCACGTCCGGCCGCTGGGCGAGCAGGCGGGCCGCCGCCTCGACGAAGTTGCGGTGGTCCTTCTGCGGGTCGACGCGCGCCACCATGCCAATGACGGGGGTGTCGTCGGAGATCCCGAGCTCGGCACGCACCGCGCGGCGCGCGTCGGGGTCGGGGTGGAACGCTGAAAGGTCGAACCCGTTCGGGATCACGCGGAGCTTCGACGCGTCGTAACCGGCGGCGGCGTGCGACCGGCGTGCCTCGCTCGAGCAGCAGACGATCGTGTCGGGGAGCCACGACGACACCCGGGCGCAGAGCCGCACGACTTGAAGGGTGCGGCGGCGGTTCAGCGCCGGATCGAGGTTACTCTGCCGAATGTTCCACATGATGGGCAGGCCGGAGCGGGCCAGCTTCGCCGCCGTGCCGCCGAGGAGGTCGGCGTGGTACATCCACGTCTCGACAATGTCCGGACGGACTTTTCGGAGCAGGCGCGCGAGCCGGAGTACGGCCCGCGGGTCGGGCAGGCTGCCGACCTTCATCCCCATCGACGAGACGGGGATCCCCAGCGCCTCGATCCGCGACGCGATGGGTCCGGAGGGCTCCACCAGCGAATACACGTGGTGCGTGAACCGCCGCCGGTCGGTGTGTTGGAGCAGCTTGAGCAGCATCACCTCGGCGCCCCCCAGCCCGAGCGTGGTGATGACGTGGGCGACGTTGACCACGCCCGGGCGGGCGAGTTGGTCCAGGCGCTCGCCACCTTGCCTGTCATGGTCGGGCGCCTCGTTCATACGAAGAGCCGCCTCACCGGCGGTTCGTGCGACCGCCACCGTCACGTCGCCACCACCGCCGGGGCGCGCGCGAGGCCCCGTCGTGCCCGCGCGCCCGAAGCACGCGCGTCTTGCCACAGGCCGAGCACGAGGAGGGTCCAGAGCTGGGAGGCGCGGTCGCGACGTCCCGCGATATGCTCATCGATCAGCCGCCGGACGAGCGCGTGGTCTCGGATCCCCGCCGCTTCCAGGCGCGCAGGCGCGAGCGTGTCCTCGAGGAGCGGGCGCAGCGTGCCGCGGAACCAGGCGGCGAGCGGCACGCCGAACCCCTGCTTGTCGCGGTCCACGAGCGAGCGCGGCACGCGCCGGTACACGAGCTCCTTCAGCAGCCGCTTGCCGCGAACGAGTCGGTGGGGGAGCTGGAGCGCGAACTCGAGCACCCGGTGGTCGAGAATAGGGGCGCGTGTCTCGAGCGAGATCGCCATAGCGGCGCGGTCCACCTTGACCAGGATCGCCTCTGGCAGGTAGGTGAGCAGGTCGGTAAGCATCGCCCGCTGGCGCATCGGCCGACCCGACGCGGCCGCCCACCCGCGCTCGAACTCGGCGAACGCCGGCGTGTGCCCGGTCAGGGCGCGCACGTCGGCAGTGTCGAAGATGCTGACCATGTACCGGTAGATCTCCTTCGCTGAAAGGGCGAGGAGCGGGGCGCCCCGGCCGAGTTTCCCGGGGAGGTTCGCGAGCGCGGGAGCGAGGATCCCGCCGAAAGGGCCGGCGAGCCGCGACAACCGCAACGCGGCGACGAAGTAGGCGTAGCGCGTGTAGCCGCCGAACGCCTCGTCGCCGCCGTCGCCGGACAGCGCCACGGTGACGTGGCGGCGCGCCGTCCGCGACACGAGGTGCGTCGGCAACGCGGACGAGTCGGCGAACGGCTCCCCGTACATGGTCGGCAGCTGCGGGATCAGCTCGAGCGCGTCTTGCGCGGTGAGGTACTCGACGGTGTGGTCGGTGCCGAGGTGCCGCGCGACGGCGTCTGCGTGCGGCGACTCGTCGAACCGTGGGACGTCGAACCCGATGGTGAACGTGCGAACCGGCGCGGTGCTGAGCTCCACCATCAGGCTCACCACGGCAGTCGAGTCGATGCCGCCGGAGAGGAACGCGCCGAGCGGCACATCGGCGAGCATCTGCCCGCGCACTGCGGTCCGGAGAATCGCCTCGAGCTCGGTGACCGCCTCCTCGTCATCGATCCGGAGACGTGGCCCGGCGGCGAGCGGCGCGGGGTCCCAGTAGCGCCACACCGTCGTCTGGCCCTCCCGCACCCGCATCGCGTGCCCGGGGGGGAGCTTGCGGATCCCGCAGTAGATCGAGTAGGGCGCCGGGACGTACTGGTACTGGAGGTAGAGCGCGAGCGCGTCCGTGTCGATCTCGGTGTCGACTTCCGGGAAGCTGGCCAGCGCCGCCACCTCGGAGGCGAACGCGAACCCCCACGGCCCGGTCGCGTAGTACAGCGGCTTCTCCCCGGCGCGGTCGCGCGCCAGGAAGAGCTCCCTGGTTCGCGCGTCCCAGATGGCGAACGCGAACATGCCGACGAGATGGTCCACCACCTTCTCGCCCCACTCGCGGTAACCGTGGAGCAGCACCTCGGTATCGGATCTCGACGCGAACCGGACGCCCCGCGCGGCGAGCTGCCGGCGCAGCTCCGGGAAGTTGTAGATCTCGCCGTTGAAGACGACGCCCAGCCTGCCGTCGTCGGTGATCATCGGCTGGTGGCCGAGCGGCGACAGGTCGATGATGGAGAGCCGCCGGTGGCCGAGGACCACGCCGGCGTCGCGGTCCGCCCAGACCCCGTGATCGTCGGGGCCGCGGTGGACGATGCAGGTGAGCATGTCGCCGACCGACTGCTCCGCCGCTTCGAGGTTCCGCTCGTCGCGGGTCCAGAAACCGGCTATGCCGCACACGTCGGGAGCCCTCCGTGGACCGCGGGGATGGCGGTCACTCCGGACCCCCTACGGCGCGGGCCTGGACCGCTCGCGCCACGGCGGCCAGTCGGGCGCGCGGTGGGGGGTGGCGACGTGGGTGCGGCGGCAGCGCGACCTCGCGCGCTCGCGCCTCTGCGGCGCGTGCCGGCGCGGCGTAGAAGGATAAGGTGAGCAGCACCCCCAACGGCACGAGGAACGCGCGCTCCTCGAGCAGGTTGTGGTTGAACAGCCCCTCGATTGCGATGAGGGCCACGAACACTATCCCGTTGCGATAGCGCCGCGTCCAGAACAGGTGTCCGGCTGCGGCGAGCGTCCACAGGAAGGCGACGAGCCCCAACAGGCCGCTGTTGATCCACTGCTGAAGGTAGATGTTGTGGGGCGCCTGGCGCATGGTCTTGTTCGTGAAACCGCCCCCCCGCCCGAGGACCGGAGACTCGCGCACCAGTTGCAGCGATTCGTCGAGTGCTTGGAGGCGGGGCTCGTGCGCCGGAATCATCTTCTGCCGCCCCGAGAGTATGCCGAGGCGCGAGTCGGTGGAGAAGATCTCCACCCGCTTGGTCAGCACGCGCGCCGCCTGCACGGTCAGCGCGGCCAGGAGCACCATTGCGAGCGCCCGTCCCAGCGCTCGCACCGGCCGCTCCCGGACCTGCACGACGGCGCAATATGTGTAGCAGAGGACGACGAACACGAACACCAGCCCGCCCCCGCGCGAGAACGTGGCCAGGACGCCGATTGCTGTCGCGAAGAGGACGGCCAAGTCCATCGGCCGCACACGCTCGAAGCTGATGATCGAGGCGCAGAGTGCGACGAGGAGGAACGCCGCGCCATTCGGGTTCTGGATGAATCCGGCGGCACGGTCGGGGTTGATGGAGTACGTCCCCGGATGGATGGTGTCGATGAAGACGCTCCCGAGAGCGACCGCGAAGCCGACGAGGAGGTAGGGCCAGAATTGGCGGCGCCGGTGCTCGGGGAAGGGGAGCAGCATCGAGAGCAGGATGATCGCCACGTCGTACGCCGGGAACATCAGGTAGCGCGGGCCGTCCTCTAAGTACGCCGTGGGGATGAAGCCGGAGATGAACGACGCCATCACGACGCCGATCAGCCCGATGATCACGTTGCGGTGCGCCGCGTACAGGGCGATCACCTCGTTACGCACCGGCTTCGACGCCGCGGCCCGGACGAACGTCCAGGCGCTCACGCCGACCAGAGCGAGTATGAACAGCTTCACCGACGGGTACGTCAGCCGCCCCTTGTCATAGAGATAGCTGTCGTAGTACGACAGGAACACGGCCGCGAACCCGCTCATCACCAGCACAGAGGGGATCGCACGCAGGTGGGAGAGTCTCATCGCGCAACGCTCCCGACCAGCTCGGTCATCACCCGCTCCGTCCGGTCAATGAGCGTCGTGACCGAAAAGTTCGCCGTTACCCGCTGCCGCACGTCGGTGCGGAGCCGCTCCAGGCTCACCGGGTCGCGGTCGAGCACGGCACGGACCCGATTGGCCATTGCGACCGGATCCCGCGGCGCCACGGTGAACGCCGGCTGCCCGAGCAGCCACCCCGAGTCGCCAACGTCGGTCACGACGCAGGGGACGCCGCATGCCATCGCCTCGCCGACGACGTTGGGGAACCCCTCCGAGGTCGACGACGAGCAGGCGACGTCGAGCGCATTGTAGACAGCACGCATGTCCAACTGCACGCCGGCCCAGTGCAGACGGTCGCCCACCCCGAGCACGCGTGTGAGCTCCTGCATCTCCCGCCCATAGGCGGGGTCTCCATCCCCGACGCAGACGAAGCGCACGTCGTCCCGCTCCGCGGCGAGCCGGGCGGCCGCCTCGAGGAACGTCCGGTGGTCCTTGACCGGGTCCAGCCTCGCGACGAGCCCGACGAGCCGCTCCCCGCGCGCGACCCCCCACTGCCGCCGCAGCCGGCGCCCCGCGTCGCGGTCGGGCGCGAGGCGCAGGATGTCGATCCCGTTCGGGATCACGACCGTTCTGCGCCGCGGCGCCCCCATCGACGCCGCGTGCTCGGCACCGGCGCGGGAGTTCGCGATCAGCAGGTCGGGGAATCCGGCGAGCGCGCGAAGGGCGAGCGACACGAGCGCAGTGGTCCGCCGCTCCGACGGCTCGTAGCAGCGCATGTCGACCTTCGACGCGCGCAGCCCCCACACCACCTTCAACCCGCGGACCGTCCCCCGCGCGGCGAGTGCCAGGGCGTTCGGCACGTCGAGGTACCCGTTCAGCACGTCCGGCCGCTCCTCGCGCACCACCCGCCGCAGGTCGAGCAGGAAGCGGGCGAGGTCCCAGCGGCCGCGCTTGTGAAGCACCCGCACGCGCACACCCGCGTCGCACAGCTCGCCCTCGAGCGCGCCGCCGGGATAGAAGACGAGGACGACGACCGAATGCCCACGCTCGCGCAGCCCACGCGCCAGGACGATGAGCTGCCGCTCCGTCCCCCCGCGATCGAGCCGGCTGACGAGAAAGGCGATCCTGAGCGCCCGCCCAGTGGGCGTGCGATGCGGCATCGACTCCCCGGGGTGCGATGCCGCAACTGCCAGATCGTATCCGCCGCCGATCGTCATGCCCGCCCCACTTCGGCGGCGCGCGTGGCCCGTCCAGCCTGGTGCAGGAGCCGCATCCTGATCGGGAGCTTCATCGACGCTCGTGGACGGCCGAGTGATCGGCCATCCGTAGGGCACCCGCACGTAGCGAACCGGGAATACGGTCGCCCGCTGCCACGGCTCGATCTGCGCCGGCGCGTCGTCGGCCGGGCCGTCACCGACAAACACCCACTCGCAGCCTTGGAATGTCCGCGTCCCGAAGCGCGAAGGCTCCGGTAGCCGCACTCGAGGAGTGTGAACGACGTCATGCGCCCTCCCGCGCGCCCGTGGCGCCGACGACGCGACTGAGCAGCCGCTCCCACTCCCCCATGATGCGATCGAGCGCGAACCGCTCCGTCACGTCGACGGCGCGTGCGCCGAGCTCCTCCCGCCGCGTCCGGTCGCCCATGAGCGCACTCATCGCCGCCGCCAGCGCGTCCACGTTCTCCGGCGGGACGAGCACGCCATCGACCCCATCGCGCACGATGTGCGACGGGCCGCTCCGGCAGTCGGTGGCGATCACAGGCAATCCGGCCGCCATCGCCTCGAGGAGAACGTTGGGAAACCCCTCGTAGCGCGAGGAGAGCACGAAGAGGTCCGACTGGCGCATCACGGAGGCCGGGTGTGCCACGCGGCCGAGAAAGCTGACGGCGGCGCCGACCCCGAGCTCGGCGGCGAGCACCTCGAGGGCCTCGCGCTGGTCACCTTCACCGATGATCACGAGGCGCCAGTCCGGGTGCTCGACGCGACAGGTCGCAAACGCTCGGATGAGGAGGTCGAACGCCTTGTGCACGTCGAGCCGCCCGACAGCGACCACCTGCCGACAGGCGCGCTCCGCCGACTCGTCTACCCACGCGTCGGACGCTGCCGCCGGGCCAGCTCCCGGCGCCGCGCCATTGGTGGGTGGCGCGACAACAGGGTTCGGGATTGCGTGGACGATCGCCGGCGGGAGAAACTTCTCGGCCCACCGGCGAACCTCGGGCGTCTGTACGACGACCGCGCTCGCCCGAGGGTAGACGAGGCGCCGCAGCACCGCCCAGAACCGCGGGATGCGGTCGCGCGTGGGATCGGTGCGCTCCGACACGATCACCGGCACGCGCTCTGGCCGCGCTGCGAGCACCGCAAGTATCGTCGTCGGCACCCCGAAGCTGATCACGGCCTGCGGCCGGGCGGCACGGATCGCGGTGCGCAGCCGCGCGACCCGCCGCACGTTGTGCCGCAGCGCCGCCCACCGGGAGCGCGATACACCGGTCGCGTTCAAGGCGACGCGTTCCACCTTCGGGTGCAGGGCGAAGTGGTCCTCCGACAGCGGGGCGAAGGTGACAAGCGTGACCGGCCAGCGGCGCGCCGCCCAGTAGTTGCCCATCATGGACAGCACGCGCTCGGCGCCCCCTGCGGCGAGCGACGAGATCACCAGGGTTACGCGCACCTGACTATGGCCGCTCGTGTCGCGCGCACTCGGACGGCCACCCCATGGCCCGTGGGCGTTCCCACTCGCACGTCCGCGGCTCGTTGCCGAAACCCTTCGTCGCATCGCCTAAGACCTCGAGACAGCTGTGGCGCCGGTCAGGCGGGGCGTTCGGCCCGGTCGGCCGCGAGCGTCGCGCCGACCTTGAGCTGCCGAGGTGAAGGTGTGAGCTTCTCGAACACGAACTGGTTGCACCCGAGCTTGCCCCCACAGGTAATCAGGCGGAGCAGCATGAAGCCTTTCGCCCGACAGGCGTCGAATACGGCTTCAGGCTTCGCCACCTCGAACGGGTAACCGCCGACCCAGTCCTTCCGGTCGTGCCAGACGGACATGCCACGCGGAGACTTCCGCGGTCCGCGCGACTTCGACGGGAGGACCTCCAGCTTGGCCAGACGGCCGGCAGCGCTCTTCACGGTGAACCCCGCGCCCACTGCCGTCAGAATCATCCAGCGGACAGGCCGCGGCGAATTGCAGTAGAGCCGCTTCACGTCCCGCCAACGTTCGCTGATGTAGCCTTGGTCGTTGTAGATGGAGACGAAGAGCTTCCCCCCGTCGGCGACCAGCGCGGCGACGTTATCCAGCGCGCGCCACATCGCGCCCGTGTGATGGAGGACGCCCCACGAGTAGACGACGTCGAACGTGCCGAGCGTCGCGAGGTACTCCGTGTCGAGGACGGACCCGTGCTCTACCACCCAATGTTCGTCATCGGGGAAGTAGCGACATCTAAGCTCGGCAGTGCAGGCGACCGAATGCGGGTCGTAGTCGAACGAGTGCACGACCGCCCCGAGTTTGCGCGCCGCGAGGCTGAACAAGCCGCTGCCCGACCCGGCGTCGAGGAAGCGCCTCCCCGTCAGGTCCGCGCTCTCGAGCATGTCGACGAGGGAGGCCTCCGCGGCCGCGATCCGTTCGTCATCGAGCACGCTCAAGAAGGACCGCCAGTTGTCCCCAAACTCGAAGCGCTCGCCCGCGCGGATTTCGACTTCGGCGGTGGCCATCAGAGCGTCTCCTCAGGTATTGCTGGATTGTTGTACTTGAGTCGTCTGGCCGCTCCGGCTCCAGTGGCCGATCCGCCGCTGGACGGACCAGCACAACACAATGGCGGAGATGGCGTAGACGACGGACGTCGAGAGCGCAATCCCGGCGACGCCCCAGACCCGCATGAACACGTAGTTCCCGGCGATGTTGGTCACGAAGTTCATGATGCTGACCCACATGAGCACCCGGTTGCCCCGCAACGCGCTGAGGAGCCGGACGGCGATGATGCCGAGCGCGAAAAAAGGGATCTGCAGCGCGAGCAGCGCCTGCACCCTCGCCACAGCGAGCGTGTCGGCAGACGAGAAAGCCCCCCGCTCGTAGAGCAGGCGCACGATCGGGGTGGAGAGGGCGACGATCAGCAGGACTGCCAGGATCGAGACCCCGAGCACCAGGCGCACGTAGGTGCGGAGCGTGTGGCGCACCCCGGCCCAGTCGGCGGCGGCAACCATGCTGGACAGATGCGGAAAGATCGCCGTCGAGAGCGCGGTCGTGCCGACGCCGAGCGCGGCCGCGACGACCTTGCTCCCGTAGCCCAGCGTCGCGACGCTTCCCGCGCCGAGCGACGCCGCCATCGACTGATCGATGAGCGGAGAGCTGCCCATCACGGCGCCGCCCACGACCACCGGCACGTACTGCTCGAGCACTCGCCGCGTCTCGGGGTGCCACCCCGTCCACCGCGCGGGCGCCAGGAGCCCGCGCCGGTAGGCGCTCCACCCCAGCACGAGCAGCTCGGCGACCGCCCCGGCGAGCAGTCCGACCGCCAGCAAGTACACCCCCCACCGCGCACCGGCGGCAAGGAGGAGGCCGATCGTCAGCACTGGCCCGAACAGCGGCGTCATCGCCGCCAGCAGGAATCGCTCGTGGGCGTTGAGCAGCGAGGAGAGGATCCCCGAGAGCCCGGCGAGGAGGACCGCCGGGAGCAGGAAGTAGAAGAGATGCCGGGTCAGCGCCAGCTTATCGCCGCCGAAGTTGCCGCCGATCAGTGGGAGCAGCAGCGGTGCGCCGAGCACGAGGACCAGTGACGCCACTGCGACCAGCGCCACGGTCCCGACGAAGATCCCCGAGACTAGCCGGCGCGCCCCCTCGGCGCCCTCGGCGCGCGTTACGCGCACGTACGCCGGGACGAGCGCCGCGGGGAGGGATCCGGTGATAATGTTGATGGCGAAGGTGGGGACCGTCAGCGCGATGAAGAAGGCGTCCACCGCGTCGCTCGTCCCGAAGTACGACGCGACGACGACATCCCTGGCCATTGCCGCGGCCTTGATCAGCACTCCTGCGGCCGCGACGGTTGCCATCGCGGCGAAGATGCGGCGGTTGACCGAGGCGCGCCGCCACGCGTATGCGCGCCGCAGGTACGGCTCCAGCGTTTCCGATCGTCCTATGCCCATCAATCCGCGGCCGCGGCGTAGTGCTCCGCGTAGGAGTAGTCGTAGTAGTCGCCGTAGCGCTGTGCTTCGCCGCGGGGGTCGTTCAGCACAGCGCCCACCACCCGCGCGCCCACGCTGTCGAGCTGGCGGATCGCCTGCCCCACCAGCCGCCGGTCGGTCACACCGGCCCGGACTACCAGGAGCACGCCGTCCGCCAGCGGCCCGACAGACGCCGCGTCGGCGACCGCCAGCACCGGCGGCGTGTCGAGCACGATCACGTCGAAGTGCTCGAGGAGATCCTTGAGGAGCGACCGCATGCGGTCAGAGCCGAGCAGGTCAGCGACTCCGCCCTTGTCGCGGCCGGCGGGGAGGAACCAGAGTCCGTCGATGAAGGTGCTGCGGATGGCACCAGCAGCCGGAAGGTACCCGCGGAGCACCTGCGCGAGCCCTGGGTCGCGCAAGACCCGCAGTGCGACGTGCAGCCGCGTGCGATGAAGGTCGCAGTCGATCAGCAGCACCCGCCGCCCCTCGAGGGCGAACGCCGCCGCCAGGTTCGTCGAGGTGGTCGTCTTCCCTTCCTGCGGCACAGCGCTAGTGACCACGAGGACCTTGGCCGACTCCGCACCCTGCGTCCACTTCAGGCTCGATCGCAGCAGGCGGAACGCCTCCCCCCCGGCCGCGGACAACGGCGCGGCGGCCGGTTGGGCGCCCGCGGTCCTCCTGCCGGCGACCCGCCGCCCCCGCAGCACCCTGGCCAGCCCACGTCGCGACTCGTTGCGCGCTGGGGGCAGCTCGATCTTCGGGATGATGGAGAGGACCGGCACCTGGAGCTCGGCCTCGAGGTCCACCCGCCGCCGAACGCGGGCACTCGCGCTTTCGCTGAGGAGGGCCCCGCCGGTTCCGACCACCGCGCCCACGATGAGTCCGACCAGGAGTTTGAAGAGACGCATGCGGCCGAGCGGAACGTAGGGAACGGCGGCCAGATCCACGATCTCGACCTGGCCGGCTTCGACGACTTCGGCCATACGGGCCTTCTGGTATTCCTCTCTCAGCCGGTCGGCGAGGGCCCGATTGGCGTCGACCTGTCGAACGAGCTGTTCCTCCACCGACTCGGCGCGCGGGAGCGCGGCGGTTGCGGCAGCGCTGCGGGCCCGCAGCGCCGACAGCGCGTTGAGGCGTGCGTCGAGCGTGGCCACATGGCCGCTGACCGCGCCGACAAGCCGCTGTTTGGTCCCCTTGATCAGCTGATCCAGCCGGGCGACGTCGGGATTGCCGGCCGCGCTCCGCCACTCGCCGGTGGTCAGTGAGTCACGCGCCGTCTGGTACTGGGCGAGCTGCGGGTAGAGCTGGGCGATGACCGGGTTGCCCGTCAGCCCAGGGGCAGCGATCACCGCCCGCAACTCTCCGTCCGTCTGGTCACTGGGCGGCCCCTGCACCTTTGCCAGCAGCGACTCGTACATGCGGCGGTCGGCGTTGAGCTCCTCCCACCGCATGTCGAGGGTCATGAGCGCTGCCTGCTGCGCCTGCAGCTTGTCGCGGGAGCTGAAGAGCTGCTGCTGGACGCGGAACGCGGTCAGCGCCCCCTGCGCGCGCGCCAGCTGGGCGTCGATCTCGCGGAGCTGCTCCTGGAGGAAGAGGCGGCGCCGCCGCGACTGCCCTTGTGCCGCGCGGATGTTCGCGTCCTGGAAGGTGGTGACCAGCCTGTTGACGACGCGCTGCGCAATGCTCGGACTGAGATCGACGTAGTTCACGTCCACCACGTCGGTGTCCTCATGCCGGGAGACGCGCAGGTTCGCCAACGCCGCGTCGATCGTCTTTTCCCTCGGCGAGAGCATGAGCATGGCCCGCGCGATCCCGGGGTCGGACGCCACGGCGAAGCTCACCCCCGCCGTGCGATACACGCCGCCGTATGGGACCTGTGTCTCGTGCGACCCGTTCCGGACCGTCACACCCGCCGGCGAAAAGCTCATGGCGAAGCTGTCCGCCAAGACTGCGGGGTCGATCTGCACGCGCGTCAAGAGGGTAGGGGAGAACTCACGCTTTTTCGGGCGCAGGCGCAGCCCCTCCGAGTCCACCACCGCGCCGACGAGTGCCCGGCTCTTGAGCAGCTCGATCTGCGAGTACACCGGCTTAATGTCGGGTGACTGTCCGCGTTCGGGGTTCTCGATCCCCTCGGCGATCGAGCGGCGCGCGTCTGTAAGCCGGATGAGCGCGGTGGCGCGGTACTTCGGCGGGTCGCGGAGAACGACGCTGGCGGCCAGCGCCAGGCTGACGGCGACAGCGCCGAGGACGAGCAGGGCGTGCCGCCGAAGGACGGCGAGCAAGTCGTGCAGGTTGAGGCGATCCCCCACCGGCCCCATGCCTCCCGGCTCACCCCCCATCTGGGGCTGAGCCGGATGCGTCGGGGTCGAGAGGAGAGGGCTGCGTGGAGGAATGACCGACATGACTACTCACCGATTCCTGTTATAAAGGATCACGCTGATGATCGCCGCCGTAGCGCCGAGGACGCTGAGGGTGGGGGTGACGTAGTCGCGGAAGATGGCACTACTGCGCTCGACGAGGATCTGGTCGCCGGATCGGATTGGCATCCCGGCCCCACTCGCGTCGGCGCGCCGCAGGTCGATGACGACCCGCCCGTTCTGCCGCACGAGCAGCAAGCGGTCCCGCCGCCCCCGCTCGGTGGGTCCCCCCGCCAGCGCCACTGCCTGGCTGACGGATGTCTCCGGGCGAAGGTTGAACAGGTTCGGCTGGCGAACTTCCCCGGTGACAGCGACGCGGAGGAGCGGCTCGATCACGAACTGCGGGTTCGCCTCATACTTCTCGAGGAAGGTGCGCAGCCGTCGCTCAGCGGTGGACAGCGGGATCCGCGCGACCTGCACCTCTCGGTAAAGCGGGTGCGCGACGGTGCCGTCCGTGCTCACGACGAACTCTCCACTGAGCTCGGGCTTTCGCCACACCGTGATCCGCACGACGTCGCCCGGCGCGAGCGTGACCGAGTCGGCCGTCTCGCCGACCGAGGCGACGGCCGGCGCGCGCGACTGCGCGGCAAGCACCGCGGGTCCGGCGAGGACTCCGATCACACCCATGACCCACAACGGCGATCTCATGTGCCGAGCTTGCCTCGACTATTTCTAGAAGCGGCCGCCACCTTAGTGGTGGAGAGCCAAGGCGGCCAGCACAATGAACGTCGGGATTTCAGCCGCGTGAGGCATCGACCTGACCAGTGGCCGTGATCACCGTACGCGCCCTCCAACCCGGCCCCGAAACCAACCGATCGCCGCGATCGACCCGCGCATTTCGTGCTGCACGCTTGCGTAGACCTTCTGTCAAGCGGCCTCGACGTGTGTGTCTCGTGCGCAGGTAAAGTTTTGCTAACAAATAGGGTCCCAGGCCATTGTAATGGCCGACACCGAATTGTCCAGCACGAACCTCGCGCCTCGCGTTAGGCGCTGCGGTGAAGAGGTCTAGTCGGTTGCCAGCACGCGCATTGCACGGCAGAGCCAGTCATGGATATCATTTCGCCTGCCGGCCATCTGACGATCGTCTGACGCCGAACCTGATGCGGCGATGCAACAACAGCTCGGCCGTATGGCGAGCACTGTCCAATACCGCACCGTTTCGCGCTGCGAAGCGGCGGAGAGCAATCGGCGAAGGCGGTCAATCCTGCTCTCGACACTTCCGTGTCTCGACTCTCTGGGGACGACAGCACGTCGATGGCAGAAGGGCTTCGCTGGACGAGCTTGTTGGCCATCTCGCGTCTCTGCCAACGCGAGCTCTACTTTGTTTGAACGGCACTGCTTGGTTAGGTACAACGGTGCCTAACGCCGGTAATGCTAAGGCAGATCCGCGACTGACGTCGGGGCAATCCGAGACCAACAGTGGACGACGGTGGTTGCGCCAGTCTGCGCATCAGTCTGCATAGAGGACAGTGAGAACCGTGGGTATGGCCATCGTGGCCCGCGGGCGCTCGCGGCGCTGCTCACGGATTCGCAACGATTGCTCTCGTGCTCCCTGCGCTCGGGCTCGGTGGCGCGATGGCGGACATCACCGTGCAGCGGCAACGCGAACTGGCGGTGCGGATGGCCGTCGGAGCGACCGGTGCGGATGTGCTTCGACTCCTCCTCTCGGATGCCGCGCGAGTCATCGCGGTCGGTCTCGTGCTCGGGGTTGGCGCGGCCTTCGCACTTGGGCGTGTGCTCGCGAGCCAACTCTACGGAGTGACGGCGAACGGCCCATGGATGTACGCGCTCGTCGCGACCGTGTTGGCGGTCGTCGCCTTCTTCGCAGCGGCACTGCCGGGGTTACGCGCGACTCGGATCGATCCCGCCGTCGTGTTGAGAGACGGGTAGGGAGTCATTCCGAGCGGAGCGGCCGGAGGCCGCGGATTCCAGGA
>Ga0075430_100002264_pt1 | contig 15938 bp, 12 predicted proteins | sample RhiMetdeltSRZDD4_FD_75294 | JGI IMG/M metagenome (GOLD analysis project Ga0075430, IMG submission 75294) | Populus rhizosphere microbial communities from Tennessee, USA - Rhizosphere MetaG P. deltoides SRZDD4 | ecosystem: Host-associated > Plants > Roots > Rhizosphere > Soil | place: USA... | reverse complement strand
CGCCTCCGAGCCCGCGCGACGCCGCCTCCGAGCCCGCGCGACGCCGCCTCCGAGCCCGCGCGACGCCGCCTCCGAGCCCGCGCGACGCGCCCCGCGATGCACCCCCGCGACCTTCAGCCGGACAGCAGCCTGCGCATGCGCTCTGCCTGCGCCTCCCACCGCCACTCCGCCTCGACCCAGGCCCGCCCGGCGGCGCCGAGGCGCGTGGCGAGCGCAGGGTCCGCCAGCAGGGTGGCCACCCGGTCGGCAACGGCGGACACGTCCCGCCCCGGCACCACGTACCCGGTCTCGCCGTCGCGCACCGCGTCCGGCGCGCCGCCCGAGTCGCCGGCGACCACCGGCAGCCCGGTGGCGGACGCCTCCAGGTAGACGATGCCGAGGCCCTCCACGTCCAGCCCGCTGCGGCGGGTCCGGCACGGCATCGCGTAGACGTCGCCCGCCGCGTAGTGCGCGGGCAGGTGCTCCCAGGACACCGACCCGGTGAAGAAGACGTCCCGCTCCACCTCGTACCAGCGGGCCAGCCGTAGCAGCGCCGGGCGGGCCGGGCCACCACCGACCAGCAGCAGCGCCGCACCCGGCACCCGGCGGCGGATCTCGGGCAGGGCGCGGATCAGCGTGTCCTGGCCTTTTCGCGGCACGAGCCGGGACACGCACACCACGACCGGACGGTCGCCGAGCCCGAGCTGCGAGCGCACCTCGCCGCCCTCCACCTCGGGGTGGTACGCGTCCACGTCCACGCCCGGCGCTAGCTGCTCCAGCCGGGTCACCCCGTGCAGCGCCCGGTCCAGCCGGACCCGGGTGTACTCGCCCAGGTACGTCAGCACGTCCACGGCCCGGCCGACCCGTCGCAGCAGGCTGCGGGCGCCGCGTAGCGCGGCCCAGCCGACCTCGTGCCCGTGGGTCTGCGCCACGGCCCGGACCACGCCCGCCTGGCGGCGCAGCCCGGCGGCGAGCAGGCCCAGCGGCGCGGCGGCGCCGAACCAGACCGTGTCGCACTCGTACGCCCGGGCGAGCTGGGCCGCGCGCCGGGCCACCGCCGGGGTGGGCAGCAACACCGAGGTGTCCTCCCGGACCACCTCGAACGGCTGGTCCGCGTCGAACTTCTCCGCCCCGCGCCAGGTGGACGCGTAGACCACGACCGAGCCGGGAGGCTGGCGGACCGCCAGGTTGTGCACGAAGGACTGGATACCGCCGGGCCGGGGCGGGAAGTCGTTGGTCACCAGCAGGGTCCGGCGGGCGGGGCTGCCCGGAGGAGCCCAGCCGGCGCCGGCGGGCGCCGTCAACGCTCTCCCCTGGCGTACGCCCGGGCCGCGGCGATGCGCTCCACTGTGGACGGGTGTGTGGCGAACAGTGCGTGCTCCACCGGGTGCGGGTCGACGTCGGCCAGGTTCACCAGGGCCAGGCGCTGCTCCATCGCCTCGAACGTGGCCGCGTCGCCGGTCAGAGCCAGCGCGTGGGCGTCGGCCCGGGCCTCCACCCGCCGGGAGACCAGGTTCTGCGCCGGGGTGGTGACCAGGCCGACGAGCGTGACGACGGCCACCAGCAGCGCGATGCCGCGCGGGTCACCCAGCGACTCCACGCCGGCCCGGCGCAGCAGCCCTGACCACGAGCCGAGCAGGTACAGGCCGCAGACCGCGGTGGCGGCGCCGAGGGCCGCCAGCGCCGTGCCGGTCGCCACGTCGGCGCGCTTGGCGTGGCCCAGCTCGTGGGCGACGACGGAGACCACCTCCGCGGGTGGCGCCTCGTCCAGCAGCGTGTCGTAGACCACGATCCGGCGGGTCGGCCCGAGGCCCGAGACGTAGGCGTTGACCATCCTGGTCCGCCGGGACGCGTCGGCCACCAGCACGTCGCGCACTGGCACGCCGTCCCGCTCGGCCAAGGCGAGCAGCTCGGTGCGCAGCGGGCCGGCCGGCATCGGGGTGAACTTGTTGAAGACCGGCTCCACCAGCACCGGCAGTACGAACGACAGCAGCGTGACCAGTGCCGCGGCGCCGAGCGCGCCAAACGCCCACCACCAGCGGGGCGACAGCCGGGCCACGCTGTAGAACCCGAGCAGCGCCACCGCGCCGATGGCCGCGCCGACCGCGTACGCCTTGCCGACGTCGACCGCCCAGGCGCCCCAGGTCTGGGTGGACAGGCCGTAGCGGACGGCGATGGCGTGCCGCCAGGCGGCCAGCGGCAGGGCGACCAGCTCGGCCAGGAGCACGACGGCCAGGCCGCCCAGCACCGCCTGGGCCACCCAGTGCCCGCCGAACGGCCGCGCCACCTGCGAGACCAGCTGCGCGCCGAACGTGGTGAGGCCGAGCACCAGCGCGACGCCCAGGCCCAGGACGAGTGAGCCGTAGGTGACCGGGCGCAGCTCGGCGTGCAGGGCCCGGCCGCGGGCCACCTGCTCAGCCGGCATGCCCTTCAGCGCGGCGAGCTGGTCCGCCCGGGGCGCCGGCGGGCGCGACCAGGGGACCACCGCCGCAGCCGTGGCCAGGGCGGCCAGCAGCAGAACACCGAACGCAACCGCCGCCCACCCCCGCGCAGCCATGCGCGCTCCCCCCTCCCGCGCCGGCTCCGCCGGCCCGCCTGGCCCGTCCGGCCCGCCCGACCCATCCTAGATCGGCGGCGGGACAGGGCCGGCGGGCGCCGGGCCCTACGCCGCGGCCGGCCGGGGGCTGCCCCGCCCGCCGACGACGAGCCGCAGGCGGGGCACCATGCCCGCGTCGGCGAGCACCCGCAGCGCGCGCCGCTCGACCTCGTCCAGCTCCACCCCCTCCGGCGGCGCACCGAGCATCACGCTGACCACGCAGCCGCTGCATGCCGGACCTCGCACGGCGCAGTTGTCGCAGTCGATGAGCATCGCTCCTCCTAAGATCGCCGGCCAGGCTGGCGACCGCACGTTGAGTGAGCGAAGCGTATGAAGTGGGTACGACAAAACCCGGTGGCTATACCCGGGCGAGGCGCTTGAGCAGGGCGTCGGCGCCGAGCGGGTACGCGCCGTGGCGGCGTACCCCGTCGGCGACCTCGCGGTCGGAGGAGACCACCACGACCGGGCGCCCGGCGGGCTCGGCCCGGACCAGGCGCCGTACCAGCTCGTCCGCTGTCTCCCCCTTGCGCGAGAACAGCACCCGCACGCCCCGGGGGGCCGGCGGCAGCCCGTGCACCCGCTCGGCGCCGTCGAACACCACGGTCACCTCGGCGCCGGTCTGGGCGGCCACCCCGCCGAGACCGTTGACCAGGCGGCTGCGCTGCTGCTCCAGCGACATCTCGCCGTACCCGCGCTTGGTCACGTTGTAGCCGTCCACGACCAGATGGACCCGCGGCAGGCCGAGCAGCTGGTCGAGGCGGGCCGGGTCGTCCGGGTCCAGCGCGCGGGCCTTGGTGGTCAGCGACTCGGGGCGGTCCGCTGCGACGTCGGCCACGAAGTCGGCCGGCAACCGGTCCGCCGGGTCGAGCGCCAGCTCCCGGCGTAGCGCCTGCGCGGCCTGCCCGATCGTCTCCAGCAGCAGCCAGAGGCGGGCGTCATCCACCGCACGGGCATCCTTGGACAGCTGCCGGGCCGCCCCGGCGGCGTCGGCCGCCTCGGCCAGCCGTGCCCGCAGCCGGCGTAGCTCGGCGTCGTGGTCGGCGGCGGCCCGCGCCGCCCGTCCCTTCTCGGTGGCGAGCATCTCGCTCGCCTTGCGCTCGCGGGTCTGCGTCTCGCGCAGCGCCTTGGCCAGCGCCCGGACCTCCTCGCGCAGCCCGGCCGTCTCGTCGCGCAGCCGCGACAGCTCGTCGCGCAGCTTGTCCGCCTCGACCCGGGCCACCGCGCGGTCGTGCTCGGCGCGGGCCGCCCGCTGCTCGGCCTCGCGCACCAGGTCGGCGACTGCGGCGCTGTCCGCCTCGGCGCGCACCGCCTCGCTGGCCGAGGAGATCAGGTCGAGCCAGGCCGGCGGGCGGCCCAGGTACGCCAGCGCCGCCACCTCCACCGGGTCGGCCGCGGCCGGGCAGGTCCCCGCCATCACGGCGGCACCGAGGTCGCCGGCGTCGGCCAGGATCCGGGTGGCCAGCCGCTGGCGGAACAGCGGGTCGCTGGAGAGCTGGGCCGCGATCGCCGCCCCGCCCAGCCGGGCGCGACGGTTCGGCGCGAACCTCGCCACCCGCCGCAGCGCCACGGGCAGCTCGTCCGGGGTGAGCCCGGTCAGGGCTCCGGCAGCCAGGGCGATGACCCGCTGGCGTACGGGCTCAGGCAGGACCGGCTCGACCGGCTCGGACAGGACCGGCTCAGGCACGACCGGCTCCGCGCCGGCCGCACCAGCGCCCTCGTCGGCGGCGGGGCCCGGCCGCACCGCCGCAGCCGGCCGCTCTGGGTCGAGACCGGAGCGGGCGGAGTCGGCGGGCATTAGACCAGTGTCGCATCGCTCGCCATGACCTGACGGGCGCGGCGCAGATGATCTCGTACCCGCACTCACTCCGCTTCACCCCGTGGATAGTCTGGCATCCGATCTTGTCGGACCCGTGGCCTACTGTGCGACGCGTGCTGCAGACAGCGCTCGACCTGGCCGGCGCGCTCGACGGTCCGTCGGATGCCGCGCTCCACCCTGGCCTGCCGCTGCATGAGGTGACGTTCGTGGTGGTGGACCTGGAGACCACCGGCGGCAGCCCGCAGGAGTGCGGCATCACCGAGGTCGGCGCCGTCAAGGTGCGCGGTGGCGAGCTGCTGGGAGAGCTCGCCACGCTGGTCAACCCGGGCGAGCGGGTCCCGGCCTTCATCACGGTGCTGACCGGGATCACCGACGCCATGCTCGCGCCGGCGCCGCCTGTCGCCTCGGTGCTGCCCGCGTTACTGGAGTTCGCGCGCGGCAGCGTGCTGGTCGCCCACAACGCGCCGTACGACGTCGGTTTCCTGCGCGCGGCGTGCACCCGGCACGGCTACCCGTGGCCCAACCCGCGGGTGCTGGACACCGCCGCCCTGGCGCGCCGGGTGCTGCTCCCGGAGGAGGTGCCGAACCGCAAGCTGAGCACCCTCGCCGCATATTTCCGCACCCCGCGCCAGCCGTGCCACCGGGCGCTCGCCGACGCCCAGGCCACGGTCGACGTGCTGCACGCGCTGATCGGCCGCCTGGGTGGACACGGGGTGCTAACCCTCGGTGACGCGCTGGAGTTCGTCAAGGCAGTGACGCCGACCCAGCGCAGCAAGCGCCACCTCGCCGAGGGCCTGCCCCGCGCCCCCGGGGTCTACGTCTTCCGCGCCCGCGACGACCGCCCGCTCTACGTCGGCACCTCGGTGGAGATCGCCACCCGGGTCCGCAGCTACTTCACCGCGGCGGAGAAGCGCGCCCGGATCAGCGAGATGCTCGCCGCGGCCGAGCGGGTGGAGGCCGTCGTGTGCGCCCACTCGCTGGAGGCCGAGGTCCGCGAGCTGCGCCTCATCGCCGCCCACGCGCCGCCGTACAACCGCCGTTCCAAGTTCCCGGACCGGGTCATATGGCTCAAGCTCACCGCCGAGCCGTACCCCCGGCTGTCCCTGGTCCGCCAGCTCAGCCCCGACGGCGGGGCCTACCTGGGGCCGTTCGCCGGCCAGCGGGTGGCCGGGCTCGCCGCCGCGGCCATCTACGACGCGGTGCCGCTGCGCCAGTGCACGTCCCGCCTCTCCCGGCACACCCCATCGCCGGCCTGCGCCCTGGCTGAGCTGGGACGCTGCGCGGCACCCTGCGAGCTGCGGACGACCGTCGAGGAGTACGACCACCGCGCGGCCGGTCCGGTCCGGGACGCGGTCACCGGCGACCCCGGCATCGTGGTGGACCGCCTGCTGGCGCGGATCGAGCTGCTGGCGCAGTCCCAGCGGTACGAGGAGGCGGCGGTGGTGCGCACCCGCCTGGCGGTGCTGCTGCGCGCCACCGTCCGTATGCACCGGCTGGCCGCCCTGACCCGCCTCGCCGAGCTGGTCGCCGCCCGGCCGGCGGCCGACGGCGGTTGGGAGCTGGCGGTGGTGCGGCACGGGCGGCTGGCGGCGGCCGGGGTGTCCCCGCCCCGCCAGCATCCTCGCGCCACGATCGACGTGCTGCTCGCCACCGCGGAGACCGTGCGGCCCGAGCTTGACCTGCCCGGCCCGGGCGTGGTGGGTGGCGCGACCTGCCAGGAGACCGAGCGGGTCCTCGCCTGGCTGGAGCGGCCGGAGACCCGGCTGGTGCGGGTCAGCGACGGGTGGGCGTCGGCGGTCACCGGCCCGGGCCGCTTCCTCGACCTGCTGGCCCGCGCCGAGCGCGCGGCCGCCTCCGGGCCCGCTGGCTGAGTCCTGCCTACACAACAGTGCGTAACCGCACAAGACCTATGGACGCTCCGTGGCGGGGGTGCTGTCATGTCGTTGCCACTACCCCGTCCAACCTGACCTGCCTGGCGAAGCTGTCATTTACGCTTAAGGCAGAGGAGGTCCTCGTGGATCCTGTCGCGGCCGACACCGTGTTCACCGGCGGTTACCTCGCTGGTGAGCGTGTAGGGGCTGAGACAGGGCTGCACGGGCTGACCCAGCGGCTCCGGGCACTGCTGAGCGGGGCCGGGCTGAGCGGGGCCGGGCGCACCCCGGCGGCGTCGGGCACCGACCCGCTGGCGGCCCTCGTCCGGGAGCACCGGCACAGGCATCCCAAGGCGGACGTGGGAGCGCTGCGGCGGGCGTACGAGATCGCGGAGGGTGCGCACCGCGGGCAGATGCGTAAGAGCGGCGAGCCCTACATCACGCACCCGCTGGCCGTCGCGCGGATCCTCGCGGTGTTCGGCATGGACACGACCACGCTCGTCGCCGCCCTGCTGCACGACACCGTCGAGGACACCGACTACGGCCTGGCCGAGCTCGACCGCGACTTCGGCACCGAGGTCGCAATGCTGGTCGACGGGGTCACCAAGTTCGAGAAGGTCTCCTACGGTGACCGGCTGGCCTTTGGCGAGCACGCCGAGGCGGAGACGATCCGCAAGATGATCGTCGCGGCCGGCCGGGACGTGCGCGTTCTCATCATCAAGCTGGCCGACCGGCTGCACAACATGCAGACGCTGAGCGCGCGCTCGCCTGCCTCGCGTACCAGGATCTCCCGCAACACGCTCGACTACCTGATCCCGCTCTGCGACCGGCTCGGCATCCAGGCGCTCAAGCGGGAGCTGGAGGACGCCGTCCTCTACCACCTGGAGCCCGAGGCGTACGCCCGCATCCACGAGTACGTGCAGCGCCGTCCACTGTGGACAGAATATCTGGCCGGCGTCACCGTGGCGACCAGGAGCGCGCTGCGCCAGCACAGGGTCACGGCTCACGTACTCCCCCGCCCGCGGCACTACTACTCGATCTGGAAGGACACCATCGCCAGCGGTGCCCGGGAGCCGCTGGAGCTCCCCCGTGTCCTCATCCAGGTCGACGGGCCGGACACCGACTGCTACGCGGCGCTCGGCGCGATCCACGGCTCGTGGCGTCCGGTCCCGGGGCGCTTCAAGGACTTCATCGCATCCCCGAAGAACAACCTGTACCGGTCGCTGCATACCACGGTGATCGGGCCGGACGACCGCTCAGTCGAGGTGCTGATCCGCACCGGGACGATGCACCGGCGCGCCGAGTACGGCATCATCGCCAACTTCAGGTTCGCCGACTTCGCCGCCGAGGCAGCCGGGTCATCCGCGGACCCGGGCGTCAACCACCACGGCGGCGAGCTCGACTGGCTGCGGCGGCTGCTGGAGTGGCAGCAGGAGGCGGCCGACCCGGGCCAGTTCCTCGAGGTCCTGCACTCTGACCTGGCGGCCGGCCAGGTTCAGGTCTTCACCCGCAGCGGCCGTCCGGTGCTGCTGCCCGCCGGAGCCACCCCGGTGGACTTCGCCTACGTCCTCGACACCCACCTCGGCGTCCGCTGCATCGCCGCCACCATCAACGGCCGGCTCGTGCCGCTCTCGTCCGCGCTGCAGGACGGCGACGTGGTGGAGATCCTCACCAACTCCGACGACCCGTACCTCGATGACGGCTACTACAGCGAGCACTACCGCGAGGACGACGAACGCGAGTCCGCCGCGGCCGAGGCCCGGCAGACCGCAGCTCAGACGGCCGGGTCCTGGACGACCGAGACCTCGCCGGATGGGTCGGGAGCGGATGAGCCCGGGGCGGATGAGCCGGGGGCGGCTGGGTCCGGGGCGGCTGGGTCGCGGGCAGCCCGGCCAGGAGCTACGGTGTCCGGCCCGGCGGCGGCCCGGCCTACCGGGTCCACCGGCACCGGCCCGGTCCGGGCGGGCCAGCCGCCCGCAGCGCCCGCAGACCCGGCCGCTGGCGCGGGTGCCGGATCCGCTGGAGGCCCAAGCGTCAACGCCTACCGCGGCGAAGCTTCCCCCCAGAGCACAGCCGGTCATCCAGAGCGGACGGTTCCGCCGGCAGGCACCAGCCAGCCGGCCAGCACCGCGCCACGGGCCAGCGCCCCACCGCGAGCCAGCACCGCGCCGCAGGCGAGCACCCCACCGCGGGCAGGCACCCCACCGCGGGCAGGCACCCCACCGCAGGCAGGCACCCCACCGCAGGCGAGCACCGCACCGCGGGCCAGCCGAGCGCCGGCATCGGACCCCGTCCCGCTGGCGGGCGCCCACAGCCCCTCCGCCTACCCCGACGCATCGCCGGATGACGACGACACCGCAGTGGGCCCGGACCGCGAGTGGCTGGAGTTCGTAAAGACCCCCCACGCCCAGCTCCAGATCAGCCGCTGGTTCAACCGCGATCATCGCGAGCTTCCGGCGGACGAGGGTGACGGGCCACCAACAGTGGCCCACCAGGTGCGGCTGGGCAGGGCCGCGATCGGGCTCGCCCTCAGGCAGCGCGACCGGGGCCTGGTCAGCGACGTACCACTGGTACGGCTCGCCGTCCAGCTCGGCTACCCCGACCTCGAGTCGCTGCTTGTGGCCGTTGCGGAGCACACCATATCGGCGGAGCAGGTGGTCGAGGCGCTGATCGCATCGGTGGACCACGGACCGGACTGAGCAGACACGGCCCAAGCCGGCCCTGCCCGGGTGGACCCGCCTCGGCAGACCCCGCTCGGCAGACCGGCGTCAGGAGACCGGCGTCAGGAGACCCTGTCCCAGGAGACCCTGCCGCCGCCCACCAGCCATGGACCGCGACCGGGCCTCTAGCCTTGGCGGGTGACCCGTAGACGCTCCGCCTTGCGTACGCGCTCGGTGGCCCTTGGTTACGGCGTGTTCTACCGGCTGCCGAAGCGGGTGCGTCAGCGGCTGGTCCGGCTCGGTGCGCCGACCTTCACCGTTGGGGCGGTCACCCTGGTACGTGACTCCGCCGCACCGGCCCCCGGACGCCTGTTGCTGCTGCGCCAGCCACCGGGCTCCGGTTGGTCGCTGCCGGGCGGGCTGCTGAGCTTCGGCGAGTCGCCGGTCGCCTGCGCCGCCCGCGAGCTGCACGAGGAGACAGGTATCGAGCTGGACCCGGGCACGCTCACCCCGGCCGTGCCCAACGCCGTCATCCACCACAAGGGACGGTGGGTCGACGTTGTCTTCGAGGCTGCCGTACCAGCCGGTGAGGTTGACCTTGACCCCGACGGCGCCGAGGTCTGGGAGGCCGTCTGGCACCCTCTTGACCAGCTTCCCCGGCTGACCCGGCCGACCGCCCGGCTGTTGCAGCACTACGGGATCGGGTGAGGTGACCGATGGACGGCGGACGCCCAGACGCTGGCTGCTTCCACGGCCGGCCGCCGCTGTGCGCGGTGGTACTCGCCGCTGGCGAGGGGCGCCGGCTGCGGCCGCTCACCACCGTGCGGCCGAAGGCCCTCTGCCCGGTCGGGAACGTGCCGCTGCTTGACCGGATGCTCACCGCCCTGGAGCAGCTGGGCCTGCGCGGTCCGGAGCTGGTCGCGGTCAACGCGTCCTGGCTCGCGGAGCAGGTCGTCCAGCACGTCGGCGACCGGGCACACCTCTCGGTGGAGCCGGGCGGCCCGATCGGCACCGCCGGCGCGCTGGGCAGGCTGCGCAGCTGGGTGGATGGCCGCGGCGTCCTCGCCGGCAACGCCGATGCCTACCTCGCCAACGGCCGCACCCTCGATGCAGGTGTCGCGGCGCTGCTCGAAGGCTGGGACGGTACGACCGTCCGGCTGCTCGGCGTCCCGACCCGCCCCGACGACCCGTACCGGTTCGGCCGCCACCGGTTCGCCGGGCTCTCTCTGCTTCCGTGGCCGGCCGTGGCGGCACTCGATGCGTCGGTGCCGGCGCCGACGGAGCTCGTGCGCGAGGTGTGGCGCCCGTACGAGGCCGCCGGGAAGCTGGAGGTGACCGAGCACAGCGGAGTCTTCATGGACACCGGCACACCCGCCACCTATCTGGCCGCCAACCTGCACGCCGCAGCTCGTGGAGGGTCGGGCTCCCTCATCGACCCCACCGCGAAGGTCGCCGGCCAGGTGGACCGGGCGGTCGTCGGAGCGGAGGCGGTCGTGGAGGGCGCACTGACCCGTACCGTGGTCTGGCCGGGCGGCTACGTGGGGCCGGACGAGCACCTGACCGACGCCGTACGGGTGGGCCGCGACCTCACCGTCTCAGCGCGACAGGCCACACGCGCCGGGAGACCGAAACCGCCCTGAAAGACCGCGAAGGACAGCGGCTCGCCGGTCACGGCGGCCGTCCCCGTGCGGCACCAACCAGGTCATACGGTGGGCCGTCCGCACGCAGCACCGGCACCGTGTCGGCGTATGCGTGGTAGTGCGGCTGTCACTGTCCTTCGTGGACCAGCCAGTGGTGAAAGGTACATTGCAGCACAGGTTGTCGACCGTGGTGGGGCATCGACCGCGCCGAGCGCGGTGCGGCACACCTCGGCGACGGCGTCGGCACGCCGCTGAGCGGCCTGCACCCCGGCGGGTAGAGTTGCCACGTCGGTGGCGGCCAGTGCGTCCAGCGCAATCCCTCCCGAGGAGCCCACACTTGATCACCGCGATCGTTCTCATCGACTGCGCTACAGATGCCATCCCCGAGGTGGCCGAGAACATCGCCAACCTGGAGGGCGTCAGCGAGGTCTACTCGGTGGCCGGACACGTCGACCTCATCGCCATGGTCCGGGTCCGCGAGTTCGACGAGATAGCCGACGTGATCGCCGGCCGCATCTCCAAGGTGCCCGGGGTGATCAACACCGAGACACACATAGCCTTCCGGGCGTACTCGCAGCACGATCTGGAGGAGGCGTTCTCCATCGGCTTCACCGACGCCGACTGAGCCACAACGACACAACGACACAGCGCCACAACGACGCAGCGCCACGACGAGACGCAGCAAACGCCGCTGACGAGACGCCGCTGGCTACAGGTACCGCTGCCACCAGTCCAGGATCGCCTCGAACCGCGCCACCCGGTGCGACGGCAGGCCCGAGCGTGACAGCTCATGCCCCTCGCCGGGGAAGAGCAGCAGCTCGACCGGCACCTGCCGCTGCTTCAACGCCACATACAGCCGCTGTGCCTGCTCCACCGGGCAGCGCCAGTCCTGCTCCGAATGGATGATCAGCATCGGCAGCTCGATCCGGTCCGCGTGCGTGAGCGGGCTCTGCTTGTCCTGCTGGTCGATGTCCGGCCCGTAGAGGTCGGCCGCGAAGAACCAGCCGATGTCCGACGAACCGGTGAAGCTGTCGATCGCGTTCACCGCCCGCTCGCTGATGGCGGCCTTGAACCGGTCGCCGTGGTGCGCCGCGAGCCAGGTCGTCATGAAGCCGCCGTGCGAGCCGCCCAGCACACCAACCCGGGACCCGTCGAGCACCGGGTCGGCCAGTGCCGTGTCGAGCAGGGTGAGCAGGTCCATCGCGGAGACCTCGCCGACGTTGCCCATGACCGCGCGGCCGTGCGCCTCGCCGTAGCCGCTGGAGCCGCGCGGGTTGCCCAGCACCACCGCGTAGCCGGCGTCCGCGTACACCTGGGCCTCGTCAAACAGCCGCCAGCCGTACTGCGCGAACGGGCCACCGTGGATCATCAGCAGCACCGGGAACGGGCCATCGCCCGTCGGCCGCACGACCCAGCCGTGCACCGGGTACCCGTCCGGGGCTGTCCCCGTCAGCTCGACCATCGGCCGCACGCCGACCTCAATCGGGTACGCGGCGTTCCAGCTGGTCAGGATCTCCAGCGCGCCGTCGGCACGGCGCACCGCAAGCTCTCCCCAGGAGTACGGGTCAGCCACGGTCACCGCCGTGACACCCGCCCGGGTGGTCGCCCCGATCACCTGTTGCCGGCCGTCGACGAGCACCTTCGGCGCCCCACCGTCGTAGGGCACCAGCAGCAGCTGTACCGCGCCCCGGTGCTCACCGGTGAAGAGGACCCCGTCCGCCACCGGCTCGATCATGCCGCCGGGCGCGGCCAGCGTGACCTGCTCCTGGTCGGTGAGCTGGTGCGCGGGCGCCGAGCCGTCGGCCGGGACCGACCACAGGCCCTCGTTGCGGCACACGCCGGCCCGGTCCGCGTTGCTCAGCGGGCTGGCCGTGAAGCACACCCGGAACCCGTCCGCGGAGAACCGTGGCGGGCCCACGCCCAGCCCGCCACGGGTCAGCGCACGCAGCCCGGACCCATCGGGCGCGCACACGTACACGTCGGACCTGAGGTCGTCACCCCGCGTAGAGTGCCGCGCGCTGACGAAGGTGAGCAGGTCCCCGCGCGGGCTCCAGTCGACGTCGGTGCTGTCGAAGTCGCCCTGGGTGATGCGCTCCGGTTCCGCGCCGTCGGCGAGCGCGTCGACGACCCACAGGTGGTTGCGGCGGTCCTCGGTGAAGCCGAGGTCGTCCCTGCGGTAGAGCATGGTGGTGATCCGCCGCGGCGGCTCCTTGTCCGGCGTGACCCTCGGGTCCGTGCCGTACCGGCCGGGCTCCGGCACGCGTGCCTGGTACGCCAGCCGCTTCGAGTCCGGGCTCCAGACCGCGGCGCCGGCGCCGAGCGGATGGTTGGTCAGCCGGCGGGCGTCGCCGCCGTCGACCGGTAGCACGTAGATCTGGGGCTTGTCGCCGTGGCTGCCCGCGCCGGAACCGCCCGCGAAGCTGTCGCGCTCCGGGCCGGCGTCCCCGGAACGGCCCCGGCGGTCCCCCGAGCCCCCGTTCGGGTCGCGCGCCACCCGGAGGAAGGCCAGCCACCGCCCGTCCGGTGAGTACGCCGGAGCGAAGTCGCGCAGTCCCTGGGTGAGCTGGCGCGGTGGCGCCGACCCGTCCGTCGGCACCAGCCATAGCTGGCTCCGGTAGTCGTCAGCCGCCAGGTCGGCCTGGTGCAACGTCACTACGGCACACCGGCCGTCCGGGCTGAGCGCCGGAATGCCCGGGACCAGGGCCCGGCCGAGGTCAGACGGTTTCACGTCCGGCACCTTAGCCGGTAAGCAACGCCAGAGGCCAGAGCCGGTTTCCTTGCCGGAGAGCCAGCCGACCGACGGAGAGCTACCTGACCGGCGGAGAGCCAGCCGACCGACGGAGAGTCCCTGGGCGCCGGAGGACTACCTGGCCAGCCCGGTCGCCACGGTGAGCCACCTGGCCAGGGCCGCAGCGGCCGCCCCGGACACGATCGACTTCTCGGCCCGCCGCAGGCCGTCGCCGAGGGCGACCCGCAGGTCGCCGGCGAGCCCGGTGTGCGCGGCGATCGCCGCCGCGGCGTTGAGCACCACCGCGTCCCGGACCGGGCCGGGCTCGCCGGCCAGCACCCGGCGTGTCACGTCCGCGTTGTACGCAGCGTCGGCTCCGCGCAGGTCTCCCGGGCGCGACCGGGGCAGGCCGAGCTCTGCCGCGTCCACCAGCGTCTCGGTCACCGTGCCGCTGGTGACCAGCCACAGCCGGGTGGGGCCGGTGGTGGTGAACTCGTCCAGGCCGTCCTCGCCGCGCATCACGACCACGGAGTCGCCACGGCGGGCGAACACCTCGGCCATGACCGGCGCCATGCGGATGTCTGCGCAGCCGACCGCGGCGGCGCGCGGCTGCGCCGGGTTGGTCAGCGGGCCGAGGAAGTTGAACGCGGTCGGCACGCCCAGCTCCCGCCGCGGCACCGCGGCGTGGCGCAGCCCGGCGTGGAACTGGGGGGCGAAGCAGAAGCCGATGCCCGCCTCGGTCACGCAGTGCGCCACGCCTTCCGGGTCGAGGTCGAGCGGGACGCCGAGCCGCTCCAGCAGGTCCGCCGCGCCACAGGCCGAGGACGCGGCGCGGTTGCCGTGCTTGACCACCCGTACGCCGGCGCCGGCGACGACGATCGCGGCCATCGTCGAGATGTTGACGGTGTGCGCCCGGTCCCCGCCCGTGCCGACCAGGTCGACCGCGTCGGCGCGTACCTCTACGGGGAGCGCGACCCGGACGGCGTTGGCGAGCATCGTCTCCACCAGCCCGGCGATCTCCCCTGGGGTCTCCCCCTTCGCCCGCAGGGCCACCGCGAACCCGGCGATCTGGGCCGGGGTGGCGGCACCCGACATGATCTCGCCCATTGCCCAGGCGGTGTCCTCTGTCGACAGCTCCTCGCCCTGCAGTGCTGCGGTGAGCAGGTGGGACCAGATCCGATCACCCATGGCGGGCCTCCGTAGATGGGCAGGCGCAGTACGTGGGCAGGCACAGGATTTGGGCGGGCGCAGGTTGGGGCGGCCACGCCGCGGGAGGTGCCGGCTACGCCGCCGGCGGTAGCTCGTTGCGCTGCCGCAGCAGCGCCGCCACGGTCCTGCCCGTGGTGACCGGGTCCAGCGGGTGGACGAGCGTCGCCTCGACCCTTGTGTAGGCGGCCAGCCACCGGTCGGCGGCGCGCGCGATGACCACGCACATCGGCGGAGCGGCGGACAGCTCGTCCTTGAGCTGGCGGGCGATGCCCAGCCCACCTGCGGGGACGGCCTCCCCGTCGAGCATGAGCAGGTCCACCTGGTAGTCGTCGACCGTCCGCATGCACTCGCCGTACGTGGCCGCCTCCAGGAAGGTCACCGTCAGGTCGGGCGTCGGGCGGTCCCCGATCGCCAGGCGCATCCGGTCGCGCACCTGAGCATCGTCGCTGTAAAGGAGCACGGTGTGCCTGCTCGGGCTCGTCACGGTTGCCGATGGTACCGGTCAGCGGATCCGCCGCCGCCACCGCTACCGGCACCCGCGGCACCACCCGTACCGCTGGCCGGCGCGGCAGCCTGGTGCCCAGCCGCCGCGGCCTCGGCCCGGTCCAGCTGCCGGTCGACCCGCCGCGCCTCCCGGTCGGCCTCGCGCATCCACTGGACCAGCAGCACGGCGAGCATCGTCACGCTGACCAGCTCACCGCCGGCCCAGAGGATGCCGCCGGCCACCTTCTGGTCGGAGCGGGGGTCGGACCAGTCCAGGCCGAGCAGCGGGTACCAGTCCCCGCCCAGCAGCTCGGTGCTCTGCATGATGGTCAGCCCGAGCACCGCATGCAGCGGCGTGGACAGCACCATCAGCAGGGCCCGGGCCGGGTAGGGCCACCGCCCCGGCAGCGGGTCCAGGCCCAGCAGCGGCCAGAAGAACAGGCAGCCGGTGACGATGAAGTGGGCGTGCACCAGCTCGTGCACGAGCGGGCTCTCCAGCGAGACCCGGTACAGCCCGGAGAAGTAGAGGACGAACGGGTTGGCCACGAAGATGCCGAAGGCCACCAGCGGGAAGGACAGCACCCGGGCGGGCCGGCTGTGCAGGGCCTGGACGAGGCCGCGCCGCGGGCGGGCGGGCAGCGTACGCAGGGCCAGCGTCACCGGGGCGCCGAGCGCGAGGAAGATCGGCGCGACCATCGACAGCGCCATGTGCTGGACCATGTGCACGCTCAGCAGCGTGGTCTCGTAGGCGTGCAGCCCGCTCAGCACCGCCACGGCGACAGTGCCGAGGCCGGGCCCGAGGAACAGGAGGGTACGCCCCAGCGGCCAGCGGTCGCCCCGGGCCCGCAGCCGGTGTACTCCGTACAGGTAGAGACCGGCCACGAGCAGCAGCGCGACCGCAAGCCACGAGCCCAGCTCCGCCTGCGTGACCAGAGCGCCCGGCGTGAACGGCGGCG
>Ga0075430_100002262_pt1 | contig 15949 bp, 14 predicted proteins | sample RhiMetdeltSRZDD4_FD_75294 | JGI IMG/M metagenome (GOLD analysis project Ga0075430, IMG submission 75294) | Populus rhizosphere microbial communities from Tennessee, USA - Rhizosphere MetaG P. deltoides SRZDD4 | ecosystem: Host-associated > Plants > Roots > Rhizosphere > Soil | place: USA... | reverse complement strand
GGCGAATCGGCGCCGCAGGTGTAGAGGCGGTCCTTCAATACATCGAGGTAGAACGCGCCCAGATCTTCCGAGCAGAACGCCTGCAGCTTCTGGGCGACGAGGTGGAACTGGTAGCGGCCATAGTCCGCAACCGCCTCTTTCTGCATCTGCGAGGTCATCGCGAGCGCGTAACGGTCGATCTCGACCAGCTTCTCGACCTGCAGCGCGTGCTTCGCAGGATCGAAATCCGAGGTATTAGCGAGCAGGAAGCGCAGGGTGTTACGGATGCGACGATAGCTCTCGACCACGCGCTTGAGGATCTCGTCCGAGATCGACAGCTCGCCCGAATAGTCGGTGCTCGCCACCCAGAGTCGCAGGATTTCGGCGCCGAGAGTGCCCGAGATCTTCTGGGGCGCCATCACATTGCCGAGCGACTTCGACATCTTGCGGCCGTCGCCGGCTACGACGAAGCCGTGGGTAAGCAGGCTGCGGTAAGGCGGGTGCCCGTCGAGCATGCACGCCGTAAGCAGCGAGGAGTGGAACCAGCCCCGGTGCTGGTCCGAGCCCTCCAGGTACATGTCGGCTGGATAGCTCGACTCTTCCTTGTGCGAGTGGCGCAGCACGGTGAAGTGCGTGCTGCCGGAGTCGAACCAGACGTCCAGCGTGTCGCGGCTCTTTTCATAGGAAGAACTTTCAGCACCAAGAAGTTCTTCGGCCGTGACGGCCTGCCATGCTTCGATGCCGGCTTTCTCCACTCGCTTCGCTACTTCCTCGAGAAGCTCGGGCGTGCGCGGATGCAGTGCGCCGGTTTCCTTGTGCAGGAAGAATGGCATCGGCGTGCCCCACTGGCGTTGCCGCGACAGCGTCCAGTCCGGCCGATTGGCGATCATGCCGTGCAGCCGCGCCTTGCCCCAGCCGGGAAAGAACTGGGTCTGCTCGATGCCGCGCAGCGCGGTTTCCCGCAGCGATTCGTCACCCACCTCCTTATCCATGGAAGCGAACCATTGCGTAGTGGCGCGCAGGATCACTGGCGTCTTGTGGCGCCAGCAATGCATATAGCTGTGCGCATGCTTCCAGTCCACCGCCAGCAGCGCGCCCTTCTCCTCGATCGCCTTCACGATCTTGGGGTTCGCATCCCAGATCGACAGGCCGCCGAACAGCGGCAGCGAGGACGCGAACTTGCCGTCGCCCATCACCGGCGTGAGGATCTGGTCGTCCTTGATGCCGTAGCGGCGGCAGGACTCGAAGTCCTCCACGCCGTAGGCGGGCGCAGAATGCACAATGCCGGTTCCGGTGTCGAGCGTTACGTAGTCGCCGAGATAGACCGGCGACGCGCGGTCGTAGAACGGATGCTTGAACCGGATGTTCTCGAGCGCTTTGCCTTTGGCCGAGCCGATGGTCTTCCCGCTCAAGCCGTATCGCTTCAGGCAGGTCTCCTGCAGCTCGGCGGCCAGGATCAGCAGCCCCTTCTCCGTGTCGACCAGGTGGTACACAAGGTCGGGATGCACGTTGAGCGCCTGGTTGCCAGGCAACGTCCACGGGGTCGTGGTCCAGATCACCGCGAAGCCCGGCTTGCTCAGCTTGGTGTCGAAGGCCTTCGCCACCTTGTCGGGCTCGGCGAACGGGAAGCCGACGTCGATCGCCGGGTCCTTGCGGTCCTCGTATTCCACCTCGGCCTCGGCGAGCGCCGAGCCACAGTCGAAGCACCAGTTCACCGGCTTGAGGCCGCGGTAGACGTAGCCTTTTTCAAGCAATCGGCCCAGGACGCGGATCTCGTCGGCCTCGTTGCCGAAGGCCATCGTCAGGTACGGGTTGTCCCAGTCGCCCAAGACGCCAAGGCGCTTGAAGTCAGCCTTCTGCCGCCCGATCTGCTCGGTAGCGAACGCGCGGCACAGGCGCAGCGTTTCCGCGACCGGCAGGTTCTTGCCATGCTTTTTCTCGATCTGCACCTCGATCGGCATGCCGTGGCAATCCCACCCCGGCACGTACGTCGCGTCGAACCCGGCAAAGGACTTTGACTTGACCACCATGTCCTTCAGGATCTTGTTGACCGCCGTCCCGATGTGGATGTCGCCATTCGCGTAGGGCGGGCCGTCGTGCAACACGAAGCGCGGCCGCCCCTTCACGAGGGTGCGCAGCCGCCGGTAAACGCCTTTCTCGTCCCACTCCTTCACCCACTGCGGCTCGCGCTTGGCGAGGTCGCCGCGCATGGGAAACGACGTTTCCGGAAGGTTCAACGTGTCTTTGTAATCAGCCATGCTCGAGGAAGAACTCCCTTGCTTGCCGGGCGTCGCGCGCGATTGCAGCCTGCAGCGCGGCCAAGCCGTCGTATTTCTCTTCGTCGCGCAGCTTCTTCAGGAAGCGCACCCGCAGGTGCTCCCCGTAGAGGTCGGCGTCATGCTCGAAGAGATGCACTTCGAGCAGCGGAATCGCCACCGGGTTGACGGTGGGACGCCGGCCGACGCTCGCCACGCCCGGGCCGAGGTTGTCCACTTCAACCACGAAGATCCCGGCGATGGGCGGCGGCCGGCGCAGGACGATATTGGCGGTGGGAAAGCCCAGACCGCGGCCCAGCTTCGCGCCGTGCGCGACGCGGCCGCTGATCGTGTACGGATGGCCGAGCAGGCGCTCGCCTTCGGCGAGCTCGCCCGCCTGCAGCGCGGCGCGGATCGCCGAGCTCGAAACCCGCCTGCCCTCGAACTGCACGTCCGGCATCGCCTCGACCGCAAAGCCGCGGTTCTCGAGCGTGGAGAAGTCGCCCGCGCGCCGCGCGCCGAAGCGGAAATCGCGCCCCACCAGCAGCCATTGCACCCCGAGCCCGCGCACCAGAACCTCGGCAATGAAGCGCTCCGCGGAGAGCGCGGCGAAGCGCGCGTCGAAGCGCGCCACGTGCACGTGCTCGATGCCCGCCTGCGCCATGAGCTCGAGCTTGTCTCGCAGCCGCGTGATGCGCGCCGGCGCGCTCTCGGCAGCGAAGAACTCGCGGGGATGCGGCTCGAAGGTCAGGACGCAAGAAGTGATCTTTGCTGCGCGCGCTTTCGCCACGACGCGGTCGATGAGCGCGCGGTGGCCGCGGTGCACGCCGTCGAAGTTTCCGATCGTCAGCGCACACCGGCCCCGGGCGCGCTGCAAAGAGCCGTGCGTAACGACCATGGACGCGGTTAAAACACTGAATTATAGTGGCTTTATGAAAAATATCGAAGAGCAGATGAGCTTCTACGCCGCGTACCACCAGGACGCGCGCAACAAGGCTACGCACTTCATCGGCGTGCCGGCGATCATCCTCTCGCTCTTCATTCCGCTCGCATGGATCCGTTTCGAGGCCGGCGGCCTGACGATTACCGCGGCCATGGTGTTCGCCGCCGTGGTGGTGCTGTACTACTTCTTCCTCGACGTCCCGCTGGCGCTGGCGATGGTGGTCATCACAGGCATCCTCGTTTGGGCAGGCCACCAGATCGCGGCGCTCGGAACGATGCAGGGCTGGATCTGGTTCGCGATCCTGTTCGTCGGCGGCTGGATCCTGCAGCTCGTGGGCCACGTGTTCGAGGGCCGCAAGCCCGCGCTCGCGGACAACCTGTTCCAAATTTTCATGGCACCGATTTTTCTCGCGGCCGAGGTGTTTTTCGCGTTCGGATACAAGCCGCAACTACACGCAAACGTGCAACGCAGAGCTCTGGAAATGAGAAACCGGGCTCTGACCCCGATTTCAGTTCAGGCGAGCGCAGAGCGCGGATAGCTCGAGCAGCTTGCCGCGCACCTCGTCGAGGTCGGGCGCGTCGGGCTCGCGCTCGGCGTAGTCGGTCAGGTCCTTGAACGCCGCGCGGTAACACTCCAGGCGCTGGTAGACGTAGCCGCGGTCGCGCAGCTCGGCGCTCGCGTCGGGCGTGACGAGCAGCATGCGGTTCAGCACGTCGAGCATGCGCTCGGGCTTGTCGGTCTGGCGGTAGATGCCTTTCAGATTGCGCAGCACGCGCGACAGGATCTGGCGGTTGCTTGCCGGCTCGAGGAACTGGTCGAGCGGCAGCTCGGAAGCCGGCAGGTCGTCCGCCACGCCGTCGGGGATCACGCGCTTCACGCGGTTGCGCAGATCCTCCTCCGACTGCGGCGCGCCGCCCGAGAACGGGTCGAGCACCAGCATGCCGCCGCGCAGCTTCAGCCGCACCAGGAAATGCCCGGGGAACGAAACCCCCTCGAGCGGCAGGCCGATGCGCCGGCCGAGCTCCATGTACAGGATCGACAGGGTGATCGGGATGCCGGTCTTGCGGTCGATGACCTCGTTCAGGTAGCTGTTGCGCGGGTCGTAGTAGTCCTCGGTGTTCCCCCAGTAGCCGAGCTCCTCGTACAGGAACTGGTTCAGCGCCACCACGCGCTCCTCGCCGCCGCCCTTCTGCGGCAGGCGCCCGCGCAGGCGCACCGCCATACGCTCGATCTCGCCCATGTAGCGGTCGACGTCGAGGCCTGGATACGCGTCCTGCGCGATCATCAGGCAGCCGCGCGCGAGGTCGATGCGCGCATCGTCGCGCGCGATCAGTTGCGCGAACGCCTCGAGCGCGACGCCCATCACTCCGCCGCCCGGCGCGAGAAATCGCGCGGCCGGAAGCCGAAAGCGAGCAGGCACGCCGCGTAGACGGCGGTGCCGAGCAGCACCAGGCCGAATACCGCCGGAACCTTGAGCTGCCAGGGCGCCTGCAGCCACCAGGACGACTCGCCCATCGTCGTGAAGAGCACGACGGCCATGAACCCGACCGAGGCGAAGACCTTCAGCACGAACACCGGCCAGCCCGGCTGCGGCACATAGATGCTTTGCCGCCTGAGGAGCAGGAACAGGAGCAGCGCATTCAGGCACGCGCCCAGGCCGATGGCGAGCGCGAGCCCGGCATGGCGAAGCGGTCCGACGAAGGCCAGGTTCATGAGCTGCGTGGCGATCAGTGTGGCGATCCCTATCTTTACCGGAGTCGCGATGTTCTGTCTTGCATAGAAGCCGGGCGCCAGGATCTTGACGAGAATCATCCCCACCAGCCCGACGCTGTACGCGACGAGCGCCTGGCGCGTCATCCATGCGTCTTCGGCGCCGAAACGCCCGTACTGGAACAGCATCGTAATGAGCGGCATCGCGAGCACCGCCAGCGCCACGGCGCTCGGCACGGCGAGCAGCACGGTAATGCGCAAGCCCCAGTCGAGCAGCCGGCTGTATTCGATCGGGTTGGCGGTGGCGTGGTACTTCGACAGGCTGGGCAGCAGGATGGTGCCGACGGCGACGCCGAGCACCCCGGCGGGCAGCTCCATCAAGCGGTCGGCGTAGTACAGCCAGGACACGCTGCCCGTCGGCAGGAACGACGCGAAGATCTGGTTGAGCAGCAGCGAGATCTGGCTTACCGACACGCCGAAGGCCGCCGGCGCCATCAGCAGCAGCACGCGGCGCAGCCCGGGATGCGACCAATTGAGCCGCCAGCGCGGCATCAGCTTCATGCGCACGAGAAACGGCACCTGGAAGGCGAGCTGCAGCGCTCCGCCCGCGAACACCGCCCAGGCGAGCACCAGCACCGGCGGGTCGAAATGATCGGCGAAAAACGCCGAGCCGACGATGAACGCGACGTTGAGCAGCGCCGGCGTGATCGCCGGCACCGCGAAGCGGTTCCAGGTATTGAGGATGCCGGCGGCGAGCGCCACGAGCGAGATGAAGACGATGTACGGAAACGTGATGCGCAGCAGCGTCACCGTGAGGGCGAACTTCTCCGGCTCGGCGGCGAACCCCGGCGCGGTCAGGTAGACGATGATCGGCGCCGCCGCCATGCCGAGCGCCGCGGCGAGCACCAGGGCGAGGAACAGCACCGTGGCGATCGAGTCGATCAACGATCTTGTTTCTTCTAACGGTTTTTTGTTCTTATGTTCCGCGAGTATCGGCACGAAGGCCTGCGAGAACGCGCCCTCGGCGAACAGCCGCCGCAGCAGGTTCGGGATCTTGAACGCGACGAAGAACGCGTCGGTCAGCAGGCCCGCGCCGAACGCCCGCGCGATGAAGAAGTCGCGCACGTAGCCGAGCACCCGGCTGACCATCGTCAGGCTGCTCACGGTCGCCAGGACCCGCAGGAGGTTCATGCGTCCAGAGAGCCGTTCATGCTAAACTTCGCGCCCCTTTTAGGACTGAATTCATGGCAAACATCAAGTCGGCGCGCAAGCGCGCCAAGCAGGCGGTCGAGCGGCGCGAGCACAACATGAGCCTGCGCACCGAGGTGCGCACCGCCATCAAGAACGTGAAGAAGGCGGTGGCCGCCGGCAACAAGGAGAACGCCGCGAAAACGCTGCGCGAGTCGCAGCGCGTCATCGACCGCATCGTGGCGAAGGGCGTCCTGCACCGCAACGCCGGTGACCGTCACAAGAGCCGGCTGGCACACGCCCTCAAAGGGATGAAGTAGTCAGGCCGTATCCCCGACGCGCTGCATTTCCGCCAGTTTAGTGCGCTCCGCGACGCGGCCGTCGCGCACCTGCAGCTCGTTGTCTTTCGCGAAATTGACCAGGAAGCGGTAGGCCATCGGCTCGATCTGCTCGAGCCGCGCGTCGACCACCACGCAGCGCACGCCGTTCGCGGTGATCGGATGCACGAACGGCGAGTACTGCATGCGGTGGTCGCCGCCGAAAGCCGCCATCACGCCGCACAGCCGCTCGGCCCAGTCGCTCGGGCGGAATGCCTTGCCGTCGAGCGTAGTCCCCAGGATGACGAACTCGACGACCGCGCCTTCAGGCATGGCCCATTATATTAAGAAGGCCTGATGGCGAAGCCCTCCTGCCGGATCCTCGTGATCAACGACGAGCAGCTCGAGCTGCGCGAGTTCGTCAAGGGCCTCAACGCCGCGGCGCGCACGCTCGACAACCCGCTCGGCATCGGCTTCATCGGCGTGACCACCGCGAAGGAGGCGCTGCGCGTGATCGAGGCCGAAGGCAACCTGCAGGCCGTGCTGGTCGACGACACGCTGTACACCCTCTCCAGCAACGGCAGGAAGGGCGGCAAGCAGCCGCCGAGGCTCCAGATGTCGGCGCTCGAGCTGGTGCAGCGCATCACGCGCCTGCGCCCCGAGCTCGACGTGTACATCGTCATCGCGCAGGAAAAAGAGGACGACGTGGTGGACGCGCTGTTCGCCGAATCGGTCGACGGCTACTTCTACCGCGAGGAGCGCGACTATCGCGGCATCTATCGCATCCTCAACGCGCAGATCCAGGAGCGCGCGCGCACGCCGTTCTACGACCAGCTCAAGAACTACGTCTGGATGGCGAAGGACCAGTGGCACACGCCGGGGCACTCCTCGGGCGAGTCGCTGCGCGGCAGCCCCTGGGTCAACGACTTCTACGAGTTCATGGGCGAGCACGTGTTCGACGCCGACCTCTCGGTCTCGGTGCCGATGCTCGACTCGCTGATGGACCCGAAAGGCGTGATCGGCGAGGCGCAGGCGATGGCGGCGAAGGCGTTCGGCGCGCGCCGCACCTTCTTCGCCACCAACGGCACCTCGACCGCCAACAAGGTCATCTTCCAGACCCTGCTCGCGCCCGGCGAGAAGCTGCTGCTCGACCGCAACTGCCACAAGAGCGTGCACCACGGCGTGGTGCTCTCCGGTGCGCATCCGGTCTATCTCGATTCGGCGCTGAACCGCAAATACGGCCTCTACGGTCCGGTGCCGAAGAAAAGCCTGCTCAGAGAAATACAGAAACACCCGGACGCGCAGGCGCTGATCCTGACCTCCTGCACCTACGACGGCCTGCGCTATGACCTCGCGCCGATCATCGAAGCCGCGCACGCCAAGGGCATCAAGGTAATCATCGACGAGGCCTGGTACGGCTTCGCGCGCTTCCATCCGGCGTTCCGCCCCACCGCGCTCGAGGCCGGCGCCGACTACGCCACGCAGTCGACGCACAAGGTGCTGTCCGCCTTCTCGCAGGCCTCGATGATCCACGTCAACGATCCCGGCTTCCGCGAGCACCTGTTCCGCGAGAACTTCAACATGCATACCTCGACCAGCCCGCAGTACGGGCTGATCGCGAGCCTCGACGTGGCGCGCAAGCAGGCGGTGATGGAGGGCTACAAGCTGCTGTCGCGCACGCTCGACCTCGCGAACGAGGTCAAGGCGCTCATCAACTCCACCAAGATGTTCCGCGTGCTCGAGCTCGAGGACCTGCTGCCCGAGGCGGTGAAGCACGATGGCATCAAGCTCGATCCGACCAAGGTCACGATCGACATCTCGGGCTGCGGCTACACCGCGGACGACCTGCAGAAAGCGCTGTTCGAGCGCTTCAACATCCAGGTCGAGAAGTCGACCTTCAACACGTTGACCTTGCTGCTGACCATTGGCACCACCCGCTCAAAGGTATCGCGCCTGTATGACGCGTTGATGCGCATCGCCCGCGAGGGCCATGCGCCGCGGCGCCTGGTGCAGACGCCGGACATACCCGCGTTCACAAGACTGAGATTTTTGCCGAGGGATGCGTATTACTGCGGCGGCGAGCTGGTGCCGGTGTTCGACGACCGCGAGCGCGTGAACCGCAAGCTCGCCGGCCGCATCGCCGCCGACCAGATCGTGCCCTACCCGCCCGGCATCCCGGTGCTGGTGCCGGGGCAGCTGATCACCAAGAACATCGTCGACTACTTGGGCGCGCTGCTCCACTCGCACAAGCGCATGGAGATGCACGGCGTGGTGCACGAGGGCTACCTGCCGTGCATCCGCGTGCTCAAAGCCGAGGAAGAGGCTGCACTGCAGCGCCTGTCCTAGGCGATTCGAGATCGCCGCTTAGAACCTCACGACCACGCCAATACTGAGGACGTCGATGTCCGACTCGCCGATCTCCTCACCGCCCATGTTCGCGTAGCGCTGCCATTCGGCGCGAATGCCAAATCTTGGATTGAAATTGTATTGGGCGCCTACTCCGTAAGTTAAATCCGTATTGCTTTCCTTTACGTTGATCGGTCCGCCCACGTTGCTTCCTGTAGCTTCGGTCTCCCCCCGGTAGAAGCCGGCTTTGGCATAAAGGGCGAAGTTGTTTGCCAACGGCAGGGCGCCAATCCCGACTAGCTCGATGGCAGTTGATTCGAAATTGACCTGTCCCCCCGGGAATGAAGCACTCGCTTCGCCCAACTGGTGATAACCCAACTCGACCGCGAAGTTCCGATTGATCTGGTAACCCCCCAGAATTCTCCAGGCCGTGTCTTTATCGTCGCAACTTACGACGCCGCCGCAATCTTCAATGTCCACGGAAGACTGACCGATAGACCCGCCGAGATACCACCCGCGGTCTTGTCCAACTTGTGCGTACGCTGAACCGTACATGATTGTTATAGACGCCATGAAGCCGGCAACCATTGTTGACTTGTGCATCATCGTCCCCCTTTCCTATTGTTGAACATCGGGTTGTGGTGCTGCTAGCTTAGAGTGAAGGGCCTTGGCTCGTATGCGGAAAAAGTCCACCGCAAGGCCCGATCGGTGTTGGCTTCGCCTCCTGTTGTTGAAATACCACGCAACCTAGTACGTTGCTCCCATCCGCCCTAGTTGCTTTGTCGCGGCAAGATGGACTTTCAGTCTCATGCAGCCACACCGTGCAAGGGTCAGACTTGGCGCCATCCATAGGAGCCGAGGTATGCAACTCTGCCGTAGCGTGTCAACTGCACTGGGAATCGTCCTCGCCGTCGCAGCGATGCCGGCGTCGGCTGGCTTTAAAAACTTCTACGTAGACAGCAATCCCCCGCCCTCCCCCGGGGTCCCCTATATTCCGGACGAGCTGCCGGACGAGGGGCTTCCTCAAGACGATTCGATCGATCTCCCCGACCCGCTTACACAAGTTGACGATTCGCCGCCCGACTTGGGCGACGAGCAGCCTCCTTTCGAGCCTCCAGTCTTGACCATCAATCAATCGGACCCGGGATACGAGGGCCCGCAGACTACCCAGGTGCCGGAACCGGGCACTATCTCTCTGCTTGCGCTGGCATTGCTCGGGCTGGGATGGAGCCGCGCGTACCGTAGGCAAAGTCAAGAATCCGCAGACGGGTAGGGCTTGCAGGCGCCTTCTGGGTTCGTGCCCCTAGCGGTCGCGCCTCCGCCGCTTCCGCATGTCTGCTAGGCATAGCTCCATTGCGTAGTGCCATATTTGTCTCGTTAGTCGGTCTACGAGCGTACCGTTCTTGGTGCGCCAAGTATCTGAAAGAAATTGATAAAGGAGGTCAGGAGCGAGATCAACGCTGGTACCTTAGTTGCCTACACACGTATGCGTGCACTGCAAGCCCTTCGTATGAATGCTCCCGTTGGAAGCCCAGCGCCAACGCACACGGGTGCTCGAGAGTTCGAGTCCGTCGGTCCTTCGCTTCGCGCAGTAGCCGAGATGCTGCGGGCCTGCGTTGGCGCGGAGATCTGCCTTATTGCCATCGGGGAGTCAGGTGAGCGTGGTGGAGTTCTTTTCGGAACGCACGAAGCGACGTCAGAGTGCGGGAGCGCCGCCAGCCAGGCCCTTCTTGACCTACCCGCCGAAGCGCTGGTCTTTACTGGCCCGCTGGTCCATGGTGCCGCGACGCGCGGGGCTGCGGCTGCCTTGGCGGCGCTGGCCGCACGGAGCGAACTCAACTCTTTCGTCTGTCTGCCACTAAGCGCAGACGGGTTGAACGCGCGTTTGTGTTTTGCGAACGTGCATAGATCCATTACGTCGGCTCAGCTCGCCGAGCTGACGCGACTGGCCGAGCAGGTGAGTACCGTCATGAAGTCTATTCACTTCGGTGCCCGTCTCGCCTTGGACTTGGCACGGCACGAGCGCCGCCAAATCTCCCGCGACTTACACGATAGCGCCATACAGCCATTTATCGGATTGAAACTCGGACTCGAGGCGCTGCGACGGCGTCTTGGCAAAGATGATGACCTGGTCAAGGACCTAGACTGTCTCATCGCCATAGCGGGAGCTGGGGTCGGCGAGTTGCGCGAGTACGTCGGTACGTTGAAAGCCGCCCCGGCGAGCAGCGCGGTGGGCAGTCTGGCTTCCACCGTGCGCCGCCAAGCCAAGAAGTTCGGTGCGCTCTATGGTATCGAGGCAACCGTGATCGCATCAAACGAGGTCTCGATCTCAGCGCCGATGCAGCACGAGGTTATCCAGATCATTCGTGAAGGCCTTGCGAATATCCGACGGCATACCGCCGCGAGGCACGCGGCCATCCATCTCGGCCACCGACGCGGAAAACTGTTGCTCGAGATCAGCAATGACCATGGCGGTCCGGCGCGTTCGCGGAGCCGATTCCGTCCACGCTCGATCTGCGAACGCGCCAAAGAGCTCGGCGGCCAGGTGCGAGTGAAGCGCCGCAACGGCCACACGGTGATCGTGGTCGACTTGCCCATCCAGTAACGATTCCTGACTACTGCTGGCTACTGCTGACTACTGATTAGTCGCGCGCCTCGGCTCTCGTCCCGGGCGTAGTCGCGTCGTACTACTCAATGTAGGGCGAAGAGTCTCATGCGCGGTACAGGAGCACTGGCGGAGACTGTCTCGGTCCACAACACCCGCGCACCCAGGTATGAACCTCCTCCGGAGCGGTACGGCATTGGCACCATAAGCATGGGCGCTTGCATGCAAGTCACCATTGATTGTCGCGGGACCGGAGTCGCGCATGAACCGATCGCCCGAGCCTTGCTCGTTGGGGGCAGCGAAGTCGAACGTCTCGGCCACGAAAGGCTGCTGAGGGATTCGCGGTGTGCATTCACCATTTCCGCAGCTGATACGCTCAAGGACGCACTGCATTCGATCCGAACGCGGCCGTATGACGTCATTTTGCTCGATATCGAAGCGCGGGAGGCAAGCATGCCAAGGGCCATCAGCGAGCTTGCGCTGGCTGCGCCCGGAACGGCCATCGTGGTCCTTGCGAGCCGAGAGGATTCTTCAATGGCGAGCATGGCCTGTGAACTCGGCGCACAGGATTACTTGGTCAAGGCCGGACTGAATCAAACGGTCCTCTTGCGTGCCGTCCGTTGCGCGATCGGGCGCAAGCGCCATGAAGCCCGCTTGACCGAGTGGGCCTACACGGATGCGGTCACCGGACTGGCAAATCGGCGGCTATTTTGCGATCGCCTGACTCATGCGTTGGTGCGCGCTGCCCGTGACGACAGAGACGCCGCGTTGCTGTTTATCGACTTGGACCGTTTCAAGGCGATCAATGACAGCCTTGGACACGAGGCCGGGGACGATGTGTTGCGCAACATGGCTAAGCTGCTGCGCGGGGCGGTACGTCAGACCGATACCGTAGCCCGCTTTGGCGGGGACGAGTTCGCAGTTCTGCTTGAATACTTGGAGGACTTCAGTCGGGTGGACCTCGTTGCCAAGAAAGTGCTCAGCGCCCTCGACGCCGGATTTACGGTCCAGCGCTCACCGGTGAAGGTAACGGCGAGCATTGGCGTAGGGTTATTCCCGATTCACGCGATTACTGGGGATGCCCTGCTCCGGTGCGCGGACTACGCGATGCTTCTTGCCAAGCAATCCGGCGGCAACCGTTTTCAAATGGCCCGTATGCGAGGGGACTGATAGAACGCGGCCAGAAGACCCCGAAGTCGATGTTCTAGGTACTCGCTAGCGCGCAGCCATTTTTGTCGCCGCGCCGGCCGGCAGGGTAACAAAAGCCCCCTCGCTCGACACATCCTTGCCAAGCACGGCGCACGTCAATGTGGCCCGCAAGGTCATGCCTAGGCTTCACCTGCACGGCATGCTGGAGCTTTGAGGCCAGCGCTGTGGCAGCGGCAGCGTAACCCTCGCGGTACTGCACTTCTGTGGTCGGCTGGTTGAACGGCCGCTGATTCGTCAGCCGAGCTGTGCGCACACCTGCAGCGTCAAGGCGCCCGGCCACGCGCTTGGCGAGACCCAAGACGCCATTGGAGATTTCGAGCGTGAAGCGCGACACGGTGCCAGCGCGCGCTTGTGGCTCAGGAATTGGGGGCAGCGGCACCGCTTCGATCTTCTCGAACTGACGCGGCTTAGGCGATGTCCTGAGCTCAAACACCTGCCGCGCTACTTGAACCAGGCTGGTCCCCGCCTTGACTGCATGTTCGGTCTGGCCGCTGAGAAGGTATGCGTACCCAAGGTTATTGGCAGGTGCGCGGCGTTCGGCGGCGCGAACACGACAGCCGCCTGGAACTCCCGAATCGCCTCGTCATAGCGCTGCTGCGCCGCGAGGCTCGTGCCAAGTGCGGTATAGGCCTCCACCATAAGAGGATCCCGCCTGATTGCCTCGCGGGTAGGCACTGATCGCGAGGTCAAACCTGGGCAAGGGCGCCGATGACGGAAATAGCAATCCTGAGCTTAGGTAGGCGAAGAGGCCCGCGGCAATGATCAGCGGCGAGGAGAAGCGAAGTCCCAGGATGGCGCAGGGACAATCACGCTTGCGGCGCGGGTTACTGTCTCATCCTGTCGTTAGAGCGCCGGCTTTTACGCAGCAACCCTATCGTGTGGCGATTGTTGTGGGAGCCGGAGCCGGCGGAGCCAGCAGAGCAACATCGCTCAACACGTCCTTGCCGAGGACAAGGCGCACGTCGATGTGGCTCGCAAGGTCGTACTTGGGCTTGACCTGCACGGGATGCTGCAGCTTCGATGCCAGCGCGGCGGCAGCGGCGGCGTAGCCCTCGCGGTAGTGCACCTCTGTGGTGGGTTGGTCGAACGGGCGCTGGTTCGTTATGCGCGCTGTGCGCAGGCCGGCACCGACCAGCCGCCCGGCCACGCGCTTCGCGAGCCCCAGAACGCCATTGCCGTTGGAGATTTCCAGTTTGAAGCTCGGCACGGACGTGGCGCGCGGTTGCGGCTCAGGGAGTGGTGGCAGCGGCACCGCTTCGATCTTCTCGAACTGACGCGCCTTTGGCGACGTCCTGAGCTCGAACACCTGCGGGGCTACTTCAAGCAAGCTGGGGCCCGGCCGAGGCATCGTGACGGCTTGCACGGCGACCTCCGTGCTTCGAGAAGCAACCGACTGAGGACCGCTTTTGCCAGGCTGGGCGCGGGCAACCCTTAGGTTCTCCGCCGACTTCGCATGCGCAGGATCCAGGCGCTGTGCTTCTTCAAGCGCCTTGATTGCCTGTTCAGTATCGCCGCTAAGAAGGTATGCGTACCCAAGGTTATTGTGCAGGTGCGCGGCGTTCGGCGCGAGCACGATGGCCGCCTGGAACTGCCGAATCGCTTCGTCATAGCGCTGCTGTGCCGCGAGGCTCGTGCCAAGTGCGGTATAGGCCTCCACCATAAGAGGATCCCGCCTAATTGCCTCGCGGTAGGCATTGATCGCGAGGTCAAACCTGGTCTGGCCTTCGTAGTAGCGCCCTAGCCGGTACATGCCTTCGGCCGTCATGGCGTCATGGACGTTGAGGACGGGTTTGGGCCCCGGCGGTTGCCGCGCTTCGTTCTGAATGGGCACGGCGCAGCCAGCCATGGCAAGTGCACCAATCACGGCAACAGCAATCCGGTTGAGCTTAGGCATGATGAGACTCCTTATCGCGTTATTGACCTGCCATGGTCGGCAGAAGAATGCGGTAGACCTGAATGAACGCCGGGCCAAGCAGCACCAGCAGCAAGGCGGGGAAAATGCAGAACACCATCGGAAAAAGAAGCTTCAGCGGGATTTTCGCGGCGTGTTCTTCGGCGCGCAGCTGGCGCTTAGTGCGAAGCTCGTCCGAGAACACTCGTAGTGACTCGCCGATGCTCGTGCCGAAGCGATCGGCCTGGATCAGCATGGTCGCGAAAGTGTTCACCTCTTCCACGCCGGTTCTCAGCGCGAGGTTGCGCAGCGCCTTTTCGCGCGAGCTGCCCGCGCGCAGCTCGAGATTCACGAGGTGGAGCTCCTCGGCGAGCGCTTCGCTTTTAAGGCGCATTTCTTCAGCCACCTTTACGAGCGCTGCATCAAGCCCAAGGCCCGCCTCGATGCAGACCAGCAGGAGATCAGCGGCGTCAGGGAAGCACTCGAAGATCTCGCGCTGGCGCACGAAGATCAGGCGGGACAGCACTACGTTCGGCAGGTAATACCCGACCGCGCCGGCGCTCAGAAGTATGAGCAGTGTTGTATTCGTGTCGAACTTTGAGTCTGCCAGAATGATGTTGAAGTAGGCGATGACGGGTAGCAGCACGGCCAGTAACGTCTTGCCACCGAAATAGATCATCACTGGCGCGTCACCGCGGTAGCCGGCGTGCAGGAAGCGCAGGCGCAAGGGCGAGTCTTCCCATCCCTCGGAGGGCAGCGACAGCTTCGCGAACCTGCCCGCAATGTTGACAATGGTTCGGGTCCATTGCGCCTGCCTCGCCGGGTCGCCGAGCTGTGGATTCGCGGCGAACGCGTCGAGCCGCTGCTTTGCGCGGCCCGGCGCGAATGGCAGCAAGACAATCATTGCCGCTGCGGTTACGCTGACAAAGATTACGGCGGCATAGATGAGTTGTAGAGTCGACATGAGCGATCTCCTATGCGGCTAAACTCGGATCCTGATGATCTTGCGCATCCAGAGCATTCCTAGAACCATCATCACGAGCGCGGCGTAGATCATGTTCAGCCCCATGGGGTCGCTCCAGAGCACTGACATGAATTTGGGGTGGATCACATTGATGACGCCGGCAAGGCAGAAGGGCAGGAGGCAGAGGATCCATGCCGACAGGCGGCCCTCGGCGGATAGCACCCGTATTTTCAGTAAGAGCTTCACGCGCGCGCGAATAAGCGCGCTGATATTCGAAAGCAGCTCCGTGAGATTGCCACCGGTTTCCCGTTGGATGACAACGGCAATCACGAACTGGCGCATATCGGGACTCGGCACGCGGTGCGCGAGGTTCGCTAGCGCCGTCGGCACTGCCACGCCGAAGTTGATCTCGTCGTGAACGATGCGAAACTCCCCGGCGATGGGGTCCTGCGTTTCTTCGCCCACCATCTGAAGGCCACTCGGAAAGGCATGGCCTGCCTTCAATGCGCGGCTAATCAAGTCGAGGGCGTCCGGCAGCTGCT
>Ga0075430_100002261_pt1 | contig 15955 bp, 12 predicted proteins | sample RhiMetdeltSRZDD4_FD_75294 | JGI IMG/M metagenome (GOLD analysis project Ga0075430, IMG submission 75294) | Populus rhizosphere microbial communities from Tennessee, USA - Rhizosphere MetaG P. deltoides SRZDD4 | ecosystem: Host-associated > Plants > Roots > Rhizosphere > Soil | place: USA... | reverse complement strand
GCTGGCCAGAGTCCTCGCTCGGCAGGAAGCCCTTGGGGGCGCGCGCGAACAGCACGCCGGTGGCGACGCAGATGGCAAGGAACGCGAGCATCACCGTGCGCTGGTGCGCCAGCGTCCAGCGCAGGCTGAGGTCGTAGCCGTCGCGCACGGCGTCGAAGCCGCGCTCGAAGGCCATGTACAGGCGGCCGTGGCGCTGGTCGGCGCGGTGCGGCTTGAGGATCCGGCTGCACATCATCGGCGTCAGCGTCAGCGACACCACGCCCGAGATCAGCACCGCCGCCATGATGGTGACCGCGAACTCCTCCAGCAGGCGCCCGAGGATGCCGCCCATGAACAGCACCGGGATGAACACCGCGGCGAGCGAGATGGTCATCGACACGATGGTGAAGGCGATCTCCTTGGAGCCGTCCAGCGTGGCCTGCAGCGGGGTCTTGCCCATCTCCAGGTGGCGGCTGATGTTCTCCAGCATCACGATGGCGTCGTCCACGACGAAGCCGACGCACAGCGTCAGCGCCATCAGCGAGATGTTGTCGAGGCTGTAGCCGAACAGGTACATCACCGAGAAGGTGCCGATGATCGACATCGGCAGCGCGAAGCTCGGGATGATGGTGGCAGGGATGTTGCGCAGGAACAGGAAGATCACCATCACCACCAGCGCGAGCGACAGGTACAGGGTGAACTGCACCTCGTCGACCGAGGCGCGGATCGACACCGAACGGTCGAACAGCACCTCGATGTCGATGCCCGCGGGAACCTCGGCGCGGAAGGTCGGCAGCAGCTTCTTCACCGCGTTCACCACTTCGATGGTGTTCACGCCGGGCTGGCGCTGGATCGCCAGCACGATGCCGCGCTTGCCCTTGAACCAGGCCGCCACCTTGTTGTCCTGCACGCTGTCGATCACGCTGCCGAGTTCGGCGAGGCGGATCGGCGAGCCGTTGCGGTAGGTGACGATGACCGGGCGGAACGCGGCGGCGTCGTACAGCTGCCCGTTGGCCTGCACCGCGAACATGCGGTCCTTGCCGTACAGCGTGCCGGTGGGCAGGTTGACGTTGGCCGCGGCGATCGCCTGCTCCACCTCGTTGATGCCGACGCCGCGGGAAGCGAGCGCGTTCGGGTCGACCTGTACGCGCACCGCGTACTTCTGCTGGCCGAACACCTGCACCTGCGCAACGCCGCTGATGGTGGAAATGCGCTGCGCGAGATTGGTTTCCGCGTACTCGTTGACCGTCGACAGCGGCATCGTGTCGGAGGTGAGCGCGAGGTAGAACACCGCGAAATCCGCCGGATTGAACTTGCGGAACGAAGGCGGCGCCGGCATGGTCGCCGGCAGCTGGCGCGCCGCCGAGGCAATCGCCGAGTTCACGTCCTGCGCGGCGGCATCGATGTCGCGCTCCAGGCTGAACTGGATGGTGATCTGCGTGGTGCCCTGGCCGCTGACCGAGGTCATCTGGTCGATTCCGGCGATGGTCGAGAACTGCTTCTCCAGCGGCGTCGCCACGGCCGAGGCCATGGTCTCCGGGCTGGCACCGGGCAGCTGCGCGCTGACCTGGATGGTGGGGAAATCGATGTTGGGCAGCGTCGACACCGGCAGCAGCCGGTAGGCGGCGAGGCCAAAGATCAGGATGCCGGCCATTACCAGCACCGTCATCACCGGCCGGCGCACGAACGGTTCGGAAATGTTCACGACGCCGCTTCGTTCTCGGCGCGGATCTCGACGCGCGCCCCGGGCGCCAGGCGCAGCGCGCCGCGCGTCACCACGCGCTCGCCGCTCGCCAGCCCCTTGATCACCGCGCGCTCGCCCTCGCCGCGCTCCACGGTGATCTTGCGCATCTCGGCAGTCATGTCGGGCCTGACCACGTAGACATACGAGCCCGCGGGCCCGGTCTGCACGGCGCGCGCCGGGATCAGGATGGCGTCGGCCTGGTCATACAGCTTGACGCTCACGTTGACGAACTGGCCGGGCCACAGGGAGGCGTCGCGGTTGTCGAACTGGGCGCGCATGCGGATGGTGCCGGTGCTCGGGTCGACCGCGTTGTCGACGAAGATCAGCTCGCCCTTCCCCAGCACCGCGTCCCCGCCGACCGCCTGCACGGCGAGCGCGCCGAGCTCCATGTACTTGCGCACCGTCGGCAACTGCTGCTCCGGCACCGCGAAGCTGACGTACACCGGCTTGACCTGGTTGATCACTACCAGCGAGCCGACGTCGTTGGCTTTCACCAGGTTGCCGACCTGCAGCAGGACTTTGCCGGTGTAACCGTCGATCGGCGCAGCGATGGTGCAATAGGCCAGGCTGAGCCGCGCGTTCTCCAGCGCGGCCTGGCTTGCCCTGGCATTGGCTTCGGCGACCTGCGCGTTGGTCTTGATCTGCGCGTAGGCCTCCTTGGAGACGAAATTCTTGTCCAGCAGTTCCTGGTAGCGCCGCTCCTGCGAGCGCGCCTGGTCGCGCCCCGCGGCGTCGCGCAGCGCGTTGGCCTCGGCCTGCCGCAGCGCAGCCTGGAAGGGCCGCGGATCGATGCGGAACAGCACGTCGCCCTTCTTCACTTCCTGGCCTTCGGTGAAATTCACGTCGACGATCTGGCCGTCGACGCGCGCCTTGAGCGCCACGGTCGAGTAGGCCTCGACGTTGCCGATCGCCTGCAGCCGGACCGGGACGCTTTGTTGCGTCGCGGCAGCCACCGCGACCGGAATCGCGAGCGGTCCGCGCGCGGGACGCTTCTCCCTCGCCCCGCTGTCATTGATGAAATGCAGCCCGAGCGCCACCGCGACCGCGATGAGCGCGACCCCGGCAAGCGCCAGCCTGATTTTGCCGTTCGTGCTCACCATGGCAGGACCGATTCGCCAGTGTACAGTTCCTCGACCCTCTCCCGTTGACGCGCCAAGTGCGCCTTGCCGCCGTCCACCAGCACCTCGGCGGCGCGCGGCCGCGTGTTGTAGTTGGAGCTCATCGCCATGGCGTAGGCGCCGGCGGACATCACGGCCAGCAGATCTCCGGGGCGCGCCGCGAGCCGGCGGTCCTTGGCGAGGAAATCCGCGCTTTCGCACACCGGGCCCACGATGTCGTAAACAACATTGGCCGCGGCCCCTTCCGCCTGCCGCACCGGCAGAACGTCGTGCCATGCGCCGTACAGCGCCGGGCGGATCAGGTCGTTCATCGCGGCGTCCACCACGAGGAAGTTCTTCTCGGCGCCCGGCTTCACGTATTCCACGCGCGTAAGGAGCACGCCCGCATTGCCGACGATCGCGCGGCCGGGATCGACGATCAGCCGCTCCTTGCGGCCCGCCAGCACGCCGAGCGCGCCGTCGAGGAACTCGCCGATCGGGGCCGGCGACTCGTCGCGATAGCGGATGCCGAATCCGCCGCCGAGGTCGATATGCGACAGTCGGATGCCCCCGGTTTCCAGGCGCTGCACCAGCGCCAGGATGCGACCGGCGGCGTCGATGTACGGCCCGGCGCTGTTCATCAGCGACCCGATATGGCAGCCGATGCCGACCACTTCGGCCTGCGGCAGGCGCGCCGCCTCGCGGTACAGGCGCTCGGCGTCCGCGTAGGCGACGCCGAACTTGTTCTGCTTCAGGCCGGTGGAGATGTACGGATGCGTCTTCGCGTCGACGTCGGGGTTGACGCGAAACGCCACCGGCGCGCGCTTGCCCATGCGCGCGGCGACCGTGGCCACGCGCCGCAATTCGGCCTCCGACTCCAGGTTGAGGCAAAGGACGCGCGCGTCGAGCGCCTGCGCAATCTCGGCCTCGGTCTTGCCCACTCCCGAAAACAGGGTTTTGCGCGCATCGCCGCCAGCGGCCAGCACGCGTGCCAGCTCGCCGCCGGACACCACGTCGAAGCCCGCGCCAAGTTTCGCCAGCAAGGCGAGCACGGCGAGGTTGCCGTTGGCCTTCACCGAGTAGGCGACCAGGGCGTCGCGCGCGCCGAAGGCGCGCCTGAACTCGCCGTAGTGCCGCTCGATCCCCTGGCGCGAGTAGACGTAGCAGGGCGTGCCGAACTGCCGCGCGATTTCCTCGAGCGGCACCTGCTCGGCGTGCAACGCGCCGTTGCGGTACGCGAAGTCCATGGCGGGGGCTAGTGCTGCTTCTCGGCGTCGCGCTCGGCGTCCGCCGGGTAGGGCACGGGCTGGGTGGCCGCGGGCTTGGGCGGCTTCACGCCTGGAGGCGGCTTGTCGCGCAGGTAAAGCGGGCCGCGCTGGCCGCAGCCCGCGGCCAGCAGCGCGGCGGCGACGACGAGGGCGATGATGCGCATCCGGTGGCGGCTAGAATGGCCATGTTAGCAGGGAACGATTGCCCCATGACGGACGCCGAATTCGATGCGCTTGCCGACGGCACGCTGGCCGCGCTGGAGCGCGCGCTCGACGCGTCCGCGCTGGATGCCGACCTGCTGGCCAAGGGCGACGGCCTGCTGGAACTGGAGTTCGCCGACGGCTCGAAGATGGTGATCAACCGGCACACCGCGGCGCGCGAAATCTGGGTGGCGGCCAAGGCAGGAGGCTTTCACTTCCGCCACAGCGCCGAGGGCTGGCGCGATACGCGCGATGGCGGCGAGCTGTTCGCCGCGCTGTCGCGGCTGGTGTCCGCGCAAGGCGGCACGCCGGTGGTGCTCGCGCCCGGCCGCTAGTCCGACACCGGCGCTGGCGTCGGCGCCTGTACGGCCGGCACGGCCCCCGGGTCCGGCGGCGGCACGAAACTGGGCAGCAGCGCGAACGGCGGCGTATCGTCCTTCGGAACGAACTCGCGGTAGAAGTACTCGGGGATCTGCTTGAGGTCTCCCAGGCCGGCCGGATTGAGCTCGAAGGTCTCGGCCATCACCACGCCCTCGGGGACGATGCGCTGCATCGCCGGCATGCCCTGCTGCGCCTTTTCCATGTAGCTCACCCAGATCGGCAGGGCCACCAGGCCCCCGGTCTGATTGCGGCCGAGGCTGCGCGGCTGGTCGTATCCCACCCAGGAAACGCCGACCAGCGAGGGCAGGTAGCCCGCGAACCACGCGTCGATGAACTCGTTTGTGGTGCCGGTCTTGCCCGCCACGTCCTTGCGGCCGAGGCTCGCCGTGCGCGCCGCGGTGCCGACGCGGGCAACGTCCTGCATCAGGCTGTCCATGATGAAAGCGTTGCGGCTGTCGATCACGCGAAGCGATTCGTCTCCGGCGCGCTGCGGCCGCGCGACACCCAGCGGGTTGCCGCGGTCATCGACAATCTTGTGGATGAAGTAGGGTTGCACCAGGTAGCCGCCGTTGGCGAACACGGAGTACGCGCGCGCCATCTGCCAGGGCGTCACGGTGCCGGAGCCAAGCGCCATCGTCAGGTAGGGCGGATGCCGCGCCGCCTCGAAGCCGAAGCGCGTGATGTAGTCCTGCGCGTATTTCACGCCGATGGCATCCAGGATCCGGATCGACACCATGTTCTTGGATTTCACCAGCGCCGTGCGCAGGCGCATCGGGCCCTCGAAGCGGCCGTCGAAATTCTTCGGCTCCCAGCGCTGGCTGCCGGTGATGTCGGCTTCGATGGCGATCGGATCGTCGGGCACCACCGTGGCGGCGGTGAAGCCGCGCTCCAGCGCCGCCGAGTAGATGAACGGCTTGAAGGCGGAGCCGGCCTGGCGCCAGGCCTGGGTGACGTGGTTGAACTTGTTGCGATTGAAATCGAAGCCGCCGACCAGCGCGCGCACCGCGCCGTCGGTCGGGTCGAGCGCGATGAACGCGCCCTCGGTCTCGGGCAGCTGCACGATCTGCCAGCGGTCGCGCCCGAGGTGCTGCACGCGCACCACCGCCCCGCGGCGGATGCGGCGTTGCGGCGCGACGCGCTGCAGCGAGGCGGCGGCGAAGCGCAACCCGTCGCCGGACACCGTGACCTGCTCGCCGCTCTTCAGCACCACCTTGACTTCCTTCGGGCTGGCCGCGAGCACCAGCGCGAGGCGCAGTTCCTCGTCGTCTGCGCGCTCCGCGAGCGCCTCCTCGTAGTCGTCCTCCCCGGCATCCGCCGGCAGTTGCACGAAGCCCTCGGGTCCGCGGTAGCCGAGGCGCCGGTCGTACTCCACCAGGCCAAGCCGCAGGGCTTTGACGGCCGCCTCCTGGTCCGCCTCGCGGATCGTGGTGTAGACGCGGAAGCCGCGGCTGTAGGCGTCCTCGGGGTATTGCTCGTAGACGGCCTGGCGCACCATCTCGGCCACGTACTGGCCGCGCACCGCGTAGTTGTCGGCGACCTTGCGCGTGATGATGGGCGCCTGCAGGGCCTTGTCGAATTCCTCGTCGCCGATGTAGCCCAGTTCGCGCATGCGCCGCAGCACGTACTGCTGGCGCTGCCTGGCGCGCTGGGGGTTGGCGATCGGGTTGTAGCTGGAGGGCGCCTTGGGCAGCGCGGCGAGCATCGCCGCTTCCGCCAGCGTGAGCTTGTCGAGGGGCTTGCCGAAGTAGATCTGGGCTGCCGAACCGAAGCCGTAGGCGCGCTGCCCCAGGTAGATCTGGTTGACGTACAGCCCGAGGATCTGGTCCTTGTCGAGGCTATGCTCGATCTTCAGCGCGAGCAGGACTTCATAGAGCTTGCGCGTGAGGGTCTTCTCCGAGGACAGGAAGAAATTGCGCGCCACCTGCATGGTGATGGTGCTCGCGCCCTGGCGGCGCCCGCCGGTGACCAGGTTGGCGTAGGCGGCGCGCGCCACGCCCATGTAATCGATGCCCGAGTGCTGGTAGAAGCGCTCATCCTCCGCCGCGATGATGGCGTTGGTGAGCATCGGAGGCGCCTGCTTGATGTCCACCAGGACGCGGCGCTCCTCGCCGAATTCCCCCATCAATGTGCCCTCGGCCGTATACACCCGCAGGGGGACTTTCGGCTGGTAGTCGGTCAGCGTGTCGAGCGACGGCAGGTTCGGATAGGCCAGGGCGAGCACGAGCCCACCCAGGCACAGGCCGGCGGCGATCAGGCCCCCGAGCAGGGCCAGCGGAAACGCCAAAAAACGGAGCCACATCAAGGGTTTTAGACAGCCGAGACCGAGTTAGTGCCGCGGCAGTTGCACCGGGTTGGAGATCGGGGGCATTATAGCCCTCCCCCACTAGTGACGGATTCGCTAGACACAGGGGGGAGTTGTTGCTAGCATTTAACGCAAATTCTACGTATCGTGCCTAAGGGCCGATACAAAAAGGGAAATAACGATGCAACTCGATATTTTCAGCCCGAAAGCACCGCCGCTGTTCGGGCTGGACATCAGCTCATCGTCGGTGAAGATGCTGGAGATCGTCGATGCCGGCAGAGGCGCCTACCGTGTGGAGCGGTATGCGATCGAGCCGCTGCCGCGCGATGCGACGGTCGACGGCAACATCAGCAATCTCGAGGTGGTCGTGGAGGCGGTCAAGCGCGGCTACAAGCGTCTGGGCACGCGCGCCAAGCACGTGGCGATGGCGGTGCCCACGGGCGCGGTGATCACCAAGAAGATCGTGGTGCCGGCGAGCCTGCGCGAAAACGAGCTCGAAGTGCAGGTGGAGTCGGAGGCCAACCAGTACATCCCGTTCGCGCTGGAGGAGGTAAACCTGGATTTCCAGGTCGTCGGCCCCTCGCCCACCTCCCCGGACGAGCAGGAAGTGATGATCGCCGCCACGCGCAAGGAAAAGGTCGAGGATCGGGTCGCCGTGGCAGAGTCCGCCGGCCTCACGGCGCTGGTGATGGACATCGAGTCCTTCGCGCAGCAGGCGGCGCTCGGACTGGTGATCCGGCAGCTGCCCAGCGCGGGCAAGGACATGAATGTCGCCATCGTCGACGTCGGCGCCAACGTGATGAACGTCAGCGTGATGCGCAATGACCAGTCGATCTACACGCGCGAACAGGCGTTCGGCGGCAACCAGCTCACGCAGGACATCGTCGCGCGCTACGGCATGAGCGTGGAAGAGGCCGAAAACGCCAAGCGCACCGGCGGACTGCCCGACGATTTCGAGGCCGAAGTGCTGCGCCCGTTCATGGAGAACCTGTCGATGGAGGTGCAGCGGGCGCTGCAGTTTTTCTTCACCTCGACGCAGTACCACAGCGTCGAGCAGATCCTGCTCGCGGGTGGCTCTGCGGTGATCCCGGGAATGGACGAGGTGGTGCACACCCGCACCCAGGTGCCGTCGATGGTGGCCAACCCGTTTGCGGCGATGCAGGCCTCGCCGCGCGTGGCGCTGAAGAAGCTGATGGTGGACGCGCCGTCGCTGATCGTTGCCTGCGGGCTGGCGATGCGGAGGTTCGACCCGTGAGCGTGCGCGTCAACCTGCTGCCGCACCGCGAGGAGCGGCGCAAGCGCGGCCGCCAGCACTTCGCGGTGATGGGCGGCCTCACCGCGGCGCTCGGCCTGGCCATCGTCGGCGCGGGCTACCTCTATATCAGCGGGCTGATCTCCACCCAGGACGAGCGCAACGCGTTCCTCAAGTCCGAGATCGCCAAGCTGGACAAGGAAATCGCCGAGATCAAGAAGCTGAAAGACGAGATCGGGGCGCTGCTGGCGCGCAAGCAGATCATCGAGACGCTGCAGGCCGACCGCGCGCAGACCGTGCACCTGCTGGACCAGATGGTGCGGCAGATGCCCGAGGGCGTGTACCTGCGCACGCTGACGCAGCGCGGCCTGGGCGTGAACGTGGTGGGCTACGCCCAGTCGAACGCGCGCGTCTCCACGCTGATGCGCAACATCGAATCCTCGCCCTGGCTCACCGACCCCAAGCTGGTCGAGATCAAGGCGAGCACGGTGAACAAGAAACGCGTTGCGGAGTTCAACATGAACCTGCAGTTGAAGCGCGCCCAGCTCAAGGAAGCGCCCAAGCCCGCCGTCAAGGCGCCGGCGAAGAAGGGGTAAGGCGATGGCCATCGACTTCAACCGGATCGCGGAAGACTTCAAGGCCACCAACTGGAAGGACCCCGGTTCCTGGACGGTGGTCCCCAAGGCGGTGGTCCTGCTCGCGCTGCTGGTGGCGCTGCCGGTGCTGGGCTATTTCGGCCTATGGCAGGGCCAGCTCGAGCAGCTGGAGGCGGGCAAGGCGGCCGAGGTCAAGTTCAAGGATGACTACCTCAACAAGAAGAAGCAGGCCGTGAACCTCGATCTGCACAAGCAGCAGCTGCGGGAGATCGATACGCAATTCGGCGCGCTGCTCAAGCAGCTGCCGAACAAGTCGCAGATGGATGCCCTGCTGGTCGACATCAACCAGGCGGGATTGGGCCGCGGCCTGCAGTTCGAGCTGTTCAAGCCGGCCGCGCAGGAAACCGTGCGCGAGTTCTACGCCGAGCTGCCGATCAACGTGCGGGTGGTGGGCGTGTACCACGACATGGGCGCGTTCGCGAGCGACGTCGGCCAGCTGTCGCGCATCGTCACGCTGAACAACGTCGGCATCAGCACCGGCAAGGACGGCACCCTGACGATGGACGTCACCGCGCGCACCTTCCGCTACCTGGACGACGACGAGGTGGCGGCGCAGCGCAAGGCGGCCGCGGGCGCGCGCAAGGCGGCGGCGAAGAAGAAATGAAACGACTCCTTGCCCTGGCTTGCGTCACCGCGCTCGCCGCCTGCGGCGGCGAGCAGCACAGCGACCTGAAAAAGGAGCTGAACGAGATGACCAAGGACCTGCGCGGGCGGGTGGACCCGCTGCCGCAGGTGCGCCCCTACGAGCCGGTGCCCTACCAGGCGGAGAACGAGATCGACCCGTTCCGCCCCTCGCGCATCGAAGTGGCGACGGCAGGCGGCGGCAGCGCGCCGACGGGGGCCGGGAAGCTGCCCGACTTCGACCGGCCCAAGGAACCGTTGGAGGCCTTCCCGCTGGAATCGATCCAGATGGTCGGCTCGCTGACGCAGGGCCGCGAAACCTTCGGGCTGGTGAAGGCCGGCCCCAACCTGTACCGGGTGCGCAAGGGCAACTACATGGGGCAGAACTTCGGTGTCATTACCGGCATCGACGAAGTGCAAATCAGCTTGAAAGAGCTGATCCAGGAAGGCAGCGGGGAATGGGTGGAGCGCGCCAGCGCGCTGCAATTGCAGGAGGTGAAGAAATGAACATCAACGACATCGTGCGGGCGGGTTTCCGGGCGCTCGCGATCTGGCTGGCGTGCACCGGCTTGGCGCTCGCGCAAACCAACACCATCGAGACCTTCGAGGTTTCGCAGCAAGGCGCCAAGATCGTCGTGCGCGTCACCACCAAGGAGCCGCTGAAGACGCCGCCGCCCAGCTTCACCGTGGCGAATCCGGCGCGCATCGCCTTCGATTTTGCCGGCGTCGGCAACGCGCTCGGCCGCAACAGCCAGGAAATCTCGCAGGGCGAGCTGCGCTCCATGAACCTGGTACAGGCCTCCGACAAGACGCGCCTGGTGCTGAACCTGCGCCGCCCGGTGACGCACGAGGTGGCGCTGGACGGCCGCAGCCTGGTGGTCACCCTGGCGGGCGCCACGGTGCCGGTGGGCGACAAGGTGGCGCACTTCGCCGAGGGGCGCGGCGACTCGCGGCACGCGATCCGCGACATCGACTTCCGGCGCGGCCGCCTGGGCGAGGGCCGCGTGGTGGTGGACCTCTCCGACAGCACCACCGGCATCGACATCCGGCAGCAGGGCCAGAACGTGATCGTCGACTTCCTGAAGACCGCGCTGCCCGACAATCTGCGCCGGCGCCTGGACGTGGTGGACTTCGCCACCCCGGTGCAGACCATCAGCGCCTTCCAGCAGGGCGAGAACGTGCGCATGGTGATCGAGCCGCGCGGGCAGTGGGAGCACAACGCCTACCAGACCGATACGCAGTTCGTCGTCGAGGTGAAGCCGGTCACCGATACCACGCCCAAGAAGGGCCAGTACGTCGGCGAGAGGCTGTCGCTCAACTTCCAGAACGTCGAAGTGCGCGCAGTGCTCAACGTGATCGCGGACTTCACCGATCTCAACGTCATCACCAGCGACTCGGTGGCGGGCAACATCACCCTGCGCCTGAAGGACGTGCCCTGGGACCAGGCGCTGGAGATCATCCTGCAGACGCGCGGCCTGGACAGCCGGCGCAACGGCAACGTCATCTGGATCGCGCCGCGCGACGAGCTGGCGACGCGCGAGAAGCTGGCGCTGGAAACGGCGGCGCAGATCACCGACCTGGAGCAGACGCGCACCGAAACCTTCTCGATGAGCTACCAGAAGGCGGCCGACGTGGCCAAGCTGCTGTCGGACAAGACGCAGCCGATCCTCTCCAAGCGCGGCAGCGCGGTGGTCGACGCGCGCACCAACACGCTGTTCGTGCAGGACACGCCGACGCGGCTCGAGGAGGTGAGGAAGCTCCTCGCCAAGATCGACGTGCCGGTGCGCCAGGTGATGATCGAGGCGCGCATCGTCGAGGCGAGCGACACCTTCAGCAAGAACCTCGGCGTGCGCATGGGCTACTTCGAGCGCACGCCTTCCGGGCGCCACCTCGGCGGCGGCGTGCGCGGCCCGAACATCGGCGCCGAGCTGGTCAACACCGGCCAGGCGATGGGCGTAGTGCAGGGCACGCCGGTGATCAACGCCGGGGGCCTGAACTCGAACCTCGCCGCCGCGGGCCTGAACAACTTCAATGCGGGCCAGGTGTCGTTCATCCTGTTCAACAGCGCGCTGACGCGATTCCTGAACCTGGAGCTCTCGGCGCTCGAGGCCGACGGCAAGGGCAAGATCATCTCCAGCCCGCGCGTGCTGACCGCCGACCAGATGGAGGCGCTCATCGAGCAGGGCACCGAGATCCCCTATCAGCAGGCGACGTCCTCCGGGGCCACCAGCGTTTCCTTCCGCAAGGCCAACCTCGCCCTCAAGGTGAAGCCGCAGATCACGCCGGACGGCAACATCATCATGACGCTCGACGTGAACAAGGATGCGGTGGGCGCCAGGCTGCCCAGCGGCGTGGAGATCAGCACCAAGCACGTCAAGACCGAGGTGCTGGTGGAGAACGGCGGCACGGTGGTGATCGGCGGCATCTACGAACAGCAGGACCGCACCGACGTCACCAAGGTGCCGTTCTTCGGCGACCTGCCGATCCTCGGCCGCCTGTTCCGCAACGACTCATCGCGGTCGGAAAAGACCGAACTGCTGGTGTTCGTGACGCCGCGCATCGTCAACGAGCGCATGACGGTGCGCTGAAGAATTTGCCAGGTCTCCTTCTTGGACACACGGCCGGGACCTCCCGGCCGTTTTTGTTTCCGCCATCCGTACAATAGGCGCATGCGAGGCGCGCGCAACGTGTTCCTGGTCGGCATGATGGGGGCGGGCAAGACCACCGCCGGCCGCATCCTTGCGCGGCGCCTGAAGCGCGCGTTCCACGACTCGGACCAGGAGGTCGAGCGCCGCTGCGGCGTGCGCGTGCCGCTGATCTTCGAGATCGAGGGCGAGGCGGGCTTCCGCGCGCGCGAGGCGGCGGTCATCGCCGAGCTTGCGGCGCTGGAGGAGGTGGTGCTGGCCACCGGCGGCGGCGCGGTGCTCGCCGAGCCGAGCCGGCGCCACCTCGCCGGGCGCGGCACGGTGATCTACCTGCACGCGCGGCCGGCCGCGCTCTACGAGCGCGTGCGCCAGGACAAGAACCGGCCGCTGCTCGCCACGGCCGATCCGCTGGCCCGGCTGGAACAGCTGTACGCCGAGCGCGACCCGCTGTACCGCGAGATCGCCGACATCGTCGTCGACACCGGCCGGCAGAGCGTGCAGAGCCTCGCACGCCAGTTGCTCGCGCAACTGAGGGATGAATGGAAAATCTCCGCGTAGCGCTGGGGGCGCGCGCCTACCCGATCCACATCGGCGCCGGCGCGCTCGATGCCGCGGAGCTGTACCGCCCGCACCTCGGCGCGGGACGCATCGCCGTGGTGACCAATGCGGTGGTGGCGCCGCTGTACCTGCAGCGCGTCAAGACCGCGCTCGCGCACGCCGGCGCGCGCGACATCCTGGAGGTGCTGGTCGAGGACGGCGAGCAGGCGAAGAGCTGGGGCGCGCTGGAGCGGGTATTCGATGCGCTGCTCGGCGCGCGCCTCGGGCGCGACGGCCTGATCGTCGCCCTGGGCGGCGGCGTGGTGGGCGACCTCGCAGGGTTCGCGGCCGCGGTCTATCAGCGTGGCGTCGCCTACCTGCAGCTGCCGACGACGCTGCTCGCGCAGGTCGACTCTTCGGTCGGCGGCAAGACCGCGGTCAACCACGCGCGCGGCAAGAACATGCTGGGCGCATTCCACCAGCCGAGCGCGGTGATCGCCGACGTCGGTGCGCTCGCCACCTTGCCGCTGCGCGAGCTGCAGGCGGGCCTCGCCGAGGTGATCAAGCACGGCTTTGCGCTGGACGCGGCGCTGGTCGCCTGGCTGGAGGGCAACATGGAAAGCCTGCTGGCGCGCGAGCCGCGGGCGCTGGCGCACGCGGTGCGCAGGTCCTGCGAACTGAAGGCCGGGGTCGTGGCGGCGGACGAGCGCGAGGCGGGCCGGCGCGCGCTGCTCAATTTCGGCCACACGTTCGGGCACGCCATCGAAGCGGCCTCCGGCTACGGCGCGTGGCTGCACGGCGAAGCGGTCGCCGCCGGCATGGTGATGGCGAGCGAGCTTTCGGTGCGTGCCGGGCTCCTCGCGGCCGCGGACGCGCAGCGCCTGCGCCGCCTCGTGGCGCGCGCCGGGTTGCCGGTGATCGGGCCCGCGCTATCCGCGGAGCGCTACCTGGAGCTGATGTCCGGAGACAAGAAATCGGCCAATGGACGCATCCGTTTCGTGCTGCTCGAGGCAGTCGGCCGCGCGGTGCTGCGCGGCGAATGGGATGAGCGGGATGTGCGCGCAGCGATCGTCGCATGCACCCCTGGCGCGGCTGGCGCACTGGCCTAGTTCCTCCAGCGCAACCCCTTGTTGCCGCAGGGTCCACCGGGTATATTTCCCGGTCTGCCGCGGATTTTTGTGCATAGCGGCGAAAGTGCTGGAAATTCTCATCTGATCAAAGGTTTAGTTTTGGACCAGTACCTCCCACCTGCCGCGCAGGGCCTCTACGACCCGCGCCACGAGCACGACTCCTGCGGGGTCGGCTTCGTCGCGCACATCAAGGGCAAGAAGTCCCACACCATCGTGCAGCAGGGGCTGACGGTGCTCAGGAACCTGACGCACCGGGGCGCGGTGGGCTGGGATCCGAAGCTCTCCGACGGAGCGGGAATCCTGATCCAGATCCCCGACCGCCTGCTGCGCGAGGAGATGAACAAGCAGGGCGTGCAACTGCCGCCCCTCGGCCAGTACGGGGTCGGCATGGTGTTCCTGCCCAGGGACCCGGCGAGCCGGCAGGCCTGCGAGTACGAAATCGAGCGCGCGGTGAAGGACGAGGGCCAGACGCTGCTCGGCTGGCGCGACGTGCCGGTGGACAACGCGGACCTCGCCGAGCCGGCGAAGAAGCTCGAGCCGACGATCCGCCAGGTGTTCATCGGCCGCGGCCGGGGCGTCACCGTCACCGATGCGCTGGAGCGCAAGCTCTACATCATCCGCAAGAGCTCGGGCCACGCCATCCAGGCGCTGAAGCTGGCGCGCGGCAAGCAGTTCTACGTCTCCTCGATGTCGGCGCGCACCGTCATCTACAAGGGCATGCTGCTTGCCAACCAGGTCGGCGGGTACTACCGCGACCTGCAGGACGGGCGCTGCGAATCGGCGCTGGCGCTGATCCACCAGCGTTTCTCCACCAACACCTTCCCGTCCTGGGACCTGGCGCACCCGTTCCGCATGATCGCGCACAACGGCGAGATCAACACGGTGCGCGGCAACGTCAACTGGATCCGCGCGCGCCAGGGCGCGATTTCCAGCCCGGTGCTGGGCGAGGACCTGGGCAAGATCTGGCCGCTGATCTACGACGGGCAGTCGGACTCCGCGTCGTTCGATAACGCGCTCGAGCTGCTGGTGATGGGCGGCTACTCGGTGGCGCATGCCGTGATGATGATGATCCCGGAGGCCTGGGAGAACCACGGCCTGATGGACCCGGCGCGCCGCGCGTTCTACGAGTATCACGCGGCGATGATGGAGCCCTGGGACGGCCCGGCCTCCATCGCCTTCACCGACGGCCGCCAGATCGGAGCGACGCTCGACCGCAACGGCTTGCGGCCCTCGCGTTACATCGTCACCGACGACGACCTGGTGATCATGGGCTCGGAGTGCGGCTGCCTGCCGGTGCCCGAGGAGCGGATCGTCAAGAAGTGGCGCCTGCAGCCGGGCAAGATGTTCCTGGTCGACCTGGAGAAGGGGCGCATCGTCGACGACAAGGAGCTGAAGGACACCTTGTCCGGCGCGCGGCCCTACGCCGAGTGGATCGAGCGCATCCGCGTGAAGCTCGACGAGGTGGAGACCGAGAAGACCGCCCCGCTGAAGAGCGCGGTGCCGCTGCTCGACCGGCAGCAGGCGTTCGCCTATACGCAGGAGGACATCAAGTTCCTCATGGCGCCGATGGCGCAGGCGGGCGAGGAGCCGATCGGCTCGATGGGCAACGATTCGCCGCTGGCGGTGCTGTCGGACCGCAACAAGACGCTGTACCACTACTTCAAGCAGCTGTTCGCGCAGGTCACCAACCCGCCGATCGACCCGATCCGCGAGGAGCTGGTGACCTCGCTGGTGTCGTTCATCGGGCCCAAGCCCAACCTGCTCGGCATCGACGAGATGAACCCGCCGCTGCGTCTCGAAGTGTCGCAGCCGGTGCTCGATTTCTTCGAGATGGAGAAGATCCGGCACATCGAGCGCTACACCGGCGGCAAGTTCCGCGCGCTGGAGCTCGACATCACCTACCCGGTGGCCTGGGGCAAGGAGGCCATCGAGGCGCGCCTCGCCTCGCTCTGCGCCCAGGCCGAGGACGCGGTGCGCGCCGGCACCTCGATCCTCGTGGTGTCGGACCGCCTGGTGGACCGGGAGCGCGTCGCCATCCCGGCACTGCTGGCGCTGTCGGCCATTCACCAGCACCTGGTGGGCAAGGGCCTGCGCACCAGCGCCGGACTGGTGGTGGAGACCGGTTCGACCCGCGAAGTGCAC
>Ga0075430_100002259_pt1 | contig 15963 bp, 17 predicted proteins | sample RhiMetdeltSRZDD4_FD_75294 | JGI IMG/M metagenome (GOLD analysis project Ga0075430, IMG submission 75294) | Populus rhizosphere microbial communities from Tennessee, USA - Rhizosphere MetaG P. deltoides SRZDD4 | ecosystem: Host-associated > Plants > Roots > Rhizosphere > Soil | place: USA... | reverse complement strand
CTGTACACAATGGACATGCCGCACGACCGCGGGCCGGCACACGTGCTGCACCTGATGTCGTGCCTGTCCCCGGTCGCCGACGACCTGGCCGTGGTCTTCGAGCCGATCGCGCCGGTACCGCTGCTGCAGCTGCTGACCGAGCTGGGCATCGCGTGGGTGGCCGTGGACCCGGACGAGTACGACGCGCTCGGCTCGAACGTCCTCGCTGTGGCGCCCGGTGTCGCGGTGATGTACGACGGCAGCCCGCGCACCCGCCGCGCGCTCGAAGCGCGCGGGGTAGACGTACACGTGGTCGACGCCAGCGAGCTGGCCAAGGGCGACGGCGGCCCGACCTGCCTCACCCGCCCGCTATTACGCGACTGACCGCTAAAGATCGAGGTCGAACGCGGCGGCGATCGCCTCTGCGAGTTCAGATTCCTGGGCGTGGTGCAGGTAGCCGAGCAGCCTACCGATCGCCGTCGTGGACAAGGTCGTGATGTTGTCGCAGGAGACGACGGACTTGTGATCGAGACCATTGGCCGGGCCAACCGCGACCTCTGTGGACAGCCCACGAATGGTCGTCGTGATTGGCGCGACGGTTAACGACGTCAGGTACGGGCGCACCTGTTCGCGGGTCAGAATCAACACCGGGCGTGTCTTGTCGAGAGCTGCGAGATGGATTGGGCGCATCAGTCGATGTCCATCGGCTGCGTCGTTGCCCACGAGGCGAGGTCGTCCAGATCGGTTCGTTCACTGCTGGCGTAGATCTGAGCGTCTCGTTCGGCGATCTGCCGCCGGCGGTCGCGTTCGAGCGCCCGGGCGACCACAGCCGCTCGGCTGGGTGCCGCGCCTGAGGTGACCTGCTGGTCGACGTACTCCACGATGTCGTCAGGCAGGCGAACGGCGATCTGAATGGTCATACTTGTACGGTACCAAATTGGGATGCGATCTGGTAGCGGCAGCTAGCCGGCCACGACGGGGGTGCCGACGAGGGTGATGCCGGCCTCGCGCAACTGGTCCAGCGCCCGGTCGGTCGTCTCGCGGGCCACGCCGGCAGTCAGGTCCAGCAGGATGGTCGTCGCGAAGCCCTCCTGCGCGGCGTCGAGCGCGGTGGCGCGTACACAGTGGTCGGTCGCGATACCGACGACGTCCAGAGAGGACACGTCGTGCATGCGCAGCCACGCGGCGAGGCCGATGCTGCCGGCCTTGCCCTCGAACCCGGAGTACGCCGCCGCGCGCTCACCCTTGTGGAACACCGCCTCGATCCGGTCGGTGTCGAGCTCGGGGTGGAAGTCCGCGCCAGCGGTACCGACGACGCAATGCGCCGGCCACGAGTCCACATAGTCCGGTTGGTCATTGAAGTGCTCGCCCGGATCGACGTGGTAGTCCTTCGTCGCCACCACGTGCCGCCACCGGTGCGGCTCGGCACGCAACAGATCCGAGATGGCCGCGGCCACCCCGGTCCCGCCGGTCACCGGCAGCGAGCCGCCCTCGCAGAAGTCGTTCTGAACGTCCACAATGATCAGTGCGTCGCTCATTGCTAGCCTCCGCCTCCGATCACGGTCACCGGGATCGCCGGGTCGCCCGCCGACAGCTTCAACCCTTCCCAGGGTATCGAGATCAGGCACTCCCGCAGGTGCTCCCGGCTGTCCACTAGGGACGGCAGATCACCCACCGGCGAACCACCCCGGACGAAGGGACGTTGCAGGAGGCGGTCGCCTGGTTCGCCCGGCGGCGTGCCGCGCGACACCACGATCTCCTCGGTCGCGGTACCTGTCGGCTTGTGCCGGCGTACCGCGGTTTTGCGCCCGCCGATCGTCGCCTTGTGCTCCGAGCGTTTCACCACCGGGCGGCCGGCTACCTCGACGAGCTTGTAGACCAGGCCTGCCGTCGGCGCTCCGGAGCCGGTCACGACGGCGGTACCCGCCCCGTACACGTCCACCGGTTCGGCCGCCAGCGCCGCGATCGCGTACTCGTCGAGGTCCCCGGACACCACGATCTTCGTGTCCACGGCGCCGAGGGAGTCGAGCAGCTCTCGCGACTGCGCCGCGAGTACCGACAGGTCGCCCGAGTCGATCCGGATCGCCCGCAGGTCGGGCCCGGCCACCGCGATCGCGTTGCGGATGCCCTGGCTGATGTCGTACGTGTCCACCAGCAGCGTCGTGTTCTTGCCGAGCGCGGCGACCTGCGCGGCGAACGCCGCCGGCTCGTCGTCGTGCAGCAGGGTGAACGCGTGCGCCGCGGTACCGGCCGTGGGGATGCCGTAGCGCAGGCCGGCCGCCAGGTTCGAGGTCCACGCGAAGCCGGCGAGATAGGAAGCCCGGGCCGCGGCCACGGCGGCCTCTTCGTGGGTACGCCGGGAGCCCATCTCGATGACCGGACGGCCCCGGGCCGCGGTGACCATGCGAGCCGCGGCCGCCGCGATCGCGCTGTCGTGGTTGAGTACCGACAGGGCGATCGTCTCCAGGATCACGCACTCGGCAAACGTGCCGGAGATGGTCAGGATCGGGGAGCCCGGGAAGAACAGCTCGCCTTCGGCGTACCCGTCGATGTCACCGGTGAACGCGTAGCGCGACAGCCACGCGGCGGTCTCGTCGTCGACCACCTTGGTCCGGACCAGGAAGTCGAGCGTGTCGCCGGCGAACCGGAAGTCCCGGAGCAGCTCTACGAGGCGACCGGTGCCGGCGACCACGCCGTACCGCCGGCCGGGCGGCAGCCGCCGGGCGAAGACCTCGAAGACGCACGGGCGATCCGCGGTGCCGTCCCTGAGTGCCGCCGACAACATGGTCAGCTCGTAGTGGTCGGTCAGGAGCGCGGTGATCACGAACTCGAGCCTAGTCTCTGGTTCGCGCGCTCCGCGCCGCCTCGTGGCAGCGCCTTCCCGATGCGCCACGCAACAGCCTTCGGCTGGCGCGTCGCTCCGGTCCAGGCGCCGCCGGCGGCGCTGCGCTTGCTCACTAGTCGGGCAGGGCGGCGAGGGCGGCGGCAAGCTCGGTACGGCCGCCGATGCCGAGTTTCGCGTACACCCGCAGCAGGTGATTGTCGACCGTCCGCGCGGACAGGTAGAGCTCGTCGCCGATCCGCTTGCTGGACACCCCGGCGGCGGCCAGCCGCGCGATCTGCCGTTCCCGGTCGGTCAGGTGCGGCGGGCGCAGGCGCAGCGCCGGCGTTGCCGCGTCCGGACAGTCGGCGCGCAACGCGGCCAGCTTCTCGAGCGCGGCGCCGCGGGTCGCCGAGCGCTTCAGCCGCATGCTGCTGACGGCCATCGCGGCGGCTTCGACGGCGTACAGGTGCAGTTGCCGCACCGCGAACTCGTCGGCGACGGCCAGCAGGGCCGGTCCGTCCTCGGCGGCCGCGGCCCGGGCGTGCGCCCAGAACAGCGCGATCAGATCGCCCTCGACCACGCGGGTCAGCTCGTCGAGCCGGGTCAGGGTCTCATCGGCGTACCCGAGCCGGACGAGGTCGTACAGCGCGTGCGCCTCGTGCCCGGCGAAGCCGTCGGCGCGCAGCCGGTCCACCAGCTCGCGTAGACCGTCGGCGGCACCCGCCACGTCACCGGCGCACGCCTTCACCCAGCAACGCGCCTGCTCGCGGAACGGGTAGAGGATCAACATCGACTCGGCGTAGGACCGGTCGGACTCGGCCATCGCCTCCGCGGCGTGCGTGCGATCGCCCATCAGGGCGGCGACGTGCGCCCGTTCGGCGTTGGCCAGGCTGGCGAACGGCACGCTGGTGGCCAGGATCGCGGAGGCCTGCAGGCCGCAGCGGAGCGCCTCGCCGAGCTGGCCGCGCAGCCGCCCGGCCTGGGCGCGCAGCAGCGTCAGGTAGCCGGAGCCCAGTCGGAAGTCCCCGGCGTCGGCGAGGCCGGCGTACTCCGCCGCCACGATCACATCGACGGCGGCCACGTTGCCGGCGAGAACCAACCCCGTACCGCGGGCCAGGTCGACCGCGAGCTGGAAGTACGGCGCGTCGCCCCGCCATTGGGCCGAGTCGGCGTCGATGGCGGCGACGGTACGGGCACTGGTCACCACCCGCCCGCGCAATGCCTGCAGGTGTGCGATGACGCTCTGCGCGAGCGCCCGCGAAGCCGGTGCCGCGGCCTGCCGGTCGAGTACGTTGTGCGCCAGCCGCAGCGCCTCGTCGGTGAGCAGCCCGTGCAGGGACATGATGGCCAGGAACGCGAGTACCCACGATCGGTGTCCGGCATCGGTGATCTCCTCGGTGCCGGCGCGGAGCCGTTCGCGCGTCTGGAGGCGGTTCAGGCCCCAGTACGACAGCAGTGAGTACACCGCGAGCCAACGGCTGCGCCGCAGGTCGTCGGTGAGCTCGTCGCGAACAGTCTCCAGGACCTCGAGCGCCTTCTCCGGCTGGTCGGCGAACATCAGCAACGTGGCGAGCAACTCGGCGGCCTCGTAGCCGCCACCGGTCTCCACCGACGCGGTCGCGAGCCGCACGGCGAGGGGGATGTCGTACGACGAGAAGGCGTACCGCGTGGCGTCCAGTAGGAGCGCGCTGTCCTGGGCGGTGTCCGAGTCCAGCCGCCATACCGCGACCCGGAGCAGATCCTCCCGGCGCCGCGCGCCCGCCTTCGTCACCAGGTCGGCCAGGTGGGCGAGCAGTCGGTGCCGACGGGTCACCGGGCAGCCGCGCCGGACCACCTCGCCGTAGAGCGGGTGGCCGAGCCGGACCGTCGTACGCCGGTCGTCGCGCAGGACCCGGATCAGCCCGCGTTCCTCGGCCAACTCGACGGACGCCGGGTCGGTAGCCTGTTCGAGCAGCCGCAGGCCGATCGGCTCACCGAACGCGACGAGCTCGAGCACGGTACGGATCTCGTTGGTCAGCCCGCCGATCCGGACGTCGATGAGGTCGGTCAGGCTGGGCGCCAACTCCAGCCGGCCGGTCCACCGCCACAGGCCGTACGCCGTGGTCAGCTCGCCCCCGGTGCGCGCCGCGATGACAAGCTCGCGCAGCAGCAGGGCATTGCCGGCCGACAGCCGCCAGAGCCGGTCGACCGAGGCCGAGTCGACCGGACCGTCGAGCATCTCCCGCAACAGGTCCGCGGTGTCCGACGCGGTCAGCGCGTGTAACTCGATGTGATCGACCAGGTCCTCTGTCCACAGTGAACGAATCGACTCCGGTACGTGTTCGCCGTTACGCAGCGTGGCCAGCACGATCGCGCGGTCGGACTGTGGCCGCCCGCTCTGCGGGGCCGTCCCGCCCGCCTGTCCGGACCGCGCGACGAGATAGACGAGCGTCGCTGAGACCGGATCGAGCAGGTGCGCGTCGTCGATCGCGAACACGATCGGCCGCCCGGCCGCCTGCTGGTGCAATGCATCCACTGCCCACCGGAGCAGCCCGGCGGGGGACAGGCCGACCGGCTGGTCGACCGGCAGCACCTGGGCCAGTCCGCCGAACGGCAGGCCTGAAGTAGCCGCGTTCGCGGACGCGGTCAGTACCGCGAACCGCTCGCGAGACAGCGCGGCCACTCCCTCGCGCAGGAGACGTGTCTTGCCGATGCCCGCGGTCCCGCTGACGATGAGCCCGCGGCCCGATATGCCGGTCGCGGCGTCGCTGAGCCGGCGCAGCTCGTCGGTCCGGCCGACGAAGCCCCATGGACCCACGGCCCGCAGCCTAGCGACCACGGCTCGTGGTCGGTATCCACCTCATCGGTGGACGTTGAGTAATTGACGCACAGTTAGTTGAGTAACCCGGCTCCTGCCTGCGTAAGTGACCGTTCACGTACTGTTCGCAAACCACCCCGGGACGGGCTGGGCTTCGCAACAAGGAGGCGCCGGAAATGGAGTCAGCGGCGGCGCTGAGCGTGGTCTTCACCGCTCCCGACTCGGCATTGACCGGGTCGAGAACCGCACCGCCTCAGCCGAAAGCCGACCGATCCGCTCGACGGCGGACCGCGTTGCCAGTGATCGAACCACCCACGGTCGAGCATCCGGCGATCGAACAACCTGCGGTCGTGGTCGTCGAACTGCCTGGCGCCGATGGATCGCGTGTCATACGCGCACTGCTCGACCAGACCGAGCACCCGACGGCGCCGGTCGGCAGCTACCTCGTGCTCAGGGCGAGTGCGGGTGCGTCGGGCGATCTCCGGTCGTTCGTGCCCGGCTACCGCCAACCGGCCGACCCACCTCCCACCGGCGACCTCTTCGCGGGCGCGCCGCCCGAGGACGCTGTCGAGGCGCCGGTACCGAGCGCGCCGAGCCGGCCGCCCCGGCGTGTCGAGGCCACGTTGCCCGCCGCCCTCCTGCGGCACACCGCGCTCGTCATGGCGCCGCCGACGGGAGCATTCGGGCCGGCGTACTCCCGGATCGTTCTGGATGCCGCGGAGCGCGGCGGCGCGATGTTGCTCGTGGCGGCGGCACCCACGCCGCTCGGCGAGCCAGAGCTCGACCTGGCCGTGCAGGCCCTCGAACGCGGCGTGACGGTCTTCCTCGCGCTGAGCCAGGCGATGACCGGCGAGTTGGCGGTCGCCCGTACCGAGGCGCAGCGGCACGCGCCGATCCTGGCGGAGCTGGCGTGGTTCGCGGTCGACGACCCGACGATCGACGGCGTGGCCGCGCTGCGCGAGAACATCGTGCGGTGGGCCGCCGACGAGCGCGGCCGCCGGCTGGCTTCGGCGGGCAAGCCGTTGCGGACCGGCCCGATCCGGGTGTCGTCCGACGCCGCCGACTCCGGCTGGGAGGAACTGCTCGAACGGGAGATCAAGTGGCGGTGCCACGCGGTCTGGCAGCGCGTCGCGATCGAGCTGGCCCACATCCACCTGCGCGGCGTCCACGAGCTCATCTTCGGCGCCGGCTGCGCGGGACTTCCGTACACATTGGACCGTGAGCTGCACGCCCTGTCGATCTTCGCGACCAGGCAGCTGGACTCGGCGGTCGCGGCCCTGGTCGACCGGCTGCTGCCGGAGGTGCTGGCCGTCGCGCCCGACGAGAACGGGCTACGGCTGATCGGTAGCACGTTGCGCCGGACGCTGGACGACGACCAACCGAACGGCCGTACCCGGGACCGGGTGCTGCTCGTCACGAGCACGTCCGGGCTGGCGGTGGTATCGGGTACCGGCGCCGAGGTGAACCTCGCCTCCTACCAGACCACGCCTACGGGACCGTTGGCGGCCGTCGTGCCTCCGATCGGGATCGCGCTGACCGGCGGCTGCTACCTGTTCTGGCGGGACCCGACACACGCCGATGTGGACAAGTGCCGGTACTGGCTGCAGCGCGTCGTCCGGGAGGTCGAGAGCGAGTTGCGGCGCGAGCTGGAACTGCGCTTCCGCGACCTGAGCCGCGGCGTCATCTCGCTCCTGCACGACGCCTTCGAGCACGGCATCGTGTTGATCTAGACGTTTCGGTTTGTCGCCGCTGCGCACATCAGCCTCGTAGGATGGCGAGGTGGCCGCACCGCAGACCGTCCCCGTCGAGACGCCCGACATCGACGAGGCACCGGCTGCCGATCGTCCGTGGATCACGGTCGTACACAACGATCCGGTGAACCTCATGTCGTATGTGACGTGGGTGTTCCAGAAGCTGTTCGGCTACAGCCGGGACAAGGCCGAGAAGCTGATGCTGGATGTGCACCACAAGGGGCGGGCGGTCGTCTCCTCCGGCATGCGCGAGCGGATGGAGTACGACGCCTCGCGGCTGCACTCCTACGGCCTGTGGGCGACGATCGAGCAACCGTGAGTATGTTTCGGCGCGACGGAAGAGCCTGTGTCGCGAGGTTCGGGCCGGACGAGGTACGAGTGTTGCGCAAGGTGGTCACCGAGGTGATCGCGCTGCTCTCGGACGGGTTCGACCGTACCGATCCGGTCGTCGACCGGCTGTTCCCCGACGCGTACCCGCAGGATCCCGGCGATGCGGCCGACTTTCGCCGGTACACCGAGGGCGACCTGAAGAGCAGCAAGATCGATCAGGCCGGCGCGATTCTGGCGGCGTTGCCGTCCACGGGTGGCGGGGAGGTACGCCTCGACGCCGAGGCCGCCGAGGCATGGCTGCGGGCGTTGACCGATGCGCGGCTGGCGCTGGGCATCCGGCTGGAGATCGAGGACCAGACGGATCTCGAGGACGAGCTGGACGACGCCGTCGCGCGGGACCCAACCTCGCAGCGCGTCTTCCAGCTGTCGGTGTACGCCTATCTCGGCTACCTCCAGGAGTCCTTGGTGGACGCGATCAGCCGGTGAGCGCCGCGCTTTCGGCGAAAGTGGCCCTTCGACCGCCTGCATGAGGCCTGTTTCACGGAAACTGCGATGATCATGGCGCGCGGCGACAGCCGGTGCGAGGTAGCCTGAGACCGTGCTGTCGATCGACCTCGCGACCCTCGACGCGATCGTCGCCCACGCCCGCCGCGATCATCCGGACGAGGCGTGCGGGATCGTCGCCGGTCCACTCGGCAGCGACCGGCCGACCCGGCTCGTCGAGATGACGAACGCCGAGCGGTCCAGCACCTTCTATCGCTTCGACTCGATGGAACAGTTGCGGGTCTGGCGCGAGATGGACGATCGGGACGAGGGGCCGGTCGTGATCTACCATTCGCACACGGCGACCGAGGCATACCCGTCGCGTACCGATACTTCGCTCGCGAGCGAACCGGACGCCCATTACCTGCTCGTCTCGACGAGGGACCCGGAGCTGACCGAGATCCGCTCGTTCCGCATCGTGGACGGGGCCGTAACCGAGGAACCGGTCCGGATCGTTGATGCCACCGTGGACCCGAATGCCGTCCAGTCCTACCTGTTCGGGCAGACCCCGGCAACGGTCGACTACGAGTGTCGCAGCTCCAGCTGACACCTACGTCGTCCCGTTACCCTGCCTGACTAAGGAGAGATACTCATGGCTATCGAGGTTCGCATTCCGACGATTCTGCGTTCGTACACCGGCGGCGCGAAGGCCGTCGACGGCGCGGGAGATTCGCTCGACGATGTGTTGAACGATCTGGACGCCAAATTCCCGGGCCTGCGCGGCCGGCTCGTCACGCCCGAGGGCACGCTGCATCGATTCGTCAACGTGTACGTCAACGACGAGGACGTACGGTTCCTCGGCGCCTTGGAAGCGAAGGTGTCCGACGGCGACACGGTGACGATCCTGCCGGCGGTGGCCGGCGGTGCGTTCGCCTTCGCGGCCATGGCCGCCCTGTCCAGCACGAGGTAGCGGTGGCTCGCTACGAGAGCCTCCTCGACGCCTGCGGCAACACGCCGCTGGTCGGCCTGCCCCGGCTGTCTCCGGCGGTGCCCGAGGGGGCTCCGCCGGTACGCCTCTGGGCCAAGCTCGAGGAGCGCAACCCCACGGGCAGTGTCAAGGACCGCGCGGCGCTGTGGATGGTCCGCGCCGCCGAGGAGGCCGGCAAGCTGCGCCCCGGCGACACGATCCTCGAACCGACGAGCGGCAACACCGGCATCTCGCTGGCGATGGTCGCGAAGCTGCGCGGGTACCGCGTGGTGTGCGTGATGCCGGAGAACGTGTCGACCGAGCGGGTGCAGCTGCTGCGGATGTACGGCGCCGAGATCATCTTCTCGCCGGCCGCGGGCGGCTCGAACCAGGCGGTGGCCAACGCCAAGCAGTTGGCGCTCGAGCATCCGGACTGGGTGATGCTGTACCAGTACGGCAACGAGGCCAACGCCCGCGCGCATTACGAGACCACCGGTCCCGAGCTGGTCCGCGACCTGCCTTCCGTGACGCATTTCGTGGCGGGCCTGGGTACCACCGGCACGCTCATGGGCACCGGACGGTACCTGCGCGAGAAGGTCGAGGGCATCGAGATCATCGCGGCCGAACCGCGGTACGGCGAGCTGGTCTACGGGCTGCGCAACATCGACGAGGGCTACGTACCGGAGCTCTACGACGCGAGCGTGCTCACCCGCCGGTTCTCGGTCGGCACGCGGGACGCGGTGCTGCGTACCCGTCAGCTCGTCGAGGTCGAGGGCTTGTTCGTGGGCTTCTCGTCGGGCGCGGTCGCGCACGCGGCGCTGGCCGTGGCCCACGAGGCGGTCAAGGCCGGGCGCCGGGCGGACGTCGCCTTCCTCGTGGCCGATGCCGGCTGGAAGTACCTGTCCACCGGCGCCTACGGCGGCACCCTCGCCGACGCCGAGTCCGCGCTGGAAGGCCAGCTCTGGGCTTGATCTTGCCTCCCTTGATCGCGGGGTCAGGGGGCGGAGAAGACCAGGAGCAGGTTCGCGGCGAGGGCCGCCGTCGCCCCGCTCAGCAGCCACCACGGCAGGCGCTGCTGGTGTACCGCGAGGAACGCGCCGACCGTGAGCGCCATTCCGAGTACCCCGACACCGACGACGGCCGGCTGATACCAGCCCGGTACCACGCCGAAGAACGCCACGAACGCCCGTACGGCGATGAACGTCCCGACGAGCCCCAACCCGGCCGCCCAGCCGCAGAGTGCGCCCACGCGCTCGACGGGTGGCGCCGGGTCGCCCGCCGACGGCAGCCGGAACAGCGGCACGGCCTCCGCCGCGATCCGGTGGGTGGGCGCGGGCTGGGCTGGAGCGGGCAGCTCGGAGGCTCTCCGGTGGGGGATCTTGGTCGAAACCGACTCTTGGGTACGCACGAGGTCACCGTCCCGTCTGGTTACCCTGTGCAACGGATGTCCCATCGTCCCGTTACGTGTGCACACGCCCTCACCTGGGGTGTCACGTTGGCGACATGTTCCGCGCGATCTTTCGGCACGCGACGTTAACCGGCGTAGGCTGCGCTGCGTGACGGACTCGCCCATCGGGATCTTCGACTCCGGTGTCGGAGGGCTGACCGTCGCTCGGGCGATCGTCGATCAGCTGCCCCACGAACGGGTGCTGTATCTCGGCGACACGGCTCATGTGCCGTACGGCCCGAAGCCCGTGGCCGACATTCGTCGGTACGCGCTCGCCGGCTTGGACTCACTCGCCGACCGCGGTGTCAAGCTGCTCGTCATCGCGTGTAACGCGGCTACCGCCGCCTGCCTGCACGACGCCCGCGAGCGGTACCCGGTACCGGTTGTCGAGGTGATCCGTCCCGCGGTACGTCGGGCGGCCGCCGTCACCCGCAACGGCCGGGTCGGGGTCATCGGCACCGTGGCGACGATCAACAGCAGGGCATACGAGGACGCGTTCGCCGCCGCCCCCCATGTAGCGGTGACCAGCGTCGCGTGCCCGCAGTTCGTGGACTTCGTCGAGCGCGGCATCACCACGGGCCGGGCGCTGCTGGGACTGGCCAGCGCCTACCTGGAGCCGCTGCAGCGGGCCGAGGTCGACACGCTCGTGCTGGGCTGTACCCACTACCCATTACTCGCCGGTTTGATCTCATTGGTAATGGGGGACCAGGTAACGCTCGTTTCGAGCGCTGACGAGACCGCGAAGGACGTGTACCGCGTGCTGACCGAGCTGGACCAGTTGCGGCCGGCCGAGCTGCCGCCGCCGGAGCACCGGTTGCTGGCGACCGGTGACATCGAGCCTTTCACAAAACTCGCGCACAGGTTCCTCGGGCCGGCCGGACTGGCGGGTGGGCCTACCCGAGTCGCCGCCGGAGCGGGGGTTCGTGGATGAGGCTGACGATCCTCGGCTGCGCCGGGAGCTTTCCTGGTCCGGAGGCGGCCTGTTCGGCGTACCTGGTCGAGGCCGAGAACTACCGGCTGATGCTCGACTTCGGCACGGGGTCGCTGTCGGCGCTGCAGCGGTACGCCGGCCTGAACGCGGTCGACGCCATCCTGCTCAGCCACCTGCACCCCGACCACGTCCTGGACGCGGCGCAGTACGTGATCGTGCGGCGGTACGCGCCCGACGGCCCGTACTCGCCGCTGCCGGTCTACGCACCAGCGGGCGCGCCGGGGCGGCTGGCCGCGGCGTACAGCCTGGACGACGGGCCGCTGGACGACGTGTACACGTTCTACGCCCTGCAGCCGGGCACGTTCCCGATCGGGCCGTTCCAGGTGACGGTCGACCAGATGAACCATCCGGTCGAGACGTACGGCGTACGGCTCGAACACGACGGCAAGGTGATCGCGTACTCGGCGGACACCGCACCCTGTGACGCGCTCGTGCGGCTCGCTCAGGGCGCCGACATTTTCCTGTGCGAGGCGAGCTACCTGGACGGCGCGGACAATCCGCCGGATCTGCACCTGACCGGTCGGGAGGCCGGCGAACACGCGACGAAGGCGGGTGCCACGCGGCTCGTGCTCACGCATCTCGTACCGGCCTGGGGTAGTGAAGCGCTCACCTACGAGGCGGCGGCCGCCGCTTTCGGCGGCCCGGTGGACATCGCCCGGCCGGGTCAGCGGTACCAGCTCTGACGGACCCGGCTTTCGCCCATAGTTTGCCGACACGTCAGCATTTCGACGCCTGCTGCACCGGCTGTCGTCGCACCGTTACCACATGCGCATCGCGATCATCACGGAGTCGTTTCCCCCCGACGTCAACGGTGTCGCGCATTCCGTCGTCCGCGTGGCCGAGCACCTGGTAACCAGGGGCCACCGCCCGATCGTCATCGCACCCGAGCCCGCCTCGGCCGCCCGGGGCGTCACCGGCCCGCTGCCGTACGAGGTGATCCGGGTGCCGTCCGTACCGGTACCGGGCTATCGCAGCTTCCGCCTCGGCCTGCCGAGCGCCAAGCTGACCCGTGCCCTCGTGGCACACGCCACGGACCTCGTCCACCTCGCGAGCCCGTTCGTCCTCGGCGCCCGTGGGGTTGCCGTGGCCGGCCAGCTCGGCCTGCCCAGCGTTGCCGTGTACCAGACCGACATGCCGGCGTACGCCCGTGCGTACCGGGCCGGCTTCGGCGAGGACTTCGCGTGGCGCTGGCTCCGCACCATCCACAATGGAGCCAATCGGACTCTGGCGCCGTCGAGAGCGACGGCCGCCGCCATCGTCAGCCGCGGGATACATCGGGTCTGGCTATGGGGGCGCGGCGTCGACACGGTCCGGTTCGACCCGGCCAAGCGCCACCGCCGGTTGCGGCAGGTGCTGGCGCCCAACGGCGAAACCATCATCGGGTACGTCGGTCGCCTGGCCGTCGAGAAGCAGGTGGATCTGCTCGCCCCGGTCTGCCGGATGCCGGGCGTACGCGTCGTGATCGTCGGGGACGGGCCGGAGCGCCGGTCGCTGGCGCAGGCGCTGCCCGGGGCGCTGTTCCTCGGTGAGCGGCACGGCGAGCAGCTCGCCCGGCTCTACGCGAGCCTCGACGTGTTCGTCCACACCGGACCGTACGAGACGTTCGGGCAGACGGTGCAGGAGGCGCTCGCCAGCGGCGTACCCGTGGTGGCGCCCGCGGCCGGCGGCCCGCTCGACCTCGTCACGCCGGGGCGTACCGGGTTCCTCGTCACGCCCGGCGACCCGGCCGCCTTCGCCAGCGCGGTAGCGCAACTGGTCGCGTCGCCGGAGCTGCGCCGGGAGTACGGGATGGCCGCCCGCGAGTCGGTCGAGGGCCGCACCTGGGCGGCGGTCGGCGACGAGCTCATCGACCACTACACCGCTGTCCTGGATGGACGGTCGGCCCGAGTGCTCGCCGGGGTGGTGGCTTGATTGCGCATCGTTCGGCTCGCCAACTTCGTCACGGCCACGTCGGGTGGGCTGCGGACGGCGTTGCGCTGCCTCGGTGAGGGCTACCTGGCCGCTGGGCACGAGCCGGTACTGGTCGTCCCCGGTGACCGGTACCGCGACGAAACGACCTCCCAGGGCCGGATCGTGACGACGCCGGGCTGGCCGGTACCGGGCTCCGGCGGGTACCGGGTGCTGCTGGGCCGGCGCCGCCTGGCCGCGCTGCTCGACGAGCTGCGTCCGGACCGGCTGGAGGTGTCGGACCGGTTCACGCTGCGCTGGACCGGCGCGTGGGCGCGGCGGCGCGGGGTGCCCGCGGTGATGGTGTCGCACGAGAGCCTGGCCGGCCTGCTGCGGATCTGGGGCGTGCCTTCTCGACCGAGCCGGCGGCTCGCCGACGCACTCAACGCCCGTACCGCGGCGGCGTACGACGGGATCGTGTGCACGACTCTGTGGGCGGGCACCGAGTTCGCCCGGATCGGCGCTCGCAACGTCAGCCAGGTTCCCCTGGGCGTGGACCTCGAGCTGTTCCACCCGGACCGGTACGACCCCGAACTGCGTGCCCGGTACGCCACCGCCGACGAGTTGCTGATCGTCCACTGTAGCCGGTTGTCGGTGGAGAAGCGCCCGGCCCGGGCCATCGACGCGCTCGCCGCGTTGCAGGGCAACGGCGTCCCCGCCGTTCTCGTGGTCGCCGGGGACGGCCCGCTGCGCGAAAGGCTGCGGGAGCGGGCGGCCGGGCTACCCGTGCGTTTCCTCGGCTTCGTCGACCGTCCGACCGAGGTGGCCGCGTTGCTCGCCACCGCGGACGTCGTCCTTGCACCGGGTCCGGTAGAGACGTTCGGCCTGGCGGCGCTCGAGGCGCTCGCCTGCGGTACGCCGGTCGTCGTGAGCGCCGAGAGCGCTTTGCCGGAGGTGGTCGGGGATGCCGGAGTGGCGGTCGCCGGGGAGGGCGACGCGTTCGCCGCCGGCATACTGTCCCTTGTGGACAGATCGGCCACGCGATGCCGGACCGAAGCCCGGCGCCGGGCCGAGGCGCGCCGGCGAGCCGAGGAGTTCGGCTGGCCGGCCGCGGTCGCCGGCTTCCTCACCGCACACGGTCTCGTCGACCGGCAGGAGGTTCGTTGACGCCGCTACGGTTCACCGCCCTGGGTGACTCGATCACGGTCGGCATGGGTGACCCGATGCCCGACGGTACGTGGCGCGGCTGGGCGGCCCTGCTCGCCGAGTCGCTCGCGCCACCCGGACAGTTGGAGTTTCACAATCTGGCCAGCAGCGGTGCCCGCGCTCGGGACGTAGCCGCGGTACAGCTGCCCCGCGCGATGGCGGTCCAGCCGCACGTGGCGCCCGTGGTCGTGGGGATCAACGATACGCTGCGGCACGATTTCGACCCGGCCGAGGTGGAGCTGGCGCTCGCGGCGACGGTGTCCGGGCTGCGGCAGGTCGGCGCCACCGTGCTCACGATCAGCCTGCCCGATCCGGGCCGCATGTTCGGGCTCCCGCGACACCTCGCCGCACCGCTCGGCCGGCGGATCCGCGCGGTCAACGCGGCCGCGGAGTCGGTGGCCCAGCGATACGGCGCCGTGCACTGGGACGCGGCCAACCACGCCACCACGTACGACCGTCCGATGTGGAGCGTCGATCGGCTGCACCCGAGCGAGCGGGGTCACCGGCTGCTGGCCACGTCGTACTACGATCTGCTGGCGGCGGCCAGCCAGCGGGTCTGGCAACGGCCTTCCGCGGAGCCGCAGAACGCGTCACCGTCCCGCCGCGACGCTGCGTGGTGGATGGCGACCAAGGGCACGAAGTGGTTCCTCCGCCGGTCCGTGGACCTGATCCCGTACCTGTTGTGGATGGCGGCCGCCGAATGGTGGTCGAGCCGGCACAGTAGGCTCGGCCCATGGCTCGACCCGACGGGCGTACGCCCGATCAACTGCGACCGATCACGCTGACTCGCAACTGGAGTGTCCACCCCGAGGGCTCGGTACTGGTGGAGTTCGGCGCGACGCGGGTGCTGTGTACCGCGAGTGTCACCGAGGGCGTCCCGCGCTGGCGCAAGGGATCCGGCCTGGGCTGGGTGACCAGCGAGTACTCTATGCTGCCCCGCGCGACGACCACCCGATCGGACCGGGAGAGCGTCAAGGGCCGGATCGGCGGGCGTACCCACGAGATCTCCCGGCTGGTCGGCCGCAGCCTGCGGGCGTGCATCGACCTCGGTGCGCTCGGCGAGAACTCCATCGTCCTCGACTGTGACGTACTGCAGGCCGACGGCGGTACCCGTACCGCCGCGATCACCGGTGCCTACGTGGCCCTGCGGGACGCGGTCACCTGGATGGGTAGCCGGGGGCTGCTGGCCGGAAAGCCGGCGGAGGCGGTACACGGCTCGGTCGCCGCGGTCAGCGTCGGCATCATCGCGGGCGAGCCGCGGCTGGACCTGTGCTACGAGGAGGACGTGGCCGCCGAGGTGG
>Ga0075430_100002258_pt1 | contig 15985 bp, 9 predicted proteins | sample RhiMetdeltSRZDD4_FD_75294 | JGI IMG/M metagenome (GOLD analysis project Ga0075430, IMG submission 75294) | Populus rhizosphere microbial communities from Tennessee, USA - Rhizosphere MetaG P. deltoides SRZDD4 | ecosystem: Host-associated > Plants > Roots > Rhizosphere > Soil | place: USA... | reverse complement strand
GATACAAGCGCTACGAGGGCGCGGCGCAGCCGAGCCTCGCCGCCGTGCGGCTGAACGTCGAGCTGTATCCGAAGGAGCGCGCCGCCGAGATCCGGGGGACGTTTGTCCTCATCAACCGGACCGTGCACCAGATGGATTCTCTGCACGTACTCGTGCACCCGGACGTCGAGACGCGTACGGTTGGCTTCGACCGCGGTGCCCGCGCCGTGGTGAGCGACAGCGTGCTGGGCTACCGCATCTACGCGCTCGATCGCCCCGTCGCACCCGGAGATTCACTCGCGATGAGCTTCGAGGTCGCATTCCGCCCGCGTGGCTTCCGCAACGCCGGCGCGCCGACGGAGGTCACGCCTAACGGCGCCCACCTCGACCGCTCGTGGCTGCCCACACTTGGCTACCAGGCGGGACGTGAGGTGACCGACGCCGACGTGCGGCGCAAGCTTGGGCTGCCGCCGCGTACGCCGCCACCGAGTGCCGGCGATGTGGCCACGCGCGAGGCAAATGGCAGAGGCGTCGAGCTCGCGGATGTCGAGACAACCATCGGCACGGATGCGCAGCAGATTGCCGTTACTTCGGGCGCACTCGTACGTGAGTGGCGCGAGGGGCGGCGGCGCTATTTCCACTACCGCACTGACGATCCGATCCGCTTCGGCGGTGCGATCTTCTCCGCGGAGTACGCGGTGCGAGAGGTGCAGTGGAAGGGGATGCCGCTCCGCGTCTACTACCACCCGATGCACGACGTGAACGTCGACCGGATGCTGCGGAGCATGCGCTCGTCGCTCGCCTACTACTCCGAGCAGTTCGGGCCGTACCAGTACCGGGAGCTCCGTGTGGTGGAGTTTCCGCGCTACGCGTCGTTCGCACGCGCGCACCCGCACACGATCGCGTTCTCGGAGGGGAGCGCATTCCTCACGCGCATCGACTCGGGCGAGGTCGACCGCACGTTCTTCGTCGTCGCGCACGAGACGGCGCACCAGTGGTGGGGCGGGCAGGTCATCCCGACCCCTGCGCCGGGTGCTGGAATGGTCTCGGAGACACTCGCGCAGTACAGCTCGATGATGGTGCTCGAGAAGGAGTACGGCACCGACATGGCGCGTCGCTTCTACGACTACAACCTGAGCGAGTACCTGCGCGGTCGCAGCGTTTTCACGAACCGCGAGGCGCCGCTGCTCGACGTCTACGGCCAGGGCTACGTGCACTACTTCAAGGGTGCCGTGGCGATGTACACGCTCCGCGAACGGTTGGGCGCCGACGTGGTGAACGGAGCGCTGCGGCGTTTCCGCGAGCAGTACGCGGGCGCGAGCGCGCCGCCGGCGACCTCGCGCGCGCTGTACGCGGAGCTGCAGGCGGTCACGCCGGACTCGCTGAAGCCGCTCCTGTCGGACCTCTTCGAGCACATCACGCTGTGGAGCGTGCGCACGGATTCAGTGAGCGCTGAGCCGGACGGCGCAGGCGCCTGGCGTGTCACGTTGCATGTCGATGCGTCCAAGGCGCGCGCGGACAGCGTCGGGCGGCAGACGCCGATCCCGATGGACGACCTCGTCGAGGTGGGCGTGTTCGCGGAGCGGACTCAGGGAAGCGGGCTAGGGGAGCCGCTTTACCTGAAGCAGCACCGTATTCGCAGCGGCAAGCAGACAATCACGGTGGTCGTGCCGCGCCGCCCTGCACAGGCGGGGCTCGACCCGTACCGCAAGTTCATCGAGCGCGAGCGCGACGACAATGTCGCAGCTATTTCGCCGCCAGCTCCATGATCCGGAGGCGCAACCCATCGAGCTCGCGCGTCGAGTAGTATCGCCCGTCGGCCACCACCGCCACGATGCTGCGCGTGTTCGCGATATCCACCAGCGGATTGCGCGACAGGATCACGAGGTCCGCGACCTTCCCGGCCGCAACAGTTCCCCAGTCCGCAGTCTTTCCGAAGAACACCGCCGGATTCAGCGTCGCCGTTTGAAGCGCCTCGAGAGGCGTTAGGCCGGCACGCACGAACAACTGCAGCTCGCGATGGAGGCTCGACCCTGGAACCAGGTCGTATCCCGCCGGAGCATCCGTCCCGGCGAGGAGTGGCACCTTCGCGTCATGCAGCTTCTTGATCAAGCCGAGCCTGCGACCCGCGCGCTCCTCGAACGCGCGCTGAGCGGAGTCGGGCGCCTCCAGCCGAGTTACCGCCGTGCGCCGCCAGCTTTCCACCGACGCACGCAACCAGAACGGCAAGCCGGGGTCATTCATGAAGTCCGCAGCCGTGCCGACGCTGTTGACGACGGTAGGGCACTGCCACACGCGGTTCTTCGCGAGCGCCGCGATCAGCGCAGTGCTCGTGTCGCTGACACCGATCATGTGCTCGAAGCTGCGCTGACGCGCGTTCACCGCTTCCATGCCGGTGATCTCGCGCGGAACATGGCCCTCGAAGGGAATGCCCACACGCGTCGCCTCGTCGGCCATCGCGAAATACGCGTCCCGCGGAATGAGCGTCTGCGTCTTGATCATGTCCACGCCGCGCTCCTTGAGCATGCGCACCGCGGCACGCGCCTCATCGGGGGTCGCGACCTTGATCGCCGCCGCATAACGCGTCATCGCACCGTCGATCATCGGGCCCGACACGAGCATGCGCGGCCCGATCAACTGGTGCGCCGCAATGCTGTCGCGGACGGACAGCGTTGCCTCGAGATTGCTGCCGAGGTCGCGGACACCGGTGACTCCGTTCACGATGAACAGCGGGAGCATCACCTCGCTGGTGCTGTGAAACCGCGCGGTATCGTTGGTGAACTGCGCATGAATGTGCATGTCCCACAGACCGGGAATCACGAACATGCCGGTTCCATCCAGCGTCGCCGCGGCGCGCGTTGCTGTGCTCGCGGGTTCGATGCGCGCGATGCGCTTTCCCTCGATCACGATCGCCATGCGTGGCTGGAGCCGGCCCCTGGTCACGTCGACTATCGTGACATTGTCGATCGTAATCGCTTGCGCCCTGATCTCAGCCGCTGGTGCCAGGAGGCCCGCGGCCAACAGTGTCCATCGCATGGCGATCATGTGCTCGTGCGTCGACGGGTGAGAGGAGAATCCTGGGGCGGGGCGCTCGCGTGTGTCATCCCGGCTCGGTGCGCGCGAAGAATCTACGGCTCGACTCATCGAAAGCGCGACACGGTTCTATTGAGCAGAGCGAAAAACTGCTGACTGCCCAGAACGATCGTTTGCGGCGGGCGGACTGCGTGGGCAACTTGCCTGGCCCTGAAGGGCGTGAATTCTACGGAATTCGGCGAAAATCACCCGTTTTGGTGACGCGAGGGGAGGCTGCCGCGCTGTAGGATCGGGCCGTCCCCCAACGCACGGAGCCCCGCATGAAACAGGTCATCTGGAAGTACGGCCTCTTCGCCGGCGTGATTCTCGCCGCGCTGATGTTCGTCACGATTCCCTTCGTCGACACGATCGGAGACATGGGTATCGTCCTCGGCTACACGACGATGCTCATCGGCTTCCTGATGATCTTCTTCGGGATCCGCGCCTACCGGGATGGCGAGGGAGGCGGCAAGGTCACCTTCGGGCGAGCGTTCCTGATCGGTCTCGCGATCACGGCGATCGGATCGCTCTGCTACGTGGCGGCCTGGGAAGTGATGTCCAAGACGTACATGCCGGACTTCGTCGAGAAATACTCCGCGCGGATCATGGCCGACGCGCGCGCCGATGGCATGCCCGATGCGGAGCTCGCCGCGACGCAGAAGAAGATGGACGAGTTCGCGAAGAGCTATAAGAACCCGTGGTTCCGCCTGCCGATGGTCTTGCTCGAGCCCCTTCCGGTCGGCCTGATTCTCAGTCTCGTCGCATCGGGGATGCTTCGCCGCGGGCCCAGCGCCTCTGCAGGCTGACCAGGCGTTAGGCAGAACGCACCTTGCCCATCGATTGTCGGGATCGACATCGCCCGACCGGCCTTTGAGCGATCGAGGAGAGTGACCCGTGCGAAAGATCCGTGTCGGCGCCATGGTTTCCGCGGACGGAGTCATGCAGGCGCCGGGTGGGCCGTGGGAAGACCCTACCAGGGGCTTCAAGTTCGGTGGCTGGGTGATGCCCTATTTCGATGAGGTGTTCGGCGAAGAGGTTGACCACGTGTTCGAGGAGAAGTGCGATCTCCTGCTCGGGCGCAAGACGTATGAGATTTTCGCGGCATACTGGCCCTACTACGACGAAACCGGTCCCGATGGTCGCATCGCCAAGCTGTTCAGGAACATCAAGAAGTACGTGGTTTCCCGTTCGGGCGACGTCGATACGGGTTGGCAGGGCTCGGTGCTGCTGCGAGACATCGGCGACGTGACGCGTTTGCGAGAAGAAGACGGCCCGAACCTCGTCACCCAGGGCAGCACCGAGCTCGTACACGCGCTGCTGGCGAACGACCTCGTTGACGAGATGAGCATCTTCACACTGCCGGTCGTGCTCGGTGGCGGCAAAAAGCTGTTCGTGGACGGCTCGGCGCCGCACAGCTACAAGCTGAGGAGATCGCGGGTCTCCAGCATGGGCCTCATGATCGCGCACTACGAGCGCGCCGGCGGGATCAAGATCGGCGATACCGCGCTCGATTCGCCAAGTGAAGCCGAACTGGCGCGTCGGGAGCGCATGAAGCGCGAGGGCTAGCCCAACCGACACGCCAGCCTTTTCGCCGACCTCGCCGACACGGCGTTCACGAACAGTCTTTGTTTCTGGTACGCGGGGAGCTCCCTAACCTGATGGCATATGCGGCGCGCGCACGTTTCATACATTCGCTTGCAGCCAAAGTGTAGCGTTAGGGCAGACAGGCCCGATACCGGATCGGCCGAACCGAGGGAAGCAAGGTCGCGAGCGAACGGCACTGGAGGGTCCACATGATTGATCGGCGGAGCGGATGGCTCGTCGCGGGCATAGGCGCGGGACTCCTCGGATGCGGAGGGACGCGCCCGGTCTCCGTCCAGAGCACTACGGCTTCGAGAACCCAGATCGTCCTCCTCGGAACCGGCACCCCAGGAGCCGACCCAGACCGCTCGGGGCCAGCGACGGCGATCATCGTCGACGACACACCCTATCTGGTCGATTTCGGCCCCGGCGTCGCCCGGCGGGCAGCGGGTGCGGTCGCGAAGGGAGTGAAGGCGTTGCGCCTGTCGAACATCAGAGTCGTCTTCACCACCCATTTACATGCCGACCACACGGCCGGCTATCCCGACCTGCTGATCACGTCGTGGGTGGCTGGTCGAACCTCGCCGCTAGAGGTGTATGGCCCGCGCGGGATCAAGGCGATGACGGATGCCGTGTTGACCGCCTTTCACGTGGACGTCCAGGATCGTCTGAAGGCCCGCGGCGAGGGACGCGTCAATCTGGTCAACACCCACGAGATTGTCCCGGGCATCGTGTACAAGGACGACAAGGTGACCGTTACCGCCTTTCCCGTGAAACACGGCGACCTGGAAGCGTACGGGTATCGCTTCGACACGCCCGATCGCTCCGTCGTAATTTCGGGCGACACGAGTCCGACCGACGGCGTTGTCGAACGCTGCAACGGTTGCGACGTGTTGATTCATGAGCACTACAGCGTCGCGTCCTTCGCGCAAGTGGACTCGCAGTGGCAGCAGTACCGTTTGAGACACCATACCTCGACCCAGCAGCTGGCGGATCTCGCCACGCGGGCTCGCCCTCGGTTGCTCATCCTCTACCATCGGTCCAACCCCGGGGCGCGTGGCGCGACGGCACCGGAGGAAGCAGTCATCACCGAGATGCGGAAGTTCTACACGGGCAAATGGGTGAGCGGACACGACCTCGACATCTACTAGCCAACCTAACGAGATGCCCAAAGCGATAGACTCCATCGGGAAGCAACGCGACGGCTTGCTGAGGACATTGCGCGCCCGCTTCGAGGCGCACGTGCACCGCCATGCCGGTCTCGAATGGACCGCCGTACAAGCAAGACTCGAGTCCAACAGTGCCAGGCTCCGGTCGCTCACCGAAATGGAGGAGTCTGGAGGCGAACCGGACGTTGTTGGTGTAGATGCCGCGACCGGCGAATTCATCTTCGTGGATTGTTCAGCACAGAGCCCCAAGGGGCGCCGAAGCGTCTGTTACGACCGCGAAGCGCTGGAGGCACGGAAGGAGCACAAACCGAAGAGCAGCGCGGTTGAAATGGCAACCGCCATGGGTGCGAGGCTCCTCACGGTGAGCGAGTACCGTCGGCTCCAGGAGCTTGGCCAGTTCGATACCACCACGTCCAGCTGGGTGCACACGCCTGCCAGGATCCGAAAGCTTGGCGGTGCGCTGTTCTGCGATTGCCGCTACGACACGGTCTTCGTGTACCACAACGGTGCCGAGTCTTACTATGCCGCTCGGGGATTTCGGTGCTCGCTCAGAGTCTAGACGGACCTACGGGACCAGCCTGCAGAGGCAATGCCCTGGGCACGGTACTCGTCGAGGCCATGCACAAGCCGATCGTACGGCCCGTCCCCGGTCTCTGAACGAAACGTGTTTCGATTTCGGTGAAATCGCCTCATGGGTTCGGGATGCGCCCCAGTACATGTCGCCAATCGCTCGTCGCGAACCGTCCTCTTGACATTCTGGAGGAGTGAGGCAACCTTCCTCCCGGCATTCGGGAGGAAGCCTTGGCCAAGCCCGCCACCAATGAACAGGTCCTGCAGGGCACACTCGACCTGCTCATCCTCAAGACGCTCTCGCTCACGCCGATGCACGGATGGGGACTCACCCACCGCATCGAGCAGCTGTCCCAGGACGCACTCCAGGTAGGCCAGGGCTCCATCTACCCGGCGCTCGTCCGGCTGGAGCAGCGAGGCTGGATCGACACCGAGTGGCGCATCACCGAGAACAGCCGGCGCGCAAAGTACTACCGGCTCACCACTGCCGGACGACGCGCACTGGCGCAGGAGGTCGCGTCCTGGAACCGCTTCGTCAGCGCTGTCGGTCTCGTCCTCGCCGCGGAGCGCTGACCCGATGTCGCACCGCGTACGCGCCGCGCTCGCCCGCGTGAAGGAGCTGTTCCGCCACCGATCGCGCTCGGCCGCCGAGCAGGACGAAGAGTTTTCCTTCCATCTCGAAATGGAAACGGCCGAGAATCTCCGCCGTGGCATGAGCGATGCCGACGCCCGGCGCGCCGCCCTTCTGCGCTTCGGCGGCAGGCAGCGCTTCCGCGAGGAAACGAGCGACGCGCGCGGCGTCGTCACGCTCGACAACGTTGCCCGCGACACGCGCTTCGCTCTCCGCCGCCTGCGCCGGGCGCCCGCATTCGCCGCGGGCGTCATTGCCACACTCGGCATCGGGATCGGCGCCGCGGTCGGCATCGGTACGATCGTCTACGGCGTTCTCCTCCGCGACCTCCCGTACGACGAGCCCGATCAGCTCGTGCGCGTTGGCTTCATCACGGATGGTATCGGGACGCCCGGCGACCTGCACTCCGAAGTCACCTTTTATCACTTCGCGAAGAGCGCGCGCTCGTTTACCGAGCTTGGCGCGTACTCCACCAATGACGGCTTCGCCATCACCGACGGTGACGCCCCCGAACGCGTGACGATCGCCTCTGTGACGCCGCGTGTGCTCACCCTGCTCAGGGCGCGCCCGGTGCTCGGCGAGCTCTTCGGGACTGGCGACACCTCCTGGACCAACGGTCGCAGCCCTGTCCTCATCTCGGAGAATCTCTGGCGGCGGCGCTACGGTGCGGACTCGTCGATCATCGGCCGCTCCATCGACATCGACCACGGCAGGCGCAACGTCATCGGCGTTCTCCCCCGGTCGTTCGATTTTCCGTCGCCGTCGGTGGACCTCTTCTACCCCGCGGTGGTCCCGGTCAAGCGGCCGCAGATCACCGATCGCTACTTCAACGTGATCGGTCGCCTGCGCGACGGCACCACCCCGTTAGGCGCCGAGACCGAGCTGACCACGTTGCTTCCGGCACTCGCGGAACGCTTTCCGGCAATCACACCCGACATGCTGAAGCGCACCCGAGCGCGCGTGTCCGTGGAGCCACTCAAGGCCGCTACCGTCGCATCCGTGCATGCCCAGCTTGTCCTGCTCGGCGTCCTCGTCGCCCTCGTGCTGCTCATCGCAACGACCAACGTCGTCAATCTGTTCCTGCTTCGCACCGAGCGCGCGAGCCGCGAGATCGCCATTGCGTTTTCATTGGGCGCGAGCCGTCTCGCCGTGGCGCAGCGCTTCGTCATCGAAGGTACGGTGCTGGGCCTGGCGTCGGCGATTGTTGCGCTCCCCGCCGCCGCACTCGCGTTGCTCACGAAATTCGGCTTCACGGAGCGCGAGATCCCGCGTCTGCATGAGGTCTCGTTCACAGAGGGCACGGTCGCGTTGGTGCTCGGCGGCGCGACGCTGACCGGGGCCGCGGTCGGGCTCATCGCGCTGACGCGCTGTGGCGTGGTCGGGCTGTTCGATCGCCTTCGCTCATCGCGATCGACGGCGAGTCGGCGGTGGCGGCGCGTGCAGAATGGCCTCGTCGCCTTCCAGGTGGCGGTCGCGCTCGTGCTGCTCGTTGCGACCGGATTACTCGGCCGCAGCTTCCTGAACCTGCATAACGCGAGAATCGGGTTCGACCCCGAGAACGCGATGACCTTCCACGTTTCGCTCCCGTGGGACGGCTACAGGTCGTATGGCGCGAACGCAGCGTTCCACGCCAGGGTGACGGACCGGTTGGCGGCACTTCCGGGCGTCACCTCGGTCGCCGTCGCGTGGAACCTTCCGCTCGCGAGTCGCGGCGTGCCGGCGCTCGGCATGCAACTGCAGGCCGCCGACGATGAAGCACGGCCGGCGGTGGCATCGGCGAGCAACATGGCGACTGCCGACTACTTCCGCGTGATGGGAATTCCGCTGCGCGCCGGGCGAGGTTTCCGGCCCGGCGACCTGCGCGGCGTGCCCGCGGTGATCGTCAGTGAAGGTCTGGCCAAGAGCTTGTTCGGGACAACCGACGTCGTAGGACGAAAGGTCAAGCGTTTCAGTAGTCGCCCGTGGGCATCGCTGTTCACAATCGTTGGCGTGGTCGACGACGTGCACTGGGAGCGCATCGAGGACGGCTACGTACCGATGATCTACTTTCCGCTCCTGCGTGACGGTGACGGGCTCCCAGCCGACAGTGTTCCAGTGCCGGGTGAGCCGAGGGCTGTTCGGTATGTGATACGTGGGACCCAGTTGCCCGTGGCGACGACGATTCGGGAGATCGTGAAGGAGCTCGACCGCCGAGTTCCTCCATCGAACATCCGCACGCTGGGCTCGCTGGTGGATGACGCGACCGCTCGCGTGCGTCTCACGATGCTGCTCATCGCGATCGCCGGCGTCGCATCGCTGTCGTTAGGCGTGATCGGCGTGTACAGCGTGGTGTCCTACGCGGCGAACGGTCGGGTGCGAGAGTTCGGCATTCGCCTGGCGCTCGGCGCAGCGCCGACGCGCGTCGGCGGCATGGTGCTCGGCGACGGAGTCAGGATCGTCGCGATCGGGACTCTCTCGGGTCTCGTCGCAGCGTTGGGCACGACACGATTGCTGCGCGCCCTACTATATGAAGTCGAACCGACCAGCGTCGCCGAGTTCGGAATCGCGACGGCGCTGCTGGCGGCGGTCACGCTCTTCGCGACCCTCCTCCCGGCGCACCGGGCCGCGCGGACGCATCCCGCGATCGCGCTCCGCGGCGAGTAGACGGCAGCCGCTGGCAGGAACCGAGAGCTACTGGTTTTCGATCAGGGTTGCGGCGTCGCGGCGACGGCGCGCGCGGTCATGTCATAGGCCAGGACCGTGTAGCCACTGCGCTCGAAGCGCCGCGGCGGCCCCCAATCGTAATACACGCCCAGGTTGACCAGCGCCCGCGGAAGGTCGGCGTTAGGTAGCGCAAGGTAGGTAAATCGATCGGGCCGAACGTCCTTCATGACCTCGCCATGGGTGACCACCATTGGCTCCATCGTGCCGGTTCGGCGCAATGAACGTCGATGGGAGCGCGCGTCGAGGGGACCAATCGTGTACCAGCTGGTATTCGCCGGAATGACGAGTAGTGTCCGGCTGTCGGGCGCGAGCGTCGCTAACGCGTCGTCCGCGAGCTCGTGCAGGCGCGTGAACTCGAGCGAGTAGACGAGCTGATCCCGCCCGATCCCGCAGCACTCGCCGGTGATGCTCGCGATGCGGAGCATCTCGTGCGAGCCGAATGGGAACGTCCCCCAGAGCCGGCGCGAGATCGGATCGACCGTCCGTTCGGCCGAGATCACGAGGAGCAGCGCGTAAGCGACGAGCGGCACGCGGCGGAGTCGCGTGGTGAGCGAGAGACGGACCAGCGCTGCATACGCCGGGATGAGCAGCAGCGCCGATGCGATCATGAGATAGCGGACGTTGCTGAACGTCACGAAGCGCGTGAGCGCATACACGGTCGCGGGGAAGAGCAGTGCCAGGAACAAGAGCACCTGGCGCTCGGCGCCGTCGACCGCTCGGCGAGGCAGTCGGCGCGCGAGCCGGGCCATGCCGAACAGGGCATCGGCCAGCACCCATGAAGACGGGATCCACGCGAAGTTGAGCACGAACAGCAGCGCGAGGTAACTCCACAGGTATGCATCGACGCGCGGCACGAGGAACAGCTTCACCAGTGGCGTGTCGATGCCCGCGGTCCACAGCGCGGGCTGCCCGGGCCTGAAGAACTTGTAGAACGCCAGGTAAGCCGCGATCGCTGCGAGCGGAATGACGGCGGGCCACGCCGGAAGGAGCTCGTTCAGGCGCGCGGCGAGCGAACCCCGTGACCGAAGCACGAGCCACGTCGCGTAGCAGCCAAGCACCAGGGCGTACAGCAGGATTCCGGTTTCCTTGGAGAAGACCAAGGCGACGCCGGCGGCGGCGGTCCAGAACCAGCGACGCTCGATCAGGAGAGCGATCGTCCAGATCGTGCCTGCGAGGACCGGAAGGTCGAGCCCGGGCTGCAGCACGGATGCGAGGAACGGCGGCTGGAGCAGGAAGATTGTCGAGAGCAGTGCGCGATCCAGCTCGTGCTCGCGCGCGGGAAACACCGATCGCGTGAGCCTGTGGAACCCTGCCACGGCTACGGCGAGGACGAGGCCGTTGACCGCGATGAGCGCAACACCATTGCCGGGGTCGACGAGCTGTGAAATCGCGAGGACGGCGACGTAGAAGTGCGACGCGTGTCCCCAGCAGCGCAGGTAGTACGGTGCGAATCCGCGGAGCGATGCCTCGACAGCGCACTCGGCGTAGGCGCGGCCGTCCCACATGGGGATGAAGGACAGGTGGCCCGAGATGAGGGCGAGCGCGGCGAGGACGGCGAGCGCGAGCACTACGCGGGGCGCGGTTGCCCGAGACCGCCAGGGGGTTGGCGCGCTCGAGGCTGAGATGTCGGTCATACCTTCAGGACGATTGGGCCAACACAGGCGGTCACAAGCTGGCGGCGCGGGCTCGCGTCCTGAGCCCCGCCACCGCTCGCCTGCCGACCCGCGGCGGCAGCACCGTTGTCACCGAGACGCAGCTACCTAACGTGCCGTTGCTCGCACGCTCGACCGGCTGCGACCCCATTGGGACGAACGGCGCGCCCGGGACTCGCGCCGACCACACCGCGCGGGGTCAGCCGAAGGCCCCCTGTCGCTATGCGGAATCGAGCTTGCGACCGGGTTGCGAGCGTGCCAGAATTGCGCTGCACAAAGTGACTTCCTCCGTGGTGTGCGCGTGACGATTCCGGTCCGCCTGCCCGATTCGATGCGAGGAATGCGGCGCCGCGCTCCGCGCCGCGGAGCAGTACTGTGCCTGACCGCTCCCTCTCCCCGAGCGATCCTGTCCGCCCGCCCCACGTCGTATCATCGCGTCAGCATCGCGTCGCCCCTTTCATCCGTTCTCCTGACTCTCGGAAAGGAGGTTCGAATGCGCGTTCGTCGTCGCCCGGTCTCAGTGACCAGAGGAGCCATCGCGACAACCATCGTGACACTGCTGGCCGTGTCAGCCAGCGTCGCGGGAGCGCAGACCGGATCGGTCACCGGCACCGTCATCGAGGCCGCCAACCGCCGGCCGATCGAAGGTGCACAGGTGTTCGTCAAGGGGACGAACCTCGCCACGCAGGCCGGCGAAGGCGGTCGGTTCACGCTGTTCAATGTCCCTCCGGGGGCCCGGACCATCGGCGTTAGGCAGCTCGGGTTCGCGGCCAACGAGAAACCGGTCACCATCGTGGCCGGACGGCGCGACACCGTCGACTTTGCCCTGACCCAGCAGGCGATCTCGCTGAACGAGGTCGTCGTCACCGGCACCGCGACCGCCACCGAGGTCCGCAAGGTCGGCAATTCGGTCGCGAGCCTGAACGTGACCGACATTGCCGAGAAGTCGCCGATTCTCAGCGTCGACCAGCTGCTCAAGGGACGCACGGCCGGGGTGATCATGAACGTCACCCAGAGCTCGGTCGGCACGTCGGGGCAGATCAAGATCCGGGGCACGAAGTCGATCTCGCTCCCGAGCGAGCCCGCGCTCTACATCGACGGGGTGAAGGTCAACAACGCGGAGGACCGCGCGTTCTTCATCGGGGGCGCAGGCATCAACCGCATCTCGGACCTCAACCCCAACGAGATCGACCGCATCGAGGTGGTGCGCGGTGCGGCAGCGGCCACACTCTACGGAACACAGGGCTCGAACGGCGTCATCCAGATCTTCACGAAGCGCGGACGGACCGGCGCGCCGGAGTGGGTCTTCGAGACCGAGGGTGGCTTCGAGCGGTCACCAACCAACCGATTCCCGGGACGGCTCTGGACGCAGTTCACAGGCCCAACGGGATACAGGGCCCACGATCCGAAAGAGATCGTCGAGAACGGCCGCTACGAGCGCTATCTCGCCCAGGTCTCCGGAGGTGGGGAAGCCGTGACGTACTTCACGTCCCTGAGCTATCAGGGTCAGGAGGCCTCGATCGCCCCGAACGCGAACTGGGGACACATCCTGGGCTCCCGCATCAACCTGAACGCGGTGATGTCGCCGACGCTCTCGCTGGCTGCCCGGACGGGATTCACGTTCAACAAGCTTCGCATCAACGACACCGACAACGCCCTGCACGGCCTGTATTCGCAGGTCGTGGCCGGCCTGCCGTACAGCGCGACGCCCGAGCGCAAATGGGGCGAGCGCTTCGGAAACTTCTACGCGAACCAGACGGTCGAGAACATCCGCCACACGCTGCGCAACACCAGCGGCCTCACGGCGGACTGGCGGCCGCGCGGAAACCTCACCCACCAGGCGACGTTAGGCATCGACTGGTTCGACGACGAGTTTCAGAAGTACTTCCCGTATGCATACCAGGGATCGGGCAACAAGCTCGGCGCCAAGACGAACGCCACGCGATCGTTCCGCGAGATCACGGTCGACTACAAGGCATCACTGTCGAACACCCTCGCGTCCTGGGTGACGTCCGAGGTGGCGGTAGGCGCTCAGGGCGACTTCCAATCCCAGAACCGGGTGACGGGAATCGGGACCGACTTTCCCGCGCCGGGCGTGCGGACGGTCTCGTCCGCGTCGACCCGGACGGCGAGCGAAGACCGCCTCGAAACGACGAACGCCGGCCTGTTCCTGCAGGAGACGGTGGGGCTGTGGGACAAGGTCTTCGTGACCGGTGGCCTGCGCGTCGATGGCAACTCGGCGTTCGGAAACGACTTCAAGTACCAGACGTACCCGAAGGCTTCGCTCGCGTACTCCATCTCGGACGAGAGCTTCTGGCCGGCCAGCGTCGTGCCGACGATGAAGCTCCGGGCGGCGTATGGCACGTCAGGGCAGGCGCCCTCGCAGTTCGCGGCCGACCGCACGTACTCGCCGACGTCGGCGCAGAACGGACAGCCGGCGGTGAGCCCGAACAACCTCGGTGACCCCGACCTCGGTCCCGAGACGTCGAGTGAGCTCGAGCTCGGGTTCGACGCCGGCCTCCTCTCCGACCGCCTCGGCGTGGAGTTCACGGCGTACTTCCAGACGACCAACGACGCCCTGATCCGCAAGCCGGGCCCGCCATCGTTAGGCTTCCTGAACACGCAGCTGACGAACATCGGCCAGACGAAGAGCCATGGCATCGAGCTCGCGCTCAACGGACTCCTGCTCCGCCGGGCGAACATGGAGTGGAGCTCGCGCCTGAACCTGTCGACCTTCTCGAGTGAGATCACCGATCTCGGCGGCGTCGCGCCGTTCTTCGTGAGCGACGCGTTCATCAAGGAGGGATACCCGATCAACGCAATCTGGCGCGTGCCCTTGCAGAGCTGGAATCCGGTCACGCGGCGCCACACCGCGTTGAGCTCGCCGAGTGATCGCGTGTTCTCCGGGTCGATCGACCCCGAGTGGTTCGGATCGCTGTCGACGAACTACCGGCTGGGCAGCCTCACGCTGACGGCCATGGCTGACTTCCAGGGCGGAAACAAGAAGGTCGATTTCTCGCACTACTGGGACACGCGGGTGCGCTCGGGCGACCACTATCTGTCGCTCGTCGAGAAGCCGACGGGGCGGGCCACCCCCGCGGCGGACTCGCTCGTCGACTACGTGAACGCCATCGGCAGTACCGTGTTCGTGGAGCCGGCGGACTTCCTTGCGCTGAGCGAGCTGGCACTCAGCTACAGCATCCCCGATGCGTGGATCCGGACAACCGGGTTCCGACGAGCGAGCGTTCGGCTCTCCGGCCGCAACCTCTATCTCTGGACGAAGTTCCCGGGGGTGGATCCACGGCTGGCCTGGCAGGGCAACATCGCTGTGGGTGGGAGCTCGGATTTCGACTCCCCGCCCGTCCCGCGTGTCTTCCTTCTCACCATCCGGGCAGCCCGATGAGCGGCCTTCTCACGCGATCCCGCTCTGCGGAGGATCACCTCATGACGCATCGGTCCCCCCTCGGTTCACGCCGTCTGCTCGGCGTCGCCACCCTGGCTCTGTCGTTAGGCGCGTGCGCCGATGTGCTGGAAGTCAGCAACGAGCAGGACATTCTCGACCAGAACCTGAACACGCCTGAAGCCGTGGCGCCGCTCATGAACGGCGTGATCGGCGACTATGCGCTCGCCTACGCGAACGCGATCGACATCATCGGGCTCTTCGGGCAGGAGCTCATTCACACCGGATCGTTCCCGACGTGGCGCGAAGTGGAGACCGGCATCGGGACCCGCCCGAGCGCCACGGGCAACGGGGTGTACCAGAACGCCTCGCGGGCCATCTGGGTGGCCGACACCTCCGCGGTTCGCTTCCGCAGCGTGCTGCCTGACGCGGAAAAGCGATTCGAGCTCGCTACGGTGCTCGTCTGGGGTGGGTTCGCGCACTTCATGCTCGCGGACAACTTCTGCGAGATGACGTTCCATGCCGGGCCGTCGGTGACACCGAAGCAGGGATACGAGCGCGCGGTTGCGACGTTCGACGACGCCCTCGCCGTGGCCACGGCCGCGAACCGCGCCGAGCTCCGGAACGCGGCGCTCGGCGGCCGAGCGCGGGCGAAGCTCATGCTCGGGGACTACCCCGGCGCCCGTACCGACGCCGCGCAGATTCCGCAGGGATTCATTCTTCGCGCGCTCTACGGGAACAACACGCGCGAGAACAATGCGGTCGCGACCAACACCACCACGCTCATTCGTCGCGAGGCCGGCGTTCACCCGCGGTTCTACGCGGGCGACCCGCGCTACAAGACCGACCCGCGGACGTCGTTCCGGGACAAGGGCGACACCGCCAAGGGCCCGGACCCGATACGGCAGTTCGTCGAGCAGCTCAAGTATCCAGCGCGCGACACGCCCATTCCCGTGTTCACGTGGCAGGAGGCGCGGCTGATCGAGGCCGAAGCGGAGATTCGACTCGGTAACCCCACCCGTGCCGTCACGCTGATCAATCAGGTGCGAGCCGCGGCGTCGCTGGCCGCGTACACTGGGCCGACGACGGAACAGGCGGTGCTCGCGCAGCTCATCTACGAGCGGTCCGCCGAGCTGTGGCTCCAGGCGCAGAGCCTGAACGACTGGCGGCGGTTCAGTCTCACGTTCACGACGCAGCCGCGAGACAAGTGCTTCGAGATCGGGCAGTC
>Ga0075430_100002256_pt1 | contig 15988 bp, 15 predicted proteins | sample RhiMetdeltSRZDD4_FD_75294 | JGI IMG/M metagenome (GOLD analysis project Ga0075430, IMG submission 75294) | Populus rhizosphere microbial communities from Tennessee, USA - Rhizosphere MetaG P. deltoides SRZDD4 | ecosystem: Host-associated > Plants > Roots > Rhizosphere > Soil | place: USA... | reverse complement strand
TGATCGATGAACAGGAGCAGGTTGGGCGAGCCGCCGCCCCGGTTACCGACGCCGCGGGTGGCGTCGGCGACGATCTGGTTCCGAACCTGCGATGGTGTCCACGTCGGGTGAACTGAGAGCAGGATGGCCGCCGCGCCTGTCACGTGAGGCGCTGCCATCGACGTGCCGCTGATCGTGTTGGTTCCGTCGTCGAGCCACGCTCCGGTGATGGCCACGCCAGGTGCGAAGAGGTCCAGGCACCGGCCCTTGTTGGAGAACGAGGCACGGTTGTCGTTGATGTCTGTCGCGCCGACGGTGATGGCCGCTGGCACCCTGGCCGGCGACTGTTGGCAGGCGTTGGCGTTGGAGTTGCCGGCCGAGACCGAGTAGACGACGCCGGAGTTGATCGAGTTGGTGACCGCGGTGTCGAGGGCGGCGGTGGCCCCACCACCGAGGCTCATGTTCGCCACGGCGGGCTTGATCGCGTGCCCAGTCACCCAGTCGACGCCGGCGATGACCTGAGCGAAGGTGCCGGATCCGTTGCAGTCGAGCACCCGGACCGGAACGATCGTGACACCCTTGGCCACGCCGAAGGTGGTGCCGCCGGCGGTGCTGGAGGTGTGCGTGCCATGGCCATTGCAGTCGGCGGCGGGAAGAGCGCCGTCGATCGCGTCGAAGCCGTCAGTGGTGCTCAAGCGGCCGCCGAAGTCCGTGTGGCTGGCGACTCCGGTGTCGACGCTGTAAACGTGCACATTCGCCGCGGTGTTCGGGTATGTGTATGAGTTGTCTAGTCCGCTGCGGGCGTCTATGCGGTCCAGACCCCACGACGGCACGGGGGACTGCGTGGCGTCGCCCCAGACGATGCTGTTCTGCTCTACGTACTTCACGGCCGGGTCGGCGGCGAGCCGCTTGGCGCCAGCCTCACTCACACGGGCCTCGAAGCCGCGCAGCGCGTGGCTGTACGTGTGCCCGACGCTTGCGCCGTACTTCGCTGCCAGGCCGGCGGCGCTCGCGGTCACCCCGTCCTTCATGACGACGAGGTAGCTGCCCGCCACGGCATGCGGACCACCCGCGCCCAGGATCTGCCCGGTCGCCGCCGAGGTGGGGGTCGCCAGGGCCAACGCGGCTACGGTGGCACCCGCGCTGACCAGGCCCAAAATCCGGAGTCTCATCAAGTCGCTCCCTCCTTTGATTGGCGGAGAGTAACGACGATGGATGTACAAGGATAGATATCCGAAAGGATGAAAGCAGCCCTACCTATGTCGATCGAGGAGAAATCAACGTGGTTTAGAGATCCAATCACGTTGATTTGTCCTTGATCGGCGAAGAGGGGTTGAATGCTCGAGTGGGGAAGATCCGGATCGGCGTGGACACCGGTGGCACGTTCACCGACGTCGTGGCGTTCGACGAGGACAGCGGCGAGCTGGCTACCACGAAGACGCCGTCGACTCCGGCGGACCCGGCCGAGGGCTTCCTGGCCGGCATCCACAAGATCCTCGACCAGCTAGGCGCCGCTCCGGGGGACGTCACCGCGATCTGCCACGGTACGACGGTCGCGACCAACCAGCTGCTCGAGGGCGCGATCGACCGGCTCGGGTTCGTGACCACCGAGGGCTTCGAGTTCCTGCTCGAGATCGCGCGGCAGAGCGTGCCGGACGGGTACGGCAACAGCTACTTCTGGGTCAAGCCGCCCCGCATCGTGCCGGTCGACCTCGTCCGTACCGTGCCCGGCCGGCTCGACCACACCGGTGCCGAACTGCGGCCGTTCGACGACGCGGCGGCCCGGGAGGTCGCTCGGTGGTACCGCGACCACGGTATCGACACGCTCGGCGTCTGCTTCCTGCACTCGTACGCCAACCCGGCACACGAGGTGCGCATGCGCCAGGTGCTCGCCGAGGAGCATCCGGCCGCGGTCGTGTCGCTGTCGCATGAGGTGCTGCGCGAGTACCGGGAGTACGAGCGGGCGATGACCACGCTCGTGGACGCGGCGGTCAAGCCACGGGTGGCCGGCTACGTGGCCACGATCGCGCGCCGCCTCGCGGACTTCGCGGAAGACCGCCGGGTACCGTTTTCGATCATGAAGTCGAACGGCGGCATACTCTCCGCCGACGAGGTCGTGCACCAGCCCATCACGACCGTCCTATCTGGACCGGCGGCGGGCGCGCTCGGCGCGGCGCTCGTGGCCCGGGCCGCCGGCTTCGACCGGGTGCTGACGCTCGACGGCGGTGGCACGTCGACCGACGTGAGCGTCGTGCTGCACGGCGAGCCGACGCTGACGACCGAGGGCAGCATCGGGGCGTACCCCTCGAAGATCCCAATGATCGACATCAACACGGTCGGCGCCGGCGGCGGCTCGATCGCCTGGCTGTCGCGCGAGGGTGCGTTGAAGGTCGGCCCGCGCTCGGCGGGCGCCGACCCGGGGCCGCTGTGTTACCGCCGTGGTGGCACCGAGCCGACCGTGACCGATGCGCACCTGACCCTGGGCCGGATCCCGCCGCATCTGCTCGGCGGTGAGGTGCCGCTGGACGTCGAGGCCGCGCGGGACGGCTTGCGGGGGCTGGGCGACAAGCTGGGCCTGAGCGCGGAGCGCGCCGCGGCCGGCGTGCTCGAGATATCCGCGTGGAACCAGGCGAACGCGCTGCGCCAGATCACCGTGAAGCGCGGGTTGGACGTGCGGGACTTCGTGCTGACCACGTTCGGCGGGTCGGGATCGCTGCTGCTGTGCCGGCTCGCCGACATCCTGGGCCTGCGGGCGGTCGTGGTCCCGCGCGATCCGGGCAACCTCTCCGCGTTCGGACTGTTGACTGTGGACGTGAAGAACGACTACGTGCAGACGTACGTCGCCCGGCACCGCTCGCTCGATCTATCCACGGTGGACACTCACTACGCGGCACTGCGGGCGCGCGCGGTCGATGCGCTGCGCGCCGAGGGCTTTCCGGACGAGCGGCAGCGCTTCGCCCGCACGGCCGACCTGCGGTACTTCGGGCAGGCGTTCGAGGTGCGGGTGCCGGTGGACGACGGCTCGTTCGACCAGTCTCTGGCCGACGCCGCCGTGGCGGCCTTCCACGACGCGCACGAACAGCTCTACGGGTACTGCTTCCGCGACCGGCCCGAGCAGCAGGTCGAGTGGGTGAACCTGCGCGTGACCGGGATCGGCCCGATCAGCCGACCGGCACTGCGCCCGCTCGCCACCCCCGCGCCCGTCCCGCCGGGGGTGCGGCCGGTCTACTTCGACGAGGAGTTCGTCGACACACCCATCCACGCGCGGTCCGCGCTCGCCTCGGGCGACGTCGTGGTCGGCCCGGCGATCATCGAGGAGTACGGGTCGACGGTACCGCTGCATCCCGGGTTCGAGGCCACAGTGGACGGTTACGGAAACCTGGTGATTACGCGATGACCGATCCCGTCCTGGTCGAGATCGTCGAAGGTACCCTCGCGTCGATCGAGCGGGAGGTCGAGACCGCGATCGGCCGCACCGCCCGGTCTCCGATGATCCGCGACGCGCACGACTTCCGCGCCGGCATCCACGACCGCCGGCTACGCAAGCTGACCGGGCGCTCGTACTCGGCGCTCGTGCACCCGGTGGTCCGCGACTATCCACTGGAGACGATGCGGCCCGGCGACGTCTACTTCCACAACGACGTCTACCTCTCCGAGGGCGGTATCGGGCACCTGCCGGACCTCTGCGTGACCGTGCCGGTGTTCCACGACGGGGACGTGGTCGCGTTCGTGCAGGCGTTCGGCCACCACGACGACATCGGCGGCGCGGTACCGGGTTCGATGCCCTCGGCCGCGACGAGCGTCTTCGAGGAGGGCCTGATGGTCCCGCCGATCCGGCTCTGGGAGGCGGGCCGACCCAACGAGGCGGCCCTGAAGATAATGACGCGCAACTCCCGGATGCCCGAGTCGCTCGCCGCGGACCTCGACGCCGAGTGCTCGGCCTGCCTGATGGGCGCGGAGCGACTCTCCGACCTGTTCGTCCGCTATGGACGGTCCACTGTGGAGGACTGCTTCGACGCCATCATCGACACCACGACGCGGACGTTCCGCGACGAGATCCTCTCGCAGATCCCGGACGGGGAGTACGTCTGGGAGGACTACGCCGAGCACGACGGAGTCGATCCGCCCCGGCTGCACGCCCAGCGCATCACGTTGACCAAGACACCGGACAAACTGGTGCTGGACTTCACCGGTACCTCCCCGCAGGCCCGCGGTCCGATCAACCACTGCGGCGACTACGCGTCCGGCAACTTCCTCGCGAAGTGGCTGGCGCCTATCCTGCGCAACCTCGCGGACAGCCCGGAACGCGCGGCCGAGCTCGACGTCAACGAGGGCGTCGTACCGCTGCTCGAGCTGCGGTTCCCGCCACCCGGTACCCTGCTCACCCCGGTCTTCCCGGCGCCGACGAACGCGCGCACGTTCGTGATCCTCCGGCTGCTCGGCGTCTTCGCCGGCGCGCTGGCCAAGGCCGTCGACGGCCGGATGCCCGCCGACCAGGAGACGATCCGCTACACCGGGGTGTACGGCACCGACGCCGACGGAGCGCCGTACCTGATGCGCGAGGTGCTCGGCGGCGGCTCCGGTGGCCGGTACTACGCCGACGGCGAGGACACCATCCATGTCGTACCGGACTCGCGCAACATCCCGGTCGAGTTCGCCGAGTCGCGCTGGCCGTTCGTCGTGGAGCGACTCGGCCTCGCCGTCGACTCCGGCGGTCCGGGCCGGTACCGCGGCGGGCTCGGTTACGACAAGCACCTGCGCATGCTGCGCGACGCCCACTTCATGTCCATTGCGGACAGATCAGTGCTGTCCTGCTGGGGCGTACGGGGTGGCCGCGCCGGGAGGCCGTTCAGCATCGTCGTCAACCCGGGTGGGCCGAACGAGCGTGTGGTGGACGCGCTGGCCGACGCGGAACCGGTACGGGCCGGCGAGGTGATCCGGATCCGCACGACCGGGGGCGGTGGCTGGGGCGACCCGCTCGATCGGCCGTACGACGAGGTGGCCCGCGACGTCGCCTGGGGCAAAGTGTCGGTCACCGGCGCCCGGGAGGACTACGGCGTCGTGGTCGATGATCCCGTCGCTACCGACGCGCTGCGCGCGTCCCTCCGCGCCGCGCGGTCGGGCGGAGAACCGTTCTTCGACCGCGGCCCCGGGTACCCCGTGCTCTCCGGTGGCCGTCTCTACGCCGAAGTGGACATGGTATGACCCGGGTACTCGTCGCCCTCGGCGGCAACGCGATGACCACATCGGACGGTCGCGCCCGGCCCGAGGACCAGATCGCGGCCGTGGCGGGAGCGGCCGAGCGGATCGCCGACGTCGTCGCGGCCGGTACGGACGTGCTGATCACCCACGGGAACGGGCCGCAGGTCGGCAACCTGCTCGTGAAGAACGAACTGGCGGCCAGCGTCGTTCCGCCGGTACCGCTGGACTGGTGCGTGGCGCAGACCCAGGGCACGATCGGCTTCATCCTGCAGAACGCGCTGGAGCGCGTGTTCGCCGAGCGTGGCTTGGCGGTACCGGTGGTCGCCCTCGTCAGCCGCACCCTCGTGGACGCCGACGATCCCGGCTTCACGAACCCGACCAAGCCGATCGGCCGGTACCTCTCCGCGGCCGAAGCCGCGGTGATGGTGGAGCACGGCCAGATCTGGCGCGACCGGGGGGAGCGCGGTTGGCGTCGGGTGGTCGCCTCCCCGGAGCCGGTCGAGGTGCTCGACGCGGCCGCGGTACGGGGACTGCTCGGCGCGGGTTACGTCGTCATCGCCGGCGGCGGTGGCGGTATCCCGGTGGTGCGCGATCCGGACGGCGTGCTGCGCGGTGTCGAGGCGGTCATCGACAAGGACCTGTCCGCTGCGGTCCTCGGGGCGGTCGTCGGCGTGCGGCGGCTGGTCATCGCTACCGACGTCCCCGCGGCGTACGTGGACTGGGGCACCGACCGGTCCCGGCCGCTGGGCGAGGTGACCGCCGCCGAACTGCGCCGGTACGCCGCGGACGGCCAGTTCGCCAGCGGCTCGATGGGACCGAAGGTCGAGGCCGCCTGCCGGTTCGTGGAGTCCGGCGGCGACCAGGCGGTAATCTCCTCGCTCGATCGGATCACCGACGCGGTAGCCGGTCGCGCCGGAACCGTCGTCAGGAAGGGTTGAACGATGCCGGAACCCATCGAAGTCCGCAAGGTGCCGATCCACCACGTCAGCGATGCCAGTGGCCTGGCCGGGCTGATCGACGCCGGCATTGTCGACGCCGACCGGGTGGTCGCGGTCATCGGCAAGACCGAGGGCAATGGCGGCGTCAACGACTACACGAGGATCATCGCCGACCGGGCGTTCCGCGAGGTGCTGGTGGCCCGCGGGACGCGCTCGCCGGAGGAGGTGGCGCAGGTGCCGATCGTCTGGTCCGGCGGTACCGATGGCGTCCTGTCCCCGCACGCCACCGTGTTCGCCACGATTCCGGCCGACCGCGCGGAGCGCACCGACGAGCCGCGGGTCTCCGTGGGCTTCGCGATGAGCGAACCCCTGCTGCCGGAGGAGATCGGTCGCGGTCCGATGATCGAAAAGGTGGCGGCCGGGGTACGGGAGGCGATGGCCCGGGCCGGCATCGACGATCCGGCGGATGTCCACTATGTACAGACGAAGACCCCGCTGCTGACCATCCACACCATCAAGGACGCGAAGAGCCGCGGCCGTACGGTGTGGACCGAGCAGACGCACGAGTCGATGGACCTGTCGAACGGTACGACCGCGCTCGGTATCGCGGTCGCGCTCGGCGAGATCGAGCCGCCGGAGGACACCGCCGTCCTGCACGACCGGTCGATGTACTCGGCCGTGGCCTCCTGCTCGTCCGGTGTCGAGCTGGACCGGGCGCAGATCGTCGTCGTCGGCAACGTGCGCGGGATCGGTGGGCGGTACCGCATCGGCCACGCGGTGATGCGCGATGCCCTGGACGCCGACGGCATCTGGGCGGCGATCCGCGACGCCGGACTCGACCTGCCCGAGCGCCCGCACCACACCGACCTCGACGGCCGGCTCGTCAACGTCTTCCTCAAGTGCGAGGCTTCGTCGGACGGCGTCGTGCGCGGCCGGCGCAACGCGATGCTCGACGACTCCGACGTCCACTGGCACCGGCAGATCAAGGCGTGCGTGGGTGGCGTGGCCGCGTCGGTCACCGGCGACCCGGCCGTGTTCGTCTCGGTCTCCGCGGCGCACCAGGGCCCCGACGGCGGCGGCCCGGTAGCGGCGATCGTGGACCTCGGCCCATGAACCCTCCGGACTGGCGGGTTCACCTGGCTGACGGCGTAACGCCGGAGAGCGTGGACCTCGCGGCCGGGGGGACGCTGGTCGGGGCGTGGACGGCGGCCTGGGCGGCGGCGCCGGAGCGGACCGTTTTCTCCACATTGGACGGTCAGCGGACGACCGCCGCTGAGCTGGCGGAGCGGACCGAGGATGCGGCCGGCCGACTCGCGTCCGCCGGGCTGGCGCCGGGTGACCGGCTACTCCTGTCGGCGCAGCCGAGCATCGACGTGATCGTGGCGTACGTCGGCGCACTGCGCTACGGCCTGACGATCGTGCCCGCCAACACCGCGGCGACCGCGCGCGAGCTGTCCGACGTGGTCGCCGAGGCACGGCCGGCGCTGGCGATACTCGACGACCCGGACCGGGCGGTACCGGGCCTGCGTGCCGTCCCGCCCGATCTGGCCGGCCTGTCCCGGGCGGCGGTACCGGGACTGGACGCCGCGCGACCCACCGATACCGCGCTGGTCGTTTACACCTCCGGCACCACCGGCGCGCCGAAGGGCGTACCGCTGTCCCACGCGAACCTGCTCGCCAGCGCGCACGCCGTCCGGATCGCCTGGCGCTGGACCCCGGACGACCGGCTGGCCCTGTGCCTGCCGCTGTTCCACGTCCACGGGCTGGGCGTCGGATTGCACGGCACGCTGGTCACCGGCGCGTCCGCGGTCGTCATGCCGCGCTTCGCCCCGGAGGCCGTCGCCACCGCGGTACAGCGCGCCGGCGCCACGATGTTCTTCGGCGTACCGACGATGTACCACCGGTTGGCGGCTTCGCCGCACCTGGCCGACCTGCGCCCGCTGCGGTTGGCGGTCAGCGGTTCCGCCCCGCTGCCGGCCGACCTGCACGCCACGGTCGCCGAGGGCAGCGGTCAGCGGGTGCTCGAGCGGTACGGCATGACCGAGACCATCATGCTGGTCTCGAACCCGTACGACGGCGAGCGCCGGCCCGGTACCGTCGGCTTCCCGCTGCCCGGGGTGTCGGTTCGGCTCGTGCCGCGCGAGGGCGGCGTCACCGAGATCGAGGTGGCCGGCCCCAACGTCATCGACGGGTACCTCGACCGGCCGGACGCCAACGCGGAAGCGTTCACTGTGGACGGTTGGTTCCGCACCGGGGATCTCGGCGAGCTGGACGAGGACGGCTACCTGCGGATCAGCGGACGGGCCAAGGAGCTCATCATCACCGGCGGCTACAACGTCTACCCGCGCGAAGTGGAGGAGGTGCTGCGCGCCCACCCGGACGTGGCGGACGCCGCGGTGGTCGGCGCGCCCTCGGCCGAGTGGGGGGAGACCGTGGTCGCTTTCGTCGTACCGGCCGGCGGCACCCAGGACCGGGCGCGGCTGGAGGAGTGGTGCGCGGAGCGGCTCGCCCCGTACAAACGGCCTCGCGAGTGGCGGTGGATCGAATCGGTACCCCGCAACGCTCTCGGCAAGGTGCTGCGGCACGAGTTACGCTGACGGCCGTGAGCGGTACCCGTCGATGGTTGTGTGGGTTGGTCCTTGCCGCCGTCGCGGGTCTCGTCACGGTCCCGATCGCACCGGCACAACCCGCGCACGCGGCGCTCGCCTGTCCGCAGCAAAAGTCGATCACCGACCCGTTGCCGGACCGGCCGTGGCCGCTGCGCCGGCTGCGCCCGGACCTGGTCTGGCCGCTCACCACCGGCGAGGGCATCGTCGTCGCGGTCATCGACTCGGGGACGTCCCACAACCATCCCGCGCTGAAGGGTCAGGTGCTCGCCGGGGCCGACTTTCTCGAGCCCGGCGGCATCGGCGACTGCGACGAGGCGGGCCACGGCACGATCATCGCGGGCATCATCGCCGGCCTGAAGACGGGCGACTCGGGGTTCCACGGCGTGGCGCCGGGGGCGAAGATCCTGCCGATCCGGGTGCTGAGGGACGACAAGCGGGAGACCACCGGGGACGCGCCGATCCGGATCGCCAACGCCATCCGGACCGCGACCGATCGGGGCGCCGACGTCATCAACCTGTCCCTGACGACCGCCCCGACCCCGGCGCTGGAGTCGGCGGTCGAGTACGCGGTGAGCCACAACGTCGTGGTGGTGGCCGCCGCGGGCAACCTGACCGCGGCCCCGCAGCCCGGCACCAAGCCCGCGCCGATGTACCCGGCCGCGTACCCGGGCGTGATCGGAGTGGCCGGCGTCGACGAGAACGGCGACCACGTCCCGTCCTCGGTGTTCGGCGACTGGGTGGACATCGCCGCCCCCGGTCTCGCGATCGCCGGCCCGGCGCCCCGGGGCGGCGGATATGCGACCTACGATGCCGGTGGCACCAGCTTCGCGGCCGCGTACGTCTCCGGGACGGTGGCACTGCTGCGCGCGTTCCGCTCGGACCTGACCGCGGCCGCCGTGGCACGGCGGATCCTCGCCACCGCGGACCGTCCCGCGGACGGGTGGGACGAGTTCGTCGGAAACGGCGTGGTGAACCCGTACTGGGCGATCAGCTCGATACCCGAGAACGAGACCGGCATCGAGACGCTCGGCAAGATCACGCTGCCCGACCCGGTAGCGGATCCCCTGTCGCGGACGCGGGTCGTGGCAACGTTCGCGACGCTCGGTTCGGTCGGACTGTCGGTACTCGTGCTGACCGGCGCGTGGGTGCTGCGCCGCGGCCGCCGGCGGGGCTGGCGGCCGGGCCGCGATGAGATCTATTCGGCGTAGTCCTCGTCCAGCTCCAGTGGCTCGAGTGAGTCGAGGAACGTCTGCCAGTCCGGTGCTCGGTACTCCAGGTTGTCCTCGCTCGGCGGCTCGTCCTCGTCGGCCTCCTCCTCGTGGTCCCAGAACCAGACCGAGCCGCGGTCCTCGTCCCGCAGCGAGACCGCGAAGAGATTGCCGAACTCGTCGGACGCGACCGGCAACAACCACTCCGGTACCCGGTCCTTGTACACATCCAGCTTCTGCCAGAGGTTCGCCCATTCGGGCGCGTCGGGACCGATCCCGAAGACGTCGTTCACGGCCTCGGAGTTGTCGTCCAGGCGCCCGCCGTCCTGCCGCCGCAGAAAGTCGCGGTAGGAGTCCGGCAGCTGGCCGGCCCGCCGTTCCAGCCGCTCGATCTGCTCGGCGGACGCGGGCGGCGCCTGCCTGACGAAACCGACGGTCATCGGTTTACCCTCCCATCAGCGCCACGCCGCCGGCGTGGCGGATCGCCTCGTGCAGGTCCCGCGGAACCAGCTGCAGTGTCCGGCCGTCCTGATGATGATGCCAGGTGAACCCGTCCGGGGTTCGGGCGAGGCCAGCCTGCCGGTTCGCCGCGGCGAAGTCCGCCGGGGTGCCCCGGAAACCGTTGGGGAACCGCGCGGTGTGCGTGGCGTACGGCCCGAAGTTGGGGAACCCGTCGTTGGTGAAGCGCACCCCGTTCGGGTACCTCTGAGCGAGCTGTCGTGTCCATTGTGGACCGTCGTACACCCGGCCGGCGTACCGGTAGTTGGGAGGGAGCCGACCGCTGGGCAGGCGCCGGACGCCCGGCGGTACCGGACCGCGGGGCGGCCGCGGCGTCGTAACCCGGCCCCGCCCGCCGCGTTTGAGCACCTGCCGGAGGAATCGCAATGCGATTCGAATGATTGTGCCCATGCCCCACCAACTCTCCCCTTCGACGGGACGGCGGCGCTAATCCGAGGCCGCGGATTCCGTATATATTCGCTGCCGTCTTCCCTGGTCGTGCAGAACATTGGACAGGAACAGCCCGATATCCCAGTCCTCGTCGCTTCCGAATGCGGTCAGGTCGTCCTCGTCCTTACCCTCGGATTCGTATTCGAGATTGGCCAGCTGGCGGCCGGACTCCGTGACCACCAGCAGCGATATGCCGTCCGCGTTCGACCAGGCCACCGAGGTGTCACCGGCCAGCTTCCAGGCACGGTCACCAATCCTCAGCCACAGGTCGCCGGCGTGCCGGTAGAAGACCACCCGGGTACCGGCCAGCGTCGTGTAATGGCCCTGCACCAGCCGTTCGCCGGTCGGGGCGGACTCTCGGTCATACGTATCCAAGGTGCCCGACTCGGGATCGAACTCGCCTACCTCGGAAAACCGATCGAATGATTCGACATACATGTTAGAAACCCAAATCCGTGCCGCCTGTGCGCGAAGCGCTCTCGATAATATCCTCCCAGCTCTTTCCCCTGGCCCGGAGCCATTCGACCGAGGGGCCGAGCGGATCGCCGTACTTCTCCATGTTTCGCTGGTAGATCTGCTGCCGCAGCTGTTCGGGCGTCATGTCCTTGTACCGCACTCCGAGGGCGCGCCGTTCGGCGTGCAGGGTCCGGGCGATCGTCTCCGGCGACGAACCGGCCGCGCGCATCTGCCGCGCTCGGTCCGCCAGGCGACCGACCTCCGCTACGTACTGCTGGCGCAGCCGTGGCACGACCCTCGGCCGGGGCGCCGGAGCATTCCGGCCGCCGCGGCCCGCGACCTTACGGAGGAACCGGAGCGCAATCCGGATGATCGCACCCACGCCCCACCGCCCCTACGCGCTCTGGAGCTTGGTGAGGACCTGGTTGACGATCATCTGCACGATGCGCTGGCTGATCTGTTGGTAGATGGGTATCTCGGCGAGCGAGGCACCGAACGTGGCCGGGGCCCGGGCAATGGCGCTGGCGATCTGCATGGCCAAGGTGACCATCTGCTGTATCTTCGCCATCTTCAGCGCCAGCATGATCGCCGCGAAAATCGACATCCCGGTACCCATCAGCTGCAGGGCCTGCGCCGCGTCCTTGAGTACCTTCTGCGGTCCGTCGTTGCCGCCCCAGGAGTTCTGGAACGCCTGGATGTCCTGCCCGCTGTTCTGCCCCCACACCTGTGACGCCACGTTGTCGGCCTGGCCCAGGATCTGCTCGAGGGTGCGGCCGAACTGGGCGAACTCCTGGCCCATCTGGTACATCTTCGTCTCGTCGCAGTCCGGGAACTCGAAGCCGATGATGCGCAGCAGGCTCAGCAACGGACCGGGCATCTGCAATCCACCACTCATGTCCCTCACCTGCCTTGCATGAAGTCGGGCACGTTGCCGAGCATGTCGTTCAGTTGCTTGAACGCGTCGACGAACCGCTGCTCGGCCTGCTCGTACCAGTCGGCCATGCCGCCCAGGTCGGTGGCGCGCTCGCACTGGTCCTCGGCCCACTGCCGGAGCATGTCGAACATGTACGCGACGACTTCTTCGACGGCCTGACCGATGAGCTGGCCGAAGTTGTCCGTGCCCCAGCACCCGGCGTAGGACTCGAGCTTGTTGCCGAGCTTGTCGAGTTCGCTGCCCATCCGCTCGCAGATCTGGCTGAGGCCCCTCGATGCCTCCCGCAGGGAGTCGATGTGGATCTCGACTCCGGTGCCGCCGCTCATGTCAGCGCCCTCCGCCCGCGATGCGCGCCTGGGCGTCCTCGAGCGACTGGAGGAAGTTCGCCATCTCCCGCGTCGACTGCTCCTGTACCTCTTGCAGCTGTTCGGCGAGCGAGTCGAGGTCGATCGAGGCCAGACCTTCGGTCAGCTTCTCCTGCAGGTCGGCCAGCGCGGCGTTGGCCGCGGCGAGGATCTCCTCAGCCAGCGAGACGGTCGTCATCCGCATGACGCGCGGGTCGAGGTACAGCTCCTCGAGGCGGCCGCCCGGAACGGCGACCATGCGGATCATGCCGTCGGCTGCCTCTCCGATGCCCATGACGGGTTCGGCGTTCTCGTCGTTCTCGCCCTCGCTCGGGTTCATGCCACGGGCCTGGCTCAGCGACTCGATGGTCGAGCTGAGCAGTCGCTGGATGCCGGAAGGGTCCACCGGTGGTGCGGTCACTGTGCCCACGTTCCTTTCTGTTACCTGGCTTGCGGCGGCTGCCCGTACGGCGGTTCCCCGTACGGTGGCGGCGGCTGCCGGTACGGCGGCGGTTGCGGGTAGCCCTGGGGTGGCGGCTGCCCGTACGGCGGCTGTCCCGGGTACCCCTGCGGTGGCGGGGGATACCCCGGGGGCGGGCGGTAGGAGGGCGGGTAGCCCGGTGGTGGTTGCCCGGAGTACGGCACGGCGGGTGCCGGCCGCGGTCTACGGGAGCGGGTCAGTAGCACGATCAACAGGATGAGCAGGATCACGCCGAGCAGGAGCCCGCCGCCGAGGACGGCAATGAGTCCGAGTGGCGAGCTGGGTTGGTTCTGCGCCTCGCCGCCGGGGACGATGGCTGGCGCGCCGGAGCGTTCCGGGGATGCGCTGGCCGCGACCCCGAGCGGGTTCCCGGTCACCGTCGGCACGTTCGTCGTCAACGCCCGGTTCGCATCGACGACGCCGAAGCCGAACTGCGGGTCCCGCGCCGGAGCGCCCTTGTCGACCGCGCTGCGGACGAGCCGGTTCACCACGTTGGCCGCGTCGAGCCGCGGGTACCTGGCCCGGACCAGCGCGGCGACGCCGGACACGATGGCGGCGGCCTCACTCGTACCGCTGCCGGTGGCGTAGCCGGTCGTGTGGATGTTGCGGGCGCCGACGTTGACGATGTCCTGCCCGGGGGCGGAGATGTTGACGTACGTGCCCTGCACCGAACCGGTCCACAGGTTGCCGGAGCGGCCGGTCCCGGATACCGACAGCACGCCGGGCAGCTTGGCGAGCGCGTTGCCGGTCGGCAAGGTGGCGGAGTTGCCCGCGGACACCACGACGACGACGTCGCTGGCGAGCGCGTACGCGATCGCTTCGGCCTCACCGGCGGGCAGGGGAGCGCCGCTCGGCCGGCCGATGGACAGGTTCATGACCTGGGCACCGTGGTCCACCGCCCAACGCACCGGCTCGGCGATGGACTCGGCCGTGTTGCCCTCGGCCGGGATGGCGACCGGCAGGATCTTCGCTCGAGGGGCGATGCCGAGCGCGTTGTTCTGGCCGCCGCCGCGGGCCGCGATGACACCGGCCATCTTCGTACCGTGGCCGTCCGGATCGGTCTGCCCGTCCTGGCTCCGGCTGCCGAGGAAGCTCGCGCCCGGCAGTACCGAGCCGGCCAGGTCGGGATGTCCCGCGTCCACGCCGCTGTCGACGACCGCGACCACGACCCCGTCGCCGCGGGTGATCCGTTGCGCCTGGGTCGCTTCGACCGGGCCGAGGTACCACTGCATCTCGCGGATGGTCTCGGCCCACGCGGGAGCCGCCGGAAGGAACGAGGCCAATAGCAGCGTCAGGGCGCCAACCGTCGCAGCCCGACGCATCTCGTCCCCTTCCGCGGTCCGCTACCCGCCGAGGACCGGCGGCGGCGCGTCGCTGTCCGTGCCCCAGACGTCCTCGTCCTCGTTCAGCCAGGTGCTGTGGTCGCTGCCCTCGCCGCCGGCACCGTGTCCGCCACCGGCGCCCATCGGCATGCCCCCCATGCCCATGCGGCCGCCCGCACCGGCGCCCTTGCCACCGGCACCCGTACCTCCGGCCACGCCGCCCGGGACACCACCCGGCTTGCCACCCGAACCCGCACCGCGGGCGCCGGCGGCACCGGCTCCGGCCGCACCGGCTCCCATGCCGCCCATGGGCATGCCACCCATGCCGCCCCGGCCGCCGCCCATGCCCCCGCCGGCTCCGCCGGCAGTGGTGGAACTGGGGACGTTCAGCTTGGGGCTACCGCCCCGGGCACCGGAACCACCGGCTCCCGCCGCACCGGCTCCACCCATGCCGCCGCCCATGGGCATGCCGCCCATTCCCATGCCGCCGACGCCACGACCGGCGTTCGCCGCGCTGGTCGAGCCGGGCATCCCTCCGGCCGGTACGCCGCCGGCACCTCCGCCGCCGCCGGGGCCACCGCCGGCCAGGCCACCCCCCGGGTTGTAGAGCCCTTGGCCGGGATTGTTGCCCGCGATACCCGTACCGCCAGGGCCGCCGAAACCACCGGCACCCGGCCCCCCGGGACCGCCGCCGGCTCCGGCCAGCGTCGTGTCGTAGCCAGAGGGCGTGCCCGCCGAGCCCGGGGTGGTCGCGCCCGCGGGCTGACCGGGTGTCACGGTCCGGGTGTACGCCTCGCCGGAGAGCATGTGGTACCCCTGCGGCATGCTGTCCATTGTGGACACATGCTGGCCGGCGAGCTGATGGTACGCCGCCTTCGCCTTGTCGTCCTCGCTGGTGATCCAGTCCCGCAGCTTGTCGCTGACCCAGTCCGCGAAGCCGCCGGTGATGAAGTTGACGGCCTCGGACACCCAGCGGTTGCTCATGATCGGGAACATCTTGTCGAAGATGGCTCCCGGGCTCCACTCGTTGGTGTTGATCTGGCCGCTTCTCGCGTAGTCGGCCCGCGCCCGCATGACGTCGTCGACCATGTCGTCCGGGATCGGCGTGTTCTCCAACGCGTTCTGCAGGTTTTCCGCCGACGTGTTGAGCTGCTGGACCACCGGCTTGTGCTGCTGCACGAGGCTGGAGATCTTCTGCCCGATCTCGGTCAGGTGCTGGCGGTAGGTGTCACCGGCCGCGCCCTCCCACGTCTGCAGCCGCTGCACCTCCTGGTCCACCATGGACCTGGCCTCGTCGAGCCGGCTGAAGAGCACCTCCCACTGGCCGGACGCGTTGCGGATGGCGTCCGGCTGGCCGGGAATCACCACCATTGTGATGACTTCTTCCCAGGACGGGTTGGCCTCGTCGACGTAGCTCTTGCCGAAGATGGCCGTACCGACCTGACTGGGCAGCCAGTCCGGGCGACCCGAGTCGGGCGAGGAGATGGGTGCGCGGTACTCCGAGTTGCGGTCGGTCGGGTTCGTCATCGCCGGCTCCTCACACCCAGGTGGATCCGGTGTCCGGGCC
>Ga0075430_100002255_pt1 | contig 15988 bp, 15 predicted proteins | sample RhiMetdeltSRZDD4_FD_75294 | JGI IMG/M metagenome (GOLD analysis project Ga0075430, IMG submission 75294) | Populus rhizosphere microbial communities from Tennessee, USA - Rhizosphere MetaG P. deltoides SRZDD4 | ecosystem: Host-associated > Plants > Roots > Rhizosphere > Soil | place: USA... | reverse complement strand
CGCCGGCGGGCTCGCGGCCGCGGCAGTGGGATATCTCACTGCCCGGCACGGTGGCCGTACCGAGGTCGTGACGCTGGTGCTGACCGGTGTCGCGGTCAGCGCGATCGCCGGCGCGGTCGTCGGTGCTCGTGGCATCACCGTTCCTGCTGGCCGGCATCGTGGCGGTACCGGCCTTTGCCAAGGTGCTCAACGCGCTCGTCTTGGGCGAGCGGGAAGTGGGTCACCTCGGCTTCCATCCGGAACGGGTCCGGCTGGCGGTGATCGTCCTGGCGGCACTCGGTACCGGTGCATCGGTTGCCCTGCGGCATCATCGGGTTCGTCGGTCTCGTCGTACCGGGTCTCCACTGTGGACCTCGCGGTACGCCGGGCGGAGCTGCTCGCATTGCTGGCGGCCGACCTGAAGCCCACGGCCGGCCGGGTCACGATCGACGGCCGGACCCGGGTCCGGCTGAAGGAACTGGCTCGCCTGCGCGCGGTACTCCCGCAGCAGACCACCCTGTGGTTCGGCTTGCCGCACGGGCCTTCCCGCGCCTGTCCGGTGGGGAACAGGCGCGGGTCAGCCTGGCCCGGGTACTCGCCCAGGGCACGCCCGCGGTCCTGCTCGACGAACCAACGGCCCACCTGGACGTACGCCACCAGGAGCTCGTGCTGGCCGTCGCCCGTGATCTCGCTACGGCCGGTCGGGCCGTGGTCGCGGCCCGACCAGGTCGCCGTCCTGTCCGGCGGCCGGCTGGTCACCTGCGCCCCGCCTCGGGCGGCGCTGACCGGAGATCTGCTATCCACGGTGTACGAGCACCCCATCACCGTGATCGACCACCCGTTTTGTCACGCTCCACTGCCCGTGTCACACCCGGACTCCCCATAGCGCGGCCCCGAATGGGCCCGGCGTAACGTGTGCACCGACTCGATGGATCGTCAGGAAGCGTTTCGACAGATGACAGTGACGGCAACGAGGCCGGGCGTGAAGCCACGCGCCGCTATCGCGGCCAGGACACTCCGTACCGACCGGTGGTGGTTGCCCCCGTTGGGCATTGCGGCGGTACTGCTCTTCTTCATCGTGTACGCCACAGTGCGGGTCTTCATGGCCCGGTGGTACTGGGTCGACGAGTTCCACTACCTCACGCCGGTGTATTCGCCGTGTCTCAGCGACTCCTGCGTCGCCGGTTCGTCGCACTTCGGTACGCCATTGCCCGCGCTGCCGTTCTTCCTTCCGCTGCCGATTCTGGTCTTCCCGATCCTCGCGGGCTTCCGGGTGACGTGTTACTACTACCGCAAGAGCGGGTACCGGTCGCTGTGGGCATCTCCCATGGCGTGTGCGGTGAACGAGCCACACGGCAAGTACACCGGCGAAACGCGACTCCCGCTCGTCATCATGAACTTCCACCGGTACTTCTTCTATCTCGCCAGCCTTCTGTTGCTGATCAACACCTACGACGCGGTGCTGGCGTTCCACGGCAAGGACGGTGGTTTCGGCATCGGCCTCGGCACGGTCATCATCTGGGTGAACCTCGTGATGCTGTGGGGTTACTCACTGTCCTGCCACGCCTGCCGGCACGTCGTCGGTGGGCGTTTGCGGCATTTCTCCAAGCACCCGATCCGGTACCGGTTCTGGACGTTCGTGTCGAAGCTCAATCCGCGGCACGGGCTGTTCGCCATGTCGTCGCTCGTCACGGTCATTCTTACCGACGCGTACATCATGGCGCTTTCCGCCGGTTGGTTCCCTGACTTGCGATTCTTCAACTAGAGGGTCCTGCTCGAGATGGCAAACATCGAACGACACCAGTACGACGTGGTCGTCATCGGGGCCGGCGGCGCCGGTCTGCGGGCGGCCATCGAGGCTCGGCTGGCCGGCAAACGTACCGCGATCATTTCGAAGTCGTTGTTCGGCAAGGCACACACGGTCATGGCCGAGGGCGGTGCCGCCGCGGCCATGGCAAACGTGAACCCGAACGACAACTGGATGGTGCATTTCCGCGACACGATGCGCGGTGGCAAGTTCCTGAACAACTACCGGATGGCGGAGCTGCACGCCAAGGAGGCCCCGGAACGGATCTGGGAACTCGAGACGTACGGCGCGCTGTTCGACCGCACCAAGGATGGGCGCATCTCGCAGCGCAACTTCGGCGGTCACGAGTACCCGCGGCTGGCCCACGTGGGCGACCGGACCGGGCTGGAGCTCATCCGCACCCTGCAGCAGAAGATCGTCTCGCTGCAACAGGAGGACAAGCGGGAGTATGGCGACTACGACGCGCGGATCCGGGTCTTCGACGAGACGACGATCACCGAGCTGCTGCTGTCCGGTGGTCGCGTCGCCGGGGCCTTCGGCTATTACCGGGAGACCGGTGAGTTCGTGGTCTTCGAAGCACCGGCGGTCGTGCTGGCCACCGGCGGTGTCGGCAAGTCGTACAAGGTGACCTCGAACTCGTGGGAGTACACAGGGGACGGTCACGCGCTGGCGCTGCGCGCCGGAGCGGCACTGATCAACATGGAGTTTCTCCAGTTCCACCCGACCGGCATGGTCTGGCCGCCGTCCGTCAAGGGGATCCTCGTCACCGAGTCGGTACGCGGTGACGGCGGCGTGCTCACCAACACCGACGGCAAGCGGTTCATGTTCGACTACGTGCCGGACGTGTTCCGCAAGCAGTACGCGGACACGCCGGAAGAGGCGGACCGCTGGTACACCGATCCGGACAGCAACCGGCGCCCGCCCGAGCTGCTGCCCCGTGACGAGGTCGCTCGCGCGATCAACGCGGAGGTCAAGGCGGGCCGCGGTACCGAGGCCGGCGGCGTCTACCTCGACGTGTCCGGCCGGCTGCCGGCCGACGTGATCCGTCGCAAGCTGCCGTCGATGTACCACCAGTTCCGGGAACTGGCCGATGTGGACATCACCGAACAGCCCATGGAGGTCGGCCCGACCTGTCACTACGTGATGGGCGGGGTGGAGGTCGACCCCGACTCCGCGCTCGCCGGAGTGCCCGGGTTGTTCGCCGCGGGCGAGGTATCCGGCGGCATGCACGGGTCGAACCGGCTCGGCGGAAACTCGCTGTCGGACCTGCTCGTCTTCGGCAAGCGGGCCGGGGAGTACGCGGCGCGCTACGCCGCCGAGGTCGGTACCGCCCGCCCGAAGCCCTCACCGTCCGATGTGGACGCCGCCATGGACGCGGCGCTGGCACCGCTCTCGCGCGGCGAGGGCGGCGAGAACCCGTACCAGCTCCAGCAGGAGCTGCAAGTCGTGATGGGGGATCTGGTCGGCATCATCCGGCGCAAGTCGGAGCTGGTAGAGGCGCTGGAGCGGCTCGGCGAGCTGAAGGAGCGGGTGGCCAAGGTGGGCGCGACCGGCGGTCGGCGCTACAACCCCGGCTGGCACCTCGCGCTGGACCTACGCAACATGCTGGTCGTGTCGGAGTGCACGGCCCGTGCCGCGCTGAAGCGCGAGGAGTCCCGCGGCGGGCACACCCGTGAGGACTTCCCGAAGATGGACCCGAGCTGGCGGCGCGTCAACCTGGTCTGCGCGCTCGACGAACACGGCGACGTTCACGTGGATCGCCAGCCGTTGCCCGAGATGCGGCCCGACCTGTTCGCCCTGTTCGACCCGACCGAACTCGCCAAGTACCTGACCGACGAGGAACTGTCCACTGTGCATGGAGGAAACTGATGAGCGCCAAGCGGCACTTCCGTGTCTGGCGCGGTGACGCGAACGGCGGCGAGCTCGAGGACTACCAGGTCGAGGTGAACGAGGGCGAGGTCGTCCTCGACGTCATCCACCGCCTCCAGGCCACCCAGGCGCCCGACCTGGCCTGCCGGTGGAACTGCAAGGCTGGCAAGTGCGGCTCGTGCTCCATGGAGATCAACGGCATGCCGAAGCTCGGCTGCATGGCGCGGATGTCGACGTTCGCCCCTGACGAGACGGTCACGGTCACTCCACTTCGGACATTCCCGATCATCCGCGACCTCGTTACCGACGTGTCCTTCAACTACACCAAGGCACGCGAGATGCCGGCCTTCGCTCCGCCTGCCGACCTGGCCCCCGGCCAGTACCGGATGAAGCAGGTCGACGTGGAGCGCTCGCAGGAGTTCCGCAAGTGCATCGAGTGCTTCCTCTGCCAGAACACCTGCCACGTCGTCCGCGACCACGAGGAGAACAAGCGCGCGTTCGCCGGCCCGCGGATGTTCATCCGGGCGTCCGAGCTGGACATGCACCCGCTGGACGCCCGCCGCGACCGCAAGGAGTTCGCCCAGGCGTCGCAGGGACTCGGCTACTGCAATATCACCAAGTGTTGTACCGAAGTGTGCCCGGAACACATTAAGATCACGGACAACGCGATTATCCCGATGAAGGAGCGTGTCGTGGACCGGCGGTACGACCCTCTCGTCCGGCTCGGCCGGAAGATCCTTCGTCGCGACCAGCTGGAGCCGGCATCGACGCCGACCGGCCGGCCCGGTGACCAGCCGCACGTACACGTGACCGACTCGCCCGCGCCGTTCGTGCCGGCCGGCGTGCAATGGGCGAGCCCCGAAGCCGCACCCGAGGCGGCGCCGGTCGGCGCGGACGGCCGGCTGCCGCTCACCGAGGCCACGTTCGACCGGGCCGGTGCGTCCTCGCCGTTCGGGGACGACGTCCAGTTCCCGCTGCCGGTCGAGCAGCTGCGCTACCAGCCACCGACCCAGCGGGACTAACTCGTCACCAGCTGCCGCATGGCGCGGAGGTAGCGTCCGGCAGCCCAGCGCTGGGTGGCGCGAGTTGCCGGTCCACCGACCTTGGCGTACCACGTCGCCGGTCGGCTGAACGCCCGCACCTCGAACCAGACCTTGCCGTCGAGGTCTTGCTCGCGACTGCGGGGCTCGCTTCGCTCGCTCCTCGCGCTCGCGTCCGGCTCGCGGACGACCACGAACGCCTCCTCGCCCGACGCCGGGTGTCCGGGCAGCGTGCCGTACCCGAACCCGTACCGGTCCGGCTCGTCGACGACCCATACCACGCGGCACGGCGCCCACAGTCGGGCCGGCCCGGCCCCGATGCCCACGCGAACCTCGGCGCCCTCGCGAACGGCGGGCTCGGATGTGCGGACCGCGAACCCGGCCGAGGTGAACATCCGCCATTCCCGCAACGCCGCCCGCCCCCGGTCGAAGGCCGCCCCTTCGCCGAGGAGGCCACGCCGCTCCACGTACTTGTAGCCGGCCGGAATCGAGGTCATCTCACGGGTCGCGCCGACGTCCGGGTAGGTGAACTCCATCCACCGGACGCTACGCGGTCGACGTGTAGTCCGTACCGTCGAGGACCGCCCGGTAGTCGTCACGGTCGAGATGGTGGCACCAAGGCAGGTTGCGCCCGGGGAGCCGCAACCGGAAAGTGGTGGTCCAGCTCGCGACCTCTACGCGGGCGAGCTTCAGGTCGACGACCGTCTCGATGGCCGGCAGGAAGTCGCTGTCCAAGCTGGCCAGGATGCCGACGTCGTAGGCCCGCTCCACCGCGAGCCGGACGAAGTCGACGGCGAGCGCGACGTCGATGCCTTTCTCCTGCGGTGGCACCTGTGGCCAGCCTGACGGGTAGCGCAACGGTCGCCGAATGACGGTCACGACCTGATTCCGGCCCCAGGCACTTGCTTGCCGATCGGTCGCGGCATGGGCGCGAGGTTGACGGCGCCGGTCGGGATCACCTCTATAGATCCGCACGCCTACCAGTTGACCGCCGGTGTTACGCCGGCTCACCAACAGCTCTGCGAGCTTGACCGGATCGAGGTGTGTCCGCGCCAGGCTGACTCCCGGTCGCTGAAACTGTCCATGGGCTGTGAGGTGAAAGTTCTGGTAGTCGAGGAAGACCATCACCCGTGGCGGGTTCACCTGCGTCGGGGCAGAAATAACCCCGCCAGGCCCGGAGGACGGCGGGGAATGATGCGGCAAGGATAGCATCGCTGTTTCCTCCGAAACAACTCGTCGTATCCCTCCCGACAGGTGCAACCTACCCGTGGAGTGCGACAGAAACGGGGCTCAGCCGGCGAGCAGTGGCCGGAGCGCCGCGACGATCGGGGCGTCCGCCGGCAACCAGGGAACGCTGTCCAACTGGTGAGCGGCGAGCCAGCGCAGTTCGGAGTGCTCCCGCGGATGCGGGGTCCGCGAGTCGACGATCCGGGCGGCGTACACCTTCAGCACCGCGCGTCCGTGCCCGAGCAGGACGTCGTCACCGACGCGGTCCCCGACCTCGACGCGGACACCCAGTTCCTCGTCGACCTCGCGGATCAGCGCCTCGACCTCGCTCTCCCCGTCCTCGACCTTGCCGCCGGGAAACTCCCAGCGCCCGGCCGTGTCGGGCGGTTCCGACCGCGCGCAGGCGAGGACCCGGCCGCTCGCGATGATCGCGGCGCCCACGATCACGCGGAGTCGGCTGGCGTGTTCGGTATGCACGGCGGTCAAGCGTGCCAGAACAATCCTCATTTCGGGTGCCGGGGCCGTCCCGTAGGACACCAGAAGCCAGAAATGTGGCCGTGGACACACCGACCTTGCGGCGGCAGACTGAGTCACGGACCATGACGACCCGGCAACAAATTGGCCACAAGCCGGCAACGACGCCAGGGAGGTGTGGGCATGCGCGCTCGATGGGGCAGACAGCACAGTAGCGACTACCTCAGCGACGCGCTGACCTTCCTGGCCGGCTGGACGAGGAGTGGCCGCGAGATCCGCCGTACGCTGCGGCTCGACGACTCCCAGCACGCCGCGCTCACCGAGCGGATCAAAGTCGCGGCCGACACGTTGCAGGTCCAGCCGGACATCCGGCGCCGCGAAGGGCACACCCAGATCCGGGTACGCACACCGGACGGCAGCGCGCTCAGCGCCGGCGAGGTGACGCTCGCGGCCCGCATCGAAGACGCGTACCGGTCGATCACTGGAACGGCCTAGGTACCGTCGGCCGTATGGCTGACGTCGCACACGACCGAAAGGAACAACTCCGGCAGATCCAGAGCGGACTCCTGCCCGGCGAGGAGATCATCGCGGTCTACGACGCGATCGGCGCGGGTACCGGCTTCATCGGCCTCACCACGAAGCGAGTGATCATCCAGGACAAGTCGTTCATCGGCAAGAAGGTCGCGATCACCAGCATCCCGTACGCGAAGATCACCAGCGTGAGCGTGGTCAGCAACAAGTCCTGGGCCGGCGACTTCTTCTCGACCGGCTCCATCGCCATCAACGTCGGTACGCACACGTACGAGGTCGACTTCCGTGGTGAGCAGAAGGGCCACCACGTACACAACGTGATCCTGCATTACCTCACCGCGTGAGTTGACCAAGGCACCTCGCCGTGTTCATAATTTGAAGATGTTCAGCGCGACTGAACTTACTCCAATTCTGAACACCGCGATCGAGCGCCTGCGAGAGGCTGGCCTCGAGGTCAGGAAGCTCGCGCGTGCGGACGCCGGCTACGATGCCGTGCTCGAGATCACCACCCCGGCCGGTACCGAGACCTATGCGGTCCGCACCACGCTCCGCGTGTCGCCGGGCTTGGCAGCGACCACTCCGCCATCGAACGACAGCCGACCGCTGATCGTCACGGAGTACATCCCGGAACCCGTCGCTGAGTCCCTGCGTCGTCAGGACGTCCACTACGTCGACACGGCCGGCAACGCCTACCTGAGGTCGCAAGGGTTCCTCCTCGACATACGAGGCCGGCCGAGGCCGAATCGACCGCGACCCGGCGATCGCGGCAGACCGCTACGGGCGTTTCGGGCCAAGGGGCTCGAGGTGTTGTTCGTGCTCCTGGCCGACCCGGACGCCATCGCGGGCAACTACCGGAACATCACTCGCGCCAGCGCCGCGTCACTGGGCACCGTCCACTGGGTGGTCAAGGAACTGGAAGAGGCGGGTTACGTCGCCGCGGACGGCGACCGGAAGCTACATCGCAGCAGAGAGCTGCTCAGCCGGTGGGTGGAGGCGTACACATTGGACCTCTATCCCCGGCTGACACTGGCGACCTTCGACGCCCAGGATCCGATGTGGTGGAAGACCGCCGACGAAGCCATGCGCGCGAACGACGCGCAGTGGGGCGGTGAGACCGCGGTTCACCGCACGTACAAGCGGCTACGACCGGGTCGCGCCATCGTCTACGCGAACACCGTCCCCACCCGACTGGCCACCGAGTACCGCTTCCGTAAGGCTCCGGAGTCGGGCAATGTCGAGGTCCGTCAACGCTTCTGGACGCTGGCCTCGGATCGGACCGACATCGTCGTACCGTCACCGCTGATCTACGCGGACCTCGTTGCCTCCGGTGATCCCCGTCAGCTGGAAGCCGCTGCCCACCTGAGAGAGCATGATGCCCTTCTACGACGTCTCGACAACGGCTGAACTGGAAGCGACCGCTGGCGTACTCGCCCAGGTGTGTGACGCGGCAGCGAGAGCGAACCTCGAGATCATGGTGGTGGGAGCGGCGGCCAGGGACATCCTCATCGGGCACGTGGTTGGCTCGCCGCTACAGCGCGCCACCACCGACATCGACGTAGCCGTTGCTGTAGCTTCCTGGTCCGATGTCGAGCGCCTGACCGCACAGCTGAGTCGAACCGCCGACAGTGTGCACAGATTTGCCGTGCGGGGTGTCGACGTCGACATCATTCCGTTCGGCGGCATCGAGACTGACCGCCGGACGATCACCTGGCCCAACGACCACTCGATGGACGTGCTCGGCTTCCGCGAGGCGTACGCCGCCGCGGCCCAGGTAAAACTCCCCGGCGACCTGGTCGTTGCCGTCGCGTCTCTGCCGGCCCAGTCGGTTCTGAAGCTGATCGCCTGGCGGGACCGTCGCTACGAGAGCAGGCGGGACGCCATCGACCTGAAAGCGATTCTCGACGCGTATCACGAAGGCACCTACTTCGACGAGTTGTACGACGGTCATGTCCACCTGCTCGAGAAGCATGGGTTCGATCCGGTGCTCGCCGGCGCCGAGCGAATGGGCCTCGAGGCGAGCAGCCTTCTTCACCCGCGGTACCAGACCGCGATCACCGACCTCCTCGACCACGAGACATCGCGCGACGCCCTGCTCGCGGACATGGGCACGATGCCCGGCCTCGGCCGCTCGATGCTGTCGGCGTACCGCGAGGGTTTCAGACGTTGAAGCGGAACTCGACGACGTCGCCTTCCTGCATCACGTACTTCTTGCCTTCGATGCGGACCTTGCCCGCGGTCTTGGCCGCGGCCATCGAACCGGCCGCGACGAGATCGTCGTACGCGACCACCTCGGCCTTGATGAACCCGCGCTGGATGTCGGAGTGGATGACACCCGCCGCCTCCGGCGCCAGCGCGCCGGCCGGGATCGTCCACGCCCGCGCCTCCTTGGGCCCGGCGGTGAGGAATGTCTGCAGGCCCAGCGTCCGGAACCCCACCCGCACGAGCTGATCCAGCCCGGGCTCGGTCTGCCCGATCGACTCCAGTAGCTCGCGTGCCTCGTCCGGCGGAAGGTCGACGAGCTCCGACTCGACCTTCGCGTCCATGAACACCGCATCGGCCGACGCTACGAGGGCCCGCAGCTCGTCGATCGCGTCCGCGTTGGCCAGCTCGGCTTCGTCCACATTGAACACATAGAGGAATGGCTTGCCGGTGAGCAGGTGCAGGTCGCGCAGGTCGGCCGGGTCGATGCCGGCTCCCGAGGCACCGGCGTACAGCGTCGTGCCCGTCTCCAGCAACTCCTTGGCGGCTACAGCGGCGGCGTGGGCGGCGACCCGTTCCTTGCGGACCTTCGCCTCCTTCTCCAGCCGTGGCAACGCCTTCTCGATCGTCTGAAGGTCGGCGAGGATCAGCTCGACGTTGATGGTCTCGATGTCGTCGGCCGGCGAGACCTTGCCGTCGGCGTGCGCGACGTTGGGATCCGCGAAGGCGCGCACGACCTGGCAGATGGCGGTCGCGTCGCGCAGGCTCGTGAGGAACGCGTTGCCGCGCCCACGGCCTGTCGACGAACCGCGTACGAGGCCGGCGATGTCGACGAACGTGACCTGCGCCGGCACGATCTTGACCGAGTCGAACATCTCGGCGAGGACGCCCAGCCGCGCGTCGGGCAGGTCGACGACACCCACGTTCGGCTCGTTCGAATAGCTCTTGGCCAAGGCGCTGTTTCGCGTCATCGCGTTGAACAACGTGCTCTTACCGACTGCCGGCAGCCCCACGAGACCGATCGTCAAACCCACGGCGTGCCAGTCTACGCGGCGACCCGGATCCCGCCGATCAAGGGCAAATCGGCGCGGTTTGACGATCGAATCACGCCAAGTCGCCCTTGATCGACGGGGAAACGCGGCGGCGCACGGTGATGTCCGATTTCCGCGAGCCAGGAGCTGCGGGACGGGGCAGGATCGAAAACGTGGAACTCGACTTCGACCGCTGTTACCGGATCGTCGACAGCCGCGATCCGCGGTTCGACGGCTGGTTCTTCACGGCCGTGACGACTACCGGCATCTACTGCCGGCCGTCCTGCCCCGCGTTGACGCCCAAACGGCAGAACGTCCGCTTCTACCCGTTGGCCGCCGCGGCGCAGCGCAACGGGTTCCGCGCCTGCCGCCGCTGCCGCCCCGACGCCACACCCGGGTCTCCGGAGTGGGACATCCGCGCCGACGTCGCGGGCCGGGCGATGCGGCTGATCGCGGACGGCGTCGTCGACCGCGAGGGGGTGCCGGGGTTGGCACGCCGGCTCGCGTACACCGAGCGCCACCTGCATCGGCTGCTCACGAGCGAGCTTGGTGCCGGGCCGCTGGCGCTCGCCCGCGCGCAGCGGGCGCAGACGGCGCGCATCCTCGTCGAGACGACCGACCTGGGCCTCGCCGAGATCGCGTTCGCCGCCGGCTTCGGCAGCGTGCGCCAGTTCAACGAGACGATCAGACAGGTGTACGCCACATCGCCGTCCGAGCTGCGCAGCCCCCGGCGGCCAGCACCGACCGCCGGCGCGATCAGCCTGCGGTTGCCGTACCGGCAGCCGTTGCACGCCGACGCGTTGCTGGAGTTCCTGGCCGCCCGCGCCGTACCGGGCATCGAGTCGGTCGACGGCGGGACCTATGAGCGGGCGCTGCGGCTACCGCACGGCCCGGCCACGATCGCGCTGACGCCGGCCATCGGCTACGTCGCGGCCACGCTGCGGCTCGAGGACCTGCGCGACCTGGCCCCCGCCGTAGCGCGCTGCCGTCGCGTGCTGGACCTCGATGCCGATCCCGGCGCCGTCGACACCACGCTCGCGGAGGACCTCGCGCTCGCGCCGGTCATTGCCAAGGAGCCGGGGGTACGGGTACCGCGCGGCGCGGACGGGTTCGAGATCGCCGTACGGGCCGTCGTCGGCCAGCAGATCTCGGTGGCCGGTGCACGGCGGGTCCTCGGCAAGCTCTGCGCCGGCGGGCTCTTCCCCGACGCGCCCGCGCTGCTCGACCTGCCGGACGAGGCGTTCGCGATGCCGGCGGCCCGCCGCGGCACGCTCCGGGCGCTCGCACAGGCAGCCGTGGACGGGACGCTCGACCTGGACGGTGGGGCCGACCGCGGCGAGACCGAGCGACGGCTGACCCAGCTACCCGGCATCGGCCCGTGGACCACCAGCTACATCGCGATGCGCGCGCTGGGTGACCCGGACGCTTTCCTACCGACCGATCTCGGGGTACGCCGTGGCGCGGCCGCACTCGGCCTGCCCGACGACCCCGCCCGACTCGAAGACCATGCACGGCGGTGGCGCCCGTGGCGTTCCTACGCCGTGATCCGACTATGGAGGCAAGGGTGAATACGACAACTGTTCATACGACGTTCGGCCCGTTCACGATCGTTGCGAGCGCGGACGAAGAGGTACTCGCCGCCGGGTTCACGACGGATCCGCAGGCGCTGCTGGCCCTCGTACACCCGGATCTGTCGGGTGAAGCGCGACCCCGCGCGGACCTCGGGCCGATCACGGCGGCCGTGCTGTCCTATCTGGACGGTGACCTGGCGGCGCTCGACGAGGTGCCGGTACGGCAGCACACCGTGGGAGATTTCCTGTCCCGGGCGTGGGAGGAGCTGCGGCATGTCAAGCCCGGCGACCCGATCACCTACACCGAGCTGGCGGCCCGTGCCGGCCGGCCGACGGCGGTCAGGGCGGCGGCGCAGGCCTGCGCGCGTAACGCGGCGGCCCTGTTCGTGCCGTGCCACAGAGTGATCCGGGCGGACCGTAGCATGGGCGGCTACCGATGGGGTGTGGACGTCAAGCGTTCGCTGCTGGCGCACGAAAACGACAGGAAAACTGTCTGACCGTCCAGGTAGCGTCGCGGTGTGTCCCAATCCCCCAAACCCCGCGGCGCTACCCACAGCCTGTGGCGGATTCGCCACTATCTGAGGCCGTATCGCGGCCGCATGGTGTCTCTGGTCGGGTTGGGATGCGCCTCGACCGGCGCCAGCATCGCCGTGCCGCTCGTGGTCCAGCAGGTGGTCGACGGCCCGATCGCCCGCGGCGACGAGGGCGGGCTGTACCTGCTCGGTGCGCTCGCGCTGGCCCTCGGGTTGTTCGAGGCCGTGCTGATCTTCGTGCGGCGGTGGATGATGTCCAGCTACTCGTTGGGCGTCGAGACGGCGATCCGGCGGGATCTGTACGCGCACCTGCAACGGCTGCCGGTCGCGTTCCACGACAAGTGGCAGTCGGGTCAGCTGCTGTCGAGGGCAACGAGCGACCTTGGGGTATTGCGGCGTTTTCTGTCATTCGGCCTGATCTTCTTCATCGTGAACATGGCGACCTTCATCACAGTCGTCGGTCTGCTGCTGCGCCTGTACTGGCCGCTCGGCCTCCTCGCGTCGGTGATGGCGATCCCGCTGTTCCTGTCGAGCCGGCGGTTCTTCCGGAAGTACTTCGCCGCGGCCCGCAAGGTGCAGGACGAGCAGGGTGACCTCGCGACGCTGATCGAGGAGTCCGCGCACGGCATCCGGCTGATCAAGTCGTTCGGCCGGCGGCGGCACATGGGCACCCGGTTCACCGAGCGAGCGGAGCGGCTGCGCGACACATCGGTCGGCAAGGCGAAGCTGCTCGCGGCGTCGTGGGCGGAGTTCGACCTCGTACCGAACGTGACGCTCGCGGTCGTGCTGGTCGCCGGCTCGTTCGCGGTGGCTCGCGGCGACCTCACTCTCGGCGGGCTGGTGGCGTTCGTGTCGCTGCAGCTCATGCTGATCTGGCCGATCGACGCGCTCGGCTGGATCATCGCCAACGGACAGGAGGCGATGACCGCCGCCGACCGCATCTACGAGGTCTTCGACACCGAGCCGTCCATTGTGGACCGTCCTGGGGCCGTTGCCGTCTCGCCCGTCGATGTGACGGGCCGGTTGCGGTTCGAGGGGGTCGGGTTCGCCTATCCGGACACGGCCACGCCCGTGCTGCACAACATCGACTTCGAGGTGTTTCCGGGCGAGACCCTCGCGATCGTTGGCGTCACCGGCAGCGGCAAGACCACCCTCGTGTCGCTGGTGCCACGGCTGTACGACGTCACCGCCGGCCGGATCACGATCGATGGGCAGGACCTGCGGGACATCCAGCTGTCGTCGCTGCGGGAGGTCGTGGGGATGGCGTTCGAGGAGCCGACGCTGTTCTCGATGTCCGTCCGGGAGAACCTGACTCTCGGCCGGGCCGGAGCGACCGACGACGAGATCGCCGAGGCGCTGGCCGTTGCCCAGGCCGAGTTCGTGTACGAGCTGCCGTGGGGGCTCGACACCCGCGTCGGTGAGCAGGGCCTGTCGCTGTCCGGCGGCCAGCGCCAGCGGTTGGCACTCGCCCGTGCGGTGCTCGGCAAGCCGCGCGTCCTCGTGCTCGACGATCCGCTGTCAGCGCTCGACGTGCACACCGAGGCACTCGTCGAGGAGGCGCTCGCCAGGGTGCTGAGCGGCACCACGGCGCTGCTGGTCGTCCACCGTCCGTCCACTGTGGCCCTTGCCGACCGGGTCGCGCTGTTGCAGGACGGCGAGATCGCGGCTGTCGGTACGCATTCGGAGTTGCTCGCGACCGTGCCGGAGTACCGGGCGGTGCTCTCGCAGGAGGCGGAGGTGTCTGCCCGGTGAGCGAGCGGAGCGCCGCCGGCGGCGCCTGGACTGACGCGACGCGCCGGCCGAAGGCCGCTGCGTGGCGCGGAGGGAAGGCGGCGCCTCGAGGCGGTGCGGAGCGAGCGAACGAGGTGGCACAGTGAGTGTGGACGTAAACGCCTGGCGGGGGGTGGCTCCCGACGAGGATGCCGAGCGGACCGCGGCCGAGGGTGGGGACAAGGCGTCGATGGTCCGGCTTCGGGCCAGCTCCCGCAAGTTGCTCGGATCGCTGCTACGCCCGCACCGGCGGCGCATCTGGCTGGTGATCGGTCTGCTGATGGCGCAGAACGCGGCCGGCATGGCCGGGCCGTACCTGGTGAAGCTCGGCATCGACCGCGGCATCCCGCCGCTGGCCACGTCCGGTGACGCCGCGGTCCTGTTCGGAGTGGGCTTCGCGTTCCTGTTCGCCGCCATCGTGGAGTACGTCGGCAAGCGCGGCTTCCTGACCATGTCCGGCCAGATCGGCCAAGCGGTCCTGCTCGACCTGCGCCGTCGCGTGTACGACCACTTCCAGCGGCTGTCGATCGGCTTCCACGAGCGGTACACGTCCGGCCGGATGGTCTCCCGCCTGACGTCGGACATGGACTCGATCGCCGAACTGGTCGACGGCGGCATCGACGACCTCGTCCTGGCCGGCCTGTCCGTCGTATCGGTGGCGGGCATCCTGCTCTGGCTGGACCCGCCGCTGGCCCTGGTGACGCTGCTGTCGTTCCCGTTCCTGCTCGTGCTGTCGCGATGGTTCGCCCTGGCGTCGTCCGTGGCCTACCGCAAGACCCGTGAGGCGGTCGCTCTCGTGATCGTCCACTTTGTCGAGTCGCTGGGCGGCATCCGCGCGGTCCAGGCGTTCCGTCGCGAGCCGCGCAACCAGGAGATCTTCGACGCGGTCAACGACAACTACCGGCTGGCCAACCTGCGCGCCTTCCGGCTGATCGCTATCTTCGCGCCGAGCATCAAGGTGATCGGCAACGTGACGATCGCGGTGGTGCTGGCGTACGGGGGCTACCGCGTGCTGGGCGGGCATATCGAGGTGGGCGTGCTCGCCGCGTTCCTGCTGTACCTGCGCCGGTTCTTCGAGCCGATGCAGGAGCTGAGCCAGTTCTACAACTCCCTGCAGTCCGCGACGGCCGCGCTGGAGAAGCTGTCCGGCGTCCTGGCCGAGGAGCCGGCGGTACCGGAGCCGATCCGGCCGCACCCGTTGCCGGCCGACGGCGCGCGGGGCGAACTGCACTTCACGGACGTCTCGTTCAGCTACCGCGACGACCGTGTCGTGCTACCCGAACTCGACCTGTTCATCCCGGCCGGTCAGACGCTGGCGCTCGTCGGTGCCACAGGCGCCGGCAAGTCGACGGTAGCCAAGCTCGTAGCCCGGTTCTACGACCCCGTCACGGGTAACGTCACCCTCGACGGCATCGACCTGCGCGACCTGGCCGACCACGATCTGCGCCGGGCCGTGGTGATGGTGACCCAGGAGAACTACCTGTTCTCCGGCACGGTCGCCGAGAACATCGGGTTCGGCCGGCCGGGCGCCACCGCTGCGGAGATCGCGGACGCGGCACGCGCGATCGGGGCGCACGAGTTCATCGAGGCGCTGCCGGACGGGTACGACACCGAGGTACACAAGCGCGGCGGTCGGCTCTCTTCCGGCCAGCGCCAGCTCGTGGCGTTCGCCCGCGCGTTCCTCGCCGACCCGGCGGTTCTGATCCTGGACGAGGCAACGTCCTCATTGGACATTCCGTCCGAGCGGCTCGTCCAGCGGGCGCTGCGGACGATCCTCGCCGACCGGACGGCGATCGTGATCGCCCACCGGCTGTCCACAGTGGAGATCGCCGATCGGGTCCTGGTGATGGAGCAGGGTCGCATCGTCGAGGACGGGCCGCCGGAGGAGCTGATCGCCGGCGGTGGCCGGTACGCCGCACTGCACCAGCAGTGGCGGGACAGCCTCGTATAAGTCGGT
>Ga0075430_100002253_pt1 | contig 15994 bp, 13 predicted proteins | sample RhiMetdeltSRZDD4_FD_75294 | JGI IMG/M metagenome (GOLD analysis project Ga0075430, IMG submission 75294) | Populus rhizosphere microbial communities from Tennessee, USA - Rhizosphere MetaG P. deltoides SRZDD4 | ecosystem: Host-associated > Plants > Roots > Rhizosphere > Soil | place: USA... | reverse complement strand
GGAGCGCCCCACTTCTTCTCGAGCACGACGTTGCGGCCCTTGGGGCCGAGGGTCACCTTCACGGCGTCGGCGAGGACGTTCATGCCCCGCTCAAGTCCGCGGCGAGCGTCCTCGTCGAACGCGATCATCTTGGCCATACGGCGTTTGTCCTCCTGGACACGTGCGGCCCGCCGCCTTCGGAGGAACGCGGCGCCCGACTGTTTACGCACGGTTCAGGCCGGGCCGGATAGCCCGCGACGACTAACCCCAGTGGTGGGGTCACACCGTCCCGACCTTCGATGGTTGGCACTCACACCCGGCGAGTGCCAAGTACCTGTTTAGCACTCTGCCCTGTCGAGTGCAAGCAGCACCTGCGCCCCCACAACGCCTGCCGCCCTACCCACCCTGGTCGGGGGCTCCAACAGGTAACGCGCAGGGCACCGTCCTCTTCGTGAGGAACGGTGCCCTGATGCTGCGAAGCCCGGACGCGCAGGACCACCCGGGGGTTACGCGATGAGGCGTACCTTCTCCGCTTGCGGCCCCTTCTGGCCCTGTGCGATCTCGAACTCGACGCGCTGTCCGTCATCCAGCGACTTGTAGCCGTCCATCTCGATGGCGGAGAAGTGGACGAAGACGTCCTGCCCCCCGTCAACCGCGATGAAGCCGTAGCCCTTTTCGCTGTTGAACCACTTGACGGTGCCCTGTGCCACGGTGCACTTCCTCACTTCGATGGTGCCGGGTCGGTCGACCCCCGGGCTGGAGCGCTCGCCCCGCCGGGGCCGTGCCCTGACTCGCCAGGCTGGAGAGGCAGAGACAGCGGCCGAAATCGCACGCTACACGAGGATGCGCCGCCGCGCAGCGGCTCAAAGCGGACATAGTCCTTGCCTCGCCAGGGCGGTGTGGCGTCCATGTGACGATGACCAGGTGACCGCCTCCGCCGCCCCTGTGGTACGGCGAACCCTCGCCACGGACGCCGCCCGGCTGCGCGCGCTGCGGCTGGAGATGCTAGCGGACACGCCGCTCGCGTTCCTGGAGACGCTGGACGAGGCGGCAGCCCGCCCGCACGCGGAGTTCTGCCGGACCGTGGCGCTGCGCGCCGTTGGGAACGAGTCGGCCCAGTTCGTGGCCGAGGCGGCAGGCCGGTTCGTCGGTCACGCGGCCGGCTTCGTCGCGCGGGACGACCCGGCGGCCACGGTCGTGGTCGCCGTCTACGTCACCCCGGCCTACCGGGGCACCGGCCTGCTCGGGCAGCTCGTCAACGCGGTCGACGCGTGGTCAACCGCCGCCGGGCGGAACCGCCTGGTGCTCGAGGTGGTGGTCGGCAACGACCGGGCCGTACGGGCGTACCAGCGGATCGGGTTCGTCGACACCGGACACCGGACGGCCCACCCGCGCATCCCGGTGCTGACCGAGCTGACCATGACCCGCCCGGCCCGCTGAGGGGGTTGGGGGCCACCGGAGCCGGCCCCCACCAACGAGTGTCACACGTGCCGGCGGGACTGGACGATACGGAACCGGCCCGCCACGTACGCCCCGTCGGTCAGCGCCGCGTTCGCAGCCGGGTTGGCCCCGCTGGCGTGGAAGTCGCTGAACGCGGCGGACTGGTTGACGAACACCCCGCCGGTGAGGTTGCAGGACAGGTGCACGCCGGCCTCGACCGCGGCCTCCTCGGCCGCCTTGAGCACCTCGTCCGAGGTGGAGTAGACCGAGGCGGTCAGCGCGCCGCGGGCGCCCACCGTCTTCGCGAAGATCTCCAGGCTGTGCTCGGTGGAGTCGGTGGCGACCACGAACGAGACCGGCCCGAACCACTCCGTGCCGTACGTGTCCATCGCGTCCGCGGGCAGCTTCACCACGGTCGGCGTACGCACCACCGCCTTGGCGTGGCCCGGGTGCGTCACCTCGTGCGAGTCGAGCACCACCTCGCCGACGCCGCGCGCCTGCTCCAGCCGGTGCAGCACGCCGTCGTTGACGATCGCCCCGGTCAGCTCCACCGCCCGGGCCGGGTCACGGGTCAGCCCGGTCACCGCTCCGGCGATGCCGGCCGCCACCTCGTCCAGCGACTTGTGCCCCTGGTCGGTCTCGATGCCCCCGGCCGGGACCAGGATGTTCTGCGGGGTGGTGCACATCTGTCCACTGTAGAGAGTCAGGGAGAAGCCGAGGTTACGGCACATCCCCTTGAAGTCGTCGGTGGAGTCCACGATCACCGTGTTGACGCCGGCCTTCTCGGTGTAGACCACCGCCTGCCGCGCGTTCGCCTCCAGCCAGTCGCCGTACTCGGTGGAGCCGGTGAAGTCGATGACCCGTACCTCGGGGCGGGTGGCCAGCACCGACGCCAGGCCCTCGCCGGGGGCCTCGGCCGCGAGCAGCACGAGGTTGGGGTCGAAGCCGGCCTCGGCGAGCACCTCGCGGGCGTAGCGCACGGTGATGGCCAGCGGCAGCACCGCGCGCGGGTGCGGCTTGACCACGACCGGGTTGCCGGTCACCAGCGACGCGAAGAGCCCCGGGTACGAGTTCCAGGTGGGGAACGTGTTGCAGCCGACCACCAGGGCCACCCCGCGCGGGACCACGTGGAACGTCTTGGCCATCCGCAGCGGGTCGCCCTTGCCGGCGGGCTTCTCCCACTCCGCGTGCGCCGGGTGCCGGGTCATCTCGGTGTACGCGTACGCGACCGCCTCCAGCGCCCGGTCCAGGGCGTGCGGCCCGCCGGCCTGGAACGCCATGACGAACGCCTGCCCCGTCGTGAACTGCACCGCGTTGGCCAGCTCGAAGACGTGCTTGTGCAGCCGGTCCAGGATCTCCAGGCAGACCCCGGCGCGGGTGGCCGGGCCGGCGTCGCGCCAGGCCGGCATCGCGGCCCGGGCCGCCGCCAGCAGCGCGTCCGCCGACGCGTGCGGGTAGCGGACGGCGAGGTCCACGCCGAACGGCGAGGTCTCCGTGGCCACCCGGTCGGTGGTGCCGGGCTGGTCGAGCGGGAAGTCCTTGCCGAGGTACGCCTCGAACGCCGCCGACCCCTCGGCCGCGGCGGTCTCGCCGTACACCTTCGGGCTGGGCGACTCGGGGTACGCCGACCAGTAGGTGCGCGCGGCGATCGCGGCCACCGCCCGGTCGAGCATGCCGGCGTGCTTGGCGAACAGCGGGTGCGAGGTCTCCGTCATTCCGCCATCATGCCCGACTCCTGGCCGCCCAGGCCCGGCCAACCGGGGCCGGCACCGACCAGCCGAGGCCGATGGGCGGCTCCAGGCGGCGGTCCACGTAGGCGGCCATGTAGGGGTCCAGGTGGACGGCGTCCACGACCAGCAGGCCGGAAGGCTCCACACAGGTCCAGGCTCACGCCCACCTATCCGCTCCTGGCGGGCAGCTGCCGGCCCCGACGCTCACGCTCATCCAGCAGGCTCCCTAGATCATCTCAACTACATGGAAAATGGGGCTATCCATGCCTGATTTAGGGCCAATTCCCATGAAATTGATATGATCTTGGAGGGCCACCTAGCCCGGCGTGGCACCCGGAGGCGCAGCATCCCAGGCGCGCGACCGCACCGCAGCACGCACGGCACCACCAGCCGCTACCGAACCGGACACCGGCATCAAAGGGACACCTCGTTACCGAACAGCGCCCACCACCGAACGGACACCGCACTCGAACGGGACATCCCAAATGGATATCCCGACACCGACCGGATACCCCGCTACGGCAGACACCCCGCTGCCGAACGGACGCCGGCAGGGGCTGCGCTTGGTGGCTGCGAGAACCCACACCGCAGCGGGTGCCGCCGTACCCGGATGGCAGCACTGGCGGTCGCGGCGGGCAGGTGCTGGCGGACCCGCCGCGGAGCAGGCCGCGCTGGCCCTCGTCGCGCACCCGCGCATCAGCGCGAGCGGCCGGCCAGGAACAGGCGGATGGCGGCCCCCGGCCGGGGGCCGCCCCAGGCCGGCCGGGGTCAGGCGCCGACCACCTCCTCCGCTGCGGCCTCGCGTCGCGGTGGCTCGTCCGGCGGGCCGGGCAGCTCGCGCATCCAGCGCAGCGGCGAGAGGAAGACCGGCAGGAACGCCAGGCACTGCGCGACCGCCGCGACCCACAACGTGGTACGGGCACCGAACATCCCGCCGAGAACACCGCCCAGGAACCCGCCGACCGGCATGGTGCCCCACACCAGGAAACGCATTGTCGCGTTCATCCGGCCCAGCAGCCGCTCCGGGGTGAGCCGCTGCCGGAAGCTCACCTGGGTCACGTTGTAGACCACCACGCCGATGCTGATCATGAAGAAGCCGAGGGCGGCCAGCCACACCCGCCAGCCCGGCTCGGCGGCCGGCAGCAGCAGGCCGAACGGTGCGGTGACCGCGGTGGAGACCCAGATCGCCGGCCCCTGGCCGAGCCGGCGCACGACCGGGTTCACCACAAAGGCGCCGACCAGGCCACCCGCCGCGCCGACCGAGAAGAACAGCCCGATCAGGCCCGGACTAAGCCCCAGGTCCCGGACCAGGAACAGGATGGTCATGGCGGCCGAGACCGCGCCGAGCAGGTTGAACAGCCCGGTGCAGGCGGCGATCGAGCGCAGCAGCCGGTTGCCCAGCACGAACCGCAGGCCCTCCGCGATCTCCCGGCCCAGGTGCGCGTCTGGGGCGCGCTCGGGCTTCGCCTCCCGCTTGCGGATCAGCCCTACGAAGAGCGCGGACACGACGAAGCTGACCGCGTCCACGGCCACCGCGAACGGCGCGGTGACCGCCTGGATCAGCAGGCCGGCGAGGCCCGGCCCGCCGATCTGCGAGGAGGCCCGGACCACCTCGAGCTTTGCGTTGCCCTCCACCAGCCGGTCCCGGCCGACCAGGTGCGGCAGGTAGCTCTGGTACGCCACGTCGAAGAAGACCGTGAGCACCCCGACGAGCAGCGCCACCGCGTACAGCTGCCAGATCGTCAGCACCCCGGCCCACCAGGCCAGCGGCACCGAGCCGAGCAGGACGGCGCGCCCGAGGTCGCCGTTGATCAGCACGTTGCGCCGGCGCAGCCGGTCCACCCACGCGCCGGCGGGCAGGCCGACCAGGAGGAACGCCAGGAACTCGAGGGTGACCAGCAGGCCGACCTCGAACTCGGTGGCCTTGAGCGTGACCACGGCGACGAGCGGCAGGGCCAGCTGGGACACCTGGGTGCCCAGCTGGCTGATCGTGTCCGCGACGAAGAGCTGGCGGAAGTCATGGTCACGTAGCAGGCCCAGCTGCGGGCGGCGGAACTGCATCCCGGAAGCCTCCCGCAAGCGATTGGGAGAAGTCAACCAGTTACGCTGTCCGCGATGACCTCCGGCAGCCGGCGCCCGGCCACCCCCGCCGAGGGGCGCGCTCTCGCGTCCGCGGTACGCCTGCGCATCCTGCGCCTGTGCCTGGAGCAGGCGCTGACCAACAAGGAGATCGCGCAGCGGCTCGGCACCAACCCGGCGACCACGCTGCACCATGTACGCACGCTCGTGGCCACCGGCTTCCTTCAGGCGCAGGACGAGCGGCGCGGCACCCGCGGCGCGCGGGAGGTGCCGTACCGGTCCACCGGCAAGTCATGGACGCTGGACGTCGACGACCGGGCGGTGCGCGGCACGGGGCAGGCGATGGTCGACGCGTTCCTGGCCGAGGCGCGCCTGGTGGACCTGGACCGGGCCATGCTCAGCCGGCTCGGCCTGCGCCTGACCGACACCGAGCACGGCGAGCTGCGCGACCGCCTCCAGGCCCTGCTGGACGAGTACGCGGCCCGCCCGCCCAGCGCGGGCGGGCACGCCTACTCCGTGTTCGTCGCCATCCACCCGGACCTCGCCCGCGAGAGCGGGCGGTCGGCTTAGAACTCGTGCTGCCAGTTCTCCCAGAGGTCGACCGGGCGGAAGCCCATCGCCTCGTTGATGGCGATCATGTGCTTGTTGACCGCGGCGTTCCAGGTGTCGACCGTGGTGACGCCAGGCTCGTGCGCCCGGGCGTACCGCAGGTTCTCGATCTTGACGATGATGCCGAGCCGGTGGCCGCGGTGGTCCGGGTCGACGATCGTGATCCACTGCATGCCGTGCGTCGGCGTCGACTCCTCGAACCCGATGGTGGTGAACGCGACCATGCGGTTGGTTGCGGCGTGCACGACCCCGGTGGAGTACATGCGGATCTTCATCGCGGAGCACCGGGCCTCGCCCTCGCGGACGCGCGCCACGTCGACCGTCTCCGGCTCCCACTTGATGTCGCCCATCGGGGCGTCGGTGATCATGCGCCCGTCGAGGTAGCCGACGTCGGCCGCGTACTCGTCCGGGGCCCGCTCGCGCCACTGCACCAGCGTGTAGCCGTCGGCGCGCTGCCACGCCTCGGCCAGCTGGACCTTGAGCGCGTCCTCGTCCACAGTAGACAGGTCGAGGCGCCGGCGTACCTCGCCGAGCGCGTTCTTGGCGCCCATCGCGACCGCGAAGGCGCCGCCGGCTCCGTCCCGCTGCGGGCCGCCGGGCAGCGTCGCCACGGTCATGCCCACGGTCCGCTTGCGGCCGTCGGCCCGCAGCCGCTCCACGGCGTACGCGTACAGCGCCCGCCCGATCCCGCGCCGACGGTAGTCGGGGTGGACGATCAGGTCGTAGATGTCGGAGTTCTCCAGGTTCTCCTTCAGCGGGAAAGCCAGTGACAGGAAGCCGACGGTCCGCCCGTCCGCCCTGGTCACATAGTTCTCCAACCGCGAGTACGTGCGCGGGAAGGTGAGCGCGCCGGCCAGCCAATGTCGGCAGGGTGGTGGCATGTCTGGTACGTCGGCCGCGCGGGCTGCCGTCATCAGCGCGAATACCTCGTCCACGGCGGTGGGGTCGGTGACGTCCAGCGGGGTGATGGCGAGTTCCATACCTGGCAGGGTGGCCGACCGGCCGTGCCGACGCGACCGAAATACGCCGCAAAATTGGTCGAGAGGACGCTCGCACAACGCCTCCGGCGCTGGGTCGCAAGCGCTCCTGGATGAGATTGTTGCCAAGCTCAGGATCCGGAGCCTTGCGGCGATGCGTCCTCCCGCATCGAGCATCCTGCGGCCTGTCCGCGCTGTCGTCAAGTCTCCAGCCGGCCGATTTTCGACGGACGGCATAGCGATAACTACACTGAGCAACCGTCGTTCCACCGAACGGCCGATGGACAATGCCCGCGAACGGGCAAGATGGGTCGTACTGTCAGGTTCGCCGGAACTCAGGACGGCAGGTAGGCGACGCAAGGTAGTCGCGGAAACTGGCGGCTCAGCCCAGCAGCCCGGCCTCCCTGGCCGCGCGGAGCGAGGGCTTGAGCCGGTGTGTCGGACCCGCGACACCGGCCATCGCGTCGATGGTCTTGAGCCCCTCGCCGGTGTTGTAGAGCACCGTCTCGGCGTCCGGGTCGAGCCGGCCACCGGCCACCAGCCGGCGCAGCACGGCGACGGTGACCCCGCCTGCGGTCTCGGCGAAGATCCCGGTCGTGCGGGCGAGCAGCCGGATGCCCTCGCGGATCTCGTCATCATCGGCGGTCTCCATCCACCCGCCGGTGCGCCGCACCGCGGCCAGGGCGTACGGCCCGGCCGCCGGGTCGCCGATGTTGAGCGACTTCGCGATCCCGGTCGGCCGTACCGGCTTGACCACGTCGGTGCCCGCGTGCAGCGCCGCGGCGATCGGGCCGCACCCCGCCGACTGGGCGCCGAAGACCCGCCAGCCCGCTGCCGGGGGCTCCACCAGGCCGATCTCCACCAGCTCCGAGAACGCCTTGTCGATCTTTGTGAGCAGCTCACCGGAGGCCATCGGGATGACCACCTGCGCCGGCAGCCGCCAGCCCAGCTGCTCGGCCACCTCGTACCCCAGGGTCTTCGAGCCCTCCGCGTAGAACGGCCGCATGTTGACGTTGACGAACGCGGTGTCGCTGAGCTCGTCGGTCTCGACCAGCTCGGCGCAGAGCCGGTTCACGTCGTCGTACGAGCCGTCCACGGCCACCAGGTGGCCACCGTAGACCGCGGTGGTGACCACCTTGCCCGGCTCGAGGTCGGCCGGGACGAAGACCATCGACGGTACGCCGGCCCGGGCCGCGTGCGCCGCCACCGAGTTGGCCAGGTTGCCGGTTGACGCGCAGGCGAAGCGGGTGAACCCGAAGCCCCGCGCGGCGGTCAGCGCGACCGACACCACCCGGTCCTTGAACGAGTGGGTCGGGTTGGCTGAGTCGTCCTTCACCCACAGCGGCGCGCGCATCCCGACCGCGGCGGCGAGCGCGTCGGCGCGTACCAGCGGGGTCAGGCCCGGGTCCAGGGTGACCCGCGCCGCCGGGTCCTGCCCGACCGGCAGCAGGCCCGCGTAGCGCCACAGGTTCGGCGGGCCGGCCGCGACCTGCTCCCGGGTCACCAGGCGCAGCGCGGCGAGGTCGTAGCCCACCTCCAGCGGCCCGAAGCAGGCGAAGCAGGCGTGCTGCGGGGCGAGCGGGTACTCGGCGCCGCAGCCCCGGCAGGCCAGGGCACGGGCCGGCGACCCGGTGGCGGAGACGGTCGCAGGGCTGTCGACGGATGCGGTCACAGCGAGGTCCTCTCATCTTTCCCCGAACCCGGCCGGGTGGGTGGGGCGGTTGGCACCAGCCGCGCCGGCCGCAGCGCGCAGCAAGCGGCACGGTGGGTTGCCGGGGCGTCATCGGGCCGTTCCCTAAGCCCCTCTGGATGAGGTATGCGGTTGTGCTGGCCAGCCTACCGGCCGGGTCAGCTGACCACGTCTTTACGCAGGAAGCGCCACCAGGCCAGCGCCCAGAACCCGGCCGCGTAGACCAGTGCCGAGATGCTGCCCTTGACGATGTCGTCGGTCTGCATGGGAGTGGACAGCAGCCCGAGCCAGGCCCCGTTCCAGTGGGTGGGCAGCAGGTCGCGTAGGGCTCCGAGCGCAGTGATCTGGTCGAGGATGTTGGACAGGATCACCAGCAGGACCGCGCCGCCGACCGCGCCGAGCGGGGCGTCGGTGCAGACCGAGAGCAGGAACGCCAACCCGGCCACGACGAGCAGCCCGACCGCGATGTAGCCGAGCACCGCGAGCAGCCGCAGCAGCCCCTCGCCGGGCGGGACGGCCTCGGCGGCCGTACGGCGCAGCGGCCCCCAGCCGTAGCTGAGCGTGCCGATGAGCAGCGCCGTACCGGCGAGCGTGAGCAGGGCGATGGCCGAGTAGGTCAGCGACACCAGCAGCTTGACGCCGAGCAGCCGGGCCCGGGGCACCGGGGCCGCCAGCAGGTAGCGCAGGCTGCCCCAGCTGGCCTCGCTGGCCACCGTGTCGCCGTTGAACAGCGCCACCACGACGACGAGCAGGAACGAGGCGGAGACGAAGACGGTGAACAGCGTGAAGTTGAGCCCGTTGTCGGTGGCCAGGTCGACCATGCTGGAGAACTGGCCCCGGCTGCGCGGCTCGTCGTCATCGTCGCCGCCGACGGTGAAGGCGAACAGGATGACCAGTGGGAGCAGGACCATGAACCCCAGGGCCAGCTGGGTACGGCGGCGCGAGGCCTGGCGTACGAGCTCGGTGCGGAACGAGAACGTGCGCCCCTGTCGGTAGCCCGGCGCCCCGCCGGTGCCGGCATTCGTCCCGGTGCCGGCATCGGTCCCGGTGCCGGCATCGGTCCCGGTGCCGGTGTTCGCGCCCGTGCCGGCATTGGTGCTCGTGCCCGTGCCAGTGCCCGTGCTGCCGGTCGTTGCCGTCATGACGCCTCCCCGCCTGCCTTGGCATCCCCGCCGACCAGCGCGAGGAACGCGTCCTCCAACCGGCGCCGCGGCACCACCCGGTCCACCCCGACCCCGGCCCGGACCAGTCCCGCCACGACCTCTGTGCGCGGCGTGCCGTCGATGTCCACCACGAGCCCGCGCACCCCGTCCCGGGCCACCGACCGCACGCCGCCCATCCGGTCCAGGACGGCCGTTGCCGCGGGCACGTCAGACACGTCGATGTGGACGGTTGGCGAGTCGCCGACGACGTCGGCCACTGGACCGGACGCCACGATCTCCCCGCGGTGCACCACCACAACGTGGGTGCAGGTCTGCTCCACCTCGGCGAGCAGGTGGCTGGAGACGAGCACCGCCCGCCCGCCGGTGGCGTAGCGCTTGAGCACGCGCCGCATCTGCGCGATCTGCGGCGGGTCCAGCCCGTCCGTCGGCTCGTCCAGCACCAGCAGCTCGGGCAGGCCGAGCATGGCCTGGGCGATGGCGAGCCGCTGCTTCATGCCGTGGCTGTAGGCGCGCACCTTACGGTGCACCGCGTCGCCCAGGCCGGCGATCTCCAGCGCCTCGTCCAGGCGAGCGTCGGTGAACGGCCGTCCGGTCGACCGCCAGAACAGCTCCAGGTTGCGCAGCCCGGACAGGTGCGGCAGGAACCCGGGCCCTTCCACCAGCGCGCCCAGCCGGGACAGCACCGGCGCGCCGGGCGTCAGCTGGTGGCCGAAGACCAGGATCTCGCCGCCGGATGGTCTGGTCAGGCCCATCAGCACCCGCAGCGTGGTGGTCTTGCCGGCCCCGTTCGGCCCGAGCAGCCCGACCACCTGGCCGCGCCCGACCGTGAAGCTCACGTCCGACACGGCCACGAACCCGTCGTCGTACGCCTTGCGCAAGCCCTTCACCACCAGCGGCGTGTCCGCGTACGCGCTGACCACCGCCGCGCCGGTGCGGCGGTGCCGCCGGCGGCCCACCAGCAGCGCAGTGACCAGCCCTGCCGCGAGCACGGCGGCGAGCCCGGCCAGCGCCCAGCGCCACAGCACGGCCGCGCTCGCGATCGGCGTGGCGGCGACCGTGGGCAGGCGTACCGCGCCGTCGACCACCCCGACGGTGTAGACCGCCGGCTGCACCGGCGTCGCGTACCCCTGGTCCGCGGTTGCCACGGTGAGGCGCAGGTGGTGGCCTGCCTCAACCCTGCGGACGACCGCCGGCAGCGTCACCGTGACGGCGCGCGCCTGCGCGAACGACGCCGGCAGCCCGGACAGGCGCACCGGCGCGACCAGGCCCCCGGCGAGCGTGGCCTCGCCGCCGGGCGCCACGTCGTAGAGCTTGACGAAGAGCACCGCCTCCCCGGTCGGCGCGGCAGCCTTGATGGCGACCTGCGGCGAGCCGATGATGTCCACAGTGGACTCGATCGGCGGTGAGACGAAGACCGCGTGCTGGCCGGGCACGTCGGTGACGACACCGTTGACCAACGAGGCGAGCCCGCCGGCGGAGGGCAGCGACGACAGCGCCGCCGGGTTGCCGTCCGGCGGGTTGGCGACCCGCTGCGGCGGCCCGCCGACCGTGACCGTCGTGCCCGCCGTGCCGCCCAGGCCCGGGTAGCCCACCACCGAGTAGGCGGAGGCGACCCGGTCCTCGCGGACCGCGTCGAACCCGGTGATCCGGGAGTAGCTGAAGCTGGTGGCCGGCCGGCTACCCTCGCCGCGCAGGTAGTGGCCCAGCCACTGGGCCATCAGGAAGCGCAGCCGGTCCTGGTCGGACTGCGGCCCGGCGCCGCCGTCATGGCCGCCGGTGTACCAGGCCAGCCGCACCGGCGTGCCGTTAGCGGCGATGCCGCGCGCGTTGGCGTCCGCCTCGGAGAGCGGGAACAGCGTGTCCGCCTCGCCCTGCACCAGCAGCGCCGGCGCGGTCACCCGGTCCAGCACGCTGCTCGGGCTGGACCGGCGCAGCAGCGCCACCGCCGCGGCGTCGCCCCGCCCGGTGGTGGCGATGCGCTGGTACGCCGCGCAGACCTCGGGCGCGAACCGGCCGCAGGCGGGGTCGTAGGTGGCCGGTGGGCGGAGCCCGCCGGAGGGTCCGGCACCGGTGGGCGGACCACCGGCACCGCCAGGTGGGCCGCTGGCACCGTCCACACCGGCTGGCGGACCGCCGGCACCGTCCGCGCCGGAGAGCGCGCCCAGCCCGGACGCCCCGGCCGCGCCGGCGCCCCCGCCGCCGAAGAACAGGCCGGCCCAGCCTTTCTTGAAGACCCCGTCCACCGGGTCACGGCCGGTCGCCTCAGGCAGGAACGACCGGGCCAGGTCGTGCCAGGTGATCATGGGTACGATCGCGTCGACCCGGCGGTCATGGCCCGCGAGCAGCAGGGCCAGGGCGCCGCCGTACGAGCCGCCGACCACGCCCACCCGCGGGTCACCGGGCGCGTCAAGGCGGACCTCCGGCCGCGCCGCCAGCCAGTCCAGCAGCTGCTGCGCGTCGCGCACCTCGTAGTCCGGGCTGTTGAGGTGGATCTGCCCGCCGCTGCGGCCGAACCCGCGCGCCGTCCAGGCCAGCACCGCGTACCCCAGCTCGGCCAGGTCCGCAGCATCCTGCGCGACGCTGTTCTTCGTACCTCCGAACCCGTGGGCGAGCAGGACGGCGGGCACCGGCCGGGCGGCGCTCGCCCGCCGCGGCAGGTAGAGCGTGGTGTCCAGGGTGACCGGCTCGGCCCCGGCGGGCCCTGCGCGGACGGTCAGGGCCTGCGCGGTCGTGGTGTAGCTCGCGGTCTCCGGCCAGACCGCCCACGCGACCAGACCCCCCACGAGCGCGGTGACGGCCCCTGCGGCGACCAGGCGCCGCCCGGTCGGCTTGGGCACGGCGCGGCGCAGGCGCCGGGCGAGAGCAGGCATGCCCGCCACGGTACGTCGCGCGCCTGCGCCCGGAACCGGAGCCGGCCCAGCTGCGCCGCCCCTCTCAGGCGCCTCTCAGCAAGCTGCGGCTGGGTACGCTCACAGTCCTGGATACGCTCGCAGCGTGACGGAGCCGGAGCCTGCCGACCGGATGCTCACCCTCACCGCCAGCCTGCGCCCGGCCGCGCTGGACGCCCGGCGCGGCATCGTCCGGCTGCATCCCGAGGTGCTCGCGGCGCTGGGTGTGCGCCCGGGCGACCCGGTGCGGCTGGCCGGCCAGCGCACCACCGCCGGCATCGCCGCCCACGCCGAGCCCTCCGCAGGGCGCGGTCTCCTCTACGCGGATGACCTCATCCTCGGCAACCTCGGCGTGCGCGACGGCGGCCAGGTGACCGTCTCACCCGCGCAGGTGGTCGCCGCCCGCCGGGTCACCCTCGCCGGGCCAGCCGAGATCGAGGCGGCGGTGAGCCCGGAGATGCTGCGGTTGGCGCTGCTCGGCAAGGTGGTGACCGTCGAGGACGACGTCTCCCTGCTGCCGCAGGACGTGCTGCCCGGTGACGGCGTGCGGCCACTGATCGCCGCGGCCCGCCGCAGCCTCGCGAACACCGTCGGGTACGGCTGGACCTCCACCCTGCTGACCGTGACCGCGGCGGAGCCGCCGGCTGCCGTGCTGGTGACTATGGACACCGTCGTCGGCTGGCGGGGCGGCCAGGCCACCCATGCGCCCTCCACTGTGGTCAGCCCCACCGCTGGGGACCCGGCGGTGCCCGCGGTCGGGGACCTGCCGGGGCTCCGGGCCGCCGCGCACGAGCTGACCGAGCTGCTCGACCTCGGCTTCCACCACCGGGAGGTGCTGCGCCGGCTGGGCACCACCGTCGCCCTCGGCGTGCTGGTCACCGGGCCGGCCGGCTCCGGCAAGTCCACGCTGGTCCGGGCCGTGGCGGCGACCGTACGGGCGCCGGTGGTCGCGCTGTGGGCACCCGAGGTGGCGGCTCTGACCGCCAACGACGGCGCCGCCCGGCTGCGCGAGGCGGTGGCCGCGGTCCGGAGCCCGCAGCCCGCGGTGCTGCTGGTCGCGGACGTGGAGGCGCTGGCGCCCCGGGACGCGCCGGGCCCGCTGCCGACCGTGTTCCGCCGGCTCCTCGCCGACCTCGTCGGCAGCGGCGGGGCCGTGGTGTGCACCACCAGCCGCCCGGAGGCGGTCGACCCCGGACTGCGCCGGCCGGAGCTGCTGGCGGTCGAGATCGGCGTACCGCTGCCGGACGCGGCCCTGCGCCGCGAGCAGCTCGACGTGCTGACCCGGGGCGTGCCGCTCGCCGAGGACGTGCGGCTGGACGACGTCGCCGGGCGTACCCCCGGCTTTGTCGCCGCCGACCTGGCCGCGCTGGTCCGCGAGGCCGGTGTGCGGGCCGCCCTGCGGCAGCGACCCGGCCCGGCCGGCTCCGTCGGCGCGGCCGAGCCGCGGGTGGCGATGGCGGACTTCGAGGCGGCGCTGGAGGTGGTCCGGCCGACGTCGATGGCCGGTTCCGCGCTGGAGCTGGCGAAGGTGACCCTCGACGACGTGGGCGACCTGGCCGAGGTCAAGCAGACGCTGACGGAGAGCGTGCTGTGGCCGCTGACCTACCCCGACACCTTCGACCGGCTGGGCGTGCAGCCCCCGCGCGGCGTCCTGCTCTACGGGCCACCGGGATGCGGCAAGACGTTCCTGGTCAAGGCCATCGCCGGGACGGGCAAGGCGAACGTGCTCTCGGTCAAGGGTGCGGAGCTGCTGAGCAAGTGGGTCGGCGAGAGCGAGCGGGCGGTGCGCGAGCTGTTCCGGCGGGCCCGCGAGGCCGCGCCGACGCTGGTCTTCCTCGACGAGGTCGACGCGCTCGCGCCAGTGCGCGGCCAGGCCACCGACGGGGGTACGACCGACCGCGTGGTCGCCTCGCTGCTGACGGAGCTAGATGGCGTGGAGGCGCTGCGCAACGTGGTGGTGGTCGGCGCCACCAACCGGCCGGACCTGGTCGACCCGGCGCTGCTGCGCCCCGGCCGGCTGGAGCGGCTGGTCTACGTGCCGCCCCCCGACGGGCCGGCGCGGGGCGAGATCCTGGCCGCGGTCGCCCGCGGTGTCCCGCTCGCGCCCGACGTGGACCTTGCTGCGCTGGCCGGGTCGCTGGACGGCTTCTCCGCGGCCGACTGCGCCGCGCTGATGCGCGAGGCGGCGCTAGCCGCGATGCGCGAGTCGCTGGAGGCGACGGTGGTCACCGCGGCGCACGTGGATGCCGCCCGGCGCCGGGTACGGCCGTCGCTGGACCCGGTCCAGGTCGCCTGGCTGGCTGCGTACGCCGGCCAGCACGCGCAAGGCTGACCCGCCTCCCGCTGACGGCAGTTCAGCCGAACGTGATGCCCACAAGTAGTAGGGGCCCGACGCCGCTTGGTGGACTCGGGTGCTGCGCCGTCGAGGTATTCGCATCCGTGTTGTCTTCTGGCGTCACGCTACAAGCCGCGACCTCCGAGAATACGCTGACGAGTACGTCGAGCTTGATCCATTCTTTGACCAGCTTACGCGGGAACGTGCCGTGCCGCTTAATGTTCCGGGTGTGCCGTAACGGCGTTTCGCGGCTTGACCCGAAGGTCACCCAGCGTACCCGTCGCGTCGAGATCGAGGTTGGAGCAGCTACTCAGGGTCCCCTTCGATCACGCGGCAGGCATTACATACGCGGAACTATGACGAAAGCCGATATATGTTTCGGTCGGACGATAGAGAAATGTCGCATGTCGATAGTCGCAACTGTGGCCACCTTGAGCCGCTCGGCGACTGCCACAACAGATGCGTCAACGGCACCCAGGGGCAGATCCGCGTACTGCTCCACGAGATCCGCCATCCGTCTGAGGTCGCTATCGGTAAGATGGACGAGCATCAGCGGCCCATCAGGTGCAGCTATAGAACGGAGAAAGGTCGCTTCTACTTTGCTGCCCGCGTTCCGATCGAGTAGCCAACATACCTCCGTCAGCACTGGAACGGGGACGAGGAGTGGGTACCGCACGGACCGTAGCCACGCTACGCAGCGATCGTGATGTGCGTCATCTGCGTCAAGTAGGGCAACAAGCGGTCCAGTATCCGCGATGATCACGCAGCGTCGCCCAGCTCGTCCCGCAGAATCTCCTCGTGCCGCTCGGCCAGGTCGCCACGTCCTGATCGGAACATGCCCACCCAGGTCGGCAGGTTTGATCCGGTCTCTTCGGGGGCGGATGGGCCGAACCGGGCGCACAGCAGCACGAGCGCCTCGGCTGCCTGGTCTGGACCGAGACGATCGACAAGCGCGTGAAGCTGCTCCCTCGTCGTCACGTCATCATCATAGGCGAGACCACGCATGCGGCGTGCGGTCGCAACGTCTATGGGTTGAGATCCGAAGCCGCGGGCGTGCTCTGGCTATCCGCAGAGAAGGGGCTCAGGCATTGGGGGCCGCCCCGG
>Ga0075430_100002250_pt1 | contig 16007 bp, 12 predicted proteins | sample RhiMetdeltSRZDD4_FD_75294 | JGI IMG/M metagenome (GOLD analysis project Ga0075430, IMG submission 75294) | Populus rhizosphere microbial communities from Tennessee, USA - Rhizosphere MetaG P. deltoides SRZDD4 | ecosystem: Host-associated > Plants > Roots > Rhizosphere > Soil | place: USA... | reverse complement strand
GCGCGGGTATAGCCGTTGCTGCAGCCTCGGTGCTGATTGCGATCACCTTGATCCCGGTTTTGGCGGCGTACCAATTGCTGCGGCGTTATGAACTGTCCATGCTCTAGGCGCTCTCACATCGGACCTCGACGCCGGGTCACGGGGGGCCGGGGCAAGAGCCCATGGCGCTTGGTAGGCGGAAGGATCGGCGACCATGAGCAGGAAGGCTGACTTGCGCTCGCGCATTGTGGTCGAAGGGCTCGACCGCACGCCGCACCGGGCCTTCGTGCGGGCCTGCGGCCTCAGCGACGACGATCTCGACAAGCCGCGCGTCGGCATCGTCAGCACGCACGGCGAGAATACGCCCTGCTCGATGTCGCTCGGGCCCCAGGCCGACAGCGCGCGGCTGGGCGTGGCCGCCGGCGGGGCCGTGCCGGTGCCGTTCACGACCATCTCGGTCTCCGACGGCGTGGCCATGAACCACAAGGGCATGCGGCTGAGCCTCGTCTCGCGCGAGCTGATTGCCGACTCGATCGAGGCGGTCATGCGGGCCCACGCCTACGACGGGCTGGTGGGCTTCGCGGGCTGCGACAAGACGCTGCCCGGCATCATGATGGCGATGGTGCGGCTCGACTGCCCCAGCGTGTTCGTCTACGGCGGGGCCATGCTGCCGGGACGATGGCGCGGGCGCGACGTGACCGTGCTCGACGCCTACGAGGCCGTGGGCGCCGTGCAGGCCGGCACCATGACCGAGGAGGAGCTGGCGGAGCTGGAGCGGGCGTGCGCGCCGACCGCCGGCTCGTGCCCCGGCCAGTTCACGGCCAACACCATGGGCATGGTGTCGGAGGCGCTGGGCATGGCCCTGCCCGGCTCGGCGATGCTGCCGGCGGTCTATTCCGAGCGCTTGGGCGTGGCGCGGCGGGCGGGCCGGCGGGTCGCGGACATCATCAGCAGCGGCGGCCCGCGGCCACGCGATCTCGTCACCCGCAAGTCGCTGGAGAACGCCTCGGCCGTGGTGGCGGCGACGGGCGGCTCGACCAACGCCGGGTTGCATCTGCCCGCCATCGCGCACGAGGCCGGCATCTCTTTCACCCTGGACGACTTCGCCGCGATCGCTGCGCGCACGCCGCTGATCGCCGACCTGCAGCCCGGAGGCCGCTACCTGGCGCTGGACCTCTACCGTGCCGGCGGCACCGATGCGGTGCTGAAGGCCCTGCTCGACGGCGGCCACCTGCACGGCGACGCCCTCACCCTCTCGGGTGAGACGCTGGCCGAGCGCCTGGCCAGCCATGGCGGTCCCGACGGCGAGGTTGTACGGCCCGTCTCGCAGCCGCTCAGCCCGACAGGCGGCCTTGTCGTGCTGCGCGGCAGCCTGGCGCCAGACGGTGCGCTGATCAAGATCGCCGGCCTGAGGACGCTCCGCTTCGAGGGCAGAGCGCGGGTGTTCGACGGGGAGGAGGCCTGCTTCGCCGCCGTCGAGGCGCGGCGGTACAGCGAAGGCGACGTGCTGATCATCCGCAACGAAGGGCCGCAGGGCGGGCCTGGCATGCGCGAGATGCTGGGCGTCACCGCGCTCGTCTACGGCCAGGGCATGGGCGAGAAGGTGGCACTTGTCACCGACGGGCGGTTCTCGGGGGCGACGCGGGGCCTGATGGTGGGCTATGTGGGACCGGAAGCGGCAGCGGGTGGCCCGATCGCCCTGGTGCGGGATGGCGACACTGTTCGGATCGACTGCACCGCGGGCAGCATCGACTTGATGGTCTCCGAGACGGAGCTGGCGGCCCGCCGCGCTGCCCACGCGCCGCGTTCGCCGGAGCGCCTCGCCGGGGTGCTGGAGAAGTACGCACGACTGGTGGGGCCGGCGCGCAACGGCGCTGTGACCCACGGCGGCGGGGCGACCTGGCCGAGGGAGTGAGCCGGAGCTTTTTAGGCAGCGCAACGCTTTAGCCAGTGCTTCGTGGCGTCCGCTTTTGATGCTTTCCTGCCAGACGGCGGCCCAAGGGAGCTTTGACGCAAACGAGACATTTGCCAGCTTGTCACCCCAACGCATCCCCCCCTGATGCCTTGCTCGCTTCACGTTGCCGGACACGGACGTCCGCCAGGTCTCGCTCGAGAAAATAGTTGAGGAGCGTCCGGATCACGGCGATCGCTGCGAGCCGACCCACCGCTTCCCAGCCTGTGGTGATCGACGTCTCGATAATGTCGGCGGCCAACTGGAAGGTCAGGCCGGCAACCAGCCACCGCGCATAGCGCAGCCAGACATCGCGCCTATGGTGTGCGTCCGACGAGGAGAGCAACAGACGCAATCCGTTGAAGAACGCTTCGGCGGTGCCGATGAGGATGATGACGAGCGCCATCCAATCGATGACGATGGTGGCATTCTCGGTCACCGCAACCAGCCACTCTCTCAGCATTCTTTGCGTTCCATTGAAGGGTGAGGACGCATCGGGGACACCCCGTCCCAAAGCCCTTGATGCTTCAACGGCTTTGCGGAGTGCGCATCGTCGCCTGACCGGTGATGAAGGCGGCCGCCCGGCGATGAAGCTAGGCTATTCCTCATGGACCTTGTTACCGCTTTGCCGATGCCGCGCCTCAGCGGCTCAGCCAAACGGGCCCATTTGGAAGAGCATACTCATGATTGCGGCGATGCCGATCAGCAGCAGCAGCACCGCGGTGATGAGCGTCAGCGACACCGGGAAGTGGCTTTCGCCATGGACGAGCCCGGCCGCCACCATGGCTTTGCGCTCCTCCCGCAGCCCCAACATGAATTGTGCGTGGTAGAGGATGCCCCCGATCAGCATCAGGATTCCGAGCGCGACCAATGTGACGCCGAAATTGCGGGCCGACTCGGCGTGCGCCAGGGTGCCGGCGTCGCGGAGCTTCTGGAAGAACTGGAAAATGGTGAAGCCGAAGCCTATCAGCGACAGCGACGTACGGATGACCGACATGAGCGTGCGATCGGCGCTCATGCGTGTGCGCTGGAACGACATGCCTGTACGTCGCGAGGACAGCTCAACAGAAATCCGATCCTCGCTCGATTTCGACGTCGTGGGTTGCATCAAGTCTACCTTCTCGATCCATCCTCTCCGGTAACAGCGTCGCGTCGCCACCAGCTCGCAAAACGTGCAGCCGGGCCGCGCAGCAGGGCGTAGGGTACAAACGCCAGCAGAATGGCGATGATCACCGCTTCGCCCGGGTAGAAGGTTTTGAGCACGATCGCCTGATAGATGGCGTCCATGGCCAGCCCCAACAGGATGATGCGGCCGGTCGCGACAATGCCCTCGCGCAGGCGGCCGCCGCCTTCTGGATGGCTCAGCATTGTCCAGAGATAAGGGGACTGACCAGTGCGCGCGTCCCTGGAGCCATCATGAACGGCCGCAACCATGGCCATCAGCGGCTGAAGGATGAACCGAAACGTCATCGGTCCGCCCGGCCGATCGAGAACGTCGCGCCAAATACGCTGATGGACCTCGCTCGACACGCCGTACCAGAGCGCGCCGAGGGCTGCCAAAACGACCATCAACACGACCGCTAGGCGAGCCAGGCGCGCCTGCCTCGCCGATGGATGATTCGACATCGCTCGGAATCCTCACAGGAACCAGAGCCGGACGGGCTTCGGGGCCGAGAGCGATTCAGCAGCATGATCGATGTGCCGGGACTCCGCAGCCGCCTTGCGCCCGGAGACATTTATCATTCAGTTGCCGGTGGGCATGCCGATGTGGAATCCTTCCTCCGCCAGTTGGTCCCTGACGTACTTGAAGCGCTGGTACTGCGTGATGGTGATGGGACCCGAGTAGCCTTCGCTCTGCAGCTTGCGCGGCGGATACTTCAGGTAGGTCTGCATCAGCTCCTTGATCGCGGCGTTGATCGTGACGAGCGTCCAGGTGTGCTCGGTATAGTTATTCATGAAGATGTCATAGCGCTCCTGCGGGTCCTGCCAGAGGTCGAACACCTGCGGCACGGTCGCCACGTAGGATTGCGGGCCCTTCCAGCCGAGGTTGGTGTCTACCGCAAGGCCGCCGGTGGGAGCCCCGTCGGCACCGCGCAGATTGAACACGGCCTTGTAGTTGCCGACACGCGCGGCGCCGGGCGTCAGCTCGTTCTCGGTGAAGTAGAACCAAGTCTTGCGCTCCGACTTGCCGGTGCCGAACAGAACCGGCGACATGTCGTAGCTGTCGAAGATGGTCGGCTTTCCCTCGCGATCCTTCTGCGGCAGCTTGACGCCGGCAAGAGAGGCGAAGGTTGCCATGTAGTCGAGCCCGCCGACAATGTCGGAGTTCTTGGTTCCGGCTTTGATGCCAGGGCCCCAGGCGATCGACGGGACGCGATTGCCGCCTTCGCGCACCGTGCCCTTGGTTCCGCGAAACGGCGTATAGCCGGCGTCGGGATAGACGTCCTGCCAGGCGCCGTTGTCGGTCGTCCAGAACACATAGGTATTTTTCTCGAGACCCAGCTTGCGGATCTTGTCCGTGATGCGGCCGATGCGGGTATCGTTCTCGACGATGGAGTCCGCGTACTTGGACTTGGAGAGCGACTTGCCCTGGAATTCTGGGTGCGGCATGTTCGGCTGATGCACCTTCATGAAGTTGACGTGCATGAAGAACGGCTCATCCGACTTCGCGTGGGCGTCGAGATATTCAAGCGATGCCTTCTCAACGTATTCGTCGTAGAACGGAATGCCGACCACGCCCTTTTCCGGCGTGTTGACGTACTGGCCGTTGACCTTGAAGTCTTCCTTGGCAGGCTTCCCGGCCTTGCCCGACAGCGCGCCCCGCGTCACCTTTTCGAACATCTCGCGCAGCTTCGGATCCATGTCGGGGAACCAGGTCGGATCGGCGTAGGTGTAGGCGTTGAGGTGATAGAGGCCGCAATAGCGCATTTCGTCGTAACCATGCGCGTTGGGAAGCGCATAGTCGGACTCGCCGAGGTGCCACTTGCCGACGAAGAAGGTGTTGTAGCCTCCGGTCTTGAGCACTGAGGCGAGCGTCCACTCCGCGGCCGGCAGGCCGCCGCCCTGGCCCTGGAAAGCAACGGTCGTCATGCCGCTGCGGTTCGGGATGCGCCCGGTCAGCATGGCGGCGCGGCCGGGGGTGCAGCTGGGTTGCGCATAGAACGACATGAACTGCATGCCTTCCGCCGCCAACCGATCGAGATTGGGTGTCGGCATGCCGCGATTCTCGCCGCCGCCGTAGGCTCCAGCATCGCCGTATCCGAAGTCGTCCGACACGATCAGGACGATGTTGGGCTTGCGCTTCCTGTCACCTGCGGATGCTGGCATTCAAGCTCCTCCGTGTCTAATCGGGGTCCTGCTGACAGCGTAGGTTGGCCGATGGGCGCGACAATCGGGAGAAACCCCGAAACTCGGGGAGAAACCGTCCACGGCGCTTCTGTCGTTCCAGTTGCTGCGCGACGACAGCTTACGCTTTCGCCGGTGTGCCTCCGTCAGGTTCCGGGGCAGGTTTGACTAAGCGGGGGCGTGCGTTGGACCAGTGACGAGGGCCGGCCCGGGCGCCGTGCGCGCTATCTGGCGACACCGCTACTCCCGCGGGCATCCGATCCGGCCCGTGTGCACCTACCTGCCGAATCGCCGCGAATAGGTCTTGACGGCCCCTCAAACCTGATGGCCGGATGGGATGCGCGCATAATCCGATGGGGAGGATTACCCAAAATGCATCGCTGCACGATTTCGCGCTCCGGCGCGGCCATAGCTCTTGCCGCTGCACTCGGCTGCCTGTCGACGGCCGCCACCGCCCAGACCAAGCTCACCATGTCGAGCTGGGTGTCGCCCACGCACCCCCTGACCAAGAGCGTGCTGGCGGTGTGGGGCGAGCAGGTCGAGAAGGCCACCAGTGGCCGCGTCAAGCTGCAGATGCTGCCCAAGCACCCGTCGGCGCCTCCCGGCACCTTCGACGCGGTCAAGGACGGCCTGGTGGACGTTTCCTACGTCACGGCCAGCTACACGCCCGCCCGCCACGTGCTGGTGCTGCTGCCCGAGCTGCCGGGCGGCGGGGCCACGGCCACCATCAACTCGGTCGCCTACTCGCGCATCCACTGGAAGTATCTGCACGCCGCCGGGGAGTACAAGGGCGTCAAGCTGCTCGGCGTGTTCACGCATGGGCCGGGGCAGATGTTCAACACCAAGCTGCCGATCTCGAAGGTCGAGGACCTGGCGGGCCTGAAGGTCCGCACGGGCGGCGGCATTGCCGAGGAGATGGCGCGCGCGCTGGGCGCCTCGGCGTTCGTCAAGCCGGCACCGGAGTCCTACGAGCTGCTGAGCTCGGGCGTCGCCGACGGCACGTTCTTTCCCACCGAGTCCATCCTCTCCTTCAAGCTGGGCCCGGTCATCAAGTACGCCACGCTCTTTCCCGGCGGCTTCTACAGCTCCGCGTTCGGCTTCTTCATGAACGAGGACAAGTGGAGCAAGCTCGCCAAGGAGGACCAGGACGCCATTCTGTCCGTCTCGGGCGAGGCGCTGGCACGGCTCGCCGGCAAGGCCTGGGACGACGCCGACAAGGCCGGCATCGACGAGATGAGGAAGATCGGCGTCCGCATCGACGAGGCCTCGCCCGAGCTCGTGAAGGGCGCGCAGGAAAGGGCCAAGCCGATCGTGGACAAGTGGGTGCAGGCGGCCACCGCCAAGGGCATCGACGGCGCCAAGGTGCTCGCCGAGTTCCGCGAGGAGGTCAAGCGCGCCGCGGCCGGCCAGTAATGACATCGCAGTCGTCGCACTCCCCCGAGGCCGGCTCCTGGCTCGATCGCGCGCTGGGAGCCGCCGCGGCCATTCTGCTGTTCGGCATGATGGCGCTGACGACGGTGGACGTTGTCAGCCGCTATTTCCTCAGCTGGCCGCTGCGGGGCGCCTTCGAGGTCACTGAGCTGCTGCTGCTGACGCTGATCTTCGCCGGGCTGCCGCTCGCCTCGCGGGCCGGCGAGCATGTGACGCTCGATTTCGTCGACGGCCTGCTCGGGGTGAGGGCGCAGTCGGTGCTGCGGCGGGCGGTCGATCTGGTTTGCGGGATCATCATTCTGGCGCTGGCCTGGCGCGTGTGGGTCAAGGCCGGCAAGATCGCGGGCTATGGCGACACCACCGATGTCCTGCGCCTGCCGGTCGCCCCCTTCGTCTACTTCATGACGCTGATGGTGGCGGTGACCGGCATCGTCCACCTGGCCAAGGTAATTTTCCCGCCCCCTCCCCGCACGGGGCCGCAGTTCGATCCCGACAAGGCTGGCACGACATGACAGAGGCCCTGGTCGGCCTCGGGCTGATGATGGCGCTTGCGCTGCTGCGCGTTCCGATCGCGGTCGCCATGGGCGTGATCGGCTTCCTGGGCGTCGCCTACCTGCGCGACTGGAACTTCGCGCCGGCCATGGCGATGGTGGAGACGAAAGTCTACGAGACCGGGCGCAACTACACTCTCTCTGTGGTGCCGCTGTTCATTCTTATGGGCAACCTCGTCACCCGGGCGGGCCTGTCGCAGGAGCTGTTCCGCGCGGCCTATACCTGCATCGGCCATCTGCGCGGCGGGCTGGCCATGGCTACGGTGTGCGCCTGCGCCGGCTTCGGCGCCATCTGCGGCTCCTCCATCGCCACCGCCGCCACCATGGCCAAGGTGGCCTACCCGGCCATGAGCGGTATCGGCTATTCCGACCGCCTCTCGACGGGCGCCATTGCCGCCGGGGGCACGCTCGGCATCCTCATTCCGCCCTCCACGCTGATGGTGATCTACGGCGTGCTGACGGAGACCAACATCGGCAAGATGTTCGCCGCCGGCGTCCTGCCGGGGATTCTGGCCACGGTGCTCCTGTGCCTCGCCGTGCAGTGGATCGTGTGGACCGATCCCGCCTCGGGCCCGCGCGGGGAGCGCTCGAGCTGGCGCGAGCGGATCATCGCGCTCAAGGGCGTGTGGGCCGTGGTGCTGCTGTTCGTGGTCGTGATGGGTGGCATCTACGGCGGCGTGTTCACGGCGACGGAAGGGGCGGGCATGGGCGCGTTCGGCGCGCTGTGCTTCGCGCTGGCGCGGCGCGCGCTCACCTGGCGCACGCTCCTCGACTCGCTCGTGGAATCGGCGCGGACCACGGCGATGCTGTTCGCCATCCTGACCGGCGCACTGATGTTCGCCGAGTTCGTCAACTACACCTCCATGCCGGACGACCTGAAGAACCTCGTCACCGCGCTCAACCTGTCGCCGGTGATGGTGGTGACAGCGATCTGCGTGATCTACGTGATCCTCGGCACGGCCATGGAAGAGCTGTCCATGATCCTGCTGACGGTGCCGGTGTTCTTTCCGCTCATCGTCCACCTTGGCCTCGACCCGATCTGGTTCGGAATCCTGATCGTGGTGGTGGTGGAGATCGGGCTGATCAGCCCGCCGGTCGGCATGAACCTGTTCGTCCTCAACGCCCTCCTGCCGCATGTGCCGACGCGGACCTTGTTCCGCGGGGTGCTGCCGTTCATGGTCGCGGATGTCGTGAGGCTTGGCATCCTTATTGCGTTTCCCGCCATCTCGCTGTGGCTGCCGAGCCTGATGCGGTAGCGTCGCTTCCTCCCCGTGCGAAGGCCCCCTCATCCGGCCCTTCGGGCCACCTTCTCCCGAAGGGGAGAAGGGGTAACGTGTGGCGCGCTCGGGAGCCCACTGCGGCCCCCCGAGCGAAAGACAGCCAGGATCTTCGCTTGATATTCCGGCTATGCTGACACCGTTGCAGGGCTGCAGACAGGCGTTGTCGCCATGCCGCGGTTGATCTTTGATAGCCGCCCGACCGCACGACGTCGGGCTGGAGATGGAAACGTGCACAAGCGGGCCCTCGCATCCGCAAGTCGAGCTTTCGCCGCGCTGCAGCGATGGTGGGGCTCGCTCGCACTTCGGACGCAGTTCACGCTGGCGGCGGCGGTCGTGCTGCTGGGCGGCATGGCGGCGATCGGGCTGTGGGTGGCCGACCGGGTCGGCCGCGCGGTCACTTTCAACACGGCCGCGGCGGTCGCCCTGTACATGGAGAGCTCGGTCGCCCCCCTCCTCCAGGAGTTGCAGGCTTCCGACCGGCTGACGCAGGGCACGCAGGAGCGCCTGGACGAGCTGTTGGGGCAGCCCGCGATCGGCGAGCACATCCTGTCGATGCGGATCTGGCGGCTCGATGGAACGGTCGTCTACAGCAAATGGAAGGAGCTGATCGGCACGCAGTTCCCCCTCTCAAGCAGCTTCCGCCTCGCAACGGCCGGCGAGCTGGCGATCGACTTCGCCGGCCCTGCCGAGAACGAGGATGGCCGGGAGCGGGCGCTGGCGCCGGACCTGATCGAGATCTATGCACCGGTGCGGGAAACCCACTCCCGCCGCGTCATTGCCGTGGCGGAGTTCTACGCGGCGGCCAAGAAGCTGCGCACCGACGTTCGCAGCGAGGTGGCTTCGAGCTGGCTGATCGTCGGGCACGTGACGCTGTATATGATGGCGGCCCTGTGGGGCATCGTGGCCAGGGGCAGCCGGACCATCGATGACCAGAGGGCGCAGCTGAAGGAGCGGATCGGCCTGCTGCAAAGCCTGCTAGCGCAGAATGAGGACCTCCGCGTGCGGCTGCAGCGCTCGAATGCCACGGCCGCTGATGCCAACGAGCAGTTCCTGCGGCGGATCGGCGCAGACCTCCACGACGGACCGGCCCAGCTGCTGAGCTACACGCTTCTGCGCCTCCACAAGCTTGCGCCCCTGGTGGAGACATCGGGTAGCGAGAAGGAGCGCCATGAGCTGCTGCTCATTCGCGAGTCACTCGGTGATACGCTTCGGGAGGTGCGGAGCATCTCGGAAGGGCTGGCGCTCCCCGAGCTCGGCCCGATCGCCCTCAGAGAGGTGATCGAGCTGGCGATCAGCTCGCATGAGCGGATTACGAGCACGCGCGTCTCGCGCAGGCTCGAGGACCTGCCGGAGGAGACACCGCAATCGCTGAAGATCTGCGTCTACCGGCTCGTGCAGGAGGGGCTGACGAACGCCTTCCGTCACGCCGACGGAAAGGGGCAGGAGGTATCTGCCCGCGGGATCCAAATGCTCGAGGTTTGCGTATCCGACTGCGGACCTGGATTTGCGACCGCCGGGCCGGCGGGGCAGGGACTGGGTCTCGCAGGCCTGCGCGCACGGATTGAGGCGATCGGCGGCAGACTCGAGGTAAACTCAAGACTAGGCCATGGCACGCATATTGCGGCGTCGTTCGACCTCGGTAAGGTACGGCATGCGGAAGTCCTCATCAGCTAGGAAGATCAGGGTGGCGGTCGTCGACGACCACCCCATGATGCGTCGCGGCGTCAGCGAGACGCTGTCCGAGGAGCCGGATCTGGAGCTCGTCGGAACAGGCGCATCTGCAGAGGACGCTCTGCGGCTGGCCAGGCAGGGCCGACCCGACCTCATGCTCCTCGACATCGCCCTGCCGGGGGGCGGCATCGAGGCCGCCAGAGAGATTGTCAAGGCGTGTCCTGATGTCAAAGTCGTGTTCCTGACGGTCAGGGAGGACCGGGCGACCGTCAACGCCGCCCTGAGGGCCGGCGCCCGCGGCTACATCGTCAAGGGCGTCGAGGGGCCGGAGCTCGTCAGCACGCTGAGGCGGGTGAACTCCGGCCAAAGCTATGTCACGCCGGCGTTGGCGGCCCAGCTCCTGGCAGCCGAGCACAAGGGCGCCGCCACCGCTTTGTCGGCCGACGCCTCGCCGGGCGCGAGATTGACGGCGCGCGAACAGCAGATCGTGGAGCGCCTGGGCAAGGGCCTGAGCAACCAGGAGATCGCCGAGGAGCTCGATCTGACCGAGAGCACGATCAAGCACTACATGACCCGCATCCTCCAGAAGCTCGGCTTCCGGAACAGAACGGAAGCGGCCATCTTTGCGCGCACGCGCAAAGTCAACGGCGAGCAGTAGGGCGATTCCAGTTGATATGCATCGGGGCAGTCCGCACGCCGTCTGCCGAGCGATGGCCAGTGATGCGCTCTCCCTTTTTTCGTCATCCCGGCGCCGCGAGGGCCTGAAAAGCCCGAGCGGGACCAGGCCGGGACCCATGCACCTGGCGGCTTGCTCTCTGATCGGACAATACGCGCGACGGCTGCGCGTCGCACTCGGCGCGAAAAGCGAGGCGAGAGCTTGCTTCGAGGTGCATGGGTCCCGGCCTGGTCCCGATTGCTCGCTCCGCTCGCAATCGGCACCGGGATGACGGAAGAAGAGCGATCTATTCGTGCCGCCACGCAGGCGGCGCATGTGCGGCTGTTCCGCCCCATAGTTAACCGGAGAGCGGGTGACCAGAGGCCCGGCCGAGCCTACGTGCACCCACACAGTCTGTCGCACCAGTGCCCGGCGTCCCCCCACAAGACACCGAGCACTGGTGCAGGGCGTACGAGAAGCGCGCCCAGTGCGGGGTTGGGAGCGCTTCTCCGCCCGGACCGAAGGGCCCGGCAGGCCCTTCGGACTGAAGCTTGTCAGGCCCGGCCTACACAGGTGTCCTCGGGTCGCCTTCGGGGAGGATCTCCGGCGTCGTGAAGAACACGCCGTCCGGCGTGGGGTTGGGCGTAGGCGTGATCGCCGCCTGCGTTCCCGAGGCCGCCAGCAGCTGCATGCGCAGCAGCATGGCGAAGTCCTCGTGCACCGTGTTGTGGCAGTGGTTGACGTAGGAGCCGGCGAACTCGCCAAACTGGACCTGGAACGTCACCTGCCCACCGTCGCGCAGCCTCCACACGTCCTTTCGCACCAGGCGCTCCGTTGCCGGGATCGTGTCGGCACCGCGGTTCATGGTGACGCCTTCCTCGAAGTGGAGGTGGATCGGGTGGTCCCAGCCCGCGCCGCCGTTGACGTAGGTCCAATGCTCCACCTCGCCCGGCTGCGGAATCAGCAGGGAAATGCGATTGGCGTTGAAGGTATGCGCCGACTCCCCGTTGATCCTCACCGACCAGGGGAACACGGCCTCCTCCGGACAATCGGGCGTGCACTGCCCGGTGACCGGATCGCGCGAGTCGCCGCCTGCCGTTCTGCCCCACTCGATCGTGCGCGTCCGCACGGGGGCGACGATGGGGATCTGCTGGGTCAGCGTCAGCGGCACCTGGCTCCTGTCGTTGGGGCCGCAGCTGTTGACCGTGGTCAGGGTCTGACCGGGCGCATCGACGCTCGGCACCGAGCTCACAACCCTGAACTCCATCACCGGGCCGACGCACGGGTCGCCGGGCACGCCGGCCAGCGCCTGCGCCAGGGTCACCGCCCCGTTGGGGCCGCGCCCGTCGGGACGCATCGTCAGCAGATTGACCAGCTTGAGGCGGTCGCCGACGCGGAACCTGGCGAAGTCAACGATCACGTCGTAGCGCTCGGCAACGCCCTGCTCGTCGAGCGCAGTGAGCAGCACCGGGTTCACCAGGAAGTTGCCGTCGTTCGCAATCTGCCGGATCGCGATGGCGTTGCCGTTCGGGTCGGAGAAGGCGAACTTCCAGAAGCGCGACATCCCCGCCGCCAGGATGCGGAAGCGGTACTTGCGCGGCAGCACCTCCATGTAGGGGGCGTACTGGAAGTTGACGAGCGGGATATCGCCCAGGAACCCGTCGTTGGTGAAGATGTCGAAGAAGTACTGGCCGTCCTGGTCGGTGGCGCCGTCGGACACGATCAGGTTCACGTCGAAGTCGATGTTGCCGTAGTCGAGGAACTTGCCGCTGGGCAGCCGCAGATTGACGCCATCGACGAGCTGCTCGTTGCCGCGGTCGGGCCCGCTGTAGTAGTTCACCATGCTGAGATTGCCCTTGTAGACATTCTCGGCGGTGAAGAAGAAGCGGTGGTCGTGGGCCCACATGGTGCCCTGGATCTCGCGGTAGTCGCCCGGAACGTTGACCAGCCCGCCACTCCCGTTCGGTCCCGATGCCCTGCGGTCCGTGGCGCCCTGGTTGATCTTGTCGCGCCGCGCCAGCGTGGTGCCCCAGAGATAGTCGTAGAAGGTACCCGGGAAGTGGTGCGCGCCGGTGGCGCCGTCGCTCTCTGCGCCGTTGTGGGCGTTGTGGAAATGGAACTGCTGCTCGTTGCGGCCGAAGCCCGCGTTGTCCTCGCGGTTGACGGGGGTGTTGTTGTACACCCGCATGAGCATCGACTCGCCATAGCGGCCCTTGATCAGTGGCGGCGCCAGGCTGCCCTGCGCGAACGCCCCGGTGCCGTAGGTCCAGACCGCGTTGGCGTTCTGGTCGGGGAAGCTCGGGTGGAACCTGGTGCCGGGCACGCAGGGACCCCAGGACATGACATAGCCGGCCTTGGGGAAGAACTCGTTCCACCGCTGGTGCGCGAAGAACTCGGTCGGCGGACGGCCGTCCAGCGGCCCCCTGTTAGTGATCGGGTTGCGGAACGGATTGGCCGCGGGATCGCCCGAATAGGCGCTGAAGTCGTTATGGTAGGACAGCCTGCGCGCGGCGCGCTCGCTGGCGAACTGGCCGCCGAACACGGCATCGATCTCGCCGTCCCTGGCCGATGGTGTCATCGGCACCGGCGTCTGCACCTGCAGCCGGAGCAGCGGCGTGGTGAACCTCTGGGCGCCGAACAGCGGGCTCGCCGGCGTGCCGGTGGGGATGTCGGCAAAAGCGCTGCGCGCGAACGGGCTCAGGCCGTTCTTGCACACCAGCAGGCCGCTGGCGGTGAAGACGCCCCACTTGATGAGATCACGCCTGGAGAGCTGGCCGAGCGAGCGTGCCTTCACGATCTCGGCGCGGTTCTGGCGGGCGTGCTGCGCCTCCTTCTGCCTGACGCGCGATGCCTTGGCTGAAATATACATGCCTGTTCCTTTCCGTCCTGAACTCGACACTTCCTCAGGCCGCCTGTTGGGCCGCCTGTTGGAGTTGCTGCAAATCGACGACGACCCGCGTGCCGTCGGGCATGCGCTGGCGCATCTTCACGGACTTGCCCTTGAACTCGTGCGCGCGGAGCTGCTTGAGAAACGCGGGCACCGCGCCGGGGTGACCGCCGATGGCGATCAGCCAGAGAATGTCGCCCGAGGTCCACGCGCCCGGACTGAGGCGCACGCCCTTGTCCAGGCGCTCCGACAAGGCCTTGTCGACAAGCGGCGAGACCCGGGCCCACAGCGCCACCGCCGCAGGCACAAGGACGCCGCGCTGCCGGGCAACCTCGGGCCCGGTCGGGCCCTCGGCCGGCATCGCGGCGTGGGCGAGCCGGAACTGGCCGGCCCCCACCGCCGGAAGCACCAGCCATTCCAGATCGGCGATGCTGAGGTGGCGATAGCCCGGGTCGCGCATCAGCACCGACACGATCTGCGCGAACGACTGGGCAAACCTCAGTTGCGCGGACCCGGCCGGCCTGGCGTTGCCGGCCACCGGGCCACCGTCCGCGCCGCTCGGCCCGCCTTTCCCTGCTGAAGCAAACGTCATCGCCACGGCCCCCCAGTCTGCGTCGCTCCAGGCGATCTCAGAGGATGAAGTCCTGCTGCGTGATGGCGTTGGTGCCGACGCCGTTCACGCCCTGCAGGAGCATCGAGTCGGCGCCGATGGTGACGAGCGTGTCGCTGCCGATGACCTCGATGAGGACGTTGGCGGTAAACGTCTCGGCCGTGATGCCGAGTCCGGAAATGTCGAGGAGATCCTGTCCGCTCGTCGCGTTGGCATCGAAGCCGGAGATCACGTCGTTGCCGAAGCCGGCGGCGAACACGAACGTGTCATTGCCCGCACCGCCGTTCATGGCGTCGTTGCCGAGAGCGCCGATGATGATGTCGGCGCCGCCGCCGCCGTCGATGGTGTCGGCACCGCCCTGCCCGTCGAGCACGTTGCCGACCGCGCCGCCGGCGATGGTGTCGTTGCCCTGGCTGCCGACGATGTTCTCGATCGCCGACAATGTATCGGTGCCGGTGTCGGCGCTCGCGGCGCTGGTGGCGGTAACGGTGGCACCGGCGGTGGTGGCGGACAGGTCGTAGGTGTCGGTGCCCGCGCCGCCGGTGTAGCTGTCGTTGCCGTCGTCCACGGTGGCGATGAACGTGTCATCACCGATAGCACCGTTGAGCGTATCGTTGCCGGCACCGCCCGTGAGCGCGTCGTTGCCGTCGCCACCGTTGAGGGTGTTGGTGTCGGCGTCGCCCGTCAACGCGTCGTTGCCGGCGCCGCCGGTGACGTTCTCGATGCCGGTTACGGACGCGAACCCCGATGCGCTGCCGACTCCCAAGTCGACGGCGACGTCGGCCGTCGTGGCATTGAAGCTGAGGGTGTCGGCGCCGTCCGCCAGGTCGGCCGTCACCGCTTCTACGCCAGCCAGCGTGCCGCCTTCCAAGCCGGTGATGTCGGTGCCGTTGAAGACGACATCGAGCATGTCGTTGGCGAGCGAGCCGATGACCCTCAGAGTGTCGGAGCCGGCGCCGCCATCGACGGCGTCGGCGCCGTCGCCCATCGCATAGATGAAAGTGTCGCTGCCGATGCCGCCGAAGGCGGCGTCCGCGCCGATGCCGCCGATCAAGGTATCATCGCCGACGCCGCCGATCAGTGTGTCGTTACCGCCGCCGGTGCTTATCGTATCGTTGCCGTCCTGGCCGTCGACGACGTTGACGCCGGAGTCGAGTGTCATGCTGTCCGTACCTTGGCTGCCGACAATGTTCTCGATGGTGGCGAGGACATCGGTGCCGATCTCGGTACTGTTGGCTCTCGTGGCGGTGACGATGGCCCCGGCCGCGGTTCTCGACAGATCGTAGGTGTCAATGCCGCCCGCGCCGGTGTAGGTGTCGTTGCCGTCGCCAGCCGTCGCGATGAAGGTGTCGTGGCCGGCACCGCCGTTCAGGACATTGGCGCCCGCGTTACCGATCAGCGCGTCGTCGCCGGCCCCGGCGATGACGTTGTCGATGCCCGCGACGGAGGCGAAGCCCGACGCCGTGCCGGCCGCCAGCTCGATGGTGATGCCGGCCGTGGTTGCGCTGTAGTTGAGGGTGTCGGTCCCGCCCGCCAAGTCGGCCGTGATCGACTCGACGCCCGTGACGGTCCCACCCTCGAAGGCGGTGACGGCCGTGCCGTCGAACAGGACGTTGAGCGTATCGTTGGCGCCGCTGCCGGCGATGG
>Ga0075430_100002247_pt1 | contig 16012 bp, 14 predicted proteins | sample RhiMetdeltSRZDD4_FD_75294 | JGI IMG/M metagenome (GOLD analysis project Ga0075430, IMG submission 75294) | Populus rhizosphere microbial communities from Tennessee, USA - Rhizosphere MetaG P. deltoides SRZDD4 | ecosystem: Host-associated > Plants > Roots > Rhizosphere > Soil | place: USA... | reverse complement strand
CGAATCCATAGCCGGCAATGAACGTGTGGCTTTGATCCAAGGCATAGTCTAACTCGCCCCATCCGACGACGGTGCGGATGGCTTTTCCTGTGCCGAGGTTCCGCTCCTGTCCATAGCGGAAAAACTCCACGCCCAGCGCCTGGCCGTAGGCAATTTCACCGGTAAATTTTAGGCGGTTCGTAATGGGCACCCCGACCTCGGCGCCCACGAGGTAGGAATTGATATCTTGGCCGGAGGGGATTCCCCCGGGTGTCGGCGCGGAACGGTAGGTCCGAAACGCCGCGCTGACCGCGAACAGCATACCTTCTTGTTTGCCGGTACCCGTGTAGCCGAAGCGAGTCCCGACATAGGGCATCTGCACCGGATCGTTGAAGGCGTTTTCGGAACAGGCAAATCCGACGGCCCCGCAAGTGCCCGGAGCGGGGGCTCCGGCTCCGGCGCCCTGAAACGGCCGCTGTTGAACCTGTGGCTGAATGGCCGACAGACCCCGCTCGAATCGCATCACCGTCACCAAACCGTTAAAGTTATCGGTGAACTGATGCTTCAAGGTGATTTGCGGAAGACGCTGCCAGAGATTCCCGTTGTAGCCCATGATAGAAAAGTCGATCAGGTTGGGATGCGAGGACATGATCGGTGTCCAGTCCATGCCTGCCGTCAGAGTCGTTCTATTACTGTTCGGCGAGTACTTCACGTTCGCCAACCGGAGACGGGGCGAGATGTTGCCGGCATTGTCGGTTTGGCTGTAGAAATCAGCTTCCACCACCCCGGTGAGTGAATGTTTCCCGTCAGTCCGATCGGCACGAAGGCCAAACACGCTGTAGCGTGGGTTGAATGTCGAAGAAGCATTGCTGCTCTTGCCGGCCGCTGTCGCATAACCGTTGAATTGACCAGGGTCGAGCGGATTGGTATTTCTAGTGCTGTAAATCGCATCCAATTCTATGCGGCCATACGGCACAATGCTTCCCTTACCTTGCGTCGCAAATGTCGGTGAGACACAGCCTCCACAAATCACTGCCGGTGGTGTTTCTACTTCACGGCTCTTGCGACCGGCTCCGGCCGCCTCGCCGGCGCTCTGCTCCTGTGCAAAGGCCGGAATGGTTCCGGCAAAGATCGCGATGACGACCGCAGTCAGTACGGTTCCTCCTGGGACTCTTGCTTTCATCCTGCCACCCCTCCTCTTTGGGAACGGTTTGCATGCAACTCCACCGGAGGGCGTCCCTTACGTCTACACAAAAAAAGCGCCCTTCCGGTCCGATCTCTGGACCAAAAGGACGCCTTTGTCCTCGTTGCAGCTTTGTCAGAAGCGAAGACGACGTTGTCTTCACTACCCGCTATCCACGGCGCGTACTTGTATAACGAGGCTCGAGTTTTTGTCAAGACAAGAAATCAATGCTCGACCTCTTTCACGATCGCTATGCTAGACTGGCCCTTCTCCGTGAGGCCGCTGATGAAAAAACACCCGATGCTCCGTGTATGTTTCACACTGGTGATGGTTTGCGGATGCGTTCTCGCCGGATGCGCGACGGGCAGGCAAATCGATGAAACGATTGCAAAGACGGCGAAAGGGTCCGTGGCGCTCGAACGGATTCCAGACCTTCGATTCCAAGCCGCGCACCCGATCACACTCAATCGCGGGATCATCGTCCGAAGTCTCGGTGGCATACAGATCATTGAACAAAAAGACGCACTTCAGTCACTGGTGGCCGGCAAGTCAACCGCGTTCCCCGCGTTTTCCGAGGATGACCTCGCATTCCTTGCTCCCTTGATCGCCGAGGGATTGGCGAAGGCAGCGCCCGACCAGCAAGTCGGTTTCCGTGTGCTCCAAAGAGGCGCGCCGGTCTATTCTCAACGAACGGGCGCCGGAGTGGGCTCATCCGAGCCACAACTGACCTTGTCTCCGGAAGAATTCACATCAGGCCACATATTCGCCTACGGACGGTCGCTTTACCTCAGCCTATCAGAGGTTCGTCGTCGTCCAGAATCACCGGAAACCATTAACATGCCCAATCGGCGCTTGCGGGATCCGACCGGTCTTGTGGGTCGCGACATTCTGTTCGCCCCAGACATCGCGCTGCGATCAGGCATGGCGTCTCCCTTCGCTCAAGATAGTGCGGCCAAGACGCTCGTGATCGACTACGAGCTGCTCATGAAGCTGCCGGCATCGTCCGGATACACGGCGACACCTTCCAAGTCGGCGGAGGCCCCACAACCGGCCGCGAACCAGGCATCGGATAAGACAGATGCTGAGGCTGTACCGACCGTCCAGTCAGGCGACCTGGAGGCCATTAAGGATGAGATGAAGAAAAAAGACAGTGAGCTGGAAGAATTGCGAAAAGCACTTGGAGACATCAAGCGGCAACTCGACCAGCAAGCTGAACGATCGAGTAGGCCCGACGGGAAGTCCCTGAAGTCCAAGCCAAAGGATTCCACGAAGTAACGCTGTCACAACTGTTTCCGTTCGGCGCGCTCTTCAATCTCACCTGCCAGCAAAATCGCTTCGGCAATCTCTCGCATCGACTTCCGCAGATCCATGCTTTGACGCTGAATGAGTTTGAACGCCTCTTCTTCGGACAACTTTTTTGAGCGCATCAGGTACCCCTTCGCCCGTTCAAGGAGTTTACGAACTTGAAGCGCCTCCTGCATCTCGAACGATTTTCCCAAGAGAGTCGTGTGGTCGATGGCGATCGCGGCTTGATTGCCGATGGCCTGGAGTAGTTTCACATCCTCCGTTGTAAACACATGTACCTTCGAAGTGTAGCTGTTGATGACCCCGATGGCCTTTTCCTTGACCATCATCGGTACGCACAAGAGGGAGCACAGCCCCTCCCGTTGCGCTAGTTCGCGATACATGAAATCCTTTTCCTGGGTCACATCGGTCACGATGATCGGCCTGCGTTCCTGAACCGCCCGTCCGCTGATGCTTTGTCCGACTCTGACATTCGGCTTACGGCGGTATTGCTCGCTCAAGCTTTGCGTCGCGCCGATTCTCAGTTCGTTGGTGGTGTCGTCCAACAGCATGATCGAACAGATCTTCGACCCCATCATTTGAGCCGTCATCGTGACAATCAATTGCAGCACATCATCGATCAGTCGGTTCGACGACACTGTCTCGGAGACCTGAGAGAGCGTATCCAGTTGGAGAGCTTTCCGGGTCATCTGATCGTAGAGGCGGGCATTTTCAATCGCGCCTCCGACCTGATTGGCAATCGTGGACAGCAGCGCAATTTCATCACCGCGATACCGCCTCGCCCGCTTGTGTTGCGCGTTGATGACACCCACGACCTCCTGTTTCGCCATGATCGGCACGGAAATGAAAGCCTGATACCGATCTTCCGGCAGGTTATGAAAGAATTTGAAGCGGGGATCGTCGCTCGCATTGCTGGGAATGACCACGCGCGTCCGTTCCCGTGCCACCCAGCCCGTAATGCCTTCCCCCAGCCCGATCGTGATGCGTCCAATCAGCTTGGGATGGGGATTCTTCGAAGCCCTCAGAATCAACTCGTCCCGGCCGTCGGACAACAGATAGAGCAGGCAGGCATCCGCCTTGGTGACTTCGACCACCATGTTGACGATGTGCTTCAGGACGGCCTCGAGATCGAGCGTGTTGCTGATCGATTCGCTGATCCGATGCAGGGCTTCGACTTCCCGCGATTTTTCCCGCAAGGCCTGCTGAAGTTGAGCCACAGTCCGCTGTTGTCTGGAGTCCATTGGTCAGGCTTTATTCCGGCGGCGCCGAGGGAGTGCTGAAGGTCGCCGGACCTTCCGGGACGTTGCAGCATTGAACCATTTTGCGGCCGCATCCCGCTCAAGCGGCGCGATCGTGACATCGCCTATCCGTTGCGGCACGATACAATACACCGTACCATGCGCGACCTTCTTGTCCGACTGCATCGCGTTCCACAGCGCAGTGAATGTGACCTTGGGCGGTTCATCCGGCAGACCCGATGCACGCACAAGTCCGCGGATCCGGTTCACAACTTCCTGGCTGCAATAGCCCAGAGATCTGGCCAAGTCCGCTTCCTGTACCATACCAATGGCGACCGCTTCCCCATGGACGAGACCGCGATATCCGCCGAGCGCTTCCAGGGCATGTCCGATGGTATGCCCAAAATTGAGGATTCGCCGGCGGCCGGATTCACGTTCATCTTCCGAGACCACCTCGGCCTTAATCTCGCACGAGCGCGTAATGACATGGCTCACTGATCGGTCATCGAACATGAGAATTTGTTCGATGGAGCGTTCAAGGAACGTGAAAAACTCATCATCAGCAATGACCCCGTATTTGATGACTTCGGCCAACCCCGCGACCCATTCCCGATGCGGCAAGGTCTGAAGAGTCGTCGGATCGATGAGCACGGCCCGTGGTTGATGGAACGCCCCGACCAGATTCTTCCCCCGCGGATGATCGACCCCGGTCTTTCCGCCTACACTGGAATCCACCTGCGCAACCAATGTGGTCGGTATCTGGACAAAGGGAACACCCCGGAGATAGATCGAGGCCGCAAATCCCGTCAGATCTCCCACCACGCCGCCACCCAGGGCGAGTACCGTTGACTGGCGTTCGAATCGATGACGTATCCATTCATTCAAGATTTTGACGACCGTATCGAGCGTCTTCGTGCGTTCGCCCGGAGAAAGAACAAGAGCGGTCGGATCAAATCCGGCATCGCCGAGTGACCGTGTGACGATACGCAGATAGTGTCGCGCCACGTTTCTGTCGGTGACAATCCCTATTCTCTTCCCGCAAGGAAGCGTTTTGAGAACGGATCCAATGTCACGCATGATCCCCGGGCGTATGCTGATACGATAGCTTCTGTCGCCCAGCTCCACCGCCACGGTTCGTTCCGCCTGTACACCATTCATGGAAACCATGTTTCTTTGACCCAATCGTTCAAAGAGATCATGCGACCGCGCCTCGCCGCAGAGGCAGCCCAGGTGTGGGTGATGAAAGGAAGAAGGAAGGTGCTCAAATCGAGCGGGATGGTAGCATAGCACTCGCAAAACTAAAAGTCTCTGACATAGGCCTGGTAGGCGTCAAAATTACGTTTCATTTCTTCGAGACTGTCGCCCCCAAACTTTTCCAGCATGGCGTTGGCCATCTCGAACGCAATGACGGCTTCCCCCACCACCCCGGCTGCCGGAACGGTGCAAATGTCCGACCGTTCCACCGTTGCCTCGAACGGTTCCTTCGTATTGATATCCACACTCCTCTTCGGGCTGTAGAGGGTAGAGATTGGTTTCATGGCGACGCGGATGACGATAGACTGACCGTTCGTGATGCCACCTTCGAGTCCGCCGGCGTTGTTGGTATGTCGAACAAATTCCTTCGCCGCCTGGTCGTAAAAAATTTCGTCGTGCACCTCGGAACCGAACCGGCGTGCCGCTTCAAAACCCATCCCGATCTCTACCCCTTTCATCGCCTGGATACTCATGGCCGCCATGGCCAGGCGGGCACTCAAGCGGCGATCCCATTGTGCATAGGTGCCCAATCCAATCGGTGGGTTGGTCACGACGACTTCGAAGACTCCACCGAGCGTATCTCCCCGGTGCTTTGCCGTCCTAATCTGTTCGACCATCTTCACCCCGGCGTCCGCATCCGGTGACCGTACTTCCGAGCCTTCCGCTCGTACATAGGCTTGAACCGGATCTTCGCCGCATGTTGCTGTAATCCCGCCAATCTCCACCGTATAGCTGAGGACCTTCATGCCGAAATGACTGAGCAGCGCTTTTGCGATACCGCCGATGGCGACTCGGATAGCGGTCTCTCGTGCGCTGGCCTTTTCCAAAACGTTGCGGATGTCGCGATGGCCGTATTTGATGGCGCCGACCAGATCTGCATGGCCAGGCCGCGGGCGGGTGACAACCTTTTCCGAAGGAGTCGGCCCAGGCTCGACAGCCATGACCTCCTTCCAGTTTTCCCAATCTTTATTGGAAATGAGTAGACCGAGAGGATTCCCGATCGTTTTACCTTTCCGAACACCGCAGGCAAACTCGACCCGGTCCTGTTCCACGCGCATCCGGCCGCCCCGCCCGTATCCCTTCTGGCGGCGGGCCAGATCGTGATCCACCATGTCTGCTGTTAGAGGAAGCCCAGAGGGAACGCCTTCAAGGACCGCAATGAGATACTTCCCGTGGGATTCGCCCCCATTGAGATACCGTAACATCCAATGGGGGCGATTTTTAGCTCTTTACGATGGTAGGTGTCAAGAAGTCGTCTTTACGATGGTAGGTGTCAAGAAGATGAGCAGCTCGGTTTTGGACACGTTCTCCGTCTTTTGTTTAAACAGCCATCCCAGCACGGGGATTCTGGACAAGTATGGGATACCTGCCACGTTATTCAGTTGGGTATCGACGAAGACTCCGCCGATCACCATGGTTTCACCATCGCGCACTAACACCTGAGTCGTGGCTTCACGACGGTCGATGCTGGGACCAGCAGGATTGCTTCGGGCACCGACCGCATTCCGAGTCGCACGGACTCTCATCAGGATGAGTTTTCCGATTTCCTTCGGATCACGAGAGGTGATCTGTGGGGTGACGTTCAGTTCCAGGTTGGCATCAACAAACGTGGTTTGCGTACCCTGCAGTGACGTCGTTTGAAAGGGAATCGATTCACCTTGCGCAATCTTGGCATCCCGCTTGTCTAATGTCGTGACCTTGGGGGCAGCAATCACTTTGGTCAGACCGAGGAGTTCTCCTGCCGACAACCGAACGTCCAATAATGCCCCGTCGGCCTTGCCGATTGTAAAACCAGCCCCGGGAACCGATGGAAAACCGGGATTGGCCGGCAGATTGACTAGGAAATCGGACACCTGAGCCCCAAAGGCTCCGGTCGTGCCGGTCTTGAAGTTCGCCGTTCCGTTACTTCCCATCTGATTGACATTCTGGATACCCCATTGGACACCGAGTGACCTTGTATAAGTCGTATCCGCTTGCACAATTCTGGCCTCAATTTGAACCTGCGGGACTTCGAGATCCAAACCATCCACCAATTGCCGCATGACCCCGATCTTTGTTTCGGTGTCGCTCACGATCAGCGCGTTACTCGCCTGACTGATATTCATGACGCCGCGAGGACTCATATACTGTCTGAGTGATTGCTGCACTTCCTGTGCGTTCAAATTGCGAATATAAAAGACCCGCGTAACAATGGGCTCAGCCTTAGCCTTCGACTCTTTTGCTCGCGCTTCTTCATCCTGCTGCTTCGCAATATTTGTCAGTGAATCGACCCAGACGATGTTCCCTTGCCGAATCATGCCTAACCCATTCATTTTCAGCAGCATATCGAGCGCCTGGTCCCAAGGGACGTTGGCCAGCTTCATCGTGACTTTGTTCTTCACTCCTTCGCCCACCACGATATTGAAGCCGCTCACCTCGGCAATCAACCGCAGCACGTTGCTGATATCCGCCTGTTGAAAGTCGAGGGAAATCCGCCGTCCGACATACCGCGATGGACCGGTGACCAACTCGGACGCTTCTCGATTGCCGCTGTCCTCTTTCTGCTCTACTTTTGACTCGGATTTCGGTTCAGGCTCCACAGCCATCTGAACCGGACGGACATGCAGGAGGTTCTTGGGCGACCGCTGCGAGACCAGTATGCGATGAACGGAGGACGGGCTCGCCTGACGTTCGCGAATCACATATCCCTTTTCCGCATCGAGTTCCTGCGAGCTGAGGTTCTGATTCTGCAGTGTCGCGGCAGACGGAATGGACGGTACATTCTTAAGCGTTATGATTAACCTACCATGGACCGATTCGACGGAGTGTTGTGCCGGCCGGGCAAGATCAAAGACAAGCCGGACCTTATCAGGATGGTGTCCAAATCGGATTCGTTTGAGAACGGAGTGATCAACTGCCAGCTGTGATTGGGCAACTAAGGATTGGACATTCGTGATGTCACACACCAACTTGCGTTCTCCGATGGCATGCATTTCGTAGCGAAGCACCCCATCGCCGGACACCACGACCGCTATGCCGTCCTCATCCACCTGAGTCTCAACTTTTGTCAGTATCTGCGCGACTTTTGAGAGCGCGTCCTGCGCCTTCGGAATAGCGCCTGTATCGGTCACCCTCGTACTCTGATTTGGCCCATCGATGGTCGGTTCCACAGACGTGGCTTGAAGGGGTCCCGCGATCCCCAGCAACCCCGCAACAACTGCGATACCGACAAGGTGTGTGGTGTCGACGTATGTCTGTTTCATTCTATGCCCTCTTTTGGATGCAATAACTTGACGTATTCACGCTCCTGTTTGTTCCCATAGACGTCCGTGAACCGCTCCTGAACGATAATGCCCCTCTCCGTGATTGAGCTGACAACCCCGTTGTTTGGACCCACACGGGTGCCGCGGCGGAGGCTGTATCCCTTCCCGTCCGGCGCCTGTACCATCGCGGTATAGCCATAGGTGCCCCATACAATTCCTATCAGGTTCAGTTCCGTCAGACCGACTCGCTGCAAGGGAGGAAGAGTCACGTCACCTGGGCCCAGCTGGCTGTTTTCAACAATGGGAAGAAATGGGTCTCGACGTCCAGACGGATCATAAGACAAGCCTCCCCCAAAGGACGCCTGGGGTATTTCTGATCGTGACGTCATTCCCTCTCCCAGCGGGCTAGGCATTTCCGGGTGAGGAGTTTGGCGGGGGATGTCCTGCAGGGGCGGAACCTTCAAGGAATCGGCGGGACGCATTGGATTGACCTGTGCGGTCGCAATAACATTACTAGACCCCAATATCATGGCCATTGTCCCGAAGACGAGCACCCCACATGAACCTCTTCGCCTTTTGTCCTGCAGAGTCCTTGATTGTTTCGAAAACATTCCGTCAGCTCCCTATTTTTTCGGTTCGACGGTCGGAGTCTGTGCTTTCTCTTGGGGCGCCGCATAGGCAACGAGATCGAATACAGTTTGGGTTACGACACGTCCCTGATCGACACGAGGCGATCCAATCCTTACATCGGAAACCGTAATAATCCTCGGAAACTTGCTGATACGATCGAAGAAAAGTGCTGCAGTGTGATACCCCCCGGCTACCTCTACGTTGACCGGCATTCGCACAAACAATTTTGAAGGATCTTCGCTTTGCGCGCCGGGCTTCCAAAGTTTGATATCAAGCCCCAATCGTGTTCCAAGATCGGATATCTGTTTGAGCAACATGACCGCTTCTTCCTCAGGCGGCAGGCGTTCCCTCTTCTTGGCCAACTCAATTTCAAGCTGCTTATTGGCTGCGATCAGTTCGTCGAGATGTTTGACCTTGATGGTCAAGGTTTGAATTTCTGTGTCGAGTTGCGCGACCTGAACCTGAACCGCTTCAATCTCGATGGTTTTGGGATCGACGACATAAAAGTAGAACGCCACCAGCGTGCCTGTGATGAAAAGGCCGAGCAGAGCAACCTTTTGGATGGTCGGGATATTCCGCAAAGAATCCAGATTCAGGCCGTTCAGACTCATGTTAGCCTTTCATCGAAATATCGAGCTTGAACTGATAGAGATTGATCTTATTGTCGACAGCGGCGCGACTTTCCTGAAGCCGAATGATGGTGAACGAATCGGTGCGCCGCAGATTGTTCACAAACTCCACGATGTCATCATTCGTCAGCGCACGACCTTCAAGCTCAATGGTGTTTCCTTTCACGTTCATCTTCAACAACCAGAGCTTCAAGGGATCCAAGCTCTGACTCACATTGTCCAAAGCTCGCACCGGGCCTGTACGGGCCTTTTCAAGCTGCTCGATCACTCGGTTCTTATCCTCAAGTTGTTTCTTTTTTGCCTCGAAATCCTGGACTTGTTTGACTTGTTCCTTCAGAACGACCACCTGCTTCTCTTTGGCCTGTTTCTCCAGCTGCTTGGCTTGCAACTCGTCCTCCAGCAAGTCCGAGTACCACCAGCAACCTGCCAGCGTGATGACAATCATCCCCGCGCCGAGCAAAGCTTCGGCACGTACATCCCATTGCGGCTTGGCTTTTCGAGATTTCGGGCCGCTCGCGAGAAGATTAATTCTAATCATCGATCCCCCACAGTCCTCAGGGCGAGCCCTACTCCGACTGCCGCCAACGGTCCCATTTCTGCGAGCATCTCAGGATCTAAGTCGCACATTGAGGTATCGATATCGTTGAACGGGTTGGCAATTTCCACGTCCACGTGCATCCGATCACGTAGGTGCTGAGGAAGCCCGTTTATTTTTGCGCCGCCTCCGCAGAGCAGCACTCGCGCAATGTCGCTCTCAGCGGAGGTCGTCTTAAAGTAGTCGATCGTGCGTGCGATCTCGGAGGCCACTTCGGCATTCACACTATCGATCACCGCGCTGAGTCCGGCCTGATTGTCTTTCGCTGATCGATCATTCTTCTTCAGTTGCTCTGCCTCCTCATACGACACTCCCATCTCGCGCTGTACCGCTTCGGTGTAGCGATTTCCGCCGATAGGAATATCCCTCGTGAACAAGGAGACTCCGGCGCGCACAATATTGACGTTCATCACACTGGCGCCGATGTTCACGAGCGTCGTCGTATCGTCCGGCGAGCCCGGATAACTGACGCCATGCATGTTCTCAATGGCAAATGCGTCCACATCCATGACGACCGGTATCAACCCGGCCGCTTTGACCAATTCGGTCAGCTCGTTGATTTTGTCCTTCTTGGCAGCGACTAGAATGATGGACATCTCTCCCTGCTCATCTGGCGACGTCTCGGATGGGGGCAGCACATGAAAATCGAGGTTGACCTCATTGATGTCGAACGGAATGTATTGCTCGGCGGCAAGTTTCACCTGGCCTTCCAACTCTTCATCGGGCATCGGAGGAAGGCTGATCTTCTTGATGATAACGGCGTGTCCTGAAATGGAGATCGCGACCTGCTTGATCTTCGTCTTATTCTCTTCGATAAGTTCCTTGATGGCGGAAACGACCCGCCCTTCATCCATGACGGTACCATCGACGATGACCTCCGGCTCCAGCTCCTTCACCCCGAACTTTTGCAGGATGTACCGCCCGCGGATCTCTTTCAGCTGAACCATCTTGATGCCGCTGGATCCGATGTCCAATCCCAGCAGTTGCCGCTTGGGCGAAAACATTGAGAACACGTTCGCCTCCAAAAGACCTTTCAGGGATGCCACCATGTGAACCTCTCTTACGCGACTTCTTTGCGACCTTGCATTACGTGTCGGATCTGTTCGACATTCTCAACCGTATAGAGCCTCCAGTTTCTCCAGTCTCTCGGAGGACCGGAGATAAGGCCTTCACGCTCCCACCGGAACAATGTCGCTCGTGAAATATCGAACAAATCGCAAATCTCATTTGTCTTATACAGCTTCTTGCGCGCTGTCTCTTTCGCCTTCGTCACGCACGTCCTCTAGCAACTTCAACCTACGTTCGATTCGCACACAAGGGTAAGTATAGTTGATATAGTCCACCTGTCAAGAAACCGGGGAAAGCACAGAGCCCAATGTCAAGAGGAAAAATATGAATGGATTCTAGGACTTCTGGAGATCACGGTGTGTGACAGACACCTCGTGACCCAATGAGGCGAGGATCTCTTGCAACCGTCTGGCAATCGTCACGGATCGATGGCGACCACCTGTACATCCGATGCCAATATTCACGTAGCTGCGCTGGTCGCGTTCAAACAAGGGAAGCAGAAATTTGAATAGATTCTCCAACTGCTCGATAAAAGGTGCTGCCGCAGGATCTCGCAATACATAGTCTTGGACCTTCATATCTTCTCCGGTCAGTGGCTTCAACTCCGGCACGAAAAATGGGTTGCGAAGAAACCGGACGTCGAACAACAGATCGATATCGTATGGAACACCGAACTTATAGCCGAAGGTAAGGAACGAGATCGTCATCCTTCGTGCCGAGCTATCTTGGCGGAATTCTCGCGTCAGGCGGTCCCGCAGTTCGTGAACCGTAATATCTGATGTATCGATGATTCGCTCTGCGTGTTTCCGCAAGTCACTCAAGCGTTCTTTCTCGAACCGAACTCCTTCCAGCACCGGCATGTGGGGTAGCAATGGATGGGGGCGCCGACTTTCAGAAAACCTCCGAACCAGCACTTCCTCTCGAGCTTCGAGAAAGACCAACTGGACAGAATGCCCAGTTGTTTTCAACCGGTCGAGCATCGTGACGAGATCCGCAAAAAAGATACGCTCGCGGATATCGATGCCAAGTGCGACATTTTTGATTTCTCCGCTTTGCTGGATACAGAGATCGACGAACGTCGGGAGTAAAGCTGGCGGAAGGTTGTCTACGCAAAAATAACCCTCATCCTCAAAACATTTCAGCGCATGACTCTTTCCCGATCCGGAAAGACCGCTGACGATGACGAGGTTAAGTCCTGCCATGCGAAGCGCGAGGGCGAGGTTTTTCTGGGGCGATGAGCGAAATCTTGCCGTCCGAGAGTCGTTGAATGACCTGTACATCCCCGGAAACGGCATCTTGGAATACCACAATGCCAGAAGGTACTCCGTGTAACTCCTCCATCGCTTCCTTCAAGGACAATTGGCGCAAGATGGGCCGAGTCACTTCCAGTTGGGATATGGGAGGAGCGTCTTCTCTCAGCAATAGGAGCGGTCGTTCGTGAGAACGAGCTTTATGACTGACCAATCTCTCTTTGACCTTGCGAATCTGGGTTTCCAGTTTATCGATGACCTGATCGATGGATACATACATCTCTTGGGTTGACACCTTCGCTTGCAAGCGCCTGCCGTGAAATACTCCGATGACCTCCGCAGCATGATGAAATTTTTCGACACCCAGGAGAACTTGCAAACTGGTCAGTTTAACCCCATAGCGATCCAACCTCCTCATCCGCGTCTCGATGTATTGTCTGAGTGCCGGGGTGATTGTGACGTGGCGTCCTGTAATCATCAATCGCATCTTGACCTCGTATAGGATTCATTCCACAACAGCCGGTGCACACGCAGCGAACGTACCTGACTCTCTGCTCGCTGTGTTTGCGTGTCGCGTCGCACAAACTAGAAGAATCGCTTTCGCTGATTGGCCGATGGAATATTGTCCTCAGCGCGGTACTTGGCAACAGTCCTTCGCGCAATCATGACTTGCTGTTTTCTCAAACGGGCCGCAATCTCTTCATCTTTCAACGGTTTTTTTGTGTCCTCCTCCGCCACCATACGACGGATCATCTCACGCACGCTGACCGAGGACATCATGTCAGAAGGTTGATCGGTTCGCTGAAGGCCGGCGCTGAAAAAGAACTTCAATTCCAGCATGCCCTGCGGACAATACATGTATTTATTCGCGGTAACCCGACTGATCGTCGACTCATGCATGCCGATATCCTCGGCCACTTGTTTCAACACTAACGGCTTGAGACATTGAATTCCTTGCTCGAAGAAAGCTTCTTGAAACTTGACGATGCTGGACACCACCTTCACGATGGTCTTGTTACGCTGCTCGATACTGCGAATGACCCATTGGGCAGCTCTGAGCTTGTCGTCAAGATATGCCTTGGTCTCGGCGGACCCTGAACGTCCACCACCCATGAGCTGCTTATAATAAGGGGTAATCCGCATACGGGGCAGTCCATCGTCGTTTAACAGGACTTCCCATTCGCCCTCATTCTTCATCACAAAAACGTCCGGAACGATGTTGTAATTTTGAGAACTGGAAAAGGGACGACCGGGTTTCGGCTCAAGAGCCTCAATGATCTTCGTTGCTTGAAACACGTCTTCCATGCTGATATTCAACGCCTTGGAAATGCGAGCGTACTGTTTCTTTTCAAGATCCTTGAGATGGTGAAGAATGATCCCTTCAACAACCGATCCTTTCAACCCTCCCGGACGAGACCCCAGCGAGCCGATAGGACTCCGCCCAAGGTAGCCGAGTTGCAGGAGAAGACACTCCGAAAGATCTCGAGCTGCAACGCCTGTCGGGTCGAATCCTTGGATATCTTTGAGAACCGCTTCGGCCTCTTCGGCGGAATAGGGTGTCTCTGCCACCAATTCTTGTAACGGCATCCTGAGGTATCCGTCGTCATCGAGATTCCCGATGATCAGACGTCCAAGCTCCTTGTCACGTTCGGAAATCCCGGACAACGACAACTGCCACAGCAGGTGATCCTCGAGCGAAGTGGATTTTGCGAGCGTTTGCTCATACGAAGGAAACTCATCCTGTGAGGATGAGTTATACTCCGAATCTCCTCGCCTGACGTCACTGTCAAAGTAATCTTCCCAACTTGCCGCCGACAAGTCCTCGGGACTCTCGGCCGTTGGCCCGTTATTGTCGGCCTCACGCATGGTGTCGGCAGCAGGAGACGACAAGGGTGGTTCCTCGCGTTCCCGTTCCGGTGTTGTGGCAACCTCAGCCTCGTCTCCTTCATCGGTCTCGGGCGGAAGTTCTTCAAGCAACGGATTCTCCATCAGATGCTGCTGGAGACTTTGCTGAAGTTCCAACCGCGATAATTGCAGCAGTTTAATCGCCTGCTGCAATTGCGGCGTCATAATGAGCTTTTGGCTCAGTCTGAGATCAAGCCGTAATTTCATGTCCCTCGCTCGCCCCGCGACTCCCTATAGCCGAAACCCTTCTCCAAGATAAACCGCTCTCGCAGTTTCACTTTTTTCAATCACACCTGGCGGTCCGGCCTCCAGAATCGAACCCTCATTGATAATATAGGCTCGGTCCGTGATCACCAACGTTTCGCGCACATTGTGATCCGTGATTAAGACGCCTATTTGTCGATGTTTCAATCTGGTAATGATGTGCTGAATATCCGCCACGGCAATGGGATCGATACCGGCAAAGGGCTCATCTAACAACATGAAGGAAGGGCTTGTGGCCAGGGCTCGCGTAATTTCCAATCGTCGCCGTTCTCCACCAGATAACGCATAGGCCTTGCTCTTCCGGATATGCACAAGATCCAGTTCCTTCAACAGTAACTCTATCCGCTCAATGCGTTCTTCCCCCGAGTACCCCAACATCTCCAGAATTGCCAGGATATTGTCCTCCACCGAAAGCCGTCGAAAAACAGAAGACTCCTGCGGGAGATATCCGATTCCTCTTCTGGCACGCTTGTACATCGGTAAGTCGGTAATGACCTCTCCCTTGAGTGTGATCGAACCTCGATCAGGCTGACACAGACCTACCATCATGTCGAAGATTGTTGTCTTCCCGGCTCCATTCGGTCCCAGCAAACCCACCACTTCGCCTGCATGGACGTCGAGTGAGACCCCTTTCACTACCTGACGACCACGAAAGCTTTTTGCCAAATCCTCGGCAACCAGCCGTTCCTGAACTCGTCTCTGTTCGGCGAGGGGAGCCCTACCGGAAGCCGCGTCAGGAGATACCTGGATCACTGGCCTGAGCCTCCGTCAGCCTCTATGGTGACGTGCGATCCGCCTTCAACGACGCTTCGGTCTTCGTCCAGAAACATGGTAATTTGCTTACCCGTGACTCGAGTCCCTTTTTGCCATGCGACCGGCTCACCCGTCAGTACGATCTTTCTTTCGTCCTCAAAATAGACTGCTCTCCGGCATGTGGCCCGTCCACCTTCTTTTTCGATTTTCACCTTCCCTGTGGCTTCAATTCTACTGATAGCTCGATCCGACACGCTCGGCATCGCATCCTTACCCGGCATCTCCTTCTTCCCTGTCACAGCCCCACTCTTTCCACTACTCGCAGGACTATCCTTCTTACCTTCGCGGCCGTTCTCTCCAGGACGGAACGATACCACCATGTGGTCGGAGTACACGACCAATTCTCCGCGCGTCAGCACCACCGACCCGTCAAAAATGGCCTTGTTCTCCTGATTGCTGACTGTCATGGTCTTCGCGGTGATATTGGTCGTAGGTTTCGGAAGCGCTTGTTCCTTTGAAAGACTTGCTTCTGCTGAAGACGTGGCGGGTACCGCAATCCCCGTGAGCAGATTAAGAAGTAGAAGCCACATCCACATGCACATCGTCAAGCACCTGAAAGCTTTCTGTATCGAGCTTGCCTAACAGGCCACGTCCTGTCACCTGCAAGCCGTGCCCATTGATCGTCACCGGGTCGGAGGTGTGAATCTCACGTTCTTT
>Ga0075430_100002246_pt1 | contig 16013 bp, 9 predicted proteins | sample RhiMetdeltSRZDD4_FD_75294 | JGI IMG/M metagenome (GOLD analysis project Ga0075430, IMG submission 75294) | Populus rhizosphere microbial communities from Tennessee, USA - Rhizosphere MetaG P. deltoides SRZDD4 | ecosystem: Host-associated > Plants > Roots > Rhizosphere > Soil | place: USA... | reverse complement strand
CGCCGCGCTCGCTCTCGCGGGAAGGCTCGAGTAGAGCGTTGGGGGGTTGGGGTCAGAGTCCAAGGGCATCAATCCAACGCGCCCGCGTTGGATTGATGCCCTTGGACTCTGACCCCAACGCCCGTTCGTCCCAGAGCCTGGCGTCCTCGCGACCGGCGCTGCACGCTCATGTCGCCGCCGAAAACCGGCGCCGCGCGGTCTCCCGTAAGGACGCCCCATGGAAACTCTGAGACAGGATATCCGCTACGCCGCCCGTGGCCTTCGCAAGTCACCGGCGTTCACGCTCGTCGCGCTCCTGACGCTCGCCCTCGGGATCGGCGTCAACAGCTCGATCTTCAGCGTCGTCAACGCGATCCTGCTGCGACCGCTCCCGGTCGAACGGCCCGAGGAGCTCGTCGACATCTACGGTCGCGCCGCCACGTCGTCCGAGCATGGCACGCATTCATTCCCGAACTACCTGACGTACCGAAGCCAGACGTCGACGCTCTCGGACCTCGTCGGGCACTCGAACTTCTTCGCGCATCTCTCGATCGAGGGCGGCTCCGACCTCGTCGTCGGCGAGCTCGTCACCGACAACTACTTCAGCGCACTTGGCGTCAGGCCCGCGATTGGACGCGCGTTTGCCCCTGAGGAGGCGTCGGCCCTCGACGCGTCAGCATACGCGGTGGTCAGCGACCGCTTCTGGAAGACGAAGTTCGCGGGCGCCGCCGACGTCGTCGGCAAGACGTTCCGGATGAACGGCATCGTATACACGATCGTCGGCGTCGCACCACCGGACTTCCGCGGGATGATCCCCGCCGTGACGGCACAGATGTGGATCCCGGTCACGATGGCCGAGAAGGTCGAGCCGCTCGGGAGCCAGCGCGTGTCGGGGCGTTCGCCGGGCAACACTCGGTTCGAGCGTCGTGGACAGCACTGGCTCTGGTTCAAGGGACGCATGAAGCCCGGCGTCACGCCGGCACAGGTGCGTGCGGAGTTCGACGGTCTCGTCCGTAACCTCGGGCAGGAGTATCCCGACATCCTCGGAAAGGAGCGCATCGCGGTCGTCCCGACGCGCGACGTGCGCATCAATCCGGACGTCGACTCGACCATCGCGCCGGCCGGCATTTTCCTCGTTGCCGCCGTCGGGCTGGTGCTCATCGTCGCGTGCGCGAACATCGCGAACCTCATGCTGGCGCGCGCGGCGGGCCGGCGCCGGGAGATCGCGATCCGGTCCGCGTTAGGCGCGGAGCGGTCGAGACTCGTTCGTCAGATGCTCACGGAGAGCCTCCTGCTCGCCCTCATCGGCGGCGCCGTGGCCCTCCCGCTCGCTGCCGGTTTCGCCGGGCTCATTACGCGTATTCAGCCGCCGCTCCCCATCGACCTCGGTCTGGCGGTCAGTCCCGACTGGCGCGTGCTCGTCTTCACGCTGTTGGCGGCGATCGTCACCGGCGCGGTGTTCGGGTTGATCCCCGCCCTCCGCGCGTCGCGGCCGGATCTCGTGCCGGCGCTCAAGGACGCGAGCTCCAGCGGACCGCGCCGCGGTTTCGAGCTGCGCGACGCGCTGGTGGTCGTACAGATCGCCGTGTCGCTCGTCCTCGTCGTCGGAGGCGCGCTGCTCGTGCGCAGCGTCTCCGCAGCCGGCCGCGTCTCGCTCGGCTACGACGGGGATCGGACCGCCTATCTCGCGCTCGCGCTCGAGATGAGCGGTTACGATCGCGAACGTGGCGGACAGTTCCTCGAGTCGGGCGTCGAGCGACTGCGGGCGCTCCCACAAGTCGAGGCGGTCGCGCTCACGAGTCGTCTGCCGCTCTCGCTCAACAACAACGGCTTCTCGCTGTTCATTCCCGGCCACGAGACGTCGGACAATCGGCCGATCATGATCGACGGCGCGTACGTGGACGAGCGGTACTTCGATGCGCTCGAGCTGAAGGTGCTGGCCGGACGTGGTATTCAGCCCGCGGACCGGGATTCATCGCGGCGGGTCGTCGTCATCACGAACACGATGGCACAGCGGTATTGGCCGGGAGACCCCACCGGCGCGCTCGGCCGGGAATTTCGGCTGCGCGAAGGTGGCGAGATGTACCGGGTCATCGGCGTCGTATCGGACTACAAGGTGGACACGCCGGGGGAGCGTCCGAAGGCGTACATCCACCTCCCGTTCGCGCGCCAGGACACGTTCGGCAATTACATCGTACGGACGTCGGTCGGAGCGAGTGGGATGGTGCCGGTGCTGCAGCGCGAGCTCCGCGCACTCGATCCGGATCTCGTGTTCCTCGATCGCGGAACCATGCGCGACCTGGCCGACGTCAGGCTCTTCCCCGTGCGGGCGGGGGCCTGGCTGATCGGCGCGTTCGGTGCGCTGGCACTCGTGGTCGCCGCGGTCGGGTTGTACGGCGTCATTGGCTACTCTGTGAGCCGGCGCGTCCGCGAGATCGGCATCCGCAAGGCCCTCGGCGCCCGCCCTGGCCAGCTTCTCGGCATGATACTGAGCGAGGGGATGGTTCTCGTGGCGATCGGTGGCGTGATCGGCGGCGCGTTCGCGGGCGCGGCCGCGCGCTTGCTGTCGAGTGTCCTGTTCGTTGGCCCGTTCGATGTGGTGAGCTTCGCGATCGCGTTCGGCGTCCTGGCCTTCGTCGCGCTGCTCGCGAACGTGGTCCCGGCGCGTCGGGCTGCCCGGGTCGATCCGATGGTCGCGTTGCGATCGAGCTAGCCTCTCTATCGGGACGGTTGCTGAACAGCCTTGGACGCAGAGGGGCACAGAGAACTGCTCGGAGAGGGCGCGCCGAGGCCGTCGCCCTACTCGGCAAAGTCGGAAGGAAAATGGGGGAACCGCTCTCGCGGACGGTAGCGTCCCCGGGCGGCTGTTCCGCGAAGTCCGTTCCCGCGGATTGGGGTCAGACTCGATTTCGCAGCGTTCATCGCAGAGCGAGATTGTCGACGAAAATCGAATCTGACCCCAATTCCGGTGCAGCCGCCCTCTGCGACCGTCTCTGCGTTGCGGTTTTTTTCGGTTCGCCTCTGCGTTCAAGGCTTTTCAGCAACCGTACTGTCAGAGGAGCCGGCCTATTCCCTCCAGAGGGCATCACGCAACGGGACTCGCAACACCTTGCGTGTCGGGAGCCACGTCGCGGCAAGCACCACCGCGATGATCGAGGCCGACACCAGTACACCGGCCGTCGCGGTCAGCATGGCGCCTAACGGGAGGAAGTGAGTGGACGCCGCTCCGACCACCACCAGGATCGGGGCCGCCACCAGCGTCCCCACGCCGAGTTGACGAGCGCCCTGCGCGAGGAGCATTCGCGTCGCCATCGCGTCCGATGCGCCGAGCGCACGGCGGACGCCGATCTCGCGCGTGCGAAGCCCGATCGAGCGCGACATCAACCCATACGTGCCCGCGACCGCGAGCAGCAACGCGAACACGAAGCAGCTGCCAAACAGCTTGGTCATCCCGGTCGTGATGAGACCGGCCTGGTCGATCACCTCCTGCGCGCGGAAGACGTAGCCCGGAACGAGCAGCGGATCGACCGCGCCGAACACCTCGTGGAGCGCCTGCCGACCGGCAAGCTCGGTTGCGGAATGGTGCACGATGACGTTGACGAACGGCACGTCCACTTGAAGCACCGGCACGTAGATCGCGTCCGGCGTCCGATCCCGCGCGAGCGGGTCGCCGTACGGGATGTCGCTCACGACGCCGACAATCGTCCGCCATTGAAGCGTGTCGCCGACGACGGCAAGGCGTACCTGTGCGCCAATCGGCGACCGGCCACGCCAGTGCCGTGCGGCGAGCGATTGGCTGATCAACGCAACGGGAGCGCGAGTCCGGTCATCGCTCACCGTGAACTCGCGGCCCTCCACCAGGTCGATGCCCAGGGTCGACATGGCACCTGACGCGGCGACGATGTGCGCCGTGGGAAGCACGCTTGTCGCGCTCGCCTCCAGCGTCGCAAACCGCCCGCGCTCACTGCGGTGCTCGGCGAGCTGGTTGCGAACCATCACCCGGTCGAGCGCACGGTGCTCGGCCAGGCCGCTCTGAACGAGCCGGTAGACCTCGTGTCGCGCGGCGACCGTTGGGTAGCGATGTGGAGCCGGGATCAGCGCCGTCTGAAGCAGGTTCGTCGGATCATAGCCTGGGTCGATCGTCACGACGCGCCGGGCCATCACGCCCGACAGCACGCCGACGAACATGAGCACGGTCACGGCCGTCACCTGCATCGCCACGAGTACGCGAGTGAGGCGTCCTTCCCGTCGCGATCCTCCGCGCGCCCCGCTGTCCTGCATCACTTCACGAACGTTCGTGCGTATCGCTCGCACCGAGACGACGCTGCCGAGCACTGCGATCGCGACGGTGACGAACGCGCCCGCGGCGAGGAGCGTCACCAGGTCCATGCGCCACACCCACCAGAACGCGAGATTGTCGGGCATCTTCGCCTGCGTCCAGCTCGTGATGGCGTCGAGGCCCCACGCGACACCCGCCGTCCCGACAATGCCCGCGATCAGGCAGAGGATGATCCCTTCCCACATCCCCTGCATCACGATCCGGCCCCGGGAGGCGCCTAACGCCAGGCGGAGCGCGGTCTCGCGCACGCGCTCGTTCGCGCGAGCACTGAGCAGTGTTCCTGCGTTGACGAGCGAGAGCAGCAGGATCAGTGCAGCGAGCACGTTCATGGACGCGAACGCGAGCGTGCGCTCCTCGCCGATCTGCGCAGCCGGGAACGATTCGACCACCATGCCCATCCGGGCCGCCGCCTGCTCCGACGTGTCACGCGCGACCAGCGCGGCCTGAAGCAACGACGTCGCCTCGGCTGCCGCCTGTGCGTGCGTCGCTCCCGGCGCGAGTCGGCCGAACATCGACAGGTATTCCGAGCCTGTCAGCGCCGACGCGCCCATCGTCGCGGGCAGCGGCGTCCACGCATCCTGCGCGACCGGGAACCCGAACCCCTCTGGCATCACGCCGACCACACGCGTGCTTACACCATTGACCGTCACGTGCGCGTTCACCACCTCACGCTCGCCGGCGAACGCCACGTTCCACGTCCGATACGAGAGGACCATCACCGGCTCCGCACCCGGTTCCGCGTCGGACGGAACCAGCGCCCGGCCCATGAGGGCCGGTGTGCGCGCAACCTTGAAGAGCGTCGGGTCGGTGACCGTCGTCGTCAGTACACGACGATCGCCTTCCCGGCCGACGATGACCTCGCGTTTCGTATACGCCCCGAGCTCGTGCACCGTGCGCATCGACTCGCGCAGCATCCGGACGTCCACCACGTCGACCTGCGTGCGCCGGAGCCCGTCCTGTATTCGCGTCAGGCGCACGATGCGATCGCCCTCGCTCAACGGGAGCGGACGCATCATGCCCGTGTACAGGAACGAGAACGTGAAGGTGCTGAGCCCGAGTCCACCGGCGAGCACGAGCACGGTGAGCAGCGAGAAGCCGGGACTGCGAGCGAGAAGCCGGAAGGCGTAGCGAATATCCTGCGCGTGCAGCATGTGCGGTAACGGAGTGCTGGCGTGGAGGCGTTCCTTGATGCCGGCATCGAGGAGAATCCAGAGCTCTCGCGCGATGAGCTTCCATGGCGTGCGTCCGCTGGTGCGGTGCGCGTCGCGCATGCGGTCGGCGAATGCGAGCCGCATGTCCGGTCCCCATTGATCGCGAAACTCGCGCGGGAACGCGCGGAGCAGCTGGCCGTAGACGCGCGACCACCAGGGCCTGTCCGGAAAAGCCGGGCGCGTCATGTGCCCCCCGGGATGAGCCTCGCGATGCGCGCGGCCTCCACGAGCGCAGCCATTCTTCTCGCTTCATCGGCCGCGGCCCGTTTTCCGGCCGCGGTGATCGCATAGAACCGCCGGCGCTCGTCGTCGTTCGGGAGATCGTGGCGCGGGTCGGCCGGGCGCACGAGGTCGCCCTCCACGAGGCGCTGGAGCGCTCGGTAGAGCGTCCCCGTTTCTACCGTAAGTGCGCCTGCGCTACGGGCTTCGATGTCCTGAATGATCGCGTAGCCGTGCCGCTCACCGGTGGCGAGCGTCAGCAGGATCTCGAACTCGATGGGTCGCATGGAGCCGAACTACGTGCGCGGCGCACATAGGTTTCAAGCCTCGGATGACCGTCGTTGCCGAAGCACCTCGTAGAGCGCGACCGCCACACTCGTCGAGAGGTTCAGTGATCGCACGTGCGAAGAACGAATCGGCATCGTGACGAATCGATCGCGGTAGCGCTCGTGGAGCTCTCGAGGCAATCCACCGGTCTCGCGCCCGAAGATCAGCACGACGTTCTCCTGCGCGCCGAGCGGCGCGTCCCAGAGCAGGCGTGTTGCCTTCGTCGAGAAGAAGTAGGGCTCGCCGAGCGCTGGGATCCGAGCTTCGAATGCCTCCCAGTTCGGCCACACGTGCACGTCCACGTGCTCCCAGTAATCGAGTCCGGCACGCTTCACTTCGCGCTCGTCGAGTGAGAAACCGAGCGGCTCGATGAGATGGAGCGTCGCGCCAACGGCGAGGCATGTTCGACCCGCATTCCCTGTGTTCCAGTGGATTTCCGGGTACACGAGCACGACGTGCATCGCCATTCGACAGTCGCTCCTTGGAGCAGCAAAGGGGTGGCTCGCGATAAGCTATCGACCTGAATGCTCGCGATCGTCCCTCCGAATGGGAATCGATCCCACCGTCGTTGCCACCCGTGTCGCTCGCCGCGTATCGTCGCCCTATGACCCTCATCACTCTCATAGTCGTCGCCGTTCAGATGCTCGCCGCGGCCGAGCGCGCGCCGGCACCGGCGCAGGGACCTGGAGTCACGCGCGGCATCGCGTACTACGATCCGACGCTCCAACGTGTCGTCCTCGTCGCCGGACCTGGACAGGCGCGCGCTGGGGACCGCGATCGCGTCTGGAGCTGGACTGGAGCTCGATGGGAGCCCATGCCGGATTCCGGGCCGGCCGCGCGGACAAATGCGGCTGCCGCCTACGACGCCCGACGGCGCGTGGCTGTCGTGTCCGGTGGCGCGCGACGCTCGGCGGCCGACTCCACCGTGTTCGAGGTGGTGGCAGAAACGTGGGAGCAGCGAGCTGGCGCCGGGTGGCAACGCATGGCTGGGAGCGAGCTCCGTCCGCTGGACCATCAGTCGATGGTGTACGACGAGCGGCGTCAGGCAGTGCTGATGTTCGGCGGCATCCTTGGCGATCGGTCCGTGTGGCCGAGTGAGACGTGGGAGCTGCGGCCGGGGGGGTGGGTGCGTGTCGCGACCGAAGGTCCTGCGGGGCGCGGAAGAACCGCGCTCGCGTACGACAAGGTGCGGCGTCAGGTCGTCCTGTTCGGCGGCGTGGGTGCCCCGCCGGGCCCGAATCAGCCGCAGCCGTTCTTCAACGACACCTGGGTCTGGGACAGCACCAGCTGGCGCAAGGTAGCCGAGGGTGGACCTCGCGCGCGTTATGCGCATGGCATGGTGTACGACGAGCGCGCCGGCGTCGTCCTGCTGTATAGTGGCGCGGCTGCCCATCGCGGCGCCCCGCTGTCGGACATGTGGCAGTGGGATGGACGCCAGTGGACCGAGATCAGCCTAACGGGTCCAACACCCGGCTATCGCTACCAGCCGATCATGGTGTACGACCGGGCGCGCGGGAAGACGGTGCTGTACGGTGGCATCGACGGCGGGAAGGACGACACCTGGGAATGGGACGGTCGTCAGTGGCGGGAGATTCCGCGGTAGTCGACACGCGTCGTCCTGAGCCGTCGGGCGTGGTGTCATCCTGAGGCATCAGCCGAAGGACCCTGATCGTCCCGACCGAGGGCCCTCTCTCTCGGGGAGTCGAAGATCGTTCGCCTGACGACCAGCCCGACGACTCGGCTCACACCGGATGCGAGTCGAACAAGACCTAACGCCGATTGCGCCGATCTCGCAGAGCCCTTGGTCGGGATGGTTGCTCGGCACCGGGGCCGAACTGACTGCGTCGCAGAGCAGAATCGCGCCTGACGGCGCGAACGCAGGCGAATGCAGACGGGACACTCGATCGCGCGTTGGCCGGTGCCAGCACGGAAGCGAGTTTCTAGCGGTCGACCGGAACGGCCTGCGCGACGCCATGTCCCTGGCGGCTGTTCCTCCTCGATCGTTTCAGAAGACGTTCGCCGCAGTCGTGCTTGGCGTGGCGGCTCGCGGTGTATCTGCGTAATCTGGGCTTGTCGTTGCTGCGCATTCTGCGACGCAGTCCCCATCGCCGCGCCGAAGCGTGGAGGCCCTGCAGTGACGAGCACCGCGGTAGATCGCGTTCACTTCCTCGACGAGCAACGGCGAAATCGCCGGCGGAGCCTTCGCTTCGGGGCGTTCGCCGTCGTTGCCGTCGCGATCGCCGCCGTGCCGCTATGCGTCCTGATCGCGCCACTGCTGCTGGGCGGTCTCCTCGTCATCGCTCACATCGTGAACCTCGTCGCGCCACTCGGCGCCGAGCAGTGGGCGATGCTGCGCGAGGCGATCTTCGTCGGACCGACGATCTACAGGAAGCTCGTCGGTCAGGACACGGTCATCACCTGGCGCGCGCTCGCCGGTCTCTATCTCGTCCCGCCGGCGACGTTCATGCTCCTCGCATGGCCGTTCGTGTATCTCCTCTCGCGGCGCGCCGGCGCGCGAGTGCTCCTCGACATGTTCATCTCACGCTCACCCGACACGACGCGGCTCGCCGAGCAGCAGATCGTGAATGTGGTCGGCGAGATGGCGTTGGCTGCCAACATTCCGACGCCCGCCGTGCGCGTCACCGGCTCGGCGACCGTCAACGCCGCTGCGCTCGGACTCGGCATGAACGACGTGACCGTGCTCGTCACGCACGGATTTCTCGAGCGGCTCAACCGCGACGAGCGTCAGGCGATCGTCGCGCATCTCCTCGGCTCGGTCGGAAATGGTGACCTCGAGATCGCGGCGACGATATTCTCGGTATTCGAGACCTGGGCGCTCGGTGCCGCGCTGCTCGAGACGCCAGTCAGCGCGCGCCGGCGGACGTTCGTGCGAAAGTTCTTCCGCCTCGCGTACAAGGAAGCCCGGGGCCGAGCCGATGAGAGCGAAGCTCGAGAAGTCATCTCCGCACTTCTCGGGGGCTCCACCCCGGATATCGACGAGGTGATCGGGGCGTTCGAGCACCTTCAGCCAACGTCGGTACGACAGGGGTGCTTCCTCGTGCTCGTTCGCGTGCCGATCTTCGCGCTCGTCGGGCTCTCGGCGATTGCCGCACGCGAAGCGACGAACCTGTTCACCGTCCTCGTGCTCGGCCCATGGCTCTCGGCCATGTGGCGCGCGCGTCGTCGGCTCGCCGATGCGACCGCGGTGCAGATGACCCGCAACCCCGAGGCGCTCGCGAGTGCGGTACGTACACTGGATACCTCCGACGTCGAGGTGCCACGTGGGTGGCTCGTGCACTTCCTCTTCCCGGCATGGGTGCAGGTGACGACGCAGTCGGCGGCGGATCTCATCGCGCCGGTCACGAACATGCCGCGCATGCGGCTGGAGACCGAGCCGCGCCTGCGTCACCTCGCCGCCCTCGGCGCGTCGATGGCCGCCGGACAGCGCGTTGGAACCGTCGCACGACTCCGAGCCGCGCTCCCGACTTGGAGCGACCTGAGGGAGCTCGCCTGGTTGGCGCTTCTGGCGAGCGGCGCGGTCCTGCTCCTCGTGCTCCTGTCGATGGTGGGCGCGTCGGTAGCGCTGATGGTGCTGTGGTATCTGTTGCGCGGGATCGCGGCGCTCGTATCGTAGCCCTAAGGCTCGAGCGACACCATCCAGATATCGCTTTCGGCGTGCGTCAGCGTGAAGTACAGGTGCCGTCCGTCGGTCGAGAAGAGAACGCGCGCCATGCGCCGAGTCGGGCCGTCCAGCCGCAGGATCAACCTCGGGCTTCCGCCCGAAACCGGTACCGCGTGGAACGAATGCACGCCGGCGGAATCGATCACCCGTGCGTACACCACGGTCGGATCCGGACCTGTCGCGGCTGCGACGACGGTCCCGCCGAGCTCCTGCCGGCTCGCGATGCGGCGAGGTGTGCCCCGCTCCGGTTGCACGAACAGGTCGCCGTGCTGCAGGGCGACGCGATACCGGCCATCCTTCGTCCAGCGCCCGCGCACGGAGTCGCGTTTCGGAATGCTCCACCGGCCGTCGTCGCCTAACGTCGTGAACATCTGCCCGGTCGGGATCTGGCTGAAGTGCAAGCCCCGCCCACCCGGCGACCAGTTCGGGTAGGAGTCGTCGAGCGTATCGGCCGTAATGCGAATGCGCTCGCCGCCGTCCGCATTCATCACGTACACGTCACGCAAACCGTCCTTCGACGGCTCGCGTCGCATGAAGGCGATGTGCGACCCGTCCGGCGACCATTTCGGCGCGAAGTCCTCCATCGGGTCATTCGTGAGCTGCACGGTCTCGCCGCCACGCACTGGCATCTTATAGATGTGCGCCTTGCCCGCGCCGCCCCGATTGGACTCGAAGACGAGCCACGTTCCGTCCTCCGTGACGTCCACGGTCTCGATCGTCTGGTTCTCGTCCGTCACCTGTCGCAGTGCCGCGACCGCCGTGACGCCCCGTGTGATCGGTGCGGACACGATGTTCGATCGACTGTTCATCACGCTGTACGCGAGCCGAGTCCCGTCGCGCGACAGGGTGATGCCATGCGCGTTGAGGCCTGTCGTGAGGCGGCGTGGCGCGCCCTGCGGACGCCCACCGTCATCGACGGCCTGGTAGTACACGTCCCAGGCGCCGCCGGCGTTGGAGACGTAGAGGATTCCACCCCCGTCGGGTGTCCAGATCGGGCTCCCGAACGTATGCGGGCCGGTCGTTAGGCGCACGGGCGGGCTTCCGCTCAGGCCAACCGTCCAGATGGAGTTCGGTCCGAGGTTGCCGAATGCCGTGTTGCCGAACGCGAACGCCGGGTTGCCCGAGACGAACGCGAGCCGCCGGGCGTCGGGCGACCACGACAGCGAATGGTTCGCCCACACGCTGCTCGAGCGCGCCAGCATCTTCGGTCGAGCGTCGCGCGCGTGAGCGGAGACCACGAACGGCTCGCCGCCCTTCATGTCTCGAATCACGATGGAATCGAGCATCGGATATGCGATCCGCTGGCTGTCGGGCGACCACGCCGGCGTCGAGAAGAACGTCAGTCCGTCAGCGACGAGCTGACGGGTGCCGCCAAGCGCGGGGACGACGAAGAGCTTCCCCGTGTCGCCGAGTCGATCGCCCTCGATCGCGAGAAACGCGAGCTGCGATCCGTCAGGCGACCACGAAGGCCAGCGATGAAAGCGCACCGACTCGCCGCTGATCTCGACCGCGTCGCCGCCCGCCGCCGGCCGCACGTAGATGCGCATGCGGTCGGGACGACCCCCCGAGTAGGCGATCCACTTCCCATCGGGCGAGATGGCGGGATCGATCTCGAGCCCGACCGTCGATGTGAGCTGTGTCGTCGACCCGAGGGCAACGGCATCCCAGCCACGACGGGCCTTCGGCATCGACCAGGCAAGCAGCATCATGACAAGGACGGCACTCGCCGCTACCCAGACGTGGCTGCGATGCCGGCGTGTCGCATCGTTGGTCGCGTGCACATCGCCGCGCGACAACTGCTCCAGCCGGCTGACGAGCGCCGACGCCGTCGGTCGGCGCTCCGGGTCGGGCACGAGACATCCCTGCACGAGGTGCCGAAGGCCGGCCGACACGTCGCGGCGTTTCGCGAGCAGCGACTCCGCGGCGCTGCCGCTCAGCGGCGCTTCGCCGGTGAGCATTTCGGTGATCACGCAGCCGAGCGCGTAGATGTCTGCGCGCGCATCCGACGAGGCGGATGTGGAACCCGGACTCATGTAGCGATGCGATCCCGCGATCACGCCGACTTCATCGCTCGCCGGGGACGCCGCGCCCGAAGCGGCGAGCGCGCGCGCTATCCCGAAGTCGGAGACCACCGCGTGGCCGTCGGCCAACAGAATGTTCTCGGGCTTCACATCGCGGTGTGCTACGCCCGATCGATGTGCGTAGTCGAGCGCTTCTGCGATCTCGGTCGCGATGCGAAGGGCATCCGCGAGCGGCAGCGCGCGCTCGCGCCGGAGCCGCGCGCGCAGTGATTCGCCGACGACATGCGGCGTGACGAGGTACGGCACGCCGTCACGCGCCCCCGAATCGATGAGCGGCAGGATGTGCGGGTGAGCGAGACGCGCCGTGATCTCGATTTCGTGAAGGAACCGTTCTACTCCCGCGGACAGCACGAGCTCGGGACGCATCACCTTGAGCGCGACGTAGCGGTCGTGAGCGGGGTCACGCGCGAGGTACACGGTCGCCATCCCCCCGCGGCCAAGCTCGCGTTCGATGCGCCAGCCACGCAATCCCGCCGACGACGGCTCGAACGCACTGCCAGCGGCCGCGAGGTTCGCGACGGCAACCGTCGACGGGCGATTGCGGATACGCGACATCAGCGCCCGCGTCTCGGCCGACGGCTCGGTCTCGTACTCCGACGCGAGGCGTCGCTCGAACGCTTCGTACGCGAGCACGGCACCGGCTCGGTCACCGAGCCGCTCGAGCATCTCGAGCAGTTGCCGGAGCACGCGCTCGTCGGCGTCGGAGAGCTCGACGGCGCGTCGCGCACACGACACCGCCGTGGTGAAGTTCTCTTCGCGTTCGCGCTGCTCGGCGAGCGCGCGGGCGGCGCGGGCGGCCTCGGCACGCAGCAGGGCACGCGTGCGCTCCAACCAGTCGTGGAACGGCGCGGCGCCATCGGTGAAGAATCCGTCGAGCAGGTCGCCCCGGTAGAGCGCGAGGGCTTCCTCGAATCGGCCGGCGTCGAGCGCAGTGCGAAACGCGGCCACGTCACTCCAGCAGACGTTCGGATCGAGCCCGATCTCGTCAGCCCCGCGCTTCGCGATCGCCGTGCGACCGAGCTCGCGTCGGAGGAAGCTCACGGCGGCGTTCAGTGCATCGCGGGCGCGCGCGTCCTCGAGCTCCGGCCAGAACAGCGCGAGCAACCGATCGCGGCGATGGAACCGGGTTGGCCACGTCGCCGCCAGATAGGTGACCAACGCGACGCGCTTCGGCTGCGCGAGCACGGCCAGCAGCTCGCGTCCATCGTCACGCAGCTCGAGCGACCCGAGAACTCGGAGACGAATCACGATTCAGCCCAGGGCATCCGTGATGCGCGCAGGAGGTTGAGTCCAATATTGGATGAACAGCCCCTCCCCACAAGAAACGGACAGCACGAGCGCGATTGCGTTTCCGTTCATGCGGACGGCTGCATGCCTAACGCATTGCGCCGCCTGCGACAGGCGGTGATGACCACCGCGGCGGCGGCGGGCCAGCCGTCAGCCGGGCACGAGCCGGCCGTGAGACGCTCGTCTGACGGCGACTACCAGCGTTCGGGCCGGAGGTGTGAGTGTGTGTGCGCAGACCGACCCCGGTTGGCCGTCGGAGTTTGAGTGAGGGGACCCTCGGGCACAACCGGGGCGATCTGCACACACGTCACTCTGGCTTAGTCCGTACGGAGATCACTCCGCCCGGGTGCCATCGGCCGAACTCGGCGTTCGCCCCGGCACTGTTCAGATAGCGGATCTCGTGCACAGCGTTCGCTGGAATTGACCGCAGCATGTCGGTGCCGCCCTGCCGAACGCCGTCGAGGTAAATGACCGGCTGTCCCTCGCCGGTGTTCGCCATTGTTGGCCAATGCCGCCGGAGGAATTGCGGTCGCAGTCGTGAGACCGCCTCGTGTGCGTTCGCGACCTGCGCGGACCTGATCTCCGAATACCCGAGGCGGTCGGGTGACTTCCTCGCCGCTCGCTCGACGCTCGTCGCTGGCGGCGACGCGGCGGCGCTGACAGTGGGAGCGGCCGTCCTGCAGGCCGAGATTACTGCTGTCGTCGCAATGAGGAATGCTTGCACTGCATGGTTGATCGGTCGCATGGCGCCCCCCTCGAGCGTATGTTCGTGCGGTTCTTGGGCGGTGCGTTCATGCCCGTCCGTCGAATTCGCGCTACTAGAGTGCTCGAGGCGGCTGACCTGCGACTGATTTCGCGCTGACTTGGGGACGATGTGTGGGTTAGTTGGTGCTCACGGACGAGTGTGAGGTCGATCCGAGGGCACGCGCGCACGTCAGTCTGCCGTCAGACCGGGACGGTTCGCGCAGTCCGCCGTCGGGCGTCACGAATCCACGATTGGGCGACGGCGCCACTGCGTCGCCCCTCCACCCCACGCTCATGACCTCCGCCGCCAAACCGCTGTCGTCCGCCGAATTCGCCGCGCTCGCCGCGCTCGCGAAGGCTCGCCGTGAAAACCTGCAGTCGATGTTTGGCGGCGCGACGATCGTCTACGGCAAGACCTCGGCGGCCGGCTCGGCCAAGAGCCTCCTGTCCGCCGGGCACAAGGTGGCGAGCAGCGTGAAGAAGCTCGCCTCCACCGGCTCGACGGCGGCCAGCGCCGCCTCATCGGGCGGGGTGCGCGCGCAGGCGCAGCAGTTGATCCTCGAGACGGTCGGGGTGGACCTCGGCGACCTGCTCGAGGTCATCACGAACGACGCGCTCGAGCAGCTCGTCACGGAGATGATGCCGTACATCGGGATCGTCCTCTCGAGCTACAAGGCCGCCACTGCGTGGAAGGCAGTCGTGCAGCAGGCGCGGAAGGACCTGGGGTGGGACGCGTACACCGATGCGGTGCTCCCTGGCGATCCGCTGGCGGCGTGTGCCGCGGTCCGGACGATCCTGCGGCGCAATCTCGCTCGTGACACGGTACAGGCCACGATTCAGACGACCGCGGTCGCGACGAAGATCGCCGGGCTCGCGGGAGACTTCGGCTCCGGGGCGACGACGACGGTCATCGGTCTCGCGTCAGGGCTCGCGTCACTCGCCGTCGAGCTCACGCAGCTCGGCATCGACATTCGGGAGATGCGCGCGGGGAACAAGCGACTGGGAAAGCCGGAGACGCTCGACAAGTCCATCTTCAATGAATGCCCGCTCGTCGGCTCCTACCTCATCGCCTATTCACCGACGTCGATGATCCTCAACTTCTTCGTCGCCGACATCGGGCTGCCCGGTTGGATGACGCGGATCGAACAGTTCAAGAAGCAGGGACTCGACCCGATCGTGGAGACGGCCGAGCAGCAGATCACGCGCTCGCGCATCACGATCACGGGCTTTCAAAGCGGCAAGGGCGTCGTCGTCGACAAATCGATCCGCGAGAAGGTCTCCTCGCTCAACGTCAAGAACATCAAGTTCCAGTTCAACCGCGTGGTGCGCTCGAAGCTCCCCTTCTAGGCAGCTGGCCGTACGAAACGAGAGCGCGCGTTCGCTTACGGAAATCGCAGCCTGCGGACGTTCTGCTCGAAGCGCGCGTAGCCTCGCAGCGGGTCCAGCCACGGCACCACCTTCAGGCCGGCCATCATTGGGGCGCGGAGACTGAGACTCCGCTCGACCGCGTCGAGCGCTCGCGCGTGATCGCCGAGCACCGTGGCATACATCGCGATCTCCGGCCACTGCGGCCGAGGCGCCTGCTCCCATCGATCGAGGACCGCCAGGGCGGCAACGCGTTCAGCGCGACCTCGCGGGCCGTAAGCGAGGGTGACGTAGTCATCCGCGTTGTCCATCCCGCGCAACTCCGCGTGGCGGCGTCCGGCGGTGGCGGATTTGTCGAACTGCCCCACGATCAGGTAAAGGCGATGGAGCAGCACCTGTGGGATCGAGATGCTCGGGTCCATGCGGCTCGTTCGCTCCGCCTGGGCGATCGCCTCGCCATAGCGGCCCTGAAGCATCAGGATGAGCGCGAGATTCACATGGGCGATGGGCGACAGCGGGTCGAGCGCCACGGCACGTCGCAGCTCGTCTTCCGCTTCCCGCCCCCGACCCATCTTCACCAGATGTTCGCCGTACCACTGCCGCGCGGCGCTGCTGGCGGGATCGAGCTCCGTTGCGCGGTGGAGGGATCGCTCGGCATCGGCCCAGCGATACAGCATGTGATTCGCGTAGCCTAACGCCGCGTGGGCCTCGGCGTTGGTCGAGTCGAGGGCAATCGCGCGAGTGGCCGCAGCCTCGGCTCGGCGAAGCGGAGGTTCGAC
>Ga0075430_100002243_pt1 | contig 16023 bp, 12 predicted proteins | sample RhiMetdeltSRZDD4_FD_75294 | JGI IMG/M metagenome (GOLD analysis project Ga0075430, IMG submission 75294) | Populus rhizosphere microbial communities from Tennessee, USA - Rhizosphere MetaG P. deltoides SRZDD4 | ecosystem: Host-associated > Plants > Roots > Rhizosphere > Soil | place: USA... | reverse complement strand
CCGGCCGGCGCGCGGTCGCAAAGCTCGTCGATCGATTCCTTGGCGTGACCGAGATGCTCGTCGAGGCTAGGCCCCTTCGCCGACTGGCTCGCGAACACGAAGCCGCGATAGATGCCGACGCGAGGGAGGCGGCCCATGCCGAGCGCGGGATTGGTGAAATCGAAATCCTTGCCGTAGCCGCGCGGCATTGCGACCGCGTCGAGGTCCCCGTTCGTCTTGAACGTCCAGCCGTGATAGCAGCAGCGAAAGAGCTGGGCGTTGCCCTTCTCCTCGTTGCAGACGATCGCGCCACGGTGGCCGCAGCTGTTGTGGATGACGTAGATCTTGCCGTCGGCGTGCCGCGACAGCACAACCGGATGCTTACCGATACGTGTGGTGAAGAAGTCGCCGGGCTTCGGCACCAGGCTCTCGTGTCCGACATAGACCCAGCTGCCGCCGAAGATCTTTTGCATCTCCAGGTCGAACACTGCCGGGTCGAGATAAAGGGAGCGGTGAACCCGGTCGCGGCGAACCAGCGCGCGAATGCCCTCCGTATCGAACCTCATGTGCCTTCCTCCAACACCAGAACGGCTTCTAAGCCTATGGTTGCCGGCCCCATTTACCTATTGAACCACGTGCAATTTGGTGCAACAAATAGAATAGTGAATTGAATTGATCAGGAAATATGATCAATCTCCCGCTGCGCCAGGTTGCAACCTTTGTTTGTCTTGCTGAAACCCAGAGTTTCCGGCGGGCGGCGGAGCGGCTTCGCCTCTCGCAGCCGGCGGTCAGCGCCCACATCCGCGAGCTTGAGCGCCAGGTAGGCGTCGCGCTGGTCCACCGGACCACGCGCCACGTCTCCCTCACCATCGAAGGCAAGGCCTTCGCCGTGCGGGCGCGCCGGGCTCTGGAAGAGCTTACGCTGGCAAGCGAGGATCTTCGCGAACTCGCCGCGGTCCATCGCGGCCGCGTGGTGGTCGCCTGCATCGTGCCGATGATGGCGAGCGTCATCCCCAGGGTCGTTCAGCGCCTGAATCAGTTGCACCCCGGGCTGGAAATCGAAATCTGGGACGTCCTGTCGGGGCAGCTCGACCAGTTGATCGCGCGCGGGGAGGCCGATCTCGCCATCGGCCCGCGGCCGACTGGTGCGAACCTGTCGTTCATGCATCTCGAGCGCGACTACTTCGTGGCCGCAGTGCCGGTCGGCCATTCGCTCGCAGGGCGTGGAACGATCACGTTTCGAGAGCTGACGGACCATCCTCTCATCCTGACGCCGCGTCACACCAACGGCCGCAGGGTGCTGGATCGGGCGATCGACCAGATCCACCTGACGCTGCGGCCGCAGTTCGAACTGGTCCACCATTTCTCAGTCGGCAAGATGGTGGAGGCGGGCCTCGGCGTCACCATGCTGCCGCGCAGCGCGGTGCCGAGCCTGGCGAGCACGAGCATCGTGACCGTCGAAATAAAATCGCCGCGCATCTACCGCGACCTCGGCGTGATCACCCGGCGTGAATATCAATTCTCGCCGGCGGCCCAGGCGTTCGTCACGGTGCTCAAGACCTGCTTCGCGCCGGCCGATCGCGACGACGAGACACCGAAAGAGCCCAAGGTTGCGCGCCGCCGTCGCATGGCGGACGTCATTGCGTCTTGATGGTGGTGACGATCGGCGTCCAGCGCTCGATCTCCTGACGAATGAATTTCGCAAATGCTTCCGCGCCGGGCTCGCCCAGCACGACGCCGTGCTGGTGCAGCATTTTCTGCGTCGCCGGATCGTTCTGCACCGCCAGCGTCGCGGCCCGAAGCCGCTGGACGATTGGCGCCGGCGCCTTCGCCGAAACCAGCGCGCCGTACCACACCTCGGTCTGCACGGCGGGGAAGCCGACCTCGCCGGTGGTGGCGAGATCGGGCATCAACGGCGAACGGTTGGCGCCGGTGACGGCGAGCGCGACGAGCTTGCCGGCTTCGGCCTGCGGCTTGACCAGCGCCACGTCACCGAAGATCGCGTCGATATGGCCGCCGAGCAGATCGTTGAGCGAATTGGCCGTGCTCTTGTAGGGCACGTGGGTGAAGTCGACCTTGGCCTCGCGGCGGAACAGTTCATTCGCAAGATGCGTCACCGTGCCGAGCCCGGCCGATCCGATCGTGAGCTTGCCGGGAGTGGCCTTCGCCTTGGCGACGAATTCCGCCACGGACTTGACACCGAGCTGCGGATGCACGGCGAACACCTGCGGCGAGCGCCACATCAGCCCGAGTGGCGCAAAATCCTTCTCGGTGTTGTAGCGGACCTTCTGGACCGGCGGGATCAGCGTGAGCGGCGCAATGCCGCCCATCAACAGCGTATAGCCGTCATGATCGCCTTGCAGGGCCGCCTCGGTGCCTGGAATGCCGGCGCCACCGGCCCGGTTCTCGATCACGATGCTGGCCGACGCTCCGAACTGCCGGCGCAGACCGTCGGCGTAGACGCGCGCGGCGACGTCGTTCGGGCCGCCGGCGGTGAACGGGACGATGATGGTGACCGCCCGTGTGGGATAGTCCTGCGCCAGCGCGGCGCCGATCGCCGGCACCACCGCCAGTGTTGAGACCGCCAAGACCGCATTCCGGAATTTGATCTGCAGGCGCACCTGTGTCTCCATGTGGGCACATAAGGGCCGGTGGGCACATAAGGGCCGGCGCGGCGGCGAGCCGCGGCATTTCCGTCCGGCAAGTATCAAGCAGTTTGCATGCCAACGCCATCACCGGACATTGATGGCTGGTGCGACGAAAGGTCAGGAATGAACGCGATGCGGGCGCTGCTCGATCCTAAGGCGATCGCGGTGGTCGGCGCGTCGCCGCGTCCCGGGCCGAGTTCGCGCGTGATCGCGAACCTGCGTGACGCCGGCTTCAAGGGCGGCATCTACCCGGTCAATCCGCGTTACCCGGATGTGCTCGGCTACAAGTGCTTTGCGAGCGTTGCCGAACTTCCGGAAGAGGTGGACTGCCTCGTGGTTGCGGTCGCTGCCGGGACGGCATGCGATGTGCTGGAGGCGGGCCACGCGCGCGGGATTCCCGCGGCGGTGGTGCTGTCGGCCGGCTTCGGCGAGGGCGGCACGCTCGATGCGCATGCCGAGCGCGTGCGTGCCGTCGCCGACAAGGGCATGGCAATCTGCGGGCCGAACTGCTTCGGCATCATCAATGTGCGCTCCGGCGCGGCTGCTTTCAGCGGCGTCGCGCCGAAGGCGATGGCGCCGGGCAACGTCGCGCTGGTTTCGCAGAGCGGCAGCCTCGGCAATTTCGCGTTCGGTCCGCTGGTGCGCGACCGCAAGCTCGGCTTCAGCCATTTCATCTCGTGCGGCAACCAGATCGGCACCACGGTCGAGGACTATGTCGATGTCCTGGTCGACGATCCCGATGTGTCGGTGATCGCCTGCGTCATCGAAGCGCTGAAGAAGCCCGGCAAGCTGATGCGCGCGGCGCAGCGGGCGCATGCGCAGAAGAAATCGCTGGTGCTCTTTCAGGTCGGCACCTCGGCCACGGGGCAGGTGATGATCCGCTCGCACACCGGGGCGCTGGCGGGCAACACCGAGATTCTGCGGGCGTTCCTGCGCCGCTGCGGGGTGGTCCAGGCCGACAGCTACGATCAGTTCGTGGAGATCATCGAGCTGCTGGCGAACGCGCCGTTTGACACGACGCTCGGGGACGAGGTCATTCTGGTGTCGGGCAGCGGCGGCTCGGCGGCGGTCGCCGCCGACTGCCTCGATGCCGCCGGCATGACGCTGGCGACGCTCGACGCGGCGACCAGCACGCGGCTGCGTACGATCCTGCCGGAATTTGCGGGTGTGAGTAATCCGATCGACGCCACCGGCGTGGTCTATGACGATCCGGCACTGCTGCCGGCGCTGTTCGAGGCGATTTTCGCGCAGCCCGGTCGTCCGATCATCGCGGGCACCGTCAACGTCGCGCCGGTTGACCGGCTGCGCCGCATCGCCGGCGCCATTGCCGACGCGGCGCGCACGTCCGGCCGTACCGTTATCGCCTACCAGTCGAGCCCGCTCGGTCCGATGGACGAGGAGATCGTGCGGACGCTGCACGCCGCTAACGTGCCGTTGCTGTTGGGCATCCAGAACGCGATGGGCGCGCTGAAGCAACTCAAGCAGCGGCGGGACTTTGCGCTGCGTGCCGCGAGCCAGCCTGCTGGTGGAGCGAGCGCAATCGCGCGCAGCAATGAACCGATGCCGCAGGATTTTGTCAGTGCCCGCCAAGCGCTCGCGGCGGCGGGCATTCCCGTGGTCGAGGCGGCGCTTGCTGCCTCCGCGCAAACTGCGGCGGGGATCATGCGCAAGCTCGGCCAGCCGGTCGCGTTGAAGGCGGAAGCTCCGGGCCTCCTGCACAAGAGCGACCTCGGTTGCGTGAAGCTCAATTGCAAGACCGAGGACGAGGTGATCGCCGGCTACGAAGCGGTGGTCGCCAATGCCAAGGCGGCGGGATTCACCCCCGACGGCGTGCTGATGCAGCCGATGGTGTCGGGCGTCGCGGAATGCTTCGCCGGGATCATCGACGATCCGCTCTTCGGCCCGGCGATCGTGTTCGGCCTCGGCGGGATTTTCGTCGAGCTGTTGCGCGAGACCGTCACCGCGATGGCGCCGCTGACGACCGACGAAGCGTTGCGCATGATCCGGGGTGTCAAAGGCGCGCAGATTCTCGCCGGTGCGCGCGGCCGGCCGGAAGGCGATGTCGCGGCGCTTGCCGATTGCCTGGTCAATCTCAGCCGCTTCGCCGCGGCGAATGCCGGGCGCTTCCGCGCGCTCGACCTCAATCCCATCATCGTGAAACCGAAAGGCGAGGGCGTCGTTGCGGTCGATATCGCAATCGAGCCAGTCGCCAGCCAAACGGGGCACGCGTCATGAGCTACAAGGACCTGATCTACGACGTGCGCGACAAGGTCGCGACCATCACGCTCAACCGTCCGGATCGCATGAACGCGATCTCGCCGAACCTCGAAGCCGAGATGCATCGCGCTTTCGACGAGGCCGATGCCGATCCGGACGCGAAGGTGATCGTGCTCACCGGTGCGGGCAACGCGTTCTGCGCCGGCTTCGATCAGGCGCCCACCGCGGACGGCAAGCGCGGCGGCGACCCCGCCGGCAAGTCGATCGCCGAGTTCATCGCCTACTGGCATCGCAAGGACGGCTCGCGTGTCGCGCAATGGGAGCACATGTGGCGGCTCGGCGCGCCGATCATCGCCGCGGTCAACGGCTGGGCCATGGGCGGCGGCTTCTGGTACCAGCTCGCTGCCGACATAACGTTCGCGTCGGACAAGGCGGTTTTCGCCCAGCCGGAAGTGCGCCACATCTCGAACACCAGCTTCCTGATGACGGCGCTGTGCGGCTGGAAGGCGGCGAACCGCTGGGGCCTGACCGGCGACCACTTCGACGCGCAGGAGGCGCTTCGCATCGGCATGGTCAACGAGGTGGTGCCGCACGATCAGTTGATGGAACACACGCACGCATTCGCCAAGCGGCTGGCGCTGGTGCCGGAGCCGGCGCTGCGGCTCAACAAGGCGATCGCGATGCTCGGCATGCAGGCGTCAGGCTTGCATGCGGGGTTGCTGGTCGAAGGTGCGCTCGGAACGCTCGCGCATGCATCGCACAACGAATACCGCGAGGAGCTTTACAACATCCAGCGTACGCAGGGCACCAAGGCGTACCTCGACAAGCGCGACGGTCCGTTCCAGCCCGAGCCGATGGGGCCGCGTTCGGCCAAGGGCAGGGCGGCGCGCGCGAAGAAGCAAAAGGACTAGGCTTGGTTCGTTGCGAACCGCTTCATTGCGAACCGCCTCGTTGCGAATCCACGGCCCGCGTGCACTGCACGCGCTTCTGAGAACGTATGCTTCTGAGAAATTGCGCCGGTGTCGTTGTCTTTGCTAGCCTCTCGATTGGCGACCCTCCAACGAAAGGTGCTCGACCATGGCCAAGCTGCGGCACATTGCTCTGATCGTTCCCGATCCCGACACGGCGGCGAAATTCTTCGAGGATGCCTTCGACATGAAGATCGCCGGTCGCGGCCGGCGGGGCGTCTATGTCTCGGACGGCACTATCAACGTCGCGCTGCTCAAGCAGGAAGGCAACGAGAGAGTCGGCCTCTATCACTTCGGCATGTGGGTCGACGACCTCGATGCGGCGGAGAAGAAAGTGCAGGAGGCGGGCGCGACCTATCTCGAAGGCCGGCCGACGTCGCCGAATTCGTTCTACGAATGCAAGTACCGGGATCCGCTCGGCATCGTCTTCGACCTGACCCACAAGGGCTGGATCGGTGCGGTCAAGGACGTGGTTGCGAGTCCTGAGCTCGCCGAACGTCACCTGATCGCGGAGGGCGACCGTGCCGGCGGCGGATGAGTTCCCGCGCGACATCGCGGTCTGAATCGCGTTAAGCTCGCCTGGAATGGTTCCAGGGTGCGCGATATGAGCGACCAGCCAGCCATCGCATTCGAATCCGCGCTGTCCGCGCGCGTGACCGAGATGCTCGACGTCTGCACCCAGTGCGGCAGATGCGTCGAAGCTTGCCCGGTGACCGACGCCGGCGGCGTCACTGCCGAGCCGCGCGCGGTGATCGGCGGGGTCATCGACATCCTGCGGCTGGGCGACGGCAACGAGGCCGCGCGCAAATGGGCGAACGCCTGCGTACTCTCGGGCGAATGCATCAAGGCTTGCGACTACGGCGTCAACCCGCGCTTCCTGCTGGCGATGGCGCGCAGCACCATGGCGCGCGCCAAGAACGATCCACGCGAGCAGCGTCGCCAGGGTGTCCAGGACTTCCGCAAGGTGGCGCGCGACGTCACGCATCTGTCGCGCATGCAGCTCGATGACGAATTGCTGGCGAGGCTCGGCCAGAAGGCCGATGCGCCGGCAACCGACGCGCGGCCGGACTTCGTATTCTACACCGGCTGCAACGTGCTCAAGACGCCGCATATTGCGTTGCTCGCCCTCGACGTCATGGACACCATCGGCGCCACCTATCAGGTGATGGGCGGCCCGAGCCATTGCTGCGGCGTGGTGCAGATCCGCACCGGCGACGTCGAAACCTCGGGACGTTTCGCGCAAGCCACCATGGACAAGCTCGCGAGCGGCAAGTCCGGGCAGGTAGTCTCGTGGTGTCCGAGTTGTCACATCCAGTTCACCGAGACGACGTTGCCGACGGTCGAGAAGGCGCGCGGCGCCAAGCCGTTCGAGATGACGCCGTTCATGCTCTACCTGCGCGCCAACCTCGACCGCCTGCGGCCACATCTGCGCACACGGGTGCCGATGCGCATTGCGTTGCACAAGCATCCCGGCGTGCATGGCGTTGTCGAAGCGGCTGAGGACATCCTGCGCGCGGTGCCGGGGATCGAGCTGGTCGACCTCAAGCAGCCGGCGATCGGCGCGATGACCAATTATTTCCGCGCACTGCCGGCGCTGCGGCGCGAGCTGCAGCAGAACGAGCTCGACGCGGCGGAAGCGGCCGGGATCGATGCGCTGGTCGCGGTCTACCATGCCGACCATCGGGAACTGTGCGCACACGAATCCACGCGGCCCTTCCGCGTCATGAACATGCTGGAGATCGTCGGCGAGAGCATGGGGCTGCACCGCGACGACGTCTACAAGCGGCTCAAGATCATGAACGACGTCGACGCGATCGCGGCGGACTGCCGCGATCTTGTCGCCAAGCACGGTCTCGATCTCGCCACCACGCGGCAGGCGATCCAGGCGATGCTCGAGGAGCAGCCGTTGCCGGTTGCTCCCCGCGCTGCGCCTTAGCTAATCCCACATCTCCTTCGACGAGTTGATCACCGCATGGATGTTGCGCGCGTAGTCGACGGCGCTCGGCACGTCCATGGTGAAGGCGCGCCGCAGGTATTCCTTGGCGTTGTCGGTGGCAAGCTTTGGCGTGTCGATGATCCGCTTGCACAGCGCCGCGACGAAAATGTCGAGCTCGCCATCCGGGACGAACTCGCTGACGATGCCGGCTTCGCGCGCCCGCGCGGCGCTAATGATCGCCGTGGAATAGGTCAGATAGAAAAGATCCTTGCGCGAGACTCGGTCCATCAGCGCCGACATCACCATGGTCGGCATGATGTTGTGCGCCATCTCCGGGATCTGGAACGTAGCGCTCTCCGCGGCGATCGTGATGTCGGCGACGCCGGCGATCGCGCAGCCGTAGCCGGCGGCGAGGCCGCGCACCACCGCGATCACCGGAACGGTGGCGGCACGGAATGCGGCATAGCTGTTGAAGATCACCTCGGACTGCCGGCGGCGTAGGATCGCCTCCGGAAGCGTCGCGGGACGTTGGCCCATGGTCGCACGGCCGACGCAGAAGTCCTTGCCGTTGGCGTTCAGCACCACGAGCCGAGACGTTTCACCGGCCTTGAGCAACGCTTCGGTCAGCGCCAGCGCCATCGGGTCGGTCGCGCCGTTGCCATGGTCGGGCCGGTTGAGGGTGATGCGCAGGATCGGTCCGTCCTGCTTGATCAGAATGTCGTCGCTCATGTTGTCGTCCTTCCTTGCGGCGGTTTCTAACTCTTGCGCGCATCGTTGATGGCGCGCCAGACCCGTTCCGGCGTTGCCGGCATTTCGATATGGGTGACCCCGTATTCTGATAGCGCATCGACGATGGCGTTGACCACCACCGCGAGCGCCGGTGTCGTGCCGCCTTCGCCGCCGGAGCGGATGCCGAGCGGATTGAGCGGCGAGGGTGTTTCGCCGATCTCGGTGGCGAACGACGGCAGCGTGTCGGCGCGCGGCATGGTGTAGTCCATGAACGAGCCGGACAGGAGCTGTCCGCTCGACGGATCGTAGCGGCATTCCTCGCCGAGCGCCTGGCCGACGCCCTGGGCGATACCGCCATGGGCCTGACCGTGCAGGATCAGCGGATTGACCGCGCGGCCGACGTCGTCGAGCGCGGCATAGCGCGCCAGTTCGACCGCGCCGGTCTCGGGATCGACCTCGACCTCGCAGACATGGGTGCCGAACGGAAAGCCGCCGCCGGTGAAGGTCACATCCGATACCGCAGCCAGCGGACCGCGCAGCTCGTCGGGCAGGTCGTTGCGGGTGATCGCAGCATTGGCGACCTCGAACAGGTCGAGCGAACGGCCGTTCGCCGAGAAGCGGCCGTCCTTGAATTCGATGTCCGCAATATTGGTCTCGGCGATGTGCGCGACGATGCGCTTGGCCTTCGTGACAATGTCGCTGGTGGCGTTGCCGATGACGATGCCGGCCATGCGCATCGAGCGGCCGGAATGCGAGCCGCCGCCGGCCGCGACGGTGTCGGTGTCGCCGGTGATCAGCCGCACCCGCTCGAACGGCACGCCGAGCCACTCGGTGACGAGCTGCGCGAAGCTGGTCTCGTGGCCCTGGCCACTCGACAGCGTGCCGATCACCACGTCGACAAAGCCATTGAGCGCGACCGTGATCTCGGTGCGCTCGCGCGGCATGCCGCTGGTCAGTTCGATATAGTTGGCGACGCCGATGCCGCGCAGCTTGCCGTGCCGGCGCGACTCGCGCTTGCGCTTGCTGAAGCCCTGCCAATCGGCGAGCTCAAGCGCCGCGTCCATCGCCTTCTTGTAGCCGCCGCCGTCGCAGGTGAGGCCGAGCGGGTTGACGTAGGAGCGCGGCCGTTCCGGCACGAGGTTGCGCCGCCGCAGCGACACCCGGTCGAAGCCGCACTGCACGGCGGCGAGGTCGATCAGCCGCTCCATCACGAACATCGCCTCGGGGCGGCCGGCGCTGCGATAGGAATTGGTGGGCGCGGTGTTGGAGAGCACCGCGCGGGCGCGGAAATGCGCTGCTGGGATCTTGTAGACGCTCGACATCAGCTCAATGCCCTTCACCAGCGCGACGAAGCTCACGGTGTGGGCGCCGACATTGCTGGTGTTGGTGCCGCGCAACGCCAGGAAGCGACCGTCGGCGTCGAGCGCGAGCGCGGCCTGCACCGCAAGGTCACGGCCCTGGTAGTCGCTCAGGAATGACTCGTTGCGCTCGCAGGTCCACTTCACCGGCCGCCCCAGCCGCCGCGCCGCCCAGCACACCAGTGCGAATTCCGGATAGAATGCGTTGCGGGTGCCGAAATTGCCGCCGACATCGCGTGCGATCACGCGCACCGTGTTCTCGGCGACGCCCAGGACGGCCGCGAGTTCTGTCTTCTGCCGCACCACATTGCCGCTGCCGGCATGCAGCGTGTAACGGCCGTTACGCGTATCGTAGGCGCCGACCGCGGCGCGAGGCTCCATTGGCACGCCGGTGACGCGCTGTACCCAGGTGTCGAGTGAGACGATATGCGCGGCCCGCCCGAACGCCGCTTCGGTGGCGGCAGCGTCGCCGACATCGGCGTCGACGCAGACATTGGTGCCGCCCATGAACACGGACGGGGCACCGTTCTGGGCCGAGGCCATCGATTGCGTCACCGCGGCGAGCGGTTCGTAATCGACGATGACATGTTCGGCGCCGTTCTTGGCGGCCTCGATCGACGTGGCGACAACCATCGCGACCGCCTCGCCGACGAAGCGGACCTTGTCGGCCGGCAGCGGGTAGTGCGGGGTGGTCGACGCCTCGCTGTCGTCGCGGTTGCGCAACGTGATATCGGGCGCGCCGCGCAGCATCGGCCGGTGCGGGATTGGCTCCAGCCCATCGGCCAGCAGATCGGCGCCGGTCAGCATCGCAAGCACGCCATCGATGGCGCGTGCCCGCGTGGTTTCGATCGAGCGGATGCGCGCGTGCGCGTGCGGCGAGCGCACCATCACCGCATAGGCCTGGCCCGGCAGATTGACGTCGTCGCTGAAGCAGCCGGCGCCGGTGACGAGGCGCAGGTCTTCCTTTCGCCTGACGTCGCTGCCGATCTTGATGTTCATGCGAAACCGACGTGACGTGCCGGGTGCCGGAGGTTGAAGCTCAACGCACAATAGTGTCGCGACTGACCCGCGCAAGGGCCCGGCAAGGGGGGCGACATTGCTTGCGGCACGGCAGCGTGCCCCGTAGCTTGCATGGGCGCGGGGGGAGAGCGATGACTAAGGCGTTCCGCTTCTACCAGCACGGTGGGCCGGAGGTGATGCGGTGGGAGGACATCGACCTGCCGCCGCCGGCCGCCGGTCAGGTGCGCATGCGCAACACGGCGGTCGCCGTCAATTATCGCGACGTGCTCATTCGCCGCGGTAGCCATGAGGTCTGCACGTTCCCGTCCGGCATCGGGCTCGAGAGCGCCGGCGTGGTCGAGGCGGTCGGGCCCGATGTGACGGATATCGCGATCGGCGATCGTATCGCCTGCGTGGCCGGTCCGGACGGCGCTTATGCGGAAATGCGCAACGTGCCGGCGGCGCGCGTGGTGAAACTGCCGGACGGCATCGATGAGCGCATCGCGGCGGCGATGATGGTCCGCGGCATGACCGCGCGCTATCTCTTGCACGACACCTATGCGGTCAAGCCGGGCGATGTGATCCTGGTGCATGCGGCAGCCGGCGGCGTCGGTCTCATCCTGTGCCAGTGGGCAAGGCATCTCGGCGCAACCGTGATCGGTACGGTGTCGAGCCATGAAAAGGCCGATGTGGCGCGTGCGCACGGCTGCGATCACCCGATCGTCTATACGCGTGAGGATTTCGCCGCGCGCGTGAAGGCGATTACCAACGGCGAAGGCGTGGCGGTGGTTTACGACTCGGTCGGGCGTACCACCTTCGAAGGCTCGCTGCGCAGCCTGCGCCGCCGCGGCGTGCTCGCCTCCTACGGCGAGGCATCAGGCGATCCCGAACCGATGCCGCCGCGCAGGCTCGGCCACCTCGGCTCGATCTTCCTCACGCATCCAAGCCTGCCCGACTACACCGCGACACGCGCCGACCTGCTCAGGACCGCCAACGATCTGTTCGCGATGGTCATGTCCGGCAAGGTGAAGATCGAGATCAGCCACAGCTATGCGCTGCGTGATGCGCCGCAGGCGCACGCCGACCTCGAGGCACGCAAGACCACCGGCTCGATCGTGCTGATTTCCTGAGGTAGGCAGGTTCGCGCTAGTCGAGCTTCAAATTCGCGGCGGCGATCACCTTGGCCCACAGCCGCGAGTCGGTGCGGATCAGTTCCGCATAGGATTCGGGCGTGGAGGTGATGGGCTGCATCATCTGCTCCGTCAGGAACGTCGTCGCGAACTCCGGACTGTCGACGATCTTGCGCACGTCGGCGTTGATCCGCTTCACGACCGGCGCCGGCGTGCCGCCGGTTGCAAACAGGCCGAACCACGACTTCGCCTCGAAGCCGGGGAAACCGCCTTCCGCGACCGTCGGCAAGTCTGGATAGCCGGCAAGCCGCTTCGGGCTGCCAACGGCGAGTATCTTGATCTGGCCGGCCTTCCACGATTGCAGCGCCGAGCCGAAGCTCACGAACATGATCTGGGTATTGCCGGCAATCACGTCGGCCATCGCCGGCGCGGCGCCGCGGTAGTGCACGGCGGTGAGCTTCACGCCGCTGAGCGACTGCAACGCCTCCATGTTGAGATGGCCCGCGGAGCCGAGCCCAAACGTACCATAGTTGAGCGCGCCAGGCTTAGCCTTGGCGGCCGCGATCAGCTCGGCGACGCTGTTCGCCGCCAATGATGGATGCGTTACCAGCGCCTGGTGCAGCACCGTCAGCCCGGTGATCGGTTCGAAGTGCTTCACTGGGTCGTAGCTGAGCTTGCGGTAGAGATGCGGATTGACGGTAAAAGTCACGTCCGGGCCCAGCAGCAGCGTATGCCCGTCGGGCGCCGCTTTTGCGACATACTCCGCGGCGACCTGCGTGTTGCTGCCCGGCTTGTTCTCGACGACGACCTTCTGGTTCCAGGCTTTGCCGAGATGAAGCGCGAGCATGCGCGCCGTCGCGTCGGCCGCGCCACCCGGCGCCGAAGTCACGATGATGCTAACGGGCTTGCTCGGAAAGGGTTGGGCGGTGGCGGTGATGGGCGCGCCGCCAGCAGCCGCGGCCAGCGTTGCGGCGGCAAGGGCGACATTGCGCAGGCTTCCCATCATGCTTCCTTCCCGTTGTTCTTGATTCCTTATATTTCGAAAAGTGTTTCAGCCATCCAATCGGCCGTCAACGGACGAAACTTGTAGCTGATGTTGAAGCAGACATGGTTTCCTTCCGGTAAAAGCATGAACTTCGACGGGCCGGACGCTTCGCGTGCAAGCCGTTCGCCTTCCGCCGGCGCGATCAGCCGGTCGCCGCCGCTGAACACGACCAGCAGCGGACACTTTATGTGCGCGGCCGCGCCTTCGAGTGTCATCCCTTTCGCGATCGCATGACCGGCTTCGATCGTCGCGGCGCCGCTGCGCACGCGAAACACTTCCTGTGACACCTTTGGCATCTGCGGCAAGACGCGCCCCCAGTCGTAGGGACCGCAATTGGCGACGCAGGCCTTGATGCGCGGCTCCTGCGAGGCGGCGAGCGGCGCGTAGAACGCGCCGAGACTTTGCCCGACGACGCCGACGCGATCGGCATCGACATCCCGGCGTTGTCGCAGGCCGTCGATGACGGCGCCGATCACCTGGCCCCAATCGGTGCGGATCGGCAGTGCAAACGCGCTCTCGCCCTGGCCGGGACCGTCGAGCGTCAGGGTCGCCAGTCCACGCGCGAGGAATGCTTCGCTCCAGGCGTGCAACTCTTCCTTGCAGGCATCGAGTCCGGGCAGGATGACCGCGACGGGGAGCGGCGAGGGGCTTACGGGACGGCGCAGCCAGCCGTGCAGCTGCGCGCCGTCGAACGGAAATGTCAGATGCTCGGCCGGCGGGTCCATGTCCGGCGCCGCCAGCGTGTAGTAGCGCAGCATCGCATCATGCGCCGCGCGGTATTGGTCGGGCCGGTCAGCAAACAGGTGCTTGGCGTAGTGATAGTAGATCGCGGCGCGCAGGAAGCTCTCCGACGCCGTGACGCGCCGGCCAAATTGCTGCGCCTCCTCGCCGAACTGCGCGTGCTTGCCGGCCTCGTCGGACCAGATGCGGCACCAGTCGTCCCAGTGCTCGATGGTCGCCTTCAGGCGCTCCAGATCGTTCGGGTCGACGCCGGTCGCGATATAGCGCGGGGTGAAGTGCGAGAAGATGAGATCGACTTGCGAGTCGCGGGGCATGCCATTCTCGTCGGTTCTAGCGTTGGGGCCTGATATTGGCTCGTCATGCCCGCGCTTGTCGCGGGCATCCACGTCTTCATCTCGGACCGAAGCAAGACGTGGACCGGGACACCAGGGCGTCTTACGCCCGTCTGCGACGGGCTATGCCCGGCCATGACGTGGAGAGAGCGATATCAGGGCGTTTATCGGCAGAGCTCAGTGTAGCGCGCGATGCAGGTCTTGAGCACCTCGTCGCCGGGCCGCTTCCACCAGGTCTCCGACAGGATCTCGACGGCCTGCGGGCCACTGTAGCCGGCGGCCTCGATGGCGCGGCGGATTGGGCGGAAGTCGATCACCCCGTCGCCCATCATGCCGCGGTCGAGCAGCATGTGCTTGGTGGGCACCAGCCAGTCGCAGATGTGATGCGCGAGGATGCGCTTGCCGCGGCCGGCACGGGCGATCTGTTCGAATACCTTGGGGTCCCACCACACATGATAGGTGTCGATGGCGACGCCGACGCCGTCGCCAAGCTCGTCGCAGAGATCGAGCGCCTGCTCGAGCGTGTTCACGCAGGCGCGATCGGCGGCATACATTGGATGTAATGGCTCGATTGCGAGCGGAATCTTCGAGGCGCGCGCGTGCGGCAGCACGGCGGCGATGCCGTCGCGCACCATGGCCCGGGTGGCGGCGATGTCGCGCGAGCCTTCCGGCAGCCCGCCGACCACCAGCACCAGCGCATCGGCGCCGAGCGCTGCGGCTTCGTCGACCGCGCGCTTGTTGTCATCGATCTGGCGCTGCCGTGCGGCCGCATCGGGGGCAGGGAACATGCCGCCGCGGCAGAGATCGGTCACGCGCAAGCCGTTGTCGCGCACGATCCGCGTTGCCTCCGCGAGCCCGATCTTCTCGACCTGGTCGCGCCACGGGGCGATCGCGGTGATGCCGTGCTTGAGGCAGGCATCGACTGCCTGCCGCATGTCCCACTGCTCGCGCAGGGTCGCGAGGTTGATCGAGAGACCGTCGAGCGACATCGGCTTCTTCCCGTCAGGCCACGCCCGCGACCGCGAGCACCTGCTTCATGCGGCGCGCGGCGAGGTCGGGATCGCGCAGCACCTGCGCGCGGTCGGCCAAGCGAAACAGCTCCGCAAGGTGCACCACCGAGCGTGCGCTCTGCTGGCCGCCGACCATGGCCAAGTGATCCTGCAATCCGTTGAGATAGGCGAGGAACACCACGCCGGTCTTGTAGAAGCGGGTGGGTGGTTTGAAGATGTGGCGGCTGAGCGGCACCGTCGGCGCGAGGATGTCGTGGAAACTCTTCTCGTCACCGGCCGACAAACGATCGAGCGCCGCGGCGGCGGCCGGCGCGATCGCGTCGAAGATGCCGAGCAGCGCGTCGGAATAGCCGTGCTCGTCGCCCGCGATCAGCTCGGCATAGTTGAAATCGTCGCCGGTATACATGCGCACGCCAGCGGGCAGGCGCCGGCGCATCGCGATCTCTTTCTCCTTGGACAGGAGCGAGATCTTGATGCCGTCGACTTTCGCGGCGTTCGCGGCGATCGCCGCGAGCGCGGTGTCCATCGCGGCGTTGTGGTCGCGCGAGCCCCAATAGCCTTCCAGCGCCGGGTCGAACATTTCGCCCAGCCAGTGGATGATGACAGGCTCGCGGGTCTGCGACAGGATGCGGTCGTAGACGCGCAAATAGTCGTCGGGACCGCGCGCGGCGCGCACCAGCGCCCGGCTCGCCATCAGGATGATGCGGCCGCCGAGCGCCTCGATCGCCTCGACCTGTTCCTCATAGGCGCGGATCACGTCGTCGACCGTGACGCCGGCCTCGGCGGCCAGATGGTCGGTGCCGGCGCCGCTGGCGATCAGCGCGCCGGGCCGGTCCTTGGCGGCGTCGAGCGAACGGCGGATCAGCTCGAGCGCGGTCGGCCAGTCAATGCCCATGCCGCGCTGCGCGGTGTCCATCGCCTCGGCGACGCC